>Ga0114129_10010154_pt1 | contig 13425 bp, 8 predicted proteins | sample RhiMetdeltSRZDD1_FD_80071 | JGI IMG/M metagenome (GOLD analysis project Ga0114129, IMG submission 80071) | Populus rhizosphere microbial communities from Tennessee, USA - Rhizosphere MetaG P. deltoides SRZDD1 (version 2) (version 2) | ecosystem: Host-associated > Plants > Roots > Rhizosphere >...
CGCGATACAACTACGCGCCGCTCGTCAACGAAAACAACAATGCAACGTTGGGTTTGATTGGCAGTGCCGGTTTCCTGATATTACTGGGCGCACTTTTCGGCAGCAGGCGCGGGCGTGAGTTTTCGCCGGAAGGTCCTATTGATCTGTTGCTTCCCTTGAGCAAGTTCAATATGGCGGCTGTGTTGCTGGGTACGATTGGTGGCTTTAGCTCACTATTCGCGCTGTTGGTCTCGCCGCAAATCCGGTCGTACAACCGCATCAGCATCTACATCGGCTTCTTCTGCCTGTTTGGCGTAGTGCTCTTGCTCGAAGCCCTCGCGCAACGAAAGGTCAGATCGACAACGTCGCGAGTTGTCTTCGGTGTCGTTCTCGGTGTTCTTTTAATCATCGGAATACTCGATCAAACGAGCAAGTTTTTTGTTCCGCCGTATGCGGCGTTGAATGCGGAGTATCGCGACGATCGAGATTTCATCGCGAAGGTGGAGCAGATCGTGCCGCCGAACTCAATGATTTTCCAGTTGCCTTACATTCCGTTTCCGGAGCACCCGCCGGTCAACGACATGGTCGACTATGATCACTTCAAAGCCTATCTTCACTCGAAATCGCTGCGCTGGAGTTACGGAGCGCTAAGAGGACGCGAGGGCGACGTGTGGCAAAGGTCGATCGCGATGCGTCCCTTGCCGGAAATGGTCGAGTCGCTCGCCTTCTCCGGCTTCAATGGAATCTATATCGATCGTTTTGGATATGCTGACAGGGGTGCGGCGTTGGAGTCGGAGTTGTCGAGTGTGATTGGCAGCGCGCCGGTTGCGAGCAACAGCGGCCGGCTTTCATTCTTCAGTCTGCTTGACTACAACAAACGTTTGCGCGAGCAGCACACGGAATCGGAGTGGCTCGAAAGACAAGAGCTGGCGTTGCACTCTTTGATTATTTCGTGGGGCGGTGGTTTTTCTGATCTGGAGATATCTCCCGAAAATACGTGGCGCTGGTGTTCTTCGAAAGGGACATTGGACCTTTACAACACCGCTGACCGCGAGCGGAAAGTTGAATTGAAGATGTCGCTTTATTCCGGTTACGAGGAGTTCTCCAACTTAAACATTCGCAGCCCGCTTCACAATGAAGACCTTAAGATCAACATGTACCCGAGCCCCCTTACACTCACGCTGACACTTCCGCCGGGCCACACCACGATCGAATTCACTTCCGACGCCAAGCGCGTCAAAGCCCCCGGTGACCCACGCTACCTCGTCTTCCGCATCGACGATTTCGAATTCCGGGAACTCAAGTAAAATCCGTTTTTAATCCGCGTCATCCGCGGCTAATAATATTCGGTGAACAGCTATTCCGAGTTGTCGCTCATCACCACCCGGCACCCACGTCTCCGAAACCTCGATCTCACAACTAAGCACCGTCGCTGCTGATTCGAAATCGAAAACGAGATCGTGCCATGAATGATCCGTCAACGTCGCCGTCCCTGCACACTGTCCATTCACGCTCAACGTGACCGTAATCGGCAACCGCGGATGCGCACAACGCGCACGCAACACGACCTTCGTCCCAACCTGATTCTTCAAATAAAACTTCGCCGTCTTCCCTGACCAACGAAAACTCACATCCGCCTTTTCAACGTCGTACCACCCTCGACCAATCTGCCCGGCATCATCGACACCCATCGTGAAACCTGACCTCGCGACGTTGCGGTACTCATCCATCAGCACAAACAGACTCTCTGGAAAACCAACTCTCGCTTCGCCGTTTGCACGCGCGAGCGCAAAAATATTGTCGCGACGATTCGCGAACAATCCTCGCGAGCCGCCGTAAACATTGATCGTCTCCAGCCGCTCCACTTGAAAGCCGTTGGCTTGCAGCAACTCAGAAACTTCGCCCGGCGAGTATTCCCGGTTGTGCCGGCCGTAGATGCCGTTGCCGTGATAACGATCGTAGATATTCGCGCCGCGAATCATCGCCCACAGATTGTCCCAGCGAAGCACGTTCGGCGTGGTGATGAGAATGTGCCCGCCTGGCCGCAGGACGCGGTGAGCTTCGTAGAGCATGTGACTGGGATTTATCAGCAGGTGTTCGAGTATTTCGCAACACAAGACCAGGTCGAAGCTGTCATTTGCGAACGGAAATACCTCGGTCTCGACGTTAACCGCCCGGTAGTCGAACTCGTACCGCTCGCCTCGCTCGACGTTCTGCACCGCGTGTGTGGCCGATTCAGACTGCTCAAACTCGAAAAAACTGAGCGTATCGGGCCGCACTCCGGCAAAATTTTCCATCAGAATCGTGAAGTAGTAAGGCAGGGCGCCCAACTCAAGAACACGCGCATTTGAAGGGAGTTCGGGCAAAAACCGGAGTGTTTCATAGAATCTCCGGCTATGGGTCTCGGCGTAAAGATCGCCTTCCCACTGGCCGTGGACGTGCCGCTCAAAAAAATCGAAGCCTTTTAGGTATTTCTTAAGTTCAGCGGGCCCGATTTGTGCTATTTTGTGCGCCTTCGTGACCACTTTGTCGTGATTGACAATGCAAAGAACCTTTAACTATACTGGCTGCGGTCTTTGCGGGTTTGCAGAGCCAGGAGTGACCCCAGCCTCAGGTTCTCTAAATCAACGTCACTATCCCACCAATTGTTTATTAGGAGCAACGTTCATGCGGAAATGTTTATTTGCTGTGCTGGTCGTGATTTTCGCTTTCGGTGGCGCGCTAGCTCAAAGCCCACCAACCCTGCGAATCGTGACCGAAACTCCCAATCTCCCATCCGAACTCTTTTACGGAGATATTAAGGTCAAGCCACTTCGCTTGCGGCCTGGCACCAATACTCCTATCACAATTGACGACGCCGATTTCTTCGCCGCGCAGCATTATATCGACTTCCTGCGACGTTTCCCTGATGCTCCAGGTCTGGCCCACTGGACCGGCGAGATCACGGAGTGTGACGATCCAGCGAAGAGGCAACCGGGCGAGTCGTTTGAGTTGTGCCGGGCGCGCAAACGCGCTAACACGTCGGCGGCTTTCATGTTCGCTCCTGAATTCCAGGGTAGCGGTAACTTTATCATCCGGGTTTACTGGGGCACGTTGGGGAAACAACCCTCAGCACAGTGTCCCGGCGTCCCGAACGGATTTGGTGGTGGCTTTTGCCGGCCTCTGTATAGCGGCTACATAGCCGACATGGTTCAGGTGACACAGGGGATCGTGGTAAACAACGCACTTGACCCGGATAAGATTAACGCCAACAAGCACGCTTTCGTTGACGCGTTTGTGAACAGACCCGAGTTTACGGCCATTTACGGCGGCCTGACTCCGACACAGTTTGTCGACAAACTCGCAGAAACAACCGGCGTGCCCCTCTCGTCAGCGGATCGCACGGCTCTGATCAACGAGATCACCGCCAACGCTGCCAATAAGGGGAACGTCGTTTACAAAGTGGTGGATGGGACGCAAACGATTAATAATCAGGGAGCAGTTGAGTTCCAAACCACCTATGGTAAGGCGTACTTTGACAAAGAATTCAACTCTGTGTTCGTTTTCATGGAGTACGCCGGCTACCTGCGACGCAATCCGGACCAGGATGGATATAACTTCTGGTTAGCCAAGTTGAATCAATTCGGCAACTGGGTGGACGCACAGATGGTGCTGGCCTTCATCAATTCGCCGGAATATCGCAACCGGTTCTAACTCGGCAGCAGTTTTTCCCGCAAAGGCGCAAAGAAAGACGCTAAGGATATTTAGGCGTTTTTCTTTGCGCCTTTGCGCCTTTGCGGGAAAATCACTTCATCCGAATGGCTTGTTCGTAGATCTCGCGCGTTAAGGCTGCTGTCCGTTCCCACGAAAAGTTGGTGACGTATTTCAAGCCGGCGGCCGAAAGGTTTTGGCGGGCGTGGGCGTCGTTGAAGAGTTCGACGATCGCTTTTGCGAGCGCATGAATTTCGCCGGCGGGAACGATGTGCGCCGCAATGTCATTACCTTCCGTCATGCTCGGGACCGGACTCGCCACCACTGGAGCGCCGCAAGCCATCGCTTCCAACGGCGGCAGACCGAAGCCTTCATAAACCGACGGGTAGATGAAGAGGCGACACGAAGAATAGAGCGCGGCGAGATCTGCGTCCGGCAAGTAACCCGTTAAGAGCACGCGATGGCGAGCGCCCGAACGATCGAGTTGCGACAAGAGCTTGTCAGCCTTCCATCCCAACTTCCCGGCGATGACCAGTTGCGGGCGCAGGTCAGTCGTGCGAAAGATCTCTTCAAAGGCGCTGAGCAGTGTTGATAGATTCTTGCGCGGCTCGATGGTCCCAACAAAGAGGAGGAAGTCATCCTCAATCCCCAGCCGCCGTCTCACCTCGAAAGTCTGGTCCGGCGGCACTGGAGCAAACCCACGACCAGGTGCGAGCGGCGTCGCAACCACTTTGTTCGGCTTAATGTTCAGGTAATCGCAAACCTCGCGTTGCACCATTTCAGAAGGTGTAACGATGAACGTGGCACTGCGGGCCATCAGCGGCAACCTGAGGCGCTCGCGCCGGACAACGCGTGCTTCATGCGTGCTAGAATGCAGCAGCCAGGAGAGATCGTGAATGGTCAAGACTGTAGGGCGCTGGCCCCGCAGCGGAACTTCGTAATTCGTGCCATGATAGAGCGTTAGCGAACGGCGCCCGATGTAAGACGGTAACCCGATGGACCACCAGCGCCGTTGCAGCGGGTTTGGTTTCGAATAGACCAACTCCAGGTTCGCGGGCCGCGAACCGGCGAGCGCAGCCGGTTCAAACGGCCGCGGCGCGATTAGTTCAAAGTCATCTTGCGGCGCTCCGTTAGCCAGCGCGCAAGCCAACTCAAAAGTGTAGGTTCCGACTCCCGTCTTGAGCTCGGTCAGTGGGAAGCCATCGAGTCCTATGCGCATGAAGTTGACACGTGCTCAGTGGATCAGCAAACGGTGAAGCGAAATTATCCCAGGCTCGACATCGACGACTTAACAGCCGTCGTCCGCGAATCGGCCCTCCGTGAATCGATAGCATCGCAAACGAACGACGATAAAGTAAACGGCGGCGCAAGACCTTCACACGAAACGAACGGAGCGGGCCAGTCCGAAATTCCGGTCCTTAAACTACAGCCTGATTTCCAACCACGCTCTGATAATCGATATCACATCAACGACCTGTTGCGATATCACGACCGCGCGTTCGTGCAGGGCGCTTACCGCGCAATACTCAAACGCTCTCCCGACGCGGCGGAACTCGCGCGCGATCTGAGCAGCCTGCAAAGTGGCCTCGTCAATAAAATCGATCTGCTCGCGGACCTGCGATTCTCTGCTGAAGGCAAAGCGAAACAAGTCCAGATCGATGGACTGACTTTCCCGTCGCTGATCAGGCGCATCGGCCGCGTTCCCATCGTTGGTTATTTTGTTCGTCTCGCAATTGCGTTGTTAAGGCTTCCGAAGTTCGTCGGCGATCAGCGTGAGTTTGCCGGCTATGTGTTGTCGCAGAACCAGCAGATAGCTGATTTCATCAATCTCTCGTCCGCCAGCGAGGTGGAGTTCCGGCGACAGGTCTCAGCATCTGAAGAAGCGTTGTCAACGCGATTGTATACGTTGCAGGAGGAACAGCAGTTTGCGCGCGAGCAACAAAGCGCGTTGGAAAATCAAAACAACCTGCGCTTTGGCGAGATCCGGCAACAGTTGGGCGCGGGTCTCGAACGGATCGAACAACAGTTAGCCGCGCTGAAAGTACATCTTGAAAGTCGTTTGGAAGCGGATCATCAACGTCTACAGACAAGCATCGATGAAAACGAGGCAAGCCGGCGAGTGGAGATGAGACAGTCGGTTTCAGAGCAACAGGAGTCACTCAAATCAGCGGAGAGCAGGCTGCGGCGCGAAGTCGAACGCTTCCAAATGCAACTGCAACAGGTGCGCGCTGAATTGACGCTTCAGGGCCGAAACATGAATGTGATGCTTCAACCAGCAATCGAACCACGCCCGTCGACTCAACAGGAACAATCGCGCCGGCACGACGCGCTTTACGCTGCCCTCGAAGATCGATTCCGTGGCGCGCGTGACGACGTCAAGGAGCGTTTGAGCTTTTATTTGCAGTTCATCAAAGACAATGCCGTTGTAAGCGAAGCCGCCGTGCTCGATATCGGTTGTGGGCGCGGCGAGTGGCTCGAGATCCTGCGCGAGAACGACATCAAGGCATCGGGAGTCGACACCAACCGCGTGCTGATCGAACAGTGCCGGGAACGCGGTCTCGAAATTGTCGAAGAAGATCTGCTCGTGTACTTGCGTAGCTTGCCGGATCAAAGCCTCGGCGCCGTCACCGGCTTTCACATCATCGAACACATTTCGCTCGATCAGTTGTTGAGCTTACTTGACGAAGTCATGCGGGTTCTCATTCCCGGCGGCGTGGCGATATTCGAAACGCCGAACCCGGACAATGTGCTCGTCGGCAGCAACTATTTCTACTTCGATCCCACACATCGTCACCCGCTTCCGAGTCAACTAATGCATTTCCTTTTCGACACCCGCGGTTTCCAACGCGTCGAGGTGATCAACCTCCATCCATGGGATTCCGCGCGAGTCAAAGGCGACGCCGAGCTTGCCAACCGCTTCAACGACTATTTCTTTGGTCCAATGGATTACGCGATCCTGGGGTGGAAGAGTTAAGTACTGATGGAGAAATCAGTCGTCTTTTTGAGTGCAATTTCACGCAAAGGCGCAAAGGAGCAAAGACAAAGCTCGGCTGTAAACTTTGCCTCCTTGCGCCTTTGCGTGAAACCGCACCTATCTGAATCATGAGGATTCTGATCACCACCGTACAGGTACCCTTCATCCGGGGAGGCGCAGAGGTTCACGCGGAAGGACTGCGCGACGCACTGCGCCGCTCGGGACACGAGGCCGAAATCCTGGCCATTCCGTTTAAGTGGTACCCGCCGGAAAAGATACTGGACCACATGCTGGCTTGCCGGCTTCTCGACATCTCTGAGGTGGCGGGAACGCCTGTCGATCTGGTCATCGGATTGAAATTTCCGGCGTATCTGATCCCGCATCGAAACAAAGTGTTGTGGATCCTTCACCAGCATCGAACAGCGTACGAGCTCTGGGACCACCCGTTGAGCGACCTCGTCTACTATCCAAACGGCGCCGAAGTGCGAGAAGCGATTCAACACGCGGATCGCAAACTGATCCCGGAAGCAAAGGCGATCTTCGCAAATTCGCGCAACGTTGCGCAGCGGCTGAAAAAATTCTGCGGCATCGATTCCACACCGCTTTACCATCCGCCTCCAAATGCGGAAAAGTTTTATTGTTCGCCGGCCGAGGACTACCTTTTCTTCCCCAGCCGGCTCTGCATTCCGAAGCGGCAAGCGCTGGTTCTTGAAGCGCTCGCGCAAACTCGAAACCCGGTGCGCATTTTCTTCGCGGGTTCTTCGGATCAACCCTCGTACGCTGACAAACTCGCATCGCTGGCGCGCAAGTTGAAAGTGCATAAACGTGTGGAATGGGTGGGTCCGATCGATGACGAAGAGAAGCGTCGACGCTACGCTGCCGCAATCGCGATCGTTTATCCGCCCGTTGACGAAGATTATGGCTACGTGACGCTGGAAGCGATGCTGTCGTCGAAGCCCATTGTCACTTGCACGGACTCCGGTGGACCACTGGAGTTTGTTCTCGATCGTCAGACTGGTTTGATTACCGATCCCGCTGCCGAAGCGTTGGCGGCAGCTTTCGATCTGCTCTGGGAGAACAGGGACCAAGCGCGCACGTGGGGTGAGGCGGGTCGCGTCCATTACGAGAGTTTCAATCTTACCTGGGAACGAGTAGTCAGCAGGTTACTCGCATGAAACTGAACTGGTTCTCTCCGTTGCCGCCGGCAAGAACGGGCATCGCCGACTACACGTTTGGCGTTCTTCCCGCGCTGATCAAGCACGCGGAAGTCACGTTGTGGACGGATCAAAACGAGTGGGATCCGGCGGTCGAGAGATATGCGGCAGTCAGGCAGTATCAGCCGGATCGAATTGATTGGCGCGAACTGAATCGCTCGGATCTGAGTTTCTATCACATCGGCAACAATCACCTCTTCCATGCTTCGATCTGGCAGGTTAGCCGCCGCGCCGCCGGAATCGTGATCCTGCACGACTTTCGTCTGCACGACTTTTTCGAGAGCCTCTACCGCGGAAAGTGGCGAGACCAGCACGGTTATCTCGCGCTGATGGACACGTATTACGGGCGCGATGGATTGAAAGCAGCGATCGAATTCGTCAATGCCGAACACGCTGATTACGATCTGATGGCCCAACGTTATCCACTCACGCTCCTCGCACTCGAAAACGCGCTCGGCGCATTGGTCCACACTCAGGAAGCATTCGAAGAGTTGCGTTCGACTAATCGTTTGCCGGTCGTGTATGCACCGTTGCCGTCGCCCGTAAGCTCTCGCACACACAGCCGTCGCGCATCGCGAAATCCGTACCACTTGATCATCTTCGGGCACATCGGACGCAACCGTCGCTTGAACGCGGTGCTCGACGCACTTGCACAGATTCCGGGAAGACAGCGGTTTCATCTCGACATCTATGGAGAGATTGACGACTCGAAAGCGTTGCGCAACCAGATTCACAAGTTGGAACTGAAGGAGATGGTTTCAGTGCACGGCTACGCGCCGGAAGCTGAGTTGGACCAGGCGCTCGATGCTGCCAGCCTCGCGATCAATCTTCGCTATCCGACGATGGGTGAGGCTTCCGCAAGCCAGTTGCGGATCTGGGACCACGCACTTCCGAGCCTCGTGACAAAGATTGGATGGTATGGCTCGTTGTCCGACGAGATAGTCGGTCACGTGAGGCCCGCGCACGAGGTCGTCGACATTCGCGCGCATCTCGAGAGTTTTTTAGAGGATCCGGATCGCTACGCGCGAATGGGTGAACGGGGATACCGCTTTGTTAAGGAAGAACACGATCCGGACGCGTATGCGAAGACGATCGTTTCGTTGGCGACGGATGCGCGCAGTTTTATGTTGAGGAAAACAGCGTACGATCTCGCGCGGCGGACGGGCACGGAGATGGGTGCATGGACCAGTCCAAAATCAATCGGCGACCTTCCGCGGAAAGTCGCCGAAACAATTCATACGTTGAGCCACAAAGAAGGAAGAAAAAGTTAGCCACAAAAAGGCACAAAAAGCACAAAAGATTTAGTCAACTCTGGGGTCAAACTAAATTCATTTTTGTGCCTTATGGTGGCTTAATTATTTGTGCCTTTTGTGGCTAGCAATTAAGGGGCGCCGAAGCGGGAACGGTATTCAGGCGACGTGATGAAGGCCAAAACCATCTGCGCGTCAACCCAGTTGCCAAAGGTGTTCAGTTTGTTCAGCCAGAATGCACGTCCGGCATCGTCCGGATCGCGCAGCAGGTAACCGAAGTACTCCATCTCAACGAACGCGGCGTTGAACAAGTTGTCGTAGAACTTCTTCCCGTACGTGGTATTGAAGATGAGCGCTCCGTCTGTGACGGTTTGAGTTCCGTCTACCACCTTGAACAGCACACTCGGCCGTGTCTCAGAGCCGCTGCCCAACCCGTCAATCAGTGCCTGCCGTTCCGCGGCAGTCGGCGTCACTCCAGTGGTCTGAAACAGCTTGTCAACGTATTGCGTATTGCTCAGTCCATCATAGATCGCGCGAAACTCCGCCCGATTCACAAAGTTGATCACAAACTGCTGCTTGTTGGCATTGATCACTCCCGGCGCAAGCTGGTTATTAACCACGATCCCAGCCGAGACCGTCCCCGCATCGCGCGTGAACTCGTCAAACGCCGTGTTTCCGCCGCCAAAGTGCGGCATCCGGCCCAGCGATCCTCGATAGACCCGCAGCACGAAGTAGCCAGTATTCAAAAACTCCGGCGAGAAGAAGAAAGCGGCGCTCGTGTTCGCCCGTTTACGCGACACACAGGCAGATTCAGTCTCTCCCGGAAATCGCTTCGTGGGATCGCTGCACTGCGTGATCTCTGCCGTCCAGTGGTCCCAACCCGGGCCATCAGGCTCGCGTCGCAGGAAATCCTTGTACTGCCAGCGCACAAACTCGTGCGGGTCGTCAATCGGATTTGCGGGAGGCGTCTGGAACGACACAGTAAAGTTCAACGTCTTCACCGTTGTCCCGGAGTTCCTGAATGCGAACGTGTAATTGCCCGCTGGAATCGAACCCAGTTCGTAGATCTGCGCGGTATTGGTGATGGCCGGCACTGGAGTGCTGTTGAAACGTTCCACGACCGCGTCTACGGTCCACGCATTTCCTGCCAGCACGGGCGTTCCCCAGTTTGACACGCGAATCCCGGCATCGGCGAAGGTCAACTTCACGTAGACCGATGTGGCCCCGGATTTGGTCCAATTCCTAAATTCCACCTGATCTGAGCCCAGTAAAGAACAATTCTGATTCCAGTTGAGCGTGAAATTCCCAAAATCGCCCTGTGAGCCGCTGTTGTTGAATCCGGCAACAGCAATGCGATACCAGGTTCCCGCCGTCGCAAAAAAAGAGACTTTACTCGTCGTGGTTCCTGCTTGTGCGTCGTCGTTTTGGTCGATGAGCAGGAGCGAGCCCACGGAGTTTCCGGTATACACGCCGAGCACTGTGTCGAACGTGGTTCCAGCAGTTGTTATCTCGACGGTGGCAGTATTAGGAGCTTGCCATTGATACCAGACCGAACGGGTCCCGCCGTTACTCGCGTGATCCGGCTCGCCGCTTTCCCTTGTCGAGCTGACATTCGTGCCATTCACCGATCCCGAGCAACCAACTATCGTTTGAGCGTTCGTGAAGTTGTCGTTTGCCGGTGGTGGTGGCGGGGGTTGCGCCGTCGGATTCCACCCGATGTCTTGCATTAACGGGTACGTTAGATCGGCCGGAGGAACAACGCTGTGTTCAAGGTCGCCGTTGATATTCGGCTCCATCAATAAATTCGGAAACGCACTCTTATCGAAGTGTGAGACTGACGACCCTCCCTCGAGCGGGTTTGGTGCATACAGCAGTGGTCGATTCGAAGAGTCAGCGCCGGCAGTGAGCGCACCCGGGACGTTGGAAATCACGTGCAGGCCCGCCCACACGAGGTTGCCGCTGTTGATTGCTGAAGCGACGCGCTCAGCATTCGTCATATCAACCCAAAGTTTTCCGGTGCTGTTGTCGCGTAGGAACCTGTCCCAAACGCTCGGAAAGCCTGGGGTATTGCCGGCAAACTCTCCGGTCTCGGGGTCTGTGAACGTTTGGAATCCCAGCCCGTGGCCGAATTCGTGCAGAAGAACTGTCACCAGATCGATACCGTTGCTGCCGTGTTGGCCATCCAGCCCGAGGTACCAGGACTTATTCTGAAGGCAACCGGACGTACCTATGTTTATGTTGAATCTTGCGCCGATCTCCGGGTTGACACTTGAATCGTTGCCTGCCAAGGCGTTGGCGAGAGCGGCGGGAAACCAGGTGTTGGCAAATGGGGCGTTCGGAAAATTCTGTCGCAGACTCGTCGTGCCCGCGGAGCCAAGCGTAGCAGTAGTTGCCGTGCAGCCCAGAGGCTCCCAACTCGCGCGGATCGTGATGGTTGGGCCGCTATTCAGCGTTTGGCCCCAAATACTTGCTGCAAACTGGAAGGCATTCAGTCGTTGTTCGCCGAGAGTAGTTCCGGTATTCCCGCCAACTGGCGATACCGGTGTGGGGTCGTTAAATCCGACGCCGGCCGCATCGTTGTTCAGAATGACAATCGTCGACTGCCCGGACGCAGAGGAAGCTGCGACAAGGCTAACTGCCAGCATCACGAGGAAAATTGAAAACTTTTTACGCACGCACTTAATCACTTCACTGAACTGGCGGTTTGGGTTTCACAGGTTGAAGATTGGTCTTATCAGGTTCGATCAACTTCGGATCGATGCCATAAAAAGCCGCTGCCGCTTTCGGGTTATCGACGCAGGATGTTGAGACGGTGCCGTCCGTATTTTCACGAGCAACAGTCACGTTCTGAAAACGTCCCTGGAGGTCCATCTCGACTGAGCCGTCAGGCTTCTGTTCTTCGACGAGGTCCTGTGACGACTTGTTCAGCATGCCTTTCAGGCCTTCGGCCAACTTCTGCGCTTCTTCAGGTGTTAGAGGCTTCATCTTGCCGTTCTCATCGACTTGAACGTCCTGTCCGGCGACCTTCACGGTCATGTATTTCTTGTTCGCCGCACTGGCCGTCGCAGTTGTCTTTTGTGGCGTATTTGTTTCCCGGTTCGCCAACTGGCGCGAAACAACAGTGATCGCCGCGATGGCTACAACGGCTATCGCAGCGATGATCAACGCCGGCTTGCGCGTAGGCCTTTTGGCGGACTTAGCCGACTTGCTTTTCTTCTTTTTCATTTCACACCTTATCCATCGGATGTGTCTGACTCGCTGAGGCGCACTTAAGAGGCAGAGGCAACTCAATCCGTTGCCTTCGTCTAGGGTTACGATTATAAAAAAATGGATGGGAATTCAGCAATTAAAAGGTGGTGAGGCGGTTTGGTTTGGGCGCCTCCCTGGAGTGCGGCGGTGCTTCCTCAAAAGCGACCTGGTCAGTGATCAGCATGCGATATTTCTCACCATTCTTGGCTCCGACGGTTTGACCAGGTCGCTACCGCTCCCTGTACTGACCCGATCCAAGCGCACTTCCTACTTTTGAGGCATCAAAGCCGTGCGGCGCCCTGGTCTTACGGCGCGCCGAAGCGGGAGCGGTATTCCGGCGAATTGATGAACGCCAGCACCATCTGCGCGTCAACGAAGTTGCCGAATGTGTTCAGCTTGTTGAGCCAGAACGCACGTCCAGCCTCGTCCGGATCGCGTCGCAGGTAACCGAAGTATTCCATCTCCACGAAGGCAGCGTTGAACAGCGCATCGTAAAACGCCTTGCCGTACGTGGTATCGAACGCCAGATGGCCCTGATCGTTAATCGTGTGCGTGCCGTCCACAACTTTATACAAGACGCTGGCCCGTGTTTCTGAGCCATTTCCAAGGCCGGTAATCAGTGCCTGCCGGTCTGCATCGCTGGGCGTCACGCCAGTGGTCTGAAACAGCCTGTTCACGTAATCCGTGTTGTTCAGCCGGTCGTAAATCGCGCGAAACTCCGCCCGCGTCACAAACACATCCGTAAACGCGTGCTTGTTTGCATCGATCACCGCCGGCGCAAGCTGATTGTTAACCACGATTCCAATGGAAACCGTTGTTGCGTCGCGAGTGAACTCGTCGTTGGCTGTCCCCGAACCGCCAAAGTGCGGCATCCGCCCCAGAGACCCACGATACACGCGCAACACGAAATAACCTGTGGTCTGAAACTCCGGCGACAGGAAGAAAGCGCCGCTCGTGTTCGCGCGTTTCCGCGCCACACACAACGTCTCTGATTCACCCGGAAGCCGCTTCGCGGGATCGCTACATAACGTGATCTCCCCCGTCCAGAAGTCCCAACCAGGTCCATCCG
>Ga0114129_10010158_pt1 | contig 13422 bp, 11 predicted proteins | sample RhiMetdeltSRZDD1_FD_80071 | JGI IMG/M metagenome (GOLD analysis project Ga0114129, IMG submission 80071) | Populus rhizosphere microbial communities from Tennessee, USA - Rhizosphere MetaG P. deltoides SRZDD1 (version 2) (version 2) | ecosystem: Host-associated > Plants > Roots > Rhizosphere >...
CGGCGGCGCCGAGCGTGCGCGCGCCGGGGCCGCTCCCGTCGAGACGCCGCCAGGGCCCGGCGGAGCGGCTCCACACTTCGCCTCGATGCGGAGCCGACGGCGGCACATGGCCGTCGAGAAGCAGGGTCATCCGGCGCGCGACGTCGTAGACGAGGCAGTGGCCTTCGCGCGGCCCGGGACCGGCCGGCGGGCCACTGTGGACGGTCGCTCCCAGCGACGCGAAGACCAGACAGACCTGCGCGCTCTTCGGGCTCATTTGGAGACTCTAGGAAGCGCGGGCGGCGCACGACAAGTCAAAGTTGGTGAATCCGGAGGGCTGGACGGCAATCCGAACCCCTGGACGCGGGCTCCCGCCTGCGCTACGCTGCGCGAACTTCCCCTCCGTTCCGAGGTGACGCCATGACCGGGACCCGCCACGTCCTGCTCGCGTGCCTCGCGTTGCTTTCGCCGAGCCTGGCTGAGGATCACCGCCTGCTCGCAACCGTCGGCGGCGCCCCGCTGCCCGAGCGCATGCGGTACCAGATCGTCGTCGATCAGGACCTCGATCAGCCGGACATGGCGACGATCGTCGTCGCGGGTCGGAAGGGGCGCGACTTCGCGGGGGGCGTGCAGGCCGGCGACGACGTGAGCGTGGGGACGAGCACGGCGAGCCTCTTCAAGGGCGAGGTCGTGTCCGTGGAGCCCGTCGCCGATCGTCCCGGCGTGTGGACCGTGATCCGGGCCCTCAACCGCCTGCATCGCCTGGCCGGCGAAGCGAAGACGCGCGACTTCGCGAACGTGACCGACGCCGAGATCGTCGAGGTGATCGCCACCGAGCACCGTCTCGGGCCCGACGCGTCCGGCGACGTGCACATCCGCTACGACCACGTCTACCAGCAGAACCAGACCGACCTGGAGTTCCTGCGGGTGCGCGCGGCGCGGATCGGCTACGAGGTGCTCGTCGACGACACGAAGCTCGTCTTCCGCAAGCGCGAGGAGCCGCCGGTCGTCGCGCTGGCCAAGCGCCCCGCGCCGGACCAGGGAAAGCTGCGCCGGTTCCACGGGCGGCTCTCCTCCACCGGTACCCTCCAGCAGGTGATCGTCCGCGGGTTCGATCCCGACCGCCACGAGATCACCGGCCAGGCGGCGCTGCCCACGGTGCTGCTGGTGCCGGGGGCCTCCGATCCCGACCTCGTCCTCGGCCGGACCTTCTCGTTCAGCGTCGACGTGCCGATCTCCTCGGTCGAGGAGGCGAAGGCGATCGCCAAGGCCAAGCTCGAGGAGCTGACGCTCTCCTACGTCACCGGTGAAGCGGAGGCGATCGGCCACCCCGACCTGCGCGCGGGAGTGCTGGCGACGATCGTCGGGCTGGGCGAGCGGTTCGACGGCCAGTACCACGTCACGGCCGCGCGGCACCGTTATTCGCGCGGGCAGGTCTGCGGCGGCTACAAGACCGCGCTGCGGCTCCGGCGCCAGGACCACGGCCTGTTCTTCATACCGGAGATCGACGACGAGGTGCTGGTGGCGTTCCAGGGCGGGGACATCCGCCGTCCGTTCGTGGTCGGCTCGCTGTGGGACGACGACCCGGATTGCCGGGACCGGCCGCCCTCGGCGTCCTGACGCCCGCGCGGCTCCCTTTGACATTCGACAGGAGAGGGCGTACCGTCCTGTCGAATGTCTAGGGGGGAGCGCATGGCCGGAGCCAACGTCGATCTGTTGCAGGGCACGCTGGACGTCCTCATCCTGAAGACGCTCGTCGGCGGCCCCATGCACGGCTGGGGCATCGCGCAGCGCATCCAGCAGGTCTCCGAGGAGGTGCTGCGCGTGAACCAGGGCTCGCTCTACCCCGCCCTCCACCGCCTGGAGGACGAGGGCTGGATCGCTGCCGAATGGGGCGCATCCGAGAACAACCGCAAGGCGAAGTACTACCGCCTGACGCGGCGCGGCCAGCGCCAGCTCGAGGCCGAGACCGAGAGCTGGCAGCGCTTCGCGGCGGCGGTGGCCCGCATCCTCCAGACGGCCTGAGAGAGGAGGCCTGCCATGAGCTCCTGGCTCGACCGCATCCACCGCGCGGCCCGCATGCTCCGCTCACGTAAGCTCCGGGAGCTCGAGATGGACGAGGAGCTGCGCCACCACCTCGCGCTGGAGACCGAGGCGAACGTCGGGCGCGGCCTGCCCGCGGAGGAGGCGCGGCGCGCCGCGCTCGTCCGGCTCGGAGGCCTCGAGCAGTCCAAGGAAGCCTGTCGCGAGTCGTGGCCGGGCCGTCTGTTCGCGGACCTCGGCCAGGACGTGCGCTACGGCCTGCGCGGCCTGCGGCGCAGCCCCGGCTTCACCGCCGCGGTGGCGTTGACGCTCGGTCTCGGCATCGGCGCCAACACCGCGGTCTTCAGCCTCGTCAACGGCGTGCTCCTCAAGCCGCTGCCCTACGCGCGCGGAGAGCAGCTCGTGGTACTGCGCCAGCCCGACGCACGCGCCGCGCTGGCGGACATGGGGTTCTCCGTCCAGGAGGTGCGTGACTACCGGGAGATGAGCCGCGCCTTCGACAGCGTGGTCGAGTACCACTCGATGGACTTCACGCTGCTCGGGGACGGCGACGCGCGCCGCGTGAGGACCGGCGTCGTCTCGTGGAACTTCTTCGACGTGCTCGAGGTGAAGCCGCTGCTCGGCCGCACGTTCCGCGCCGAAGACGAGACGCCGACCGCGGACGCGGTGCTCGTGCTGAGCCACGATTACTGGCGCACTCTCGGCAGCGACGCCGGCATCGTGGGCCGGCGCTTCGAGATGAACGACCACGTCCACACGGTGGTGGGCGTGCTGCCGCCGATCCCGGAGTACCCCAACCACAACGATGTCTACATGCCGGCCACGGCGTGCCCCTTCCGGAACCGTCCCGACACGCTCGCCAGCCGCCGCGCGCGCATGCTGAACGCGTTCGCGCGAGTGGCGCCGGGCGTGAGCCTCGCCCAGGCCCAGGCGGACGTCGACGGCGTCGCGGGCCGTCTGCGCGCCGCCTACCCCGACGCGCTGCCCCGCGATTCGCAGGCCCGCGTCGCGCTGAGCCCGCTCAAGGAGGACCTGGTCCGCCAGGCCCGGCCGACGTTCCTGGTGCTGCTGGCCACGGTGGCGCTCGTGCTGCTCATCGCCTGCGCGAACGTGGCGAACCTGACGCTGGCCCGGCTGGTCGAGCGCAGCCGCGAGCTGGCCATCCGCGCGGCCCTGGGGGCCGGACGGGTGCGGCTGCTGCGGCAGCTCCTCACCGAGAGCACGATCCTGGCCCTGGCCGGCGGCGCGCTCGGGCTGCTCCTCGCCTACGCGACCCGCGATCTCCTCACCGCCTTCGCGGCCCGGCTCACGCCGCGCGCGGCCGAGATCGCCATCGACGGCCGCGTCCTGCTCTTCACCCTCGGCATGTCCGTGCTCACCGGCGTGCTCGCGGGCACGCTGCCCGGCCTGCCCGGGCGCGAGAAGATCGCGCCCACGCTGCTGGGCGACAGCGGGCGCACCACCGGTGACCGGCGGCGGCAGCGGATGCGGGCGAGCCTGGTTGCCTGGCAGCTCGCGCTCTCCTTCGTGCTCTTGATCGGCGCCGCGCTGATGCTGCGCAGCTTCGAGAACCTGCGCCGCGTGGACGCGGGGTTCCGCGGCGACCAGGTGCTGACCGCCCGCTTGAACCTGAACTTCTCCGCCTATTTCAACGCCGAGCACCGCGTCGACAACGAGCGCGTGAACGCGTTCTACCGCGCGGTCGAAGACCAGCTCCGCGGACAGCCCGGCGTCCTCTCGATCGGCGCCGCGTGGACGTTCCCGCTCAACAGCTCGTTCCAGAACGACGGCACGTTCCAGATCGAAGGACGCGACGCGCCCGGCGGCCCCGCGCCGAAGGCGACCTTCGTCGGCGTGAGCCCGGCCTACTTCGAGGCGCTGGGGGTGCCGCTGCTGCGCGGGCGGGTCTTCGACGAAAGGGACCGCGCGGGCGGCCCCACCGCCGTGCTGGTCAACCAGCGCCTCGCGCGCCGCCATTGGCCCGAGGGCGACCCGGTCGGGCAGCGGATCTCGGGCGACCGCGGCCGCACGTGGCGCACCATCGTCGGTGTCGTCGGCGACGTGCGCCAGGAGGCCCTCGACCGCGAGCCGCCGGACGCCGTGTACCTGCCGTTCCGCGAATTTCCCGGATTCAGCGCGATCCTGTTCGTGCGGACGCTGGGCGCGCCCGGCCGGATCGCCGAGCAGATCCGCGCCGCGGCCCGCACCGCCGATCCGCAGACCGCGGTCACCTCCATCCGCACGCTGGACGACATCCGCAGCGAGGCGCTCTCGTCGCCACGCCTGACGAGCATGCTGCTGGGCTTGTTCGCCGCCGTCGCGCTGGTGATCACCGCCGCCGGCCTGGGCGGCCTCATCGCCTACTCGGTCAGCCGGCGCACGCACGAGATCGGGATCCGGATGGCGCTGGGCGCTGATCGGGGTAGGATCACGGCGATGGTGCTGCGGGAGGGGATGTCCTCCGTCCTCATCGGCCTCGTCATCGGCATGGCGGGCGCGCTCGCGCTGTCGCGGCTCGTGACCGGCCTGCTCTTCGGCGTGGGGCCGAACGACCCGATCTGCTTCGCCGCTTCCGCGCTCGTCCTCGTCCTCGCGGCGGTGGCCGGGTGCCTGTTGCCGGCGCGGCGGGCGACGGCGGTCAACCCGATCACCGCGCTGCGCGCGGAGGCCTAGGCTTCGTGCCGCGGCGGCTGCTCGCCGTGATCGTCGCGGCTCCGCTTCTAGGCGCGGCGGGCGATGGGTCGGCGCCCGCGCGCGTGTCGTCGGCACCCACCTACGATGCGTCCGGAGCGCTGCTCCGCCCGAAGGGCTATCGACGATGGGTCTTCGTGGGCGCATCGCTCGGGCTCAGCTACCGCGAAGGCCGGCACGAGGACGGTCCCGGAGACTTCCATCACGTCTACCTGCAGCCGGAATCGTACGATGAGTTCCGCCGTACCGGCCGCTTCCCCGACAAGACGGTCCTGGTGCTGGAGCTGCACCGCGCCGCGCAGAAGGTGGCGCCCAGCCGCCACGGGCTCTTCGAGGGGCCGCGGATCGCGGTGGAGGCGGCGGTGAAGGACGCCGGCCGCTTCCCCGAGGGTTGGGCGTACTTCAGCTTCGGCGACGGCGCGGCGGCCGCGGCGAAGCCGTTCGCGCGCTCCGACTGCTTCGACTGCCACCGACGCCACGCGGCCTCCGACAACGTGTTCGTGCAGTTCTACCCCGTGCTGCGCGACCCCCCGATCGACTGAGCTCGGATCGCGACAAAAAAGGCGGTTGACGGACGGGCCGGATCCGTGACAAGACGGATCCATGAAGATCAACGTAAACGGGAAGGACCACGAAGTCGCGGCCCCCGACGACATGCCGCTGCTCTGGGTGCTGCGGGACGTCCTCGGGCTGACCGGAACCAAGTTCGGCTGCGGCATGGCGCAGTGCGGCGCCTGCACGGTGCACCTCGACGGCCAGCCGGTGCGCTCGTGCATGACGCCGGTCGCGAGCGTCCAGGGGCACGCGGTCAAGACGATCGAGGGCCTCTCGGCGCCGGGCTTGAGCGCGATCCAGCGCGCCTGGATCGAGGAGGACGTCGTCCAGTGCGGCTACTGCCAGCCGGGCCAGATCATGTCCGCGGCGGCGCTGCTCGCGGCCCGTCCCCATCCGACCGACGCCGACATCGACAACGCCATGTCGGGCAACCTCTGCCGCTGCGGGACGTACCTTCGCATCCGGGCGGCGGTGAAGAAGGCGGCCGAGCTGGCGGGGAGGACGGCATGAGCACCCAGACCGACCTCGGCCGCCGCCGGTTCCTGCAGACGTCCGGCGCCCTCGTGATCGGCTTCTACGTCGCGCCGCGGACCGGGCTCGCCGCGATGCAGGCGCCGGCCCCGCCCGCTCTTCCCGATCCCAACGCTTTTCTGCGCATCGGGGAGGACGAAAGCGTCACCGTCATCCTCGCCCACGCGGAGATGGGCCAGGGCGTCTGGACGACGCTGCCGATGCTCCTCGCCGAGGAGCTGGGCTGCGACTGGGCGAAGGTCCGCGTGGAGGAGGCCCCGGCCGCGCCCGTCTACGCTCATCCGGCGTTCGGCATGCAGATGACCGGAGGCTCGACCTCGACATGGTCGGAGCTGGACCGTTACCGGCAGGCCGGCGCGCTGGCGCGCGAGATGCTGATCCAGGCGGCGGCGGAGCAGTGGAAGGTCGAGGCGTCGTCGTGCCGGGCCGAGGCGGGCTTCATCGTGAGCGGAGACAAGAAGCTCTCCTTCGGCAAGCTGGCCGCCGCGGCGCAGAAGCGCACGCCGCCTTCGACGGTCCGGCTCAAGGACGCCAAGGACTGGAAGATCGTGGGCCGGCCGACCAAGCGCCTCGATTCTCCCGAGAAGGTGACCGGCCGGGCGCAGTTCGGAATGGACGTCCGCCTGCCGGGAATGCTGACCGCGCTCGTCGCCCGTGCGCCGGTCTTCGGCGGCACCGTGAAGGCTTTCCGCGCCGAGAAGGCGAAGGCGGTGCCGGGGGTGAAGACGGTCGTCCAGGTGCCGTCGGGCGTCGCGGTCGTGGGCGAGCACTTCTGGGCGGCCAAGCTCGGCCGCGACGCGCTCGAGATCGATTGGGACCTGGGCCCCGGTGCGCAGCTCGATACGGCGAGCCTGCGCGAGGAGTTCCGCGCGGCGGCGGGCACTCCCGGCGTCAAGGCGGCGGCGGCGGGCGAGGTCGACGCGGCGATGAAGTCGGCCGCGAAGACGCTCGAGGCCGAGTACGAGGTCCCCTATCTCGCGCACGCGCCGATGGAGCCGCTGAACTGTACGGTGCGGATCGGGACCGACGGCGCCGAGGTTTGGACGGGCACGCAGTTCCAGACCATGGACCAGGCCGTCACCGCGAAGCTCCTGGGCTTGAAGCCGGAGCAGGTGAAGATCCACACGATGTTCCTCGGCGGCGGCTTCGGCCGGCGGGCGACGCCCACCAGCGACTTCGTCTCCGAGGCCGTCCAGGTCGCGAAGGCCGTCGGCGGCGGCGTGCCGGTCAAGGTCGTGTGGACGCGCGAAGACGACATCCGCGGCGGCTATTACCGGGCGATGTTCCTCCACCGCGTGCGCGTCGGCCTCGGCGCGGACGGCAAGCCGGCCGCCTGGCGGCACACGCTCGTGGGCCAGTCGATCGCCGAGGGAACCTTCCTCGCGCCGATGATGATCAAGGCCGGCGTCGACGGCACGTCGGTCGAGGGCGTGTCCGACTCGCCCTACGTCACGGGAACCGCGAACCACCTCGTCGATCTCCACTCGCCCAGGAAACCGGTCCCCGTGCTGTGGCTGAGATCGGTCGGGCACACCCACACCGCTTTCGTCATGGAGTCCTTCGTGGACGAGCTCGCCCAAGCCGCGGGCCAGGATCCGCTCGAGTACCGCCGCCAGCTGCTCAGCGCGCATCCGCGGCACCTGGGCGTCCTCAACCTGGCCGCGGAGAAGGCCGGGTGGGGCCGGCCGCTCGCCGGCGGGCGCGGGCGCGGGCTGGCCGTGCACGAGTCCTTCGGAAGCTGGACGGCGCAGGTCGCGGAGGTGTCGGTCGCGAACGGCCGCGTGCGCGTCCACCGGGTGGTGTGCGCCGTCGACTGCGGCGTGTGCGTGAACCCGGCGGGCGTGCGCGCGCAGGTCGAGGGCGCGGTGGTCTTCGGCCTGTCCGCGGCGCTGCACGGCGAGCTGACGTTCAAGGACGGCCGCGTGCAGCAGTCGAACTTCCACGACTACCCGTTGTTGCGCCTGAACGAGATGCCGGACGTGGAGGTGCACATCGTGACGAGCTCCGAGAAGCCCGGCGGGATCGGCGAGCCGGGCGTGCCGCCGACCGCGCCCGCGGTGGCCAACGCGATCTTCGTGGCGACCGGCCAGCGGCTGCGCCGGCTACCGTTCCGCCTGGCCTGAAGGATTCCGGGAGGTCCCGCCATGAAACGCCTGCGGGCTTTCGCGACCCGCGCCGCGGTTCCGGCCGCGGCCATCCTCGCCGGCCTGGCCGCGCTCTTCCCGACCGCATCGCCGGGCGCCGTGGCCGTGACGAACGACGAAGGGCTCGCCGCCTTCGAGACGGTACTCGCGGTTCTGCAGCATCCGCGCTGCCAGAACTGCCACATCCCCGGCGACGCGCCCCTGCAGTTCGACGCCGGCCTCACGCACGCGATGGGCATCGTGCGCGGGCCCGAGGGGAAGGGCGCGCCCGGCCTTCCGTGCGCGACGTGCCACCGGGCGGCGAACCCGCCGGCCAGCTACGGCGCGCACGTGCCCCCGGGCGCCCCGAACTGGCACCTGCCGCCGCCCGAGAGAAAGATGGTCTTCATCGGGCTCCCGAGCGGCGAGCTGTGCCGCCGCCTCAAGGACGAGAAGCAGAACGGCGGCAAGAGCCTCGATGCGCTGATGAGTCACATGGCGGAGGACAAGCTCGTGCTCTGGGGATGGAATCCCGGCGTGGGCCGCGCGCCGGTGTCGGTTCCCCACGACGAGCTGGTGGCGAAGCTGAAGCAGTGGATCGCCGCCGGCGCTCCCTGCGCGCCGTGACGCGATCGCGCTACTCGTAGCGCAGGGCCTCGACCGGGTTGAGCGTGCAGGCGCGGCGGGCCGGAGCCGCCGCCGCCGCCAGCGCGGCCAGCGACACGAGCGCGGCGCCGGCCGCCACCGTCGCGGCATCGAGCGCGCTCACGCCGAAGAGCTGGCTCTCGACGAGCCGCCCTGCTCCCCACACGACCGGAAGCGCGAGCGCGATGCCGAGGGTCACGAGCCTCCCGGTGTCGCGGACGACGAGCCACAGCGCCGCCCCCCGCGACGCGCCGAGCGCCATGCGGATGCCGATCTCGCGCGTGCGGCGGGTCACGACGAACGACGTGACCCCGTAGAGACCGACGACCGCCAGCAGCACCGCCAGGGCCGCGAAGGCGGTGGCCAGGATCGCCAACAGCCGCTCGTTGGCCAGCGCCCGGTCGAGCTGATCGTCGAGGGTGCCCAGCTCTTCGACGGGCAGCGCCGGATCGACTGCCCGGACCGCAGCGCGGATCGAAGGGAAGGCGGCGGCGGACGCGGCGCGCGTGCGCACGTAGAAACCTCCGCCGCCGAACGCGCCCTCGAAGTACGGGAAGAACGCCTGCTCCTCGGGGTCACGAAGCCCCCGCGCGCGGTAGCTGAAGGTCTTCACGACACCGACGATCTCCATGTCGGTGGGGGCGTTGGGCGCGACCCCGAAGCCCAGCCTCGCGCCGACAGGGCTGCGGTCGCCGAAGTAGCGGCGGGCAAAGCGCTCGTTCACGATCACCGACCGGAACTCCCGCTTCGGGTCGTCCCGGACGTCCCGCTCGTCGAACCCGCGCCCGCTCATGAGGCCCACGCCCAGGCTCTCGAAGAAGCCCGGGCTCACGGCATTGCAGTGCACGGTGTCTTCGGTCGGCAGGCGCCGCCCGGAATCGATCGTGACGCGCGTGTTCCAGCTCCCGGGCCCGAGCAGGCCGGCGGTGGAGATCCCGGCGCTCTGCACCTCGGGCAGGCTTCGCAGCCGGTCGAGGACCTCGCGCATCAGGCGCGCGGCCCGTGCCTGCTCGTAGCCGCTCCGGCTCGGGTCGGCCCGGAAGGTCAGCAGGTTCGTGGTGGCGAAGCCGGGGCCGCGCGCGCGCAGGTTCGCGAGCGTGCGCACGAACAGGCCGGCGCCGATGAGCAGCACGAGCGCGAGCGCGATCTGTCCCACCACCAGCGCCTTCCGCAGGCCGAGGCCTCCGGCCACGCTCGTCGCTTCGTCCTTCAGCGTGAACCCCGGCTGCGCGCGGCTGGCCTGGAGGGCGGGCACCAGGCCGAAGAGCAGACCGGTCGAGAGCGCGATCGCCAGCGCGAACGAGAACACCGGCAGGTCGATCCCCGAATGGAGATCGACGGCTTCGGGCAGGAACGTGATGAGCGCCGCGCTGACGGCGGGGGCGAGGACGAGACCCACCAGCGCCCCGCCGGTCGCGAGCAGGGCGCTCTGGACCAGCAGCTCGCGGACGATGCGCCCGCGCGAGGCGCCGATGGCCAGCCGCACCGCCGTCTCCCGGCGGCGCGCGAACGCCCGGGCCAGGCACAGGTTCGCGACGTTCAGGCAGGCGAGCAGCAGCACGAGCGCGGTGGCCGCCAGCAGCACGAGCAGCGGCTGCTGGAGCCGCTGCCCCAGGTCCGACCGGCCCGTGGCGGCCGGGAGGACTTCGAGGGTCGAAGCGAGAAACCGCCGCCGCTGCTCCTCGGTGACCGGCGGCCAGTCCTCGCGCCGCGTGTCCGCGACGAGCATCCCCTTGAACCAGGGCTGGAGCGCCGCCTGCGCCTGGCGCAGCGTGAGGCCCCGCTTCAGCCGTCCGAAGACGTGGAGCCACCGCCCGCGCCGGTTGTCGAGCCAGTCGAAGTCCGGGGTAGCCTGCTTCTTCATCATGGTCGGGATCCACAGCGCCGGGACCTCGCCCCAGTCGATCCCGTGGAACCCCGCGGCGGCCACGCCGACCACCGTCATCGGGAAGTTGTTCACGAGCACCTTCAGGCCGACGACGTCCGGCCGCCCGCCCAGACGGCTCTTCCAGTACTCGTAGGAGACCACGACGACGGGGTGCGCGCCCGGCTGCAGGTCGTCGGATTCTTCGAGCAGGCGCCCGAGAGCCGGGCGCACGCCGAGCACGCCGAAGTAGTTTCCAGACACGATCTCGGCGCTCGCCGGCTCAGGAGCGCCCTCGACCAGGAGGTGGACCCGCGTGGGATGACGGGCCATGAGCCCTTCGAACACCTGGTTCTCGGCCTTCAGGTCCCGGAACATCGGATGCGGGAGCAGGTTCCCGCTCCCCAGCCCGCGCCGACGAACGCGCCGTTCCAGTTCAGGAGGACCAGCCGCTCGGGCTCGCGTACCGGAAGCGGGCGGAAGAGCGCCTGGCGGACGAGCGAGAAAATGGCGGAGTTGGCGCCCACGCCGAGGCCGATGGACAGGAGGGCGATGGCCGCGAAGGTGCGGTCCCGAAGCAGGCCGCGGACCGCGTGCCTCACGTCGTAGCGCAGCGGCTCGATCATGGCAGGCCTCCAGCTACAGATCTGACGCCGGAGGCGCGGGAAAGGTTGGCGGCGGGCTAGCTCACCAGATCGTGATGCTCACGTGGTCGCCGCCGTCGCTCACCTCGGCGAGCCGGGTGAGGCGCGCGTGCCGCAACGCCGCCACCAGGTCGGCCGGCTCGATGCGGCCGTTGCGGGCCTGGCGCAGGGCCTGGCGGGCGAGGGCGAACGGCACGTTCACCTCGACGTTCTCGCGGGGGCCCTCGACGTGAACCTTCAAGGCATCCCCGACCTTGCTCACCCGCACGTGCTCCTCGCCCTCGTCGACGCTCACCAGCTCGAAGTCCGGGCTCTCGGCCACGGCGGCCAGGACCTCCTCCGCCACCGGGAGATACTTTCGCGCGCGGTCGAGCTGGCGGTTGACCGCCACCGCCGCGCCCTGCGTCGGCGCGAAATGCGCCGCGGCCTCGGCCACCAGCAGCGGCACCGGCACCACGATCCGCGTTCCGTCCGAGTCCTTCACGTCGACGACCATCACGCCGGTGGCGGCCACGACCGTGCCGAGCGCCACCGGGATCGAAGCGAGAACGGCGCCGATCTTGAGCAGCAGCATCACTTCTCTCCCTGCGGGGCCGCGCTCTCGTCGATCCAGATGCGGACCGTCGAGTTGCGGTCGTTCACCCGCACCACGTCCCCGCGCCGCGTGCGCAGCTCGGCGACGGCCGCCCGGACGTTCAGCTCCTGGCCGGGGCCCGAGAAGAGGGCGTCGACCACGGCCGCGGGCACGTCCACGTACACGGTCTCGCGCTCGCCGTCCTCCCGGACGCGGATCTGCAGCAGGTCGCCCTTCCGGCTGACGCTCACATGCTCGTCCTCGCCGTCGACGGAGACCAGCTCCGCGTCGCCGGTGCCCTTCAGCTCGTTCCACAGCCGCCGGAACTCCTCGACCCTCATCCCGTGCCCGTGGCAGCCGAGGTGGAAGCGGCCGTCGGAGGCGATCGTCTCGGGCACCGCCTGCAGAGCCGCGGCCACGGCCGTCATGGGCAGGTTCACGTGGACTCGCGAGCCGCGCGAGCCCTGCCGGGGCTCTTCGACGCGGACGTGGAGCCAGGCGGCCACGTCGCTGGGCGATGCCGCGGGGGCGGTCCCGGCCAGGGCCGAGGCGGCGACCACCGCGAGGGCGAGGACGCGTGCATTCATCGGAGAACCTCCACGCTCCAGTAACGGCCGCCCGGCGCCGAAGGTTCGCATCTTTTTCCCGGCCGCGCGGGCCCGGCCGTGTTCAAGCGGCTGGACGCGGGGCCTGCTCGGCGGGGTCCTGGGCCCGGCCGGGGAAGCGGCCGGCGACGGCGACGTTGACGACGGCCAGGACCAGCATGACGCCGAAGACGGGAAGCAGCGAGCCCGCGATCGCGTGGCGGACCGCGAGCGGCGTCAGCCCGGGCGGAAGCTCCGGCTGGTGGCCGGCGAGCAGGCGGCCGGCCACGTCGGCGGCCGCTCCCAGATGGCGGTCCAGGCCCGAGGAGAGCACGCCCCCGAGGGTTCCCACGCCGAGGGCGCCGCCGAGCGCGCGGAAGAAGGGAACCAGGCTGCTCGCCACACCGCGCTGCGTCTCGGGAGCGGCGTGCTGCACGGCCAGCATCTGGGAGGTGGCCACCGGTCCCAGGCCCATGCCGATCAGCGCGCAGGCCGCGCTGATCCAGACCACGGGGGCCTCGACGAGCGCCGCCGCCAGGAGCCCCACGCTGCCCGCGGCGATCAGGATCGTCCCCACCTGGGCAGTCGCGCGGAACCCGTAGCGCACGAGCGCGCGGGTGCCCAGCGAGGCCGACGTGGCCCAGAAGAACATGATCGGCGTGACGACGGCGCCGGCCGCGGCCGCGGTGCCCCCGCGCGCGCCCTGCACGAACAGGGGCACGAACGTGTCGACGCCGAAGATCGTGGTCCCGACGAGCGCCCCCGCCACGTAGGGCGCGGCGGTCTCGCGGTGCGTCAGCAGCGTCAGCGGCACGAGCGGATGCTCACGGCGCGTCTGCTGGCGGCCGAAGGCAGCGAGGAGCACGACCCCGACGGCGAACAGCGTCAGGCGCAGCGGCCCGTGCCCGCCGCCTCCCGATTCGCGAAGCGTTGCGAGCAGCAGCGCGGTCACGCCGAGGGTGAGCGTTACGCCTCCCAGCCAGTCGAAGGGATCGGGACGCGAGGCGCGCGACTCTCTCATCTGGGTCGCTTCCAGGACGAGCGCGACGAGGCCGAGCGGCAGGATCACGAGGAAGATCGATCGCCAGCCGAAGGTCAGCGTGAGGAACGCCCCCAGCAACGGGCCGACCAGGCTGGCCGTGCCCCAGATCGCGCTGAACAGAGCCTGGATGCGGGCCCGCTCGCGCAG
>Ga0114129_10010159_pt1 | contig 13422 bp, 12 predicted proteins | sample RhiMetdeltSRZDD1_FD_80071 | JGI IMG/M metagenome (GOLD analysis project Ga0114129, IMG submission 80071) | Populus rhizosphere microbial communities from Tennessee, USA - Rhizosphere MetaG P. deltoides SRZDD1 (version 2) (version 2) | ecosystem: Host-associated > Plants > Roots > Rhizosphere >...
ATCCAGCGTCCGATGGCGCCCGTCACTGCGCCGCCAGCACTCTCGAGACCGATCAGCGTCAGCAACATTCCAAGGACGGCCACCAGAACCGCAACGACCAGGATGGCGAGGGGAATCGCGAGGATGGCGAGCGCGGCGGCACCTGCCCACGACGCCGCACGCAGCGGCTTCCGCCAGCCGTAGAACGAAACCGCCGACGGCGCGCGCCAGACACCAGTCTCTTCCCACAGACGCGAACCGCCATCGACGGCCGCGAAGAACGCGCCGACCGCGCCAATGCCACGGCCAGCGACGAGATCGATGCGAATGCCGGCCTCGTGGAGCGCTCTGAGCACGCCGGCGTGGTAGGCGCCACCGGTTCCGGTGCCTGTGAGGACGAGCGCGGTGCGGAGCCGCGTGGAGTACTGTCGATCGGGAGAATCGGGGGTGATCACGCCCGTGTCTTCACACGTCGTCACTCGTCATGGATAGTGGCCAGCTTGACGACCTCGAACCGCTTGCTGCCGTTAGGCGTCGTGACCGTGACCTCGTCGCCTTCCTCTTTGTTGAGGAGCGCCCGGCCGATCGGCGAGGCGGTCGAGATCAGGCCCTGGTCCACGTCCGCATCTTCGGGCATGACGAGCTGATACGTAATCGTCTGACCACCGGCATCCTTCAGGTGCACGGTCGAACCGAACCCCACGCGGCCGTGAGGCAGCTTGTCGAGATTCATCAGCGAGATCTCGCCGACCCGTTTCTTGAGCAGACTGATGCGCGACTCCACCAGCCGCTGACGCTCTTTCGCCGCATGGTATTCAGCGTTCTCGCGCAGGTCGCCCAGCTCGCGAGCGCGCTTGATCTCCTTCGGCAACTCCGTCTTCAGCTCGCGCTCGAGTTGATGAATCTCGTCTTCGAACTTCTTGAGAATCCGCCCTTTCATCGGCACGATGGTAGCACTTTATTTAGGGCGGGTGGGGCCCCACCCCCACCCGCTTTTACGCGCTTCGCGCGACGGCCTTTGGCCTTGCCGACTCCTCGCGAATCTCCGAGGAGTCGGCCTGCTGTCACAGCGCGGGCCCTCCGCCTCCGCGCGCCAGCGAGCCTGGCGCGCCACTGGCGAGACCGGCTGAGCGCCGCTAGTACAATCAATCCGTGGAGCGGATCTCGAGTCGTCAGAATCCACTCGTCAAGCGCTTCCGTGACGTCGCGCGCGGTGGTGAGGGTGACGATGCGGTGCTCGTTGACGGTCCGCATCTCGTGACCGAAGCGCTCAATGCGGGCGTTGCGCTCGAGGTGGTGGCGTTCGCGGACGGCGCGGCCGATGCTGAGCTGGAAGCGATCGTGCGGCGCGCATCGGCGTCCGGAGTGCGCGCGGTAACGGTCTCGAAGGCAGTGCTCTCCGCGATCAGCCCGGTTCGAGAGCCTGCTGGTATCGTCGCGATCGCGCGGTGCGGTCCTGTTGCCGTCGACCAAGTGCTCGCCAGGGCGCCGCAACTCGTCGTGATCGTCGACGCGGTGCAGGATCCCGGCAATGTCGGCGCGATCGTCAGGGCTGCTGAGGCGTGTGGCGCGACCGGTGTGATGACAACGCCCGGATCCGCGGGCGCGTTCGGCTGGAAAGCACTGCGCGGATCGATGGGCAGCGCGTTTCGAATGCCGATCGCGAGACCGGCCTCGGCGCTCGACGCAATCCGGGCCGCGAAGGGGGCCGGGCTGAGGGTGTTTGCAACGGTGCCGCGTGACGGCACACCGCTGCCGCTGGCCGGACTAGTCGGACCGTCGGCGATCGTCCTGGGTGGCGAAGGCTCCGGGCTCGACGAGGCAGTCGTCGCAGCGGCGGACGAGCGTCTCGCCGTGCCCATGCAGCCACCGGTCGAGTCGCTCAACGTGGCTACTGCAGCAGCGCTGATCGTTTACGAGGCGGCACGTCAGCGCGCGGAAGCGGGAATGCAGACGATGAAAGCTGGAACCTGACGCATGTCGCTGTTCGATGAACCCGAGACTGACACCACACCGCAGTCGGCGCCGCTGGCGGAACGGATGCGGCCCCGCACGCTGGACGAGTTCGTGGGGCAGGAAGCGCTGCTCGGGCCAGGCAGGCCTTTTCGTCAGGCCATCGAGCACGATCGCCTGCAGTCGATCATTCTGTGGGGTCCCCCCGGGACCGGCAAGACGACGCTCGCGCGCCTGATCGCCAGGATCACGCGCGCGCAGTTCACGTCGTTCAGTGCGGTGATGTCCGGTATCAAAGAGATCCGTGCCGTGATGGCCGAGGCGGAAGAGGCGCGGCGGCGGCGTGGAACGCGAACGATTCTGTTTGTCGACGAAATCCATCGATTCAACAAGGCGCAGCAGGATGCGTTCCTGCCGCGCGTCGAAGCGGGCGATATCGTCCTGATCGGAGCCACGACGGAGAACCCGTCGTTCGAGGTCAACTCCGCGCTCCTGTCGCGATCGAAGGTCTACGTTCTCCAGCCTCTCAGCGCCGAGGCGGTGGCGCGAATCCTGACCAGAGCAGTCGAGGATGTCGAGCGAGGGCTGGGCGCGATGCACCTCTCGGTCGAACCGGACGCTTTGACAGCGATGGTGAAGTACGCGAACGGCGACGCGCGTGTCGCGCTGAATCTGCTCGAGATGGCGGCCGCGACCGACACGAAGCGCGTCAGCGCTGCGATGATCGCGGACCTCGCGCAGAACCGCTCGCTGCTGTACGACAAGACCGGCGAGGAGCACTACAACCTGATCTCCGCGCTTCACAAGTCGATGCGCAACAGCGATCCGGACGCGTCGGTCTATTGGCTGGCACGCATGCTCGAGGCTGGAGAGGATCCGCTCTACGTGGCCAGGCGGCTGGTACGATTCGCTTCCGAAGACATCGGCAACGCCGACCCTCAGGCATTGACCGTCGCTGTGTCAGCCAAGGAGGCCGTCCATTTCATCGGCATGCCGGAAGGCAATACGGCACTCGCGCAGGCTGCGATCTACCTCGCCATGGCACCCAAGAGCAATGCGGTGTATCGCGCGTACTCGATGGCCGCCGAGGCGGCGGCAAAGGAGGTGGCCGAACCGGTGCCTCTCCACCTTCGCAACGCACCGACGCGTCTGATGAAGCAGCTGGACTACGGGAAGGGCTATCGCTACGCGCACGACGAGCCGGAGGCGGTGAGCGATATGGAGTGCCTGCCACCCGCACACGCCGGCCGGCACTTTTATGAGCCGACCGAACGCGGGCGGGAGGCCGAGATCAAGAAGCGGCTCGAGGCGTTGAGGAAACGCCGACCGTAGAGTCCTCTTCGCGGCAGACCCGCTCCGGCGAGACCTAGTCGTTCAGATGGTCGACGCGGCGGAACATCTCGGGCCGCAGCGGCAGGATGAACGAGAAGCGATAGTCACCCTGCATCCGGCCGATCGGAATCCCGACGAGCTCGCCGTCGCGGTTGAGCACGCCGCCGCCTGACACGCCCGGATGGCCGTCGGTCAGGCACGTGACCAGGCTGTTCGGCGTCTTCTGCCCGACGTAGCCCGTCGACAGGATGATGCCTTTCGAGTAGTCGTTGCCAAGGCGGAAAATCGGATCGGCGAAATCGAAACCGTAGCCCAGGTTCAGGTGCAGCGCCGGCAGTTCGACCGTCTCCTTGACCTTGACGATCGCCCAGTCGCCCGGATCCACTTCCACCTGCGCATCGCCAGCGTCTATCACGCGAGCGGGAATCATCCTGCCCTTGTAAGACAGCTTGACGGAAACGATCTTGCGGGGATTCGCGAGCCCTTCCTGACCGAGCGCGACGACCCCGTGCTTCACCGTGATGAAGTAGCCGTTGCCGAGATACCCCGCCGTGCCGTAGCTGCTCGAGCCTTTGTCGTCGTACGAGTAGAGCTCGACAAAGCTCTCGCGGCGGTCGCGGAGAAGATTCAGGGGCAGGAGGCCCATCTCATCGGCAAGCTGGCGCTTGACGTCTGCCACGATAGCCGCGCGATTGGTCGGGTCGAGCGACCCGGTGCGCGAGCCATTACCCGCCGTGCCGGCGGCCTCCGGCGGGCGGTGCTTCAGCAGCGCGATCTCGGCGCGCAAAGCGGCAAGCTGCTCGTCGCTACCGTTCTGCCGTGCCCCGAGAAAATTACCGAGGCCGAAGAACAACAGCGCAAAAGCTGAAGCGAGAAATGCGGGTACTGCTCGGCGCGTAGACATAGCAACTCCAAGTTCGGCAGCTAAACCACCCCGCGCGAGCGGAGCTTACAGCTTTGCGCACCCTCGTCGGAGGGTTGCCTTTTCGCTTGGAAAAATTTTCAGACCCTAGTTGCTGGGATGTAAAAACTGTAGACGGGACGCGGGTAAGAGTCAAGCGTAAATCTTACGTTCTCAGACGGTTATGGCTGAGGCATAAGCATTTGCGCACGCCGCTGCACGTCATAGCACTCCGATCACTATGACGCGCGGCGAGCCCGGAGGGTCTGAACCAACCGATTTCTAGTCTCGCCCGCGTGGCGCCGGTGGCGGTGGTGGCGGCGGCTCGGTCGCAGCACCTACACCGAGCTGCTGCAAGACCGCCGGCACGTTGAGGCCAAGCGCCTCGAGCTGTTGCAGCAGATTGAACACGACGGCCGGACTCGTCTTCGCGAGCCGTCCGAGACCGCCGCTGCCCCCATTCCCACTGTCGCCCTGATCGATGACCACCAGCTTGTCGATGTTGCCGAGTGGCGCCGCAACGGCGCTGAAGATCCCCGTGGATGCCTGCAGGATCGCCGGCATCTTCTCCAGGATGGTCTGCAGGCGGGCCGACTCGTTGAACTCCTTCCAGGCTTCCGCTTTCCTCAGGATGGCTGCGGCCTCGGCCATGCCCTGCGCCTCGATGGCTTTGGCCTGCGCCAGACCGATGGCTTCTATCTTCGCGGCTTCCGCCCTGCCTTCCGCCTCCACAGCGGCAGCGCGGCCAGCACCTTCCTTCCGCAGCTTCTCCTGTTCGGCCTCTGCGAGGGCGATGAGCGCCGAGCGTCTTCCTTCGGCTTCGAGGATGGCCGACTGCTTGGCCGCCTCGGCACGCACGACGGCCGCCTGTCGGTCGGCTTCCGCCGGCCTGATGACGGTCGCTTCGAGCTCTTTGGTCTTTCGCAGTACTTCCTGTTCCTGGACCGAGATCATCTCCTGGGTACGGGTCTTCTCGACTTTGACCTCTTCGGCGACAACCGCCTGTCTCGCGGTGGCCTCCGACAGCGGACCGGCCTGCGCAGCCCGCGCTTTCTGCGTTTCCACCTCGGCCTGATATTGCGCCTGACGGATCAGGAAGTCGCGTTGCGACTGGGAGATCTCGGCATCCGCTTGATACTTCGCGCTCTCGCCTTCCTGCAGCGCCTGCGCCGACTTGATCTTCGCGTCGCGATGCGCCTCGGCCTCGCCGATCGTCGCGTCGCGCTTGACTTCAGCGGTCCGCCGCTTGCCGAGCGCGTTGAGGTACTCCTCTTCGTCGCTGATTTCCTGAATCGTGAGCACGTCGACGCCGATGCCCATCTTCTCGAGGTCTGCCGCCGCTTCGCTCGTCAGCTTCTGCGCGAAGCTCTGACGATCGCTGTTCACCTCTTCAACGGTCAACGTCCCCAGGATCGACCGCAGGTGGCCTTCCAGTGTCTGGAAAATGACCTTCTGCACTTCGATCGGCGTCATGCCCAGAAAACGCTCCGCCGACGCCTGCAGCGACGTCTCGTCGCCGCGGATCTTGACGTTGGCCACAGCCTTGACCGACACGGGAACACCCTTGAGCGTGTACGCCCGCTTGATCTCGAGCGGGATCGTCATCACGTTCAGGTGCAGGTATTCGACCTTCTCCAGCAGCGGGATACGCAGCGCGGCGCCGCCGCGCACCATGCGGTAGCCGACGACGCGGCCGTCAGCGAGCTTGCGGCGGCGCCCGCTGAGCACCGCGACGGTATTCGGCGACACTTTCAGATAGTTGCGGCTGATCAGCAGGAAGCCGACGACGAATGCGATCAGCGTGACGAGGATCAGCGCCGGGACTACGAGACCGGGATCGAAGTTCATGGCAACCTCGCCGTTATGTGCGCGATACGATGACGACCTCGCCGAGGACCTCCTCGACGCGCACGGTGGTGTGCTCGGGAATCGCCGCGCCGTCACGGGCGCGCGCGACCTTGTCGATCAGTTCCTCGCCGACCCGGCAGCGGACCTGGCCGACCCCGCCGGACGGGATGGTGACAACGACGCGCGCCGATTGCCCTACCAGATCCGTCGACAGCACGTCGGACGAGGCCTGCTGCTGGTAGAGGAACCTGGCGAACGCATAGACACCGCCGCCGAACACGAGGCCGCTGATCAGACCGAATGCCGATGAGGGTACCGGGCCGAAACCGTATTGCGTAGCGATGGCACCGACGCACCCGAACGCCGTGATGAAGACGCTGAGCACGCGGCTGCTGAAGAATCCCGGGCCGCCGTGGCCGAGATCGTGATCGATCCCGGCATCGAAGTGATCGAAGATCTCGCCGAATACGAGCGACACCAGCAGGAACAGGAAACCCACGGCGGCGATCGCGAGAAAAACCGAGAACGCGTTGAGCGCCGGAAGGAGGCTCATGTCGGGAGGTGCGCTCACTGTAGCAGTTTGGACGAACGAGGATCAACTCACCTCACGCCTCTCTCGCACGCTCAGCGCGCTCGCGGCCGCAATTCCGTCGTCGTCGCACGGGACTTCGGTCGGCCTAGATCCTGTGCGTATTTGGCCCATCCTTTCGTGTGGTACTTCTCGAGATACGCGCGATCGACCGCATCCCGAATGCGTTCGCCGGTCGCCGGACGTGCGCGAACCGGTATCTCTCGATCGCCGATCTGGATCGCGCCGCGGGGATCGGTCAGGAAGGTGCGATACCAGCTGCGTCGCTTGATGCTCCACGACCTGACAAACACTCGATCGCCGACCACCACGGCCCAGATACCGATGAAGCGATGTGGCTCGATTCCCGCCCGGATCTTGAGAAGCAGCCCGTCGCGAATCTGCGCGAGAACGGGGCGCGAAAAGCGAGTACCCCGCTTCTTTGGCGGCTCGCGCTCCAGCAACGGAATTGGCCGGTTTTTCGCTGCGTAGGCCATCAGCTCCTCCACCCGCTTCAGGCGTGTCTCCTCTCGCTTGGCGCTGACGATCCACCAGATCAGCCGCCTTCGCACAGCAGGTGACTGCGCCTGAAAATATTTCCACGCGGTCTTGTTCTTCTGAAGCCGGCCGCTGTAGGGCTCGGGCATGTCCACGAGCTTCTGCTCGTACGCGTAGATTCCAGACTTGTTCTCGCGGCGCGCCTCGAACGCCTTCAGGCCGGCAGGCAGCATCCGCCTTTCCCGCTGCAGCGCCGCGACGCGCTTGATGTTGATGACACTCCAGATGCTCGTCGGCTTGCGCGGCGTGAAACGAATCATGTAGCGGCTCTCGTCGAGGCTTTTCCGAATTCCATCGATCCAGCCGCAGCACAGCGCTTCATCCACGGATTCGGGCCAGGTAATGCTCGGCTTGCCCGCTTCCTTCTTGTAGAAGCCGGCCCACAACTCGGTCGCCGTCTCATGGTTCGTGGCAAACCACTCGCGAAGATGAGCGGGAGTCGGGAAAAACCTCACCCTCTCGCTAGCCATGGGTGTCGCGACTCCACACCGCCGGGTCCTGACAAAAGTACGCGGCAAGAAACGCGTACAGGTCCGCGTGGTGATCGGCTATTGCCATCGGTGTCTCGAAGAACGCTTCCACCGCGACCGCGAAGAGCTCGATCGGTCCCGACAACGCGTACGGATCGAGGATGGAATCGCCGCGTTCGAGCCTGTCCGCCTCCTGCTCGAGCAGCCCCACCCAGCGCCGGATTGAGTCGTCATCCAGATACGACGGGATGCCATCGAAGCGGGTGCCCGCGAGGTCCAGCAGGTGCGCGAACTCGTGAAAACCCACGTGACAGCCGTCGGACGATTCGTCGAAGCTGCGGTTCAGCGCCGGCAACGAGAGAATCACGACGCCCCACTGATGGGCGAGACCGGATACGTGCGCTCGATCGAAGCTGTAGTCGCGATCGAAGTCCTGCGGGTAGACGATCACTTCCGACAGCTGGTCCCACGTATAAGCCGGCCATCCTGCCGTCAGCGACGCGGCCGACGCGGCGACCAGCAGCCGCGTTTCGTCAGTCAGATCGAGATCGACAGCTGTGATTCGCTTCTCCGCCATGAAGATCTGGATGTGCTGCTCGAAACTCTGGCGATAGGTTGGCGGCACGCGCCGGTAATGCTGCGAGCGGCAGCGGAGGATGTCGGCCCACGGTCCCGGGAACGGCGTCGCCAGGGTGGCCCTTCGTTGACGCTCCAGGCGTTTTGGAACGCCGCCGAACTTGGCGATCAGCGCTTGTGCGAACTGCTCCCACGTCGATTTCATGTGCCGATGGCGGTCGCCGCCCTGGTCACTTCGAGTCGATGGTGTAGTCGAGGTCGTAGAAGTGCTTGCCTCCCAGGATCCTGATCATCATTGTTCCGGCAATGCCCTTCAGCTCTCCCGTGCCAGAGTCCGGCACGACGCTGATGGTCAGGTGCGGCGCGCCGCGGTTCATCGTGCCGCTGTGCTGCAGCGCGAAGGATCCGCTGCGCCCCTGCACCTTGCCGGTCACGCGTTCGATGGCGACATAGCCGGCGGAGTCCTTCACAGGCGTGCCGGCAGTCAGCATCTCGCCCTTGGACGTGCCTTCCAGATCGCCCTGGAACTGCTTGTCGATCGACATCCTTCCAAGAGAGGCTCCGTCCTTGAGGTCCTCGCTGGCCAGAGGAGCCAGCTTGACGTCGAACGTACCGCTCGCGCGCGTGGCCACTACCGCCTCCCTCCTGCCTTCACGAGATCCCCACCGGCTGGCGAACGTCACGACGCTCACGTTCCAGCACAACCAGGCGCACGCGATCACCAGGCACACTCGCTTCATCTGAACCCTCCGTTCCTTCGGCGTCAGCCGATCGGCATCGCGAACGACATCACGGCAAGACTCGGGCAGCAACAACCGGCGATCGACGATCGGGCGGGAACGCAGGACCAGGCGCACTCAATCAGGAAGACGCCCAGATGTTCAGGCGTGATCTCGCCTTTGCCGGTCGTTTCAGACCGGATTCGACTGGCGCTGGACAGGCAGTCAGGCCAATGGCTCCGGCGGACAACGACATGGCTACCGATCGCGCTGATGCATCTGCAGCTCGTCTCGGATGATTACGCCATCGCTGCCGCCGGGCACCGGGGTGTGCTATTTCAGGTGCTTCCCAACCAGCTTGGTCATCTCGAACATGTTGACCGTGGCCTTCCCGCCGAACACCGCCTTCAAGGTCGCGTCCGCCTTGATCATCCGCTTGTTCTTCGGGTCCTGAAGCTTGTTCTTCTTGATGTAGACCCACAGCTTCTTGGTGACCTCGGTGCGCGGGATTGGCTTCGACCCGACGACCTCCGACAACGCCGCGCTGGGCTGCACGGGCTTCATGAATGCAGCGTTCGGTTTCCGGGCCTTCGTCTTCTTCGCAGTCTTAGCCATCGACACTCCTTTGGTTGGAATACAAGGACTCAGCGTTTTGCTCCCGTAGAGATTACCGCGTTGCGCCTTTCTTGTGCGCCAGAAACCGCACGCGCCCCGTCAGATCCTCTGAAAGTTCTTCTCGATCTCCCGTCGCGACAGCCGCAGCACCACCGGCCGGCCGTGCGGGCACACGCTCGAGTAGGCGGTCCGCCGCAGCTCTTCGAGGAGATAGCGCATCTTCTCCAGCGTGAGCGGATAGTTCGCCTTCACGGCCGCGTGACAGGCCATCGTGGCGGCTATCTTCCGCAGCGCATCCTCGACACGCGACCCGCGATCCAGCCCTTCCAGGTCCTCCGCGAGGGCGCGAATCGCCGCCTCGCATTCCGCCGGCTGCAAAAGGGCCGGAACGGCGCTGAGCCTGAGGCTGTCGCCGCCAAACTCCTCGATCTCGAGGCCAAACCGGTCGAGCGTCGCGGCGTGCTGCCCGACGGCCTGGCGCTGGGTGGGCGACAGCTCGATCAGCATCGGCGCCAACAACCGCTGGCTCTCGAGACGGCCCGCAGTCAGCTTCTCCATGACCTGCTCGAACAGCACCCGTTCGTGGGCCACGTGCTGGTCGATGATCGCCACCCCCTCGTCGTCCACGGCGATGATGAAGGTGTCGCGGAACTGCCCGAGTGGAATCATCGGCCGGATGTCGGCTGGCGAGATCGCCTGGCCACCGGCTATCGCGCCGAGAGGCGCCGCATCCTGAACCGCGGCAGCGGAGCCCGATCCCATGGAACGAAGCACGGCGTCGTGCGCCGGCGTCCACCGGCTGCCGATCTGCGCCCCGGCGAGGACACCCGGAATGCTCATCGGTCGAGGCTCGTCGGGATCCGGTGAAACCGGTGTCAGGAAAAGCTCAGGCGCCCTGCCCTGACCCAGCGCATCAGCGAGGCCGCGGCGCAGGACCTCGTGCACGAGCGACTGCTCGAGAAACCGGACCTCGGCCTTGGTCGGATGCACGTTCACGTCGACGCGGTCCGGAGGAATGTCGATGAACAGGTGAACCTCCGGCGACCGTTCCTTGATCGTCGCGACGCTGTAGGCCTCGGAGATCGCGTGCGCGATGGTCCTGTCCTTGACGATGCGCCGGTTGACGAAGACGTTCTGGGGACCACGGACAGGGCCCTGATCGCCAAGGACCGCGACATAGCCGAGGATGCTCAACCCGGCGGCCTCCTTCCGCAACTCCACCAGGTCGAACCGTTCGCCGAACAGCTGAAAGAACCGCTCCTTCAATCCGGCTGACGGCGGACACTCGAGGAGCCGCCGGGCGCCGCTGGTCACGGTGAAGCCCACCTCAGCGTAGCCCAGCGCGATTTGCGTCATCAGCCTGGAGATCTGGCCTGCTTCGGCAGCGTCCGACTTGAGGAACTTCCGTCGTGCGGGGAGGTTGTAGAACAGATCGGCGACTTCGACAGTGGTGCCTTCGGGGGCACCGACTTCGCGATCGGACGCGACCGTGCCGCCGTTGACGCGAATCTCAGTGCCGGTCGCCTGCCCTCGCGCCCGGCTTCGCAGGACGAAATGCGAGACGGACGCGATGCTTGGCAGCGCCTCTCCGCGGAAGCCGAGCGTGCGGATCGCGCCGAGATCCTCCGGGCTGGCGATCTTGCTGGTCGCGTGCCGTTCGATCGCCAGGCGCGCGTCCTCCGGCACCATCCCGTCGCCGTCGTCTTCCACGCGAATCAGCTTCTTGCCACCGAGCTCGATGGTGACGGCGATGCGGCGGGCGTTCGCGTCGAGCGCGTTCTCGACGAGCTCCTTGACGACAGACGCCGGCCGCTCAACGACCTCGCCCGCCGCGATCTGGTTCGCGAGGTGCAGCGGCAACCGGCGGATCCGCCCGCTCATATCCATCGCCATCGCCGGAACATCCACAGCATCAACCCGCTGATCACCAGCATCATCGCCACGATCCACCAGAACTGCACCTTCACGCCGCCGGGGAGGTGCGGCAAATCGACGTTCATGCCGTACATGCCGGTCAGCACGGTCAGCGGCATGAAGATCGTGGCGATCACGGTCAGGACCTTCATGACGCCGTTCAGCTGATTCGACACCATCGACAGGTGCGCCTCGAGCAGGCTCGAGATGCGATCCTGCAGGAACACGCCCTCGTCGGCAAGCCGCACCAGATGATCGTAAACGTCGCGGTACCGGAAGCTGATCGACTCGGAGATGATTGAAAACTCCCGCCGTCCGAGACGGCCGACGACGTCGCGCTGGGGCGACACGACGCGGCGCAGCGAGCTGATGTCACGCTTGTAGTCGAGGATCCGCCGCGCCAGGTTCGGTTTCGATTGCTCGAACACTTCCTTCTCGAGCGCATCGAGGCGCTGCTGCAGCTTTTCGACCTCCGGTCTGTAGTTGTCGACCATGGCGTCGATGATGCGGTACATCAGCGCCGCCGGGCCCTCGCCGAGGACGCGGTTGTTGCGGGTGCAGATCTCACCCACTTTGCCGATCGATCGCGAGACCCCGCCGTGGATCGTCACCAGGTACTGGTCGTTGAGGAAGAAATCGACGTCGCGCGTACGGAATCGATGCTCGCGCGCACTGAAGTCGATGCCGTGCAGGATGACGTAGAGAAAATCGCCGTAGGACTCGACTTTTGGATGGTGGATCTCCGAGACCGCATCCTCGATGGCGAGGTCATGGAAATGGAAGACGTCGGTCAGCATCCGTATCTCGTCGGCCCCCGGCTTGACCATGTCCACCCACACCCACACTCCGCTGTCTCTGCGGAGCCAGTCCGGCTCCACCCGGTCGACCAACCGGGTGGTTCCGTTCTCGTGGGCGTAAATCGTCGTCAATCCCCGACCTTCACCTGCAGTGCGGCCTGTGCCGCCGCCAGCCGCGCGACAGGAATTCTATAGGGCGAGGCACTCACGTAATCGAGCCCCGCCTTCTCGAAGAAATGGATCGAAGACGGATCGCCTCCATGCTCGCCGCAGATGCCGACCTTGAGATCGGCGCGCGCCGAGCGGCCCTTCTGCACGCCCATCGAGACGAGCTGCCCGACGCCTGTCGTGTCGATGGTCGCGAAGGGATCCTTGTCGAGAATCTTCTTGTCCTGGTAGACCGAGAGGAACTTGCCGACGTCGTCGCGCGAGAAGCCGAATGTGAGCTGTGTCAGATCGTTCGTGCCGAACGAGAAGAACTCCGCTTCCAGAGCGATCTCGTCGGCGGTCACCGAACCCCGCGGGACCTCGATCATCGTGCCAACGAGGTATTTCACCTTGACGCCCTGTTCCTTCATCACCGCGTCTGCCACGCGGACGACGACGGCCTTCTGGTCGCGTAACTCCTTCACGAGGCCGACCAGCGGGATCATGATCTCGGGAACGACCTTGACGCCTTCCTTGGCGAGCTGGCAGGCGGCTTCGATGATCGCTCGCGTCTGCATCTCGGTGATCTCGGGGTACGTGATACCGAGCCGGACGCCGCGGTGCCCGAGCATGGGATTGAACTCGTGCAGCGCCTCGACGCGCCGCAGCAGCGCCCGCTTCTCGTCCAGTTCGCGTCCCGTCTCCCCTTTCGTCTCCATCGTCGCGACCTCGACCATCAGCTCCTCGCGCTTCGGCAGGAACTCATGGAGCGGCGGGTCGATCGTGCGGATGGTGACCGGCGTGCCGTGCATCGCCTTGAACACGCCGTAGAAGTCGCCGCGCTGGAGCGGCAGCAGCTCGTCGAGCGCCTTGCGGCGATCGGCTTCGTTGTCCGCCAGGATCATGCGCTGCACGATGGGAATACGGCCCTCGCCGAAGAACATGTGCTCCGTACGGCACAAGCCGATCCCACGAGCGCCGAACGCGTACGCCGTCTCCGCCTGGTCGGGTTGGTCCGCGTTGGCTCTGATCCCGAGCCGGCGGA
>Ga0114129_10010162_pt1 | contig 13420 bp, 8 predicted proteins | sample RhiMetdeltSRZDD1_FD_80071 | JGI IMG/M metagenome (GOLD analysis project Ga0114129, IMG submission 80071) | Populus rhizosphere microbial communities from Tennessee, USA - Rhizosphere MetaG P. deltoides SRZDD1 (version 2) (version 2) | ecosystem: Host-associated > Plants > Roots > Rhizosphere >...
AGTTCGGTCCCGGCTGGCCGGACGCGTCACGCGTGCCCGCCTCGTACGCCCGGCGGATGGAGTTGGTCAGCGGCAGGTCCCGTCGAATCGCACGGGGCACGCGATCGGAAGCCGGCGCATCCGCCACGGCGCCTGCCTGGGCGGAGACTGCCGGGGGCTGACCGTAGGCCACGAACGGCGCGACGAGAGAAAGAAGGAGACCAATTCGGCGAAGCATGGAGTATTGCAGCCTCTCGTTGGGACGAAGACCAGGAATATGGGACGGATTTCTATTGTAATCTGACGGCCGGATGGTGGGCTCTATTGGGATTCCGGCGCAAATGAAAACGGCCGGCGATGAACCGCCGGCCGTCCTCAATCGAACGAGATGGTGACAGTCTAGCGACTGCCCCCGTTGGTGTTTGCCATGCATGCACCTCCCGGCCGCGACCGTATAGTGGGGGCCCGTTTCCGGACACGTGGTCGCTGAAGCCTTTTTTTACTGACGCTGCGCGCCAGCCGCTGCAGCGCTGGATCCAGAATACCACCGGATGGCCCTTCCACTGACAAGTGCGGACTCAGCGCTCCTGAACGGCGAGGCGGGTGAGGCAGCAGGGTTCGCCATGCGGACTCTGGTGTCGTTCGCCCGGGCGGTGGATGCTCGATCCCTTCTCGATATCACGCGTGCGCACATAGACGGGTGCCTCTATCACGGCCAGGTGAGCCTGGATTTCGTCGAGCGTCTCGTGGCGGGCGGCGGCCGCGTCCGGGTGCCGACCACGTTGAACGTCGGCGCGATCGACCTCATTCATCCTGACCTGGTTCGCCTCTCGCCTCAGGAGCAGACGCCTGCGCGCCGTTTGATGAAGGCGCACGAGGAACTGGGCTGCTATCCCTCGTTCACGTGTGCGCCGTATCAAACACGGTTCCGTCCGGTGCGGGGCGAGCAGATCGCGTGGGGCGAGTCGAACGCGATCGTGTTCGCCAACTCGGTCATCGGCGCGAGGACAAATCGCTACGGCGACTTCATCGATCTCTGCTGTGCCCTCACTGGCCGTGCGCCCGCCTGGGGGCTGCACCTCGACGAGCACCGCCACGGGCAGATCCTGTTCCGGCTTACCGGGTTCCCCGCATCCGTGCGGCCGTCCGATGCCTTGTTCGTCGCGGTTGGACTGATCGTCGGCAGATTGAGCGCCGATCGCATTCCGGTCATCGAAGGCTTGCCCACACCGCGGTCCGAAGATCAGCTGAAAGCCCTCGGAGCGGCCGCGGCGTCGTCGGGTTCGGTGGGGTTGTTTCACGCCATCGGCATCACACCCGAAGCGCCAACGCTGCGCGACGCCTTTGCCGGCCGCGCGCCTGACGAGACATTCGAGATCGGCCCGCGCGACATCGCCGACGCACTGGAGCACTTGTCCACCGTGCCAGATGGTTCGCGCATATCGGCGGTCTGTCTCGGCACGCCGCACTTCTCGCACGACGAATGGACGCAGATGTTATCGCTGGTCAAACAGGTCGCACCCGCGAGTGGCATTCCGATCTACGTCAATACCGATCGGGCGACCCTCCATGCGCTGGAGACGTCAGGCCTTCTTCACGAGATCGCGAGGTTCAACGTGATTCCGGTCACCGATACGTGTACGTATCTGACGCCCATCCTCGAACGCCTTGATGGCACGGTCATGACCAACTCGGGCAAATGGGCCCACTACGCGCCTGGCAACCTGGGCGTCCAGGTCGCGTTTGGCGAGCTCGAAGACTGCATTGCGTCGGCGGCGAAAGGCGCCGTCGTTCGCCTAGCCTGACAGGAAAGAAAGAGACGAATGCGACGAGACGTGTTCATCGCGAACGACTCGGGCGGCCTCAGCGTGATCGCGGCAGACGCCGCCGATGCAATCATCCAGGACGCCCGCGCCGACGACCTCCGCTTTGTCTCGGAACACAAGGCGCTGCTGCTCGAGCTCTACGGCGACGACTCGATGCCCGTTCGTATCGTGGTGGACGAACCGCTGCGTCCCGACGAAGAGGAGCAATGGTTGTCGCGTGCGTCGTGGCGCATCGATACGACCGACGGGCGGCTCCTGGTGATGGGTGGTTTTGATCCCGATGTCCTCGCGTGGTGGAGAGACGAGACGAGCAGTGGTGAAGACGGCCGCGGTGTTGCGCTGTTCGAAGCAGGGCCCGGAAGCTGGCGCGTCGACCTTTACGCGCACGTCGGCTCGATGAACGGCCGACAGATCCTGAGCGAGGCTGCTGAGAAACCGGGAGCCGCGTTCAGGCGCAGCCATCCCGGTCGAGCGGTTCCGCTCTGGCTGGCGAGGGTGCTCGAGTTTTCGGGCGAGGGGGATCCAGGATATGAGGAGCTCTGGCAGGACCTGCACGGCAGCGTGGAGTCGGGCCGGCTGGCGGTTGATACAGAGGATGCCGGTACGGTCGGTTTTCTCGTGCACGTGACGCCCTGGACAGGTCCTGCGCCGGAGGCGCCCGAGGGCGGCTGGTTCGGACGTGACGTCAACAGCCGAGTTCCTTCGTTGTTCCCATTGGGATTGAGCTCGGACGTGATCGATCCGGAGCTCGCGTCGCTCCGCGATCGCCTGCTCGGCCGGTCCGAGCTCGAGCCGGAACGCCCGCCGGCGAGCGCGGTCACCGAGATCATCGAGGTGTGGGGTGGTGATCCCCTCAAGGCGATCGAGGGTGGGCCCGTCAGTCTCAGCTTGTCCGACGCTTTCTATCTCTACTGGATGGCAGGCCTTACCGCTGAGTCGCCACCATCCTTCGAGTTGTGGGTTACGACCTCGACCGCGTGGAACCCGCCGGATGCGACACCTGACTTCGGGGTCGTGACGAAGGGCGAATCCACTACGGCGATCGGCCCCGCTCCCGATGCCGGTGGCTGGCAGGTCTGGTGGACCGCTCGTACGATCAGCGCGGCTCTAGGCATTGTGCCCGACCGGGCCACGATCGAGCTGGCCATGGCGCAGAAACCAGACGAGCTCGAGGACACCGAAGACACGAATCCTGCGATTGGACGCGCGTTCTACAGCGGCGCGGTGTCCGGGGGAATGTGGACCGTGACCGACGCCTCGCCGTCCGTATCGCGCGAGACCTTGCAGGATGCTCTGAGCTTCGTGCGCGATCTGGTCGAGCATCAGCGTATTCGCGTGCGTGGTGACGCAGAGCGCGAGGCGTTCGATGCGGCGGCGTTGATCTATGCGCCAGACAAAGGCCTGCTTCACTGGGATGGCGATGCGGTTTCCGTAGCTGACGACGAGAGGACGCTGCTGTTGCTGGCCGGGCCGGTTTTTCGTGCGCGCCATGGCGGCCAGTGGCCGTCGGACGAAGTGGACTAATAGAACGTGACTCCTGAGTCGAGACCGGCCGCTCCCGTTGTCGCGCCCGGCTGATCGCAGTCGAACGGTTGTTGGGAGTAGTGTTGTTGCGAGTAGTACTGATGCAGCTGGGCCATTGATGACCGAACGCACTTCACGACAGACGGCGCTCGCAGCTCGGGCGTCCGCTGCTGGTGATGCCGACGGCGTCGCCTTAGTGCTGTCGCAGGCTCTCAGCTTCTGGGGCGGCATCGACGCCTCGACTGGCCGCATCATCGACCGGACGCATCCTGATGTTGGCAAGAGTGTCACGGGTGCCATCCTGGTTATGCCCGGTGGCCGCGGGTCGTCGTCCTCGTCGTCGGTGCTCGCCGAATCAATACGAAACGGAACGGGACCGGCGGGTATCCTGATTGGTGTGCCGGACCCGATCCTGACGGTCGGCGCGCTTGTCGCCGAGTCGCTCTATGGCGTCCGCTGTCCGATCGTTGTCTGTCCGATCGAGGGTTTCTCGACCGGAATGCGCGTGAGGATCCGGGCCGGCGTGACCGGCCCTGCCAGCGTCGAGCGGTGGTGAGGCTCCGTTAACACTGAGTGGGCCTGTACGTCCTCCTTCCATGACTGCTCTGGCGATCGAACTGCGGCGTGCCTGCAGCGTGCTCCTCAAGACGAAGGGCTTTACCGCCGCTGCAGTGCTGACGCTCGCGCTCGGCATGACGCTGTGCACGACGGCGATGGTCGTGGTCAAGGCGTACCTGTTCAGCGGCCTCCCGTATCCCGCCGCCGACCGCCTGTACTGGATCCGCTTCGAAACGCCGGACCCGAATGCTCTTCGCGGCTTCGAGTCGCTCGACTGGAGCTCGTTGAACGACGTGGTCGAACATCCCATCGCATGGGATCTCGACGTGTTTTACATGCTGGGTGGGGATCACGCGGAGTCCTTCCCGGGTGCGTGGGTCACGCCAGGCTTCGTCGAAGGCCTCGGAATCCAGCCGGCAATTGGACGTGGCTTCGACCCCGGCGCATTCGTGCCGGGGGGGCCGAATGTTGCGCTCATCAGCCATCGTCTCTGGACCGAGCGCTACGCGCGCGATCCAGCGATCGTCGGCCGAACGTTCGCTGCGTACGTCAGCGATCGGCCGAACGAGGCCGAGCAATTCACGATCATCGGAGTGCTGCCTCAGGGCTTCTGGCATATCAATGCGTACACCGACGTCCTGGTCCCGCTCCGCGCGCCAACGTATCCATACATGGCCCGATTGCGTCACGGAGTTTCGCCGGCCACCGCGACCGAACGCATCAAGGCCCTCGTGACCGCGCCACCGCGAACCGTTCCAGCCGTTTTCAATGTAGTGGTCGTCTCCGCGCACGAAGCGCATGTCCTTCAGATCAGGCCGGTGTTGCAGACGACAGCCGCCGCTGCGGGCCTCGTGCTGCTCGTCGGGTGTGCGAATGTCGCCGGATTGTTGCTCGTACGAGCGGCGAGGCGCGAACGGGAGCTGGCGATCCGCGCCGCGCTCGGCGCCGGAAACGGCGCGATCGCACGGATGTTGATCGCCGAAGCCATCGTCATTGGTGTTGCCGCGACAGTGCTGGCGTTGGTTGGAGCGTGGGCTGCGGTGCAGTGGCTGCAGCCGGTCGTTCAGCAGCAGCTGGGCCGATCGGCGCCTGGTGGCGCACCAGCATTTGCGCTCGACCTGCGGGTCTTCGCCGGTGCCATCACCGTGGGAATCCTGACCGCGATCGGTTGCGCCGTGTTTCCGCTCATCGTCTCGCTGCGGACGCGACTGCTCGGCGCGCTGCAGAGCGGCAATCGATCGGCGACGGAAGGCAAGCGAAGCCAACGGATCCGCGCCGCGTTGATCGCAGTGGAGGTCGCGGCATCGCTGACGCTGCTGTCAGGTTCCGCGCTGATGATCCGATCGGTGCTGACGTTGCTGCGAGCCGATCTTGGCTTCAGCGCCGACCGCGTGCTCCAGGCTTCGATCACCCTTCGACAGAACCGCTATCCGGATGGTCCGTCACGCACTGCCGCGTTCGACCGCATGCTGACCAGCCTCATGGCCATTCCCGGCGTCGAGGTTGCCGGCCTGACGACCGTATGGCCCGTTCAGCAGCCGCGAGCGGTTACGCTCGAAACCGCCGGCAGCGGTTCACGCGTGACGGCCAATGCGCCCGTCCATGCCGTCAGCGATCGGTACTTCGAGACGCTTGGGATCACGATGCGCAGCGGCCGCAGCTTCGCCGCCACCGATCGCCTGGGTGCCGAGCCAATCGCGATCGTCAGTGAAGCGCTCGCGAAGCGCCTGTGGCCGGCAGGAAATGCCGTTGGAAGCCGCATCTTCATTCCCGAGATGCGCGACCAGAACCCCGTCGCGAACCGTCAGCCCGTCATGGTCGAGCGGCTCGTCGTCGGCATCGTGCGCGACGTGCGACAGGATCCAGCTGACAGCGAGCTCGCCGACCTCTACGTGCCGGTGACGCAGATGCCGTCGCGGTTCGGTATCCTGCTCGTGCGGACAGCTGGCGCGCCTGCGGCATCGCTCGATGCCGTGCGCGCGGCTTTGCGTGAGGTCGATCCGGAATTGGCCGTCGATCGGGCGCGTCCGCTGCAGGCGAGCGTAGACTTGAACACGGCGCGGCCGAAGTTCATGGGCTCGTTGCTCAGTGTGTTTGCGATTGTTGCAGCGGCGCTCGCCCTAGTCGGCGTCTACGGCGTCATCGCCTATGCCGTGCGCCAGCGCGAGCGCGAGATCGCGATCAGGCTCGCCGTGGGTGCGTCACCGGCAGCAGTGACTCGGCTGTTCGTGCGTCAAGGCGGCACGATCATCGCCGCAGGGTTGGTGCTCGGAGTAGTCGCAACGCTCGCCGCCGGCCGGCTGATCGAGAGTCAGCTGCACGCGGTCAACCCGCGGGATCCGGTCGCGCTGCTCGTTGCCGTCAGCGCATTCGCGCTCGCCGGGCTTGGCGCCGTGTGGTGGCCTGCCCGGCGCGCTGCCGTCACCGATCCCGCCATCGCGCTGAAGAGTGAATGAGCTCGCTACTCAGCCGCCCAGCGCATGCCTTCGGCGGCGATCTCCGGCGGCACCGTGTGACCGCCCTCGAACTCTCGGAACGTCACGTCGTACCCGCTTTTCTTGAGCCCGGGAACGATGACGCGGCTGCAGCGATCGATGGGCAGAATGGGATCGCCGGTGCCATGCGAGACGAAGATGCGCGGCTTGCCGTGGAGCGAGCCCTCCACGATATAGCCGGGCGAGAACGCGAGGATCCGCCGGAATAGCTCGCCGTTGATCAGCCCGAGCGAAAGGGCATACGTCGCGCCATCGGAGAATCCGCCGACCGTGACCTTTGCGGGATCGACCAGCACCGTATCGAACACCCGCTCCAGGGCCCGGTTCAGGAACATGACATCAGGCCCGAAGGAGCCACGGATGGCGTCCCACGTGCCGTCCCGGGAGTCCGGCGCAAGAACGGCGATGCCGGCCTTCTCGGCCGCTGCCCCGAGACGTTTCAGGATTCCGGCTCCGCTGCCGCCTGCGCCGTGTAAGAGGACCAGGAGGGGGAGCTTCGACGCGGTGACGTTCGCCGGCATGTGAATCAGGGCGTCGCGTCCGCTGGCCAGACCAAGCGCGCGAGCTCCGGCGGTCGAGTCGCTCTTGCCTGGCGTTTTCCGCGGACGAGCGGCAATCCGTCCATCGCTACCCTGCTGCGCGTCGCTGGCGTGGCACGCCGCGCCGAAGGCCAGCGAGATGACTGTGCCTCCGGTGACCGCCCCGAAACGCCGGCGAGTGACGTGCATCTACTTGCCTCCCGCTTCCGTCCTTTCATCTTTCTTCAGGAATGGTACGCCGTCGGTCATCCACTTCGGCGCAGGCGCGTCTTTCAGGTAGTGATCGAAGAACTGGAAGAACCGCGTGGTGAGGTCCTTGCGATTCGCCACGCCGCGCAAGCCGTGTCCTTCGCCCGGGTACGCCAGCAGGATCGCCTTCTTCCCGTTGTAGCGAAGCGCGTTGTAGAAACCGAGGCCGTTGTTGAAGTCGACGGTCGGGTCGGCTGTCCCGTGCATGATCAGGAACGGCGCGACCGCTTTGGGCGCGTGGGTCAGTGCCGACTCGAACCGGTAGCGCTCCGGGTCGTCCCACGGGGAGAAGCCCCAGCGGCCCTGACCGTAGAGGTAATAGTCGTTCCCGTTGGCGCCGCTGCCGCCGGAATATTGATAGGCCCAGCCCCAGTTCTGGCTGAAGTCGGAATAGAGATCTGTGACGCCGGCCCCCATGCCAATGGCCGCGAACATCTTCGACATCACGCCGATGAACGCTGCGCCCTCGCCGCCGTAGCTGTGACCGGTGACGCCTATGCGCTTCGGATCGACGTAGCCCATCTCGATGACCTTGCGTGTCGCCGCTTCGACGCATTCGAGCATGTCGCTGTGCGACGAGCCGGTGCGGAAATGGATGTCCGGGAGCATCGTGACGTAGCCGCGGCTGACCGCTTCCATCGGAGAACTGCCCATGCCGGTCAGGTAAGACGGCATGTTATAGCGATGCAATCCCTGCGAGTTCTTCTCGTAGAAGGTGACGATCATCGGCCGCTTCTCGCCTGGCTTGTAGTCCTCTGGCAACGCCAGGATGCCCTGCAGGCGCAGGCCGTCCTTGTTCTTGTAGTCGAACAGGATACGGCGTCCCCATTGATACTCCGCCTGCTGCGGATTCGCGTCCGTGATCTTCTTTGAATCCTTGAAGCCTGGACCCGAAATGCGCAGATCGGGAAACTCGACGAACGTCTGGCGCGTGAAGAGGTACTTGTCGGCCTTCGCCGCTTTGACCGGCGTGCTGAAGGAGGCGTCCTCGTAGACCAACTCCTTGAGCTGACCGCTCGCGAGCTCGTAGTAACCGGACTTCTTGGTCCACTCGCCGTAGGCCGAGAGTGTCAGCGGCTTCGACAGATCGATCGTGCCGCGGGGTCCCACGGCTCGGGCGATCGTGAGGTCGACGGGCTCTGGCCGCACGTAACGGAAACGCATCTCGTTCTTCGTTCCCATGCCATTGGTCAGGTTCTTCGGTGCCGACCCATCGAGCGGCAACAGCCAGAGGTCGTAGCGGTTCTGCGCGATCGCGGCCTTGCCGTCACTCGTGTAGCCGGCAATTCCATACGACGGCTTGGGACCCGGATGGTCGAATTCCATGTCCACGAAGCTCAGCCCGTTCCCGTTGCCGAGCGGCTTGCTCGTGCCGGCGTCGAGGTCGTACGCCTGGAACCGGTTGTCCTTCCAGTACAGGAAATGAGTGCCGTGCGGCGTCATGCCAAAGACGTGTCCACTCGTCAGCTGCCCCTTGAACATCAGCGTTCGTTCGCCGGTGGACGTGTTGACGCGGTAGAAGTCTGCGGCCGGCCGCTTATGGTCGTGGATGTAGCCCCGCGTGTCGCGTCCGATGGCCCACTTGCCATCCGGCGCGATCTCGAGGTCGCGCATCGTGGCATCCGAGAGCGTGATGTAGCGCTTTGCCGACACATCGAAGGCCTGACGGAACGTGAAGTTGCGGTCCTGATCGGCGCGCACCATCTGCGCCGACTGTATGCGCTCGTCGACGGTATTCCACACGTCGACGTCCGGCGCCTCGTCCGTTGTCTTGCGTGTCGTGTCCGCCGCCGCGGATTGCTCCTTGATGCCGAAGAACACACGCGCGTTGTCCTCGCTCCACGAGACAGCGCCGCGATCGCTGACGACCCATCCCTTGGGGAAGTTGTCGGTCTTCGCCGGATCGAGGATCACCGGCTTCACGACCTCGTCTCCCTCGTCGTCGAACGCGCCAGGGACGTCGGGGAAGACGATCAACACATTGTCCTTCTCGCGCATCTTCTCGACGTCGCTTCCCTTGACGGCGGCGAGTGCCGTGCCTCCGTCGTTCCAGACGAGACGGTTGTATTGCTTGGAGTCGTTGTCGAGCGTCGCCGTCCGTCCGCTGCGCGTGTCGAAGACGAATAAGCCGTTGCCGTCCTTGACGGCGGCGTCGACGGTATGCGCGAGCAGCGTCCCGGTGCGATTGAACGCGATGTCACCGACGCTGCCCAGGAGCTGGTGACGGCCGGTCCGCAGATCGACGAGGATGACGTCGGTGCCGCGCGGACCGGCTGGTGTTTCAGCCGCCCCGCCGCGTCCGCCCCCGCCACCAGGCGCGCCGCCGCCACCGGGACCTCCCGCGCCGCCTCGTCCTGCCGCGGCCCCAGCACCTTCAGCGGGCCGGCGCTTGAAGAACACGTGGGTGGAGGTCGGGGAGAAAGTAAACGTCTGGATGTCCTGCCAGGATTGCACGGCGCCAGTCGTGAGGTTCCGGAGTTCGGCGCGGCGCGGCGGGATCGCGGCGTTCCCCCGCCCCTGGCCTGAGCCCGTCGAGGGGGCCTGCCCCGAACCTGTCGAAGGAGCCTGCGGCGTTTGCGCTGGTGGCTGCGCGGGAGCGGTGGGCTGCGTTGGTGGCGTCGCGGGTGCTGGTCCAGGGCTTGGCGCAGTTGGCGTCGCCGGATTTGCGTCAGGCGTCTGATTGCTGCCCGATCCTCCCTGGCCCGAGCGGCCCTGACGCGCGCGTTGTGCCGCACCCGGATCGACCTGGTAGGCAATCCATTTCGAATCAGGAGAGAAGATGCCGCCGGTCGCGTGCTCCACCTTGATCTCTTCGTTCGTTTCGAGGTTTTTCAAGTGGAGAACTGGCTTGGCTTCCGCGGCGACGGTGTTGGTGAGCTGCAGCGTATAGGCCACCCACTTGCCGTCACCAGAGATCTCCTGGCTGGAGATGCTCCGCCACTTGGTGTAGTCCTCGACGGTCAGTGCCTTCTTGGCAGCTGGCTGAGCCGCCGGCAGCGCGTACGCCGCAAACGCCACCAACAGCGCAAGGGTTGACGAGGCCACACGGTGGCGACGACGGGTAGGTGTTTTGACGGCATTCATCATCGGCTGGCTCCTGAGTCAGGCCGGATAATACCTCAGCAGGAAGGAGAGACCAGCCGGGCCGCATGCAACCCTTTTCACGGTTCTTCCGTCCAAGTTACCTGACGCATATCACCCACAATGTGGTTTAAGCCGAAACACCCGGTACTCGGCGATTTCGAACAGCTCGTCCTCCTCGGTGTGCTTCGGCTCTCCGACGACGCATACGGGGCGGCGATCCGTCAGGAGATCGATCTGCGGTCTGGCCGGGACGTTTCCATCAATGCGGTGTACACAACGCTGGATCGGCTGGAAACCAAGGGACTGTTGCGATCGTGGGTGGGCGAACCGACTCCCCAGCGCGGAGGCAGACGCCGGAAGTTCTACGCGCTGCGGCCCGCGGGGCTCTCGGCGCTGCGTCAGGCGTATCGCGCCCTTACCTCCATGGCCGAGGGTCTCGAGACGCGCCTGGGGGAACGGTGACGACGCCTCCGCGCCTGGCGTTGTGGCTTCTCTCGCGACGTCTCTCGTCCGAGTGGCATGACTTCATCGTCGGCGATCTGGTCGAAGAGTTTCAGGCGCGCGCGTCTGCATCGCCGCGACGTGCACGGCGGTGGCTCTGGCGTCAGACGCTGCGCTGCCTCGCGTCGCCGCCGCGAACGCGGGCGGCCGTCGTCGATTCCCAATTACACGCCTCGGGAGATCCAGTGTTGCGCACAATTACGGCTGACCTTCGCTATGGCCTCCGCGTTTTGTCCCGCGCGCCCTCGTTCACGCTGGCGGTCGTTGCCGTCCTCGCGTTGGGCATCGGTGCCAATGCCGCGATTTTTAGCATCGTGAACGCCGTCCTGCTTCGGCCACTGCCCTACGAGCAGCCCGATCGCCTCGTGCGCCTGTTTCACGTTCCTCCGCAAAGTGCATTTCCCGAAATGCCGACCTTCCCGGTGTCTCCCGCGAATTACTACGACTGGGAGCGCGATGCGAAGCTCTTCGAGCACATGGCGATTTACCGTTTCCGCCAGTTCACGCTCACCGGCCTTGGCAATCCTGAGGCGCTCGTTGCGGCCGCCGTCGGCGCCGGCTTCTTCGAGGTCATTCGCGTGAATGCGGCGCACGGGCGCGTCTTTCTGCCCGATGAGGATTCTCCGGGGCGTGGCCGTGTCGCCGTCGTCAGCGATGGTTTCTGGAAGCGCCGGTTGGGTGGCGGGGAAGCCGTCGGCCGGACGCTGACACTCGACGGCGAACCCTACACGATCGTCGGCGTGTTGCCACCGCGTTTTTCGATCGCGGCGTGGGGTGCGGCGAGCAGGGACATCCTCGTCCCGCTCGCGTACACCGACGCCGAACGAGCCGTCCGTGAGAATCACAACGCGCAGGTCGTCGCGAAACTGAAGCCGGATGTCCAACTGTCCGCCGCTATTGCGGAAATGAATGTGATCTCGACGCGGCTCGAGCAGCAGTATCCGCAGGAGAACGCCGGCTGGGGCGCGACGGTGATTCCGCTGCAGGAGCTCATCGTCGGGAACGTCCGGATGCCACTGGTGATGCTGCTGGCCGCGGTCGCCCTCGTGCTGCTCATCGCCTGCGCGAACGTTGGCAACCTGCTCTTCGCGCGCGCGCTCGGCCGAAGCAAGGAGATCGCGATCAGAGCCGCGCTGGGTGCGGGCCGCGCGCGTGTCTTCCAGCAGCTGCTCGTCGAGTCGCTTCTGCTGTCAGCCGCAGGTGGGGTCGCAGGGCTGATACTGGCTCGAGCCAGCCTTTCGGCTGGAACTCAACTGTTGGCCGATCAGCTGCCGCGCGCCGACGAGATCACGCTCGACGGACGAGTCCTGATGTTCGTCGCGGCCGTCTCGATACTCACCGGTGTTCTGGCGGGCGCTCTGCCGGCGCTTCGCGCGGGCGGGGTGGATCTCAACGGTGCGCTCAAAGAGGGCGGCCGGAATGACGCGGGCGTCGGTTTGCGGACGCGGCGTGTCCTGATTATCTGCGAGGTTGCCCTGTCGCTCGTTCTGCTCATGGGCGCCGGTGTCATGATTCGCAGCCTCGCTGCGCTGCGAAGCGTCGATACCGGAATCGATCCACGGAACGTGCTGACCATGGACGTGGCGCTGCCGGAAACGCGCTACGAGTCACCAGCGAAACGTACGGCATTCTTCGACACGCTCCTGGAGCGCGTTCGAGCGCTCCCGGGCGTCGAGGCTGCCGGCGCGATCGACGATCTGCCGTCGCAGCTTGGCTCGGTCCAGCCGATCGTTCTCGAGGGACATGCCGAGCTGCTGCCCCGCGATCAGCCGACGGTCGAGGTTCGCAAGATCCTGCCCGGATACGTTCGCGCGATGAGCATCCCGATCCTGGCCGGCCGTGACATTGCTCCCGGCGACGTCGAGGTGCTGCTCGTGAGCCGCTCCGCTGCCAAACTGCTCTGGCGAGACGAGGATCCCGTCGGCCGGCGTATCACCTTGCCGCTGGAATCGAGGACGGTCACGAAGACCGTCATCGGCATTGTCGGCGACGTCAAGCAGGGTGAGCTGGCCAGCGCAGCGCAGCCGACCGTGTACGAGTACTCGAGGGAACGAGACTGGGGCGGCCTGTCGATCGTGGTCAGGACAGCCGTTCCGCCGATGTCGATCGCGCAGTCCGCGTCCGGTGTGGTCCGCGCGATCGATCCAGAGCAGCCGGTTCAGCGGGTGCGGACGATGAGCGACGTGCTCGAAACGAAACTGACGTTCCAGCGGTTCAGTGCCGTCCTGCTGGGACTCTTCGCATTCGTTGCACTCACCCTCGCGTCCGTCGGAATCTACAGCGTCCTGTCGTACATCGTCCGGGGCCGTAGCCGCGAGATCGGGATCAGAACCGCGTTGGGAGCAGGGACGCCGGAAGTTCTGCGGCTCGTGGTGCTCGAGGGCATGACTCCGGCAATCATCGGCGTCGCGGTGGGGACGGTGGCCGCGCTGGCATCTGGAAAGCTCCTGGAAAAGCTCTTATACGGGGTCAGCGCTTCGGATCCATTGACGCTCGCGTCGGTAGCGGGCGGGCTGCTCATGGTGTCTCTGCTCGCGAGCCTGATGCCGGCCATCCGCGCCTCGCGTCTCGATCCGTTGAAGGTCCTGCGGACGAGCTGACCGGCCACTAGCCTCCCAACGCTCTCAACAGAAATCCTGGCATCTTCCGCCACGCGGGGTTCGCC
>Ga0114129_10010163_pt1 | contig 13419 bp, 13 predicted proteins | sample RhiMetdeltSRZDD1_FD_80071 | JGI IMG/M metagenome (GOLD analysis project Ga0114129, IMG submission 80071) | Populus rhizosphere microbial communities from Tennessee, USA - Rhizosphere MetaG P. deltoides SRZDD1 (version 2) (version 2) | ecosystem: Host-associated > Plants > Roots > Rhizosphere >...
CCGATCACGCTGCCCGTGATGCCGACGAAGTCACCCGCGTCGGCCCGCAGCGTGTGCAGCGAGCCGCCGTCGCTGTGCCGCGTCCGGGCCTCGTACGCCGCGGGCAGCCCGGTCGCGATCCGGTCGAGCAGCGCGGGCTCGACGCCGTCGGCGGTGTAGAACAGCACGGTCTGGTTCCAGGTGGACCCGTCGCGGACGGCGCTGATCGAACAGTCCCCGACCCGCGTGAACTCGGACACGGTGGCGACCGCGGTGCCGCCGGCCCGTACGAGGTTGGCCACCGCGGCCGAGACGTTCTTCCGGGCCGCGTCGACCGGACTCTGCTCCCGGACGGTCGGCTCACTGGTGCCGGCCGAGACGTACGCGAGGACGAGCAGAACCGCGGCCCAGCCCACCGCGACGGGAACGACCCAGCGCGGCAGCCGTCGCCGGGGGGACGGCGGCGGTGCCTGGTACGGGGCCGTGGGGTCGTACGCCACGGCGCCATCGTGTCAGGCGCTCACCCCAGGCGGGCGAGGCGCCCCACCTCCGGGCTTGCCTGGTGGGACGCCTCGCCGTTGGGGAAGGAAAGCTTGCCTAGCTCGCGACGGTCAGCGCGACCTCGTTGACACCGCGGTCGGCGGTGACCGAGGTGTCCCCGTTGCCCTGCCGTGACAGCGCCCGGACGGTCCAGGTCCCCGGCGCTGCGAAGAAACGGAACTGCCCCGCCGGCGAGGTGACGACCTCGGCGGCGAACTCACCGCTGGCGTCGAGGAGGCGCACGTACGCACCCTCGACCGGCTCCCCCGAGCCGGCCGTGACGATGCCGGTGATCACCGTCTCCTTCGCCAGGTCCACGTGGGACGGCACGGGCGCCGCCTGGTCCGGCGGCGTGCAGCCGAGGGGGCCGAGCGTCATCACGCCTCCCCGGGTTCGTCGCCGAGGGCCACCGGTACGCCCACGAGGGAGCCGTACTCGGTCCACGAGCCGTCGTAGTTCTTCACGTCGCCATGCCCGAGCAGCTCCCGCAGCACGAACCAGGTGTGCGAGGACCGCTCGCCGATGCGGCAGTACGCGATCGTGGCCTTGCTCCCGTCGAGGCCCGCCTCCCCGTACAGGGTGCGCAGCTCGTCGTCGGACTTGAACGTCCCGTCCTCGTTGGCCGCCTTGCTCCACGGCACGCTGAGCGCGGTCGGGATGTGGCCCGCCCGCTGCGCCTGCTCCTGTGGCAGGTGCGCCGGGGCGAGCAGGCGGCCCGCGTACTCGTCGGGCGACCGTACGTCCACCAGGTTCTTGGCGCCGATCGCGGACACGACCTCGTCGCGGAACGCCCGGATGGACGAGTCCTGGTCCTGGGCGGTGTACGACGTACGGGGACGGTCCACCGCCTCCGTCGAGAGTGGACGGTTGTCCAGCTCCCACTTCTTGCGACCCCCGTCGAGGAGCTTGACGTCGCGGTGCCCGTACAGGCTGAAGTACCAGTACGCGTACGCCGCGAACCAGTTGTTGTTGCCGCCGTACAGCACGACGGTGTCATCGTTGCCAATACCCCGCGCGGAGAGCAGCTCCTCGAACTGCGCGCGGTTGACGAAGTCCCGGCGGACCGGGTCCTGCAGGTCCAGCTTCCAGTCGAGCTTCACGGCGCCCGGGATGTGCCCGGCGGCGTACGCCGTGGTGTCCTCGTCGACTTCGACGAACACGATGCCGTCGGCGCCGAGGCTCTTCTCGGCCCAGTCGGCGGAGACGAGAGACGTATCACGACTCATGGTGGTGCTCCTTAGGCGGTCGAGTCTGCGGGCATGACGAAGGAACCCAGCGGGCGGCACCGACTGCGGGCAAGGGGGAAAGGGAGAACTAACGCACGCGCGATCGCCAGTCAGCCGCCGCAATCAGCGGCAGCGACACAGGCAGCTGGCCACGCGGCACATATCGACCGCGCGCCGCTTGGTGAGCAGCGTGCTCATGACTCGGCAGCCTACACCGGGCACACGCCGGCGCCCAGGTTACGTGGTGAGGGGTACACCTTGGGCCGTGGCGCTGATCGCCAGGCCCTCCGGTAGCGGCCGTACGCTGTCGATCTTGAGTCGGAACGGGAGCGGTGGCACCGCGACCTCGGCGGTCAACTTGTCCTTGTACGCGTCGAGCAGCCGCTGTACCTGGGCCGGCACGGTCACGCCGTCCGCCTTCAGCTCGGTGACCGCCATGCGGACCTTGCCGGCGTTGACCGTGACGTCGCCGACGCCGACCGCGGTGAACGAGAGCCCGATGACCGTCACCGGCAGCCGCACCTGCAGCTTGCCGCCGGACTCGGCGAGCGTCACGCCCGACGCGAGGGAGACGCCGCCCTGCGAGCCCAGCCGCTTCGCGGCCAGCTCCAGGAGCGCGCGGACGCTCTCGTACCCGACGGTGGCCGTGCCGGTGATCTCGTCGGCCGTCACGGGACCGTCACCGGAGATCAACGTACCGAGCTCCGCGTTGACGCCCGTCGCGTGCACGTCGAGCACGGGCAGCCGTACGCCGTCCTTCTCGACGTCCCGCAGGACGATCGTGATCTCCTTGTACGTACCGCCGGCGACCTGGGTCAGGAACGGGAAACCACCGACCGTCACCTCCGGCTCGGTCGACGACACGCCGAGCTGGCGCATCTGCTTCGCCGACTGGTCCGCGATCGTGCGCTCCGCCGCGTACGCGCCCACCCGGTCGGCGGCCACCAGGAGGCCGACGAGCACCACGAGGATCACGATCAACCAGACGCCGAACCGGCGCCGACGACGCGGTACGCGCTGCTCGTATTCGTATGCCACCGCTCCGGCCTCCCCTGGACTGCTACGCCCCCGCGACCTTCGGCACGAGGAACAGCACGCTCACCACGTACAGCGCCGGTGCGGCCAGCGCGAACCCGCCGAGCGGACCCTGCATGTGACGAGCAAGCCAGAGCGAACCCGGTTCGCCGGCCATCTCGCGACTCGCCTCCGCATACCCCGCCGAGAGGTCGGCCAAAACCGCGGCGAGCGCCGCCACGAACCCGACTGCCGCCCCCTTCGCCGGGTCGAGACCCTGGAACCAGGAGCCCAGGAACGCACCCGCCGCGCTGCCGAGCATCGCGCCGACGACGATACCGGCCGCCCCCCGGGGTACCTGCGGGGCAAGCCGCGGGAACGGGGCTATCACATCGACGATCCGGGCGACGACGAGGCTGAGCGCGGTCGAGGTGAGACCGACCACGATGGCCTGGGTACCTGCGGAGACGCGCGTCAACACGATGAGCGTGGCGAACGCGACGACACCCACGACGACCACGAGCGTGGCGCTGAGCGACTCGGTCGCGCGGACCCGGCTCGACTTGCGGGCGAGCTGGCCGATCACCCCGATCACCAGCCCGGCCACGGCCGCGTACCCAAGCCCGGCCACGGAGGCCCGCGTGGGCAGGACGGCCGCCAGATCGGCCAGGGCCGCCGTGACCAAGCCCACACCCGCGACGACCCGGGGCGCGGGTGGCCGGATCGCGACCGTCCACGAGATCACGAACAGCGCCTGCACGCCGAACACGACGACGGCGAACGGGGTACGGGCCGAGCCGACGCCGGCCGTCTGCGCACCGAAGATCAGCCCGACGCCGAGCAGGCCGGCGAACCCGGCGATCGTCAGCGACAGGAGCCGGCGGACAGGCGCGACCACCGTACGGTCCGGGCCGCCGGTCGGCTCGAGCTCAGGCTCGAGCGGCGGCGGGGCGGGCGGGCGGCCGAGCTGGCGGGCGGCTCGGGGATCGCCACCCCGGGGCCCCGCGGGGCGAGGCCCGCCGGCCCGGGGATCGCGATCACGGGGGCCGCCGCCCGTACGCGGATCGCGACCGCGCGGATCGCCGCCGCGCCGTTCGCGTCCGCTGCGGCGGGGGCCGTCGCCGCTCGACGAGGTGGAGTACACGCCACGATCGTGCCAGAGCGGACCGCCGGCTGGCACACCGTGGGTCCGGTGACCGTCCGGAGCGCGGTTTCGCAGCTCGGCTACTCTTTTCGTACCCACCCGTCAGCGAGGCCGGTATCTGCGACGGAGGTGCCCGTGGAGATCCTGATGCTGGTGGCGACGCCCGGTACCGTGGCGTCGGCCGTGCTGCCCGCACTCGATCTCCTGCCGCACGCCGTGCGTACGGCCCCCCGGGACGTCCGGACCCTCGTCACCGGGCCGAGCCCCGACGTGGTACTCGTCGACGCGCGTACCGACCTCGCCGAGGCGCGGGCCACCTGCCGGGTCCTCGCCGCCACGGGTCTCGGGGTACCCCTCGTCGCGGTCGTCCGGGAGACCGGGCTGATCGCGGTGAACGCGGACTGGGGCATCGACGACGTCGTCCTGACCACCGGCGGGCCGGCCGAGGTGGAGGCGCGGCTGCGCCTGGCGTCGGGCCGGCTGACGAGTGCCACGGCGGCGGCGAGCGGCCTGATCCGGGCCGGCGAGCTGACCATCGACCCCGACACCTACGCCGCGAAGCTCAAGGGTCGTCCGCTCGACCTCACGTACAAGGAGTTCGAGCTGTTGAAGTTCCTCGCCCAGCACCCGGGCCGGGTCTTCACGCGGGACCAGCTGCTGCGCGAGGTCTGGGGGTACGACTACTTCGGCGGTACGCGGACCGTGGACGTCCACGTCCGGCGGCTGCGCGCGAAGCTCGGCTCCGAGTACGAATCGATGATCGGTACGGTCCGCCAGGTCGGCTACAAGTTCGTGGTCCCGCCGGCGCGACCGTTGCCGGCGGACGTACCGTCGCGCAGCCCCGCCTGACGCCGGTTACCGTGACCAGGTGAATGTGCACGAGTCCGCCCACCTGGCCCAGGACGAGGTACGCGAGGTCCTCCACCTGGCCAGCGCGGCCAGTGACGCGGACGGCGTGTACCCCCTCGCCGAGCACGTCGTCCTGCACCTGCGCCACGGTGGCGACGACCCCGCGGTCCACCTTCTCGCCCGCCAGCCCGACGGGACCCTCGTCGGGTACGCCCACCTCGACACGACGGACGAGGTCGACGGGCCGTCGGCGGAACTCGTCGTACACCCGATGCACCGCCGGCGGGGCCTGGGCCGGGCACTGGTCGACGGCGCGATGGCGGCCGCGGCCCAGGCCGACCCGGCGCGGCGGCTGCGCCTGTGGGCGCACGGCGACCACCCGTCGGCCAACGCGCTCGCGATGACGCTGGGGTTCGAGCGGGCGCGGGTGCTGTGGCAGATGCGCCGCTCGCTGTTCGCGCCGCTGCCCGAGCCGCGCCTGCCGGACGGGGTGATCCTGCGCCCGTTCCGCCCGGGCGACGACGACGAGGCGTGGCTCGCGGTCAACAAGCGTGCCTTCGCCGACCATCCCGACCAGGGCAAATGGCAGCTCGATGACCTGCACATCCGGATGAGCGAGCCGTGGTTCGACCCCGCCGGCTTCCTGCTCGCCGAGCGCGACGGCGAGCTGCTCGGCTTCCACTGGACGAAGGTGCACGGCGAGGTACACACCCACCCGCTGCCGTCCGGCCGCGACCCGCACCACCACGAGCCGATCGGCGAGGTCTACATCCTCGGCGTCGACCCGGCCGCCGGCGGGCAGGGGCTCGGGGCCGCGCTCACCGTCGCGGGGCTGCGCCACCTGCGCAGCCAGCAGCTCGACCAGGCGATGCTCTACGTCGACGAGTCCAACACCACGGCGGTCAGGCTCTACCTCAAGCTCGGGTTCGTGCGCTGGTCCACCGACATCGCCTTCCGCCGCGCCGGCTGAGACGTCACATCTCTTACTCTTAGGAGGGGGTACGCCGGCGGCCGGGGAGGCTCATCGATGACGCGTAACGCGGCCGGACCTCCCGAGGAGTTCGTGGCGTTCATCGCGCACCGGGCGCCCGGGCTGCGTACGGCGGCCCACGCGCTGACCGGCAACGACCGGCTGGCCGAGGGTCTGGTCGACGACCTGCTCGGCGCGGTGGCCGGGCGCTGGCGCTGGTTCGCCTTCACCCGGCGCCGGTTCGGCCGCGAGGACGCCCCCGGCCGGTACCTCGACCGGCTCTACTCCCGCGAGCTGCTCAACTGGCAGCACCCGCAGTACGACGAGGACGGCGAGCGGATCCGCGTACGGCTGCGCAGCTGGCGCGGCCCGGAGCTCACCGATCGGGCCGTCGCCGAGCTGGCCGGCCAGGTGTGGGAACGCGGTGGCGGGCTGCGCCGGCGGCGCCTGCTCGTCGCCGCCGGGGTCATCGGGGTGATCCTCGTCGGGCTGTGCGCGGCGCCGCGCCCGCAGCCGCCCGACGAGGTCACGCCGCCCCCGCTGCCGAGCGCGCTCCCGCCCCTGATGGACGCGCTACCGGCGTTCGCCGACCAGCTGCGGCTGCCCACCCGCAGTACGGCGTTGCCGACCATGCTCACGTTCGATCGGCAGCGCTCGGCCGGCCTGCTGTCGGCGAACCCCGTACGGCGCGCGCTCGCGATCTCGCAGACCGTCGGGAGCGCTCCGATGGTGCTCGGCGACGACGGGCTCGTCCGGCAGATGGACCAGGGGCTGGTCGAGGACGTGTGGCCCACTCCACGCCAGCCCATACCGCCGCTGACCTCGGCGTCGCTCTCGCCGGACGGGTCGCGGGCGGCGTTCGTCGGGTACGACGTCGTGACCGTCGTGGACCTGGCGGCGGCGAAGGCGCACCCGTACCCGGCGCTCAGCCTGAGTACGGCCGCCGTCTGGCTCGACGCGCAGACACTGCTCGTGTCGGGCCCACCCGGCTCGTTGTTGCTGGACGTGCGTACGGGCACCACGAGCCCCTCCGTGCTGGAGGCGCAGCACATCCTGACCTTCCGTGGTCCGGCCCCACCGCCGGCCGCCGCGGGACCGCCGGCGGCCGGCCCGACGCCCACCGGTTCGCCGGTCGGGGCCGGCATCCCCACCGGTCTCGACGACCGCGTGGTCGCGCTGCTGCCGGTCGGTGAGCCGGCCACGGCGCCCGCCCGCGTCCGCCGCTACCGCGACGGGGTGGCCACCGACGCCACGGTCACGGGGGCACAGCTCTCGTGGCTCGGGCCGTGGCTGAACCCGGGCTTCGCGTACGGCGGCGCCGAACCGAGAGCGGTGCGGGACTGCGCGGTCACCGGACTCCTGCTCCCGGCGAAGTACGGCCGGGCCGAGGCCGTCACGGTCGTGGTGAACGCCGCGACGGGCGCGCTCCAGCGGGCCCTGGTCGGGCCCGCGGATTCGACCAACGACGGTGGTGGCCCGCTCGCGATCGGCTGGCTCGACCGGGACACGGCGCTCATCCGTACCGGGGACGGAAGTTCGGCGCATGTGCTGGCGTGGCGGGTGACGGACGGGGAACTCCGGCTCGCGGCGGTGATCAGCCGGGACTCGTTACTCAGCGTGTCTGACGTGACCGCGCCCAGCTGACTGGGCATACGGGCGTTCCGTTAACGTACTGGCCATTTGCCCCTGGCCGAGCCGTCGATCACACGGTTGTACCTGTTCACCCTCTGTTCATCCGCGACGGGCTGACCGGCTACCTGCCCCTCCTAGCGTCGGCTCTGTCAGACAGATTCGACGTCTTCTCACAGAGGGGCAACACGTGAACCGCAATGTGCTTCGAGGGCGCATCCTCGCCGGCGTCGCTGGCGTCGCGCTGGTGGCGCTCACCCTCGCCGGCTGCGGCGGCACAAGCGATAACGGAAACCCTGCCGCTTCGGCCCCGGCCGGCGGCGTCGACTATGCAAACCTCTCTGGCCAGTTGAAGGCCTCAGGCGCGAGCTTCCCGGACGCCTTCTACCAGGAGGCCATCGGCGAGTTCAAGACCGTCGCGTCGAAGGTCACCGTCAACTACAACCCGACCGGCTCCGGCCAGGGCAAGAAGGACTTCGGTCAGGGCCTCACCGACTTCGCCGGTACGGACAGCACGGTCAAGGACACCGACGGCGTACCGGCCGGCTCCTGGCTCTACGTGCCGACGGTCGCCGCGCCGATCACCGTCTCCTACAACCTCGCGGGCGTGGACAAGCTCCAGCTGAGCCCGGAGACGGTTGCCAAGATCTTCTCCCGGACCGTCAAGACGTGGAACGACGCGGCGATCGCGCAGGACAACCCGGGCGTGACCCTGCCGGCGACCGCGATCACCGTCGCGCACCGGTCCGACGGCTCGGGTACGACCAGCAACTTCACCAAGTACCTCGCCGCCGCGGCGCCGAACGACTGGAAGCTCGGCAGCGGTGACACCGTCCAGTGGGCGGCAGACACCCAGGGCGGCGCCAAGAACACCGGTGTCGCGCAGATCGTCAAGCAGGCCGCCGGCGGCATCGGGTACGTGGACTTCGCCGACGCCAAGGCCAGCGGGTTGAAGTTCGCCGCGATCAAGAACAAGGAAGGCAAGTACATGGCGCCGAGCCTCGACGGGGCCACCGCGGCGCTGCAGGGCGCGACCGTGAAGGACGACCTGACGTACGACCCGCTGAACGCGGCGGGGGCGGACTCGTACCCGATCACCTCGCCCACGTACCTGCTGATCAAGAAGTCGTACCCCGACGCGACCAAGAAGGCGCTCGTGGTCGGCTTCGTCACGTACCTGCTGACCGACGGGCAGAAGCTCGCCAAGGACGTGGACTTCGCCGCGCTGCCGGACTCGCTCCGCCAGAAGGCGCTGGCGCAGCTCACGAAGGTCTGATGCGACCGGAGTGTTCGCAGTCGGGGTGGGATCGCCTGATCCCGCCCCGACCCGGCGTACCAGGGGAGACAGGCCTATGACGCAGACGACCATCGAACGACCGGCGAACGAGACCCCGAAGAGCCTCACCCAGCGGGGCGGCGGTGCCCTCACCGACCGCCTCTTCCGGCTGTTGTGCCTCGGCGCCGGCCTGCTGGTACTGGCCATCCTCGCGCTGATCCTCGGCTTCACGACGTGGCAGGCGCTGCCCGCGCTCCGCGAGTCCGGCCTGGGGTTCGTGACGGGCGACGTGTGGAACCCCAACGACCCCAGCGGCACGCCGAAGTTCGGCGCCCTCGCCTTCCTCTTCGGTACGGCCGTCGTCTCGCTGATCGCGGTCGTCGTGGCCGTCCCGATCTCGACGGGGATCGCGCTGTTCCTCACCGAGATGGCGCCCCGGCGGGTACGCGGCGCCGTCGTGACGGTGATCGACCTGCTCGCCGCGATCCCGTCGGTCGTGTTCGGCCTGTGGGGCGTGCTGGTGGTGGGCCCGGCGCTGGTACCGGTCTACACCTGGTTGCACGAGCGGTTCGACGGCGTACCGGTGCTCGGCAGCGTGTTCGGGCCGCCGCCCGGCAACGGCCGCGGCTTCATGACGGCTGGGCTCATCCTCGCCATCATGATCACACCGATCATCACGTCGATCACCCGCGAGGTGTTCGGCACCGTACCCGTGGCGGAGAAGCACGCGGCGCTCGCGCTCGGCGCGACGCGATGGGAAATGATCAAGGGCGCGGTTTTCCCGCACAGCTTCGGGGGTATGACCGGCGCGGTAATGCTCGGCCTCGGCCGGGCGATGGGCGAGACGATCGCGGTGGCGCTGACGATCGGCTCGGCGACCCAGATCGTGCCGAACATCTTCGCCTCCGGCGACGCGATGCCCGCGGTCATCGCCCTGCAGTTCGGCGAGTCCAGCGGCCTGCACACGTCGGCGCTGGTCGGCCTCGGGGTGGTGCTGTTCGCGCTGACCGTCGTGATCAACCTCGCGGCCCGGACGATCGTCCGGCGGGCCGAGATCCGGATGAAGGGGGCGCAGTGAGCACGGAACCAGCAGCGGCACCCGACCTGACCCGGTCCGCGCTCGGCTTCCGGCGCCGGTTCGGCGACCGGATCGCCAGCCTCGGCATCGTGCTCGCGCTGGCCGTCGCGGTCATCCCGCTCGGCCTCGTCGTCTACTACGTGGCCCGCAAGGGCGGCGCGGTGATGAGCATCGACTTCCTCACCAAGGACATTCCCAACTCGGTACGGCGGTCCGGCCCGGGCATGGGTCCCGCGATCGTCGGCACCGTGCTGATCACGGGCGTCGCGGCGCTGATGGCGATCCCGCTCGGCATCCTGGGTGCGATCTACCTCAACGAGTACGGGCGCCAGAAGCCGCTCGCCCAGACCATCCGCACGATGGCCGACGTGATGACCGGTGTGCCGTCGATCGTCATGGGCCTGTTCGTCTACGTCAGCTGGGTCCTGCTCGTCAAGTCGACTTCGGGTTTCGCCGGTGCTCTCGCCCTTGCCTGCCTCATGCTCCCGATCGTGATCCGCAGCTCGGAGGAGATGCTCCGGCTCGTACCCGATGAGCTGCGCCAGGCGAGCCTCGCCCTGGGCGCCCGGCGCTGGCACACGACGCTCACGGTCGTCCTGCCGGCAGCGCTGTCCGGCATCACGAGTGGCGCGCTGCTCGCCATCGCGCGCGCCGCCGGGGAAACGGCCCCGCTGATTGCGACGATCGGCATCGTGAGCTCGACGACCTGGAGCCTGTCCAGCGACAACACCGCCCTGCCGATGCAGATCTTCCGCAACGCGAGTCAGCCGTTCGCCGGCGCGCAGGAGCGGGCCTGGGGAGCCGCGCTCACGCTCGTCGTCATCGTCCTCGTGTTCACGCTCATCGCCCGGCTGATCGCCAGCCGGTTCGCCATCAAGGAACGCTGACGATGGCCGTACCCGCCCAGCCCCCTGTCCCCGAACCCGACGACTCCGAGGTGAGAGAGATGACCGTCGCGACCGAGCGGCCCGGCGTACAGCTGGCCGGGGTTGGCCAGGCCAGCGGGGACGGGCAGTACGCCGAGCCCGCCGCCCCGATCATGGACCTGTCCGGGGTGAGCGTGTTCTACGGCGGCTACGAGGCGGTCCGGGACACCTCGCTGCCGATCCGCGAGCACCGGATCACCGCGATGATCGGGCCGTCCGGCTGCGGGAAGAGCACGATCCTGCGCTCGCTCAACCGGATGAACGACCTGATTCCGAAGGCCCGCGTGGTTGGCAGGATCACTTATCGCGGCCAAGACCTGTACGAACCGGCAGTCGACCCGATCCAGGTACGGCGGCGCATCGGCATGGTGTTCCAGAAGCCGAACCCGTTCCCGAAGTCCATCTACCAGAACGTGGCGTACGGGCTGCGGATCAACGGGTACTCCGGCCGCCTCGACGACCTCGTCGAGCAGGCCCTCCGCGGTGCGGCGCTCTGGGACGAGGTCAAGGACAAGCTCTCCACGAGCGCGTTCGCCCTCTCCGGCGGCCAGCAGCAGCGACTGTGCATCGCGCGGACGATCGCCGTACGGCCCGACGTGATCCTCATGGACGAGCCGTGCTCGGCACTCGACCCGATCGCCACCGGCAAGATCGAGGATCTGATGTACGAGCTGTCGAGGCAGTACACGATCGTCATCGTCACGCACAACATGCAGCAGGCGGCCCGGGTGAGCCACTACACCGCGTTCTTCACCGCCGATGTGGACGACGCCGGGGTCCGGCACGGCCGGCTGATCGAGTTCAGCGAGACGGGCAAGCTGTTCACCAACCCGGCCGACCCGCGGACCGAGGGGTACATCACCGGCCGGTTCGGCTGAGCCGCCGCTCTCGCCGGGGCCGCGCCGTCACCCGGGGTCACAGGACGAGACGGCCGTCCACGACCCGTGGCATGACCGGGGTCGCAGGGTCCCGGGCGGCGGCCACCTCCACCAGCTCGTCCACAGTGGACAGTTTAGCGAGCTCGCGGAGCGTCACCAGGGTCGGCGGCAGCATACCGATCTCCCTAGCGGCGAGCCGGTCCAGCGCCTCGGCCGGCCGGATCCACATGGCGTGGTCGGCCTCGCCGGAGATGTTGCTCGCCTCCTGGCCGGGCGGCATCACCGCGACGAAGAAGTACGTGTCGTAGCGCCGCGCCTCGAACTCCGGCGTTACCCAGCGGGCCCAGGGGATCAGCGCCTCGGCCGGCAGGGCGAGCCCGGCCTCCTCGGCGACCTCGCGCAGGGCGGCGCGTACGACCGCCCGGGCCTCGTCCGGCGCCAGCCCGAGCCGGTCGGACATGTCCACAGTAGACAGACCGGTCGCGTCCTGTGGGTCGACGCTACCGCCGGGGAAGGCGTACATGCCCGACGCGAACGCCATCGTCGCCGCCCGGCGCAGCAGGTACACCTCGAGCCCGTCCGGCCCCGTACGCAGCAGCATCACGGTCGCGGCGACGCGCGGGGTCACCGGGGGACCCGTGAACTGCCTCGCGCGCTCGATCAGCGCCTTCGGCAACGGGAACCCGTCAGACATGGACCACCATCGCCGTACCCTGGCCCACCCCGATGCACGCGGCGGCCACGCCGTACCCGCCGCCACGGCGGCGCAGCTCGCGGCACAGGTCCACGATCACCCGCGGAGCCGACGCGCCGAGCGGGTGGCCGATCGCGATCGCCCCTCCGTGCGGGTTGACCCGCTCGCGGTCGAGGTCCGGCAGCTTCGCGAGGCAGGACAGCACCATCGCGGCGAACGCCTCGTTCAGCTCCCAGACCGCGATGTCGGCGGGCGTGAGACCGGCCCGGCCGAGCACCTTCGCGATGGCCGGTACGGGCGCCACCGAGAACCGCTCCGGCGAGATGCCCACGGTCGCGCTCGCGACGACCTCGCCGAGAGGCTCGACGCCGAGGTTGTCCACTGTGGACTGTCCACCGACGAGCACCGCGATCGCGCCGTCGTTGATGGGCGACGCGTTGCCGGCGGTGACCGCCCCGGAGGCGGAGAACGCGGGCGCGAGCGTGGCCAGCTTCTCCCGGCTCGTGTCCGCCCGGATGGACTCGTCGCGCGTGACGCCCGCCACCGGCATGACGTAGTCGTCGTGGAGGCCCTTGTCCCACGCCGCCGCGGCCCGCTGGTGCGACCGGAGCGCCCACTCGTCCTGCTCGGCGCGGCCGATACCCAGCTCGTGGGCCACCGCGTCGGCCGCCTCGCCCAACGAGACCGTCCATTGTGGAGGATACTGCGGGTTCACCATCCGCCAGCCCACCTGCGTGTGGTAGAGCTGGGCGTGGGTCGGGAACGCCACATCGGGCTTCGGCAGCACGAACGGCGCCCGGCTCATGCTCTCGACGCCGCCGGCGAGCACGACCTCGGCGTCCCCGCTGCGGACCGCCCGGGCGGCCTGGACGATCGCCTCGCCGCCGGAGGCGCACAGCCGGTTGAGCGTCACCCCCGGCACGGTGTCGGGCAGGCCGGCGAGCAGTACGGCCATGCGGGCCACGTTCCGGTTGTCCTCGCCCGCGCCGTTGGTGTCGCCGAGCAGTACGTCGTCGATGCGGGCCGGGTCGAGCGCCGGGTGCCGCCGGACCAGCTCGGCGATCGGCAGCGCGGCCAGGTCGTCGGTACGGATGCCCGCCAGCCCGCCACGGTGGCGGCCGAACGGCGTCCGGACCGCGTCGATGAGGTACGCCATAGGTTCACCCTATGTCGGCCGTTAGGGTTTCTGGCATGCCCGTACGCTGGGGGATCCTCG
>Ga0114129_10010164_pt1 | contig 13418 bp, 3 predicted proteins | sample RhiMetdeltSRZDD1_FD_80071 | JGI IMG/M metagenome (GOLD analysis project Ga0114129, IMG submission 80071) | Populus rhizosphere microbial communities from Tennessee, USA - Rhizosphere MetaG P. deltoides SRZDD1 (version 2) (version 2) | ecosystem: Host-associated > Plants > Roots > Rhizosphere >...
CTGTCGCAGCGCCTCCGCTTTTCCTTCCTTTAACTTTGGGTTTGCACGTCGCATCGTTAGCCGGCGATGGAAGTCGATCATCAACCTCGTGGTGCTCGCCGAATCCACTTTCCATTGGCTCGCCACCGTAGTCGGAACACCGGCCACGAATAGAGCCCATGACATACCGATCACGCCTTCTCCTGCTCCAACCCACCCGCGGGCCGTCTGACAGGCCGAAAGCACGGCGAGCTTCGCATGTAGATCCATGTTGATGATTTCACGAGCTTCCAATAAACCGTCCTCATTCGTATCCCCGGCAGCTTGCGCCAAAATCAGATACGAGAACATTGGGTTACGATTGTCCAGTAGGCCATGCGTTGCGAAGTGAAGCACTTCGTATTTCGGGGCCTCAGTTTTTATAAGTGCTTCGCGAGCATCGGCTCCAATGAATACGTGACTATTAGCACTGCCATAGAGTCGCGCGAGAGTTTTGACTTCTTTCTCAGCTTCAGGAAGAGGACCGAACCCCATTTCGGAATCAATCCCTCTAAGTGTTGTTGCACGGAAGTGACCCCTTAAGTCCGGATTACCGAGCGCCAGCAGTGTTTTATGCGGGTGTGACAAGGCCCCACGTTGATCCGAAACTCTTACCATCGGTGGACCGTTCCGCTTTGCAGAATTCCGCTGCTTCGTTATCTCTCGCAGCACGCTCAACGATGGGGCGTAGAAGAGCGTGTAGTCTTCGATCAAGTGGACGCCCGTTCTTGGCTGCAACGCCTGAAATGGCAATTCCCACAGTGACCGATCAGGCACGACGCAAAGTGTTTTCTTGCCGCGCAACTGTTCCTCGGCAGGCTTGAGGAGCAGATCGTAGAGTTCGCGCGCTGCGTCCTGATAACGCAAATCACGTTCGGCCAGCATGCGGCGGAACTCGTCCACTTGTTCAGACAACTGCTTTGCGGTGATCTTGAGTGAGTAGAGTGTAATCTTCAGTGGGCTTGCGGTATTTTTATGATCGCCGGTCAGCACCATCAGATAAGACTTGTCTTCAGTGACAACAAACTCGACGATTGCCGTTGAATCATCTGGTATCAGTGCCGCGGCCTCTCCGGCGGTAATCAGCTTCGCCTCGCCTCGTTGAACTTTTAACTCAGGATATTTGACGTAGAGACCGGTTAAGAAAGCCTCGTAAGTCAAGCGTGCCTGCTCACGGCGCGGCTCCAACTCAGCTATGCGATCGAGGTTTGGTTTAGGGCGCTGTCTCTGGTCGTAGATCTTCGCGTTAAGCGTAGTGAGTTCTGCGTTTAGAGTGCGCTCTCGCTCCTGCTCCTCGACAGACATCGCTTTGTTGATCGGAATGCGTCCGTTACGGAGCACATCAAGCAAGGTCCTCGCTTTGGCGAGCTCGCTATAAGTTAAAGCATCAACCGGCCGGTTGCGATTAAATGCTAAGTCGACCATTGCCGTATAAGGCGACAGTTTATCTTCGAAAAATCTCTGACGCTCTAACTCTCCGCCACCAACGAGGTATCGCATCTTTTCGATTATGTTGATGGCGTTAGTCAGGTCTTTCTCAGCCTCATCGAATTGCTTTAACGACGTATGCGCTCGCCCGGCAAGTTCGTAACCTCTCCAAAGCTGATCGGGGTTCATCAGACGCGTTGCGATATCGATGGATCGGCTTGAGAACTGTAGCGCCTGCTGGAAGTCGCCTTGCAGGAGATGAAGGACTCCGATGTGGATCAAAACGTACGCCATGCCTGTCGGATCGTCCAACTTTTCACGTATCGCTAAACTTTGCTGGTAATAATCCAGAGCTCGTCTGTGGTCGCCCTGGTCGCGATAAAAACGGCCGAGGTTGTTTAAGGTGAGTGCGGCCAGGCGCTTATTGTTTAACTGCTCGCTCAATGCCAGGCTTTGTTGGTAGTACTCGAGGGCCCGCGGATAGTCTCGATTTTTGTGGTAAGTGATGCCGAGATTGTTCAGGGCGTTAGCAATGATGGATTTATTATCCTCAGCTTGACCAAGCTTCAGAGCGCGTTGGAAATACTCCAACGCCTGCGAATTGTTTCCCTGCAAACCGTGGGTTGCCCCGATATTATTGAGCGTCAGGCTGATTGTACCTTTGTCACCGAGGTCCTCACTCACCGTCAAAGCTTTCTCGAGATATTCCAGAGCGCGTGCGTAGTTGCCCTGGTCTCTGTAGATGATGCCGAGATTATTGAGTGCGCTGCCGAGGGCCTTCTTGTCCCCCACTTGCTCTGCCAGCTCCTTACTTCGCTGCACGTAGTCGAGCGCGGCGACATTGTCTCCGAAGGCACGCTTAATCATGCCGATGTTAGTAAGGGTGCGGGCGGTCATTCCGCCATCGCGCTTGTCGAGTCCCGAAGACAAACTCAACTCGAACAACTCTAAAGCCTGCTGAAATTCTCCGCGCGAATAGTAATTAACGCCCAGGTTGGTGACTGCAAAATCGACGCCCTGTTCGTCCCCAATTCGTTCAGCAATTGACCGCATGAGTTGCAGCGCGATCAGCGCCTGCGACAGTTCGCGACGTTGGTTGAAGACGTCCGCTTGTTTCCGTAACGCCTGGACCAAATCAACTGTGATTAAGTCAGGTTCAGCTTCCAACAAAGCTTTTTGATCGCTCTCTGTTTTAGCTGAAAGAAGCTTGGCCACCAGTTCGCGTTCGCTGGCTTCGTATTGCGATACCTTCCATTGTCCATCTTCCTTAACTAGTCGAAGAGTCCGGTTTTGTGGGCCGAAACCAGTGGCGGGCTTTCCTGACTTCAAATCAGTCGCCTGCATATCGACCCTGATTCTGACAATCGCCGACGTACCTTCCACGCTTGCCCTACGGATCTCAAAACTCTTCATTTCAATACTGCCGGCGAGTGAGACCGTCTTTCGAAAATCTGCGATGAATGTGTCCCTTTCTGCCCCCTTCGAACTCCAAAGCGCGATTAGACCGTCAACATCTTTTCGTTGATAAGCCTCGACGAAGCTTTTCGCCACACTGCGAACCAGAGCTCTGTCATCCGGTGCCTGGGCCAAGCCGGCGTTTGAGCAGAACACGAAACCAAACACTAGAACGAGAATCAATCGGTGAGCGTGTTTGTAATACGACATAAGTACCTCCGTGTATTTGGGAGCGAAGGTTCGGAGCGGATGCAAAGGGGGGAGATTGGTAAAGGCAGCTATTTTAGTGAATCGAGTTCAGATGGCAAGACCTTTTTTAATTTAGTCGCAAGACCTCTGTGCGCAAAAAATTTTTTCTCATCGTGGTAATACGCCTGCCTGTTTTTCATCTTCACCAAGGTAAGAGGACAAACGCATTCCCGACTCGCCGGATCCGCACCGGCCCTAGTCACGAATTCACCAGTTGATTGAAAAACAGGAGAAGCATCATGCGCTCCCGCCTAAACCGCACAGTGCCTTTCAGTTCAAGACTTGCGTTGGTAGTGGTTCTCACCGGTTGGGCAGCTCTGCCTGTCTATGCGAAGGAGTTCAAAATACCGCTTTCCGGACAAATTGCGGGAACGGTCCTCGACCAGAATGACGCGAGCATCAGTGGGGCATCGGTGGTTCTTTTCGGCGCCGTCGGACTGGAAGCACAACGTTCGCTCACCGATCAACATGGTCGTTTCACTCTCGAAAAAGTGATCGCCGCCGATTACGTGGTTTCCGTGCAAAAGAGGGGCTTTCGAGAAGTACGACGCGTGCTTCATGTGACGCCTGGCGAGACTCTGCAGTTAAAGTTTCAACTGAACGTAGCCTCTATTTTCGAGACAGTCACAGTCACCCCAGCGCGCGGTCAGCCGCAGGAAATATTTGGAGTGCCGCAATCGCCCGTCGTGGTTGTAGAAGATGAACTATCACGGCGCTACGCCAACATCCTGCCGCAGGCACTCCGCGACGTGCCCGGCGTACACATCCAGCAAACCACTTCAGGCCAGGGCTCGCCGTTCATTCGCGGACTAACCGGCCAACAAGTGCTCCATCTAATCAATGGAGTTCGCTTCAACAACTCGACTTTCCGACCCGGCGCCAATCAGTACACGGCGTTGATCGAGCACGACTTTGCGGATCGTGTCGAGGTTGTTCGTGGGCCGGGCTCGACACAGTACGGCTCAGATTCTTTGGGCGGCACGATCAATGTTCTGACTCGTTCCGCACAGGGATCTGGCAGCTTCGGTATTCATGGCAGCGTCAACACGTATTTTGCGAGCGCCGATCTTTCCGCGGGCTTGTCGGCGTGGATCACCGGCAGCTCCGCAAACTGGGGCTTTTTGTTCGGCGCATCGGGGCGGCGCACGCAGGATTTACGAACCGGCGGCGGCCTTGATTCGCACTCCGTCCTCACGCGCCTGCTCGGCATCTCTTCAAAATTTCTGGGTGGCAGGCTGCAGGACACGGCGTACGGCCAATACAACGCGAACGCCAAATTGCAATTCAAGGCTTCGGACGCGGACATTCTCTCGTTCGAATACCTGAGAGGAACGCAACTCGGCCTGCGTCGTTACGATCAACTCGACGGCGGCATCGGCAACCTGCTCAACAGTTTCGATCCGCAGGTGCTGGACTTTTTCACTGCGCGTTACGATCGGATCGGCGCCGGTCCATTCGACTCGATCTCGACCATTTTTTCTTACAACGGCCAGCGTGACGATCGTCGCTCGCAGAGTATCAACAACGCGCAGGGCCTGCGCTCGCGGATCAGCGACGAATTCAATCTGACCAGGGCCTTTGGCTACCAGGCGCAGGCCACTACGCGTGTGAAGCGCAGTCATTCGTTCACCTTCGGCGCGGAGTTTTACGACGAACGGATCACGTCGCGTAAACAGGACTTCAGCTTCAGCAACGCAACGCTCGCGTTCACTAACGTTGCCGACGTGCGCGCGCGTTTCCCAAATGGATCGACTTATCGAACACTGGGCATCTTCGCGCAGGACGTTGCTTCGCTCGTGCCGCGGCGTTTGACCGCTCACCTCGGCATTCGCTACAGCCTCTTCAATTTCACCCAGTCGTCTCGAGACAATCCGCTGGATGCGAGTGGCCGGCCGACGGTACCGGACGTCGCGGAGAGTTTTGACGACGTAACCTTCAACACCGGACTCACGTTCACACTGAACCGGCATATCAACCTCACCGGAAATGTCAGTCGCGGCTTTCGTGCTCCGAACGTAAACGATTTTGCTGCGACCGGTCTTTCTGGTCTGGGTTTTGAAGTCTCGCCGGACGAGGGTGTGCGTCTTAATGGATCTACCGGCGCCCTCGATAGTGCGCGGCGTCTCACCGACATACGTGCGCTCGAGCCGATCAAACCAGAGCAACTTTACAGTTACGAACTCGCGGTGCGTTTCCTTGGCTCGCGGTTCAGCGGCAGTCTCGCTGCGTTTGATTCGGAAATCTCTAACCTGATCGAACGTCGCACGCTGCTCCTGCCCGCGGGCTCGGTGGGCCAACTCGTCGGCGGCCAGCCGATCATTCGTCAGGATGCGACGGGCGCAGTCTTCACGTCGTTGTCAAACTCGGCAGTCTTTGTGCGCACCAACGCCATAAAAGTTCGCCTGCGCGGTGTTGAGGGCAGCATGGCCGTGAAGCTGCGTCGCGATCTTGCGCTTGATGCGAATGCGTTTTACGTGCGCGGCACGGACCTGCGCACGGGCTTGCCGCCGTCGCTTGAAAACGGCATCCCGCCGGCGACCGGTTTTGTCGGTGTGAAGTGGGAGCGTGCCGGATCGCCGGCATGGATCGAGGTCTACTCGAATTTCGCAGCGCCGCAGCGTCGCTTCTCGGATAACGACATCTCACAGGCGCGCATCGGCGGCTTGCGTACGCGTGAAGAGATCGCCGGGTTCTTCAACGGCGGCGCAGTGGCGCGCGGCCTCGTGCGCAACGGCATCCTGCTACCTACCGGAGAAACGCTGGCCCAGGTGCAATTGCGAGTTCTGGGGCCCGGTCTCCAGCCAAACAGGCTGTTCAGCAAGAACCCGGGATTCGCGCTGTTCAATCTTCGTGGCGGGTTCCGGATCGGAGAGCGTTCGTCGGTCACACTCATCCTCGAAAATATTTTTGACAAGAACTACCGCACGATGGGCTCAGGTATTGATGGTCCAGGAACGAATGCGGCGGTGCGCTACTCGTTCAGGTTTTAGGCCACAGATGAACGCGGATTAAAACGCAGATAAAAGCCGGAGGAGTGAGAGATGAAATATATGTTGGCGATATTAGTACCTTTAGTGCTTACGGCTGTGCTCCCGATGGCAACGTACAACGACACGCTGAGGGGAGCAGAATCGGCCGCGCTGGCAACTGAAGGCATCGTGCTGAATCTGTCAGCGACTGGCGACCTCCCGGGAATGAGCAGAGTCACGCTCCAACGAAACGGTACGAAGGTGACCGGCGGCAGTTGGCGCATGACCGTGCTGCCGCAGAACGCCAACGCGTCTTCGAATGAACGTGGAAAACTGGTTGGCACGATCACTGGTGGCACCTTAGCGCTCACCGGGTCGGGCACACTCGCGTCAGCCTCGGCAGTGAAGGTAACGATCCAAAGCGGCACCGGTGACTTTGCTGCCGTGACCTCCGGCACCGCCACGATCACGATCACGGCGGATGCCAACAACCCCACGCAATTGAACGGCACTCTCGTACTCACCTTCTGAGACACGAACGATGAAACTCAAATTACTCATCATCAACCTGCTCATGGGCCTCTGCGCTTCCGTTTGCGTGGCGCAAGTGCCTGCGAAGAAGACGGAACTCACTGTTGCCGACCGTGAAGCGTGGCACAAAGTGCTGGGCTGGCCGGTTGAGCTCGAGCAGCAGTGGCGGCGCTCGCGGACTACCAACGATCCCAATCAAAGCGGGCTCGCGTTTCACAGCCTGGGCCAGGGGAACTATCTCGTCGTGATTGAGGTTCATGAAAGTTTCTATCAGCCGCGCTATCTCTTCATGCACTACTCCGAATCAGGTAAGACCCCGCCTCGATTGTTAAAGCTCAAAACATACGAAGGCGACGACGACAACGTGAATAAAGTCTCAACCAGGTTGATAGCCGAGGTCGAAGGTATTCCAACGTTCGACGCGGTGAAGAAACAACTCGTGTTTCATACAAAAGGACGTGGCACCGGCGATTGCGGCTCACTGGTGAGATACAAGATCACACCCACACGCGCGATTCCCACGGAAGCGCGCGTACACGCCTGTTTCGACGACTACTCGCTGGGCATCACCGACCCGAGGCGCTGGCACAAAGTTAAGCGCCTCTAAATACATTCGGTGCAACTGTAGGGGCGGCCCTCTGTGGCCGCCCGTTGTTTGGCACCACGGGATCAGAAAGGAATCGACCCATGTTCCGCACAAGTAAGAGAAGCGCCCTTGCAGTTCTGTTGCTGTTGAGCCTGTGGCTACAGGTGATCACACCGCCAGTCATGGCAGCACCGACTGGACCATCGCCGCTGGTGAAGCTGATCAGCAAAGCACCGAGTGGCGTGAGCCAGTTGCTGGCGAACCTCGCGTTGGCGGAGCAGGGTCTGCTCGCGTTTCTGCGGGCGACGTTTACGCCGCAGGAGACCTTCAACGTGGTGCTGACGCCGGTGAGCGGAGAGTTCAAAAACTACGCCGGTATTGATTATCACCACTCGAGCAGAAAGTTGTTGCTGTCAGCCAACACACCCGGAGGGCAGCCGAACAACTTTGCAGCGGTAGCGGCGGACGGAAGCAGTACGGCGTTTTCAAACGTGGCGGGTTTGCAGGGAGACTTGTTGATTGCGACCAGCCGCGATGAAGGGCAGGGAATGAGTCGCGGTGGTTTTCCGGCGGGCGAGTTGTTCACAAGCACGGGAGTGGCGGGAGTAATTGCGCGTGTGAATGCGTCCGGCGCAACAGTGCAGAACCCGTGGGTAACGCTGCCCGGTGAGACAGGAAGCATTGGCGGCTTGTACCTGGATCGGACAGGAGTTTATGGCGGTGACTTGCTGGTAGTAACGACAACAGGCGGCGTGTGGCGAGTGAACGCATCGAGGCAGATCACGAAGGTGGCCGGCCTTGAGACGCGCCTTGCTGGTGTGACGAGTATCCCCGAAGATCCGGACCGCTATGGCCCATGGTCGGGAAAAATTCTGGCCGGTGCGAAAGACCAGTCGGTGGTCTATGCCATCGACGCGCAGGGCCAGGCGATCACGTTGGTGTTGGACGTGCAGCCGCAGGACCTCGACGTGGTGCCGGCGCAGGAGAACTTTTATGCGGTTGATACGGTGGGCAGGAAAGTGTGGGGCGCGAGTGATGGAGCGTTTGCCGGGATCATCGGCGACGTCCTGGTGACGCAACAGTCGCCGGGTGTGATCAAACGCCTGCGCTGGAATGGACTGGAGTTCGAAGCGTCGGAATTGGCGACGGCGGCGGAGTTCAAGGAAGTGGCCTTTGCACCTGCCGGAATCAACCCGATACCGGCGGTGAAACAGTTGTACGACAGGATCGGGGTAGTGCGGCACAGTGTGACGCTGAACAGCGGTCGTGTGGAAGGTTCGCTGTGGCAGTTGCTGCCTGAAGATGTGACGCTGGATGGGACGGACACGATCACGACAGACCTTTTAGTCCCGGGCACACCGGTGGTGCTGCATAGTCCGCCGGCGACGTACGGCGGGACACTGGTAGGCACGGAGAACCCGCAACCGAGTAACTACACTGTCACGATCAAGGGCAGCGCGAGTTTGCGGCACGTAGTGGCGCGCACCAATCCGATCGAGCTGGAGAACGTCAGTGCGCCACCCGCTCCGTTGGGTGCGCGTGATGTTTCCATCAGTCACGCTGGAGAAGATATTGGCGACGAGACGACATTGAGGAACCTCTCAATCTCAGGCAATGCAGGAATGATCGCAGTGCCACCGGGAACCTACGGACGGTTCAGTGTAGCAGGTCGCAACGTGCTGGTGTTTGGCATTCCCGGCTCAACAACGCCGACAGTCTACAACCTGGAAGAGTTGACGCTGACGGGAAGCAGTGAATTGCGTCTGGACGGACCGATTGTGCTGACGGTGAAGAACCGGGTGACGTTGAGCGGCTCGACGCTGGGAGCGGCAGCGGATCCAAAACGGTTGCTGCTGAAGATCGCGACGCCACTGTCAGATCTGGAAGATGCATTGAAGGTGAGTGGCAGGGCGGTGCTGTACGGCATCGTGCGGGCGCCGCAGGGCACGATCACGATCGAAGGCTCAGGCCGCGTGCGCGGCACCGTCTCGTGCAACTACCTGTTTGTAAATGGCAACGGCGTGTTGCAGATCACGGAGAGCGACATTCCGCCACCGCCGGTGAATCGACCGCCGATCGTGGATGCGGGTGGCGATCAATCCATAACTCTGCCTACTAACCAGGTAAGCCTGAATGGGACTGCGAGCGATGATGGCTTGCCGCAGGGCAGTGTGCTGGCGCTCCAGTGGAGCAAGGTCAGTGGACCCGGATCGGTGGTGTTCAGCAACCCGACGAGTGCCATCAGCACGGCGACGTTCTCGACCTCGGGCGATTATGTGTTGAAGCTGACGGCATCAGATGGGCAGTTGAGCGCCAGCGACACGCTAACGGTAACGGTGGTGCCGAACAATCAACCGCCGACGGTGGATGCGGGACCGGACCAGGTAGTCGAGCTGCCTAATCCAGCGTTTCTGAAGGGCGTAATCACGGACGACGGAATGCCGCACGGCAGCACGGTGACGTCAACGTGGAGCGTGGTGAGTGGGCCCGGGCCAGTGGTGTTTGGCAATGCGAATGCAGCAGTGACTACGGCGTCATTCACTAATCCAGGCGTTTACGTCTTGAAACTGACGGCGACAGACACGCAGTTCACGGTCTCAGATCCGATGACCGTGACGGTGTTGCTGAACCAGCCGCCAACGGCGAATGCTGGTCCGGATCAGGAGATCACGCTGCCAGGTGTGGCGACGCTGAATGGCACGGCGACAGACGACGGCCTGCCGCTCGGCTCAACGCTCCAAACAATCTGGAGTTTTGTCAGTGGTCCGGGGCCGGTGGTGTTCCCGGATGCGACGGTACTGAATGCGACGGCGATCTTCACGGTGCCCGGCACGTACGTGCTTCAGCTCACAGCTTCAGACGGCAAGCTGAGCGCCAACGATCAAGTGACGATCGTAGTGAAGCCGAAGCCGTTTACGGAGCGAACCTACACGCTGGATGCAGACTTCGATCAAGGCAGCTTGTTCAACGTGACGCACGACGTGGCGAATCAGTTACGACTGGATGACACGCCGCACGAGGTTGACTTCCTCTGGGTGGCGGTATCTACGAAGGGCACGATCGTAAAGATCGATACGAAGACCGGACAGGTGATTGGCGAGTATTCCACCTCGCCGAGCGGCCAGCCGAAAGATCCTTCACGCACGACGGTGGACCTGAACGGCAACGTGTGGGCCACGAACCGAGCGGGCAACAGCGTGGTACACATCGGTCTGGTGGAAAACGGCCAGTGTGTGGATCGCAACCACAACGGCCTGATTGAGACCTCGACCGGCCTCAACGACATCAAGGCATGGACTAATACGGGCGGCGCGGACACCAACGGCGGCGTCACGACCGCGGCGGACGAGTGCATCATCCACTACACGAAGGTGAACTCTTTTGGCACCCGCCACGTCTCGGTCACCAAGGACAACGACATTTGGGTGAGCGGCACGAGCGGGCGTCGCTTCGATCTGCTCGACGGCGTGACGGGACAGATCAAGCGCGCGGAGCCGACGGTAGGCTTTGGCGGCTACGGTGGCTTGATCGATCCGAACGCCGTGATCTGGTCGTCGAATCCGATGCTGCGCTGGGACACCAGCAAACCATTGACGGGGCCAAACGGAGGGAACTGGAAAGGATACAACCATCCCAGCTATGGCCTTTGTATCGACAGCCATGGCAACGTTTGGAACTCGTCGTTTAATGGTGGTGGGATCAGAAAGTTTGCCCCGGACGGGACGCTGCTGGGCACATTTAACATGGGCAATGCATTAGCCCAGGGCTGCGTGATTGATAAAAACGATCACGTCTGGATAGCACACTCGCTCAACGGCAACACGGTGGGCCATTTGAAGAACGATGGCTCGCTGGTGGGCGTAGTCACGGTGGGTAGCGGTCCCACAGGCGTGGCGGTCGACGGCTCAGGAAAGATCTGGGCCACGAATTACAACAGCGGCACAGTTTCGCGTATCGATCCAAATCTGGGCCCACTTGGACCTGATGGTGTCACACGCGTCGGTGCAGTCGATTTCACCAGCGTCAACCTTGGCGGCAATCCCTACAACTACAGCGACATGACGGGCAGTACTCTGTCCGGAATTCCCAAGACCGGCACGTGGTCCACGATCTTTGACAGCCAGATCACCGGCGCTGAATGGGGTCGCATCGGGTGGACGGCGAGACTGTGCGGTGATGCATCGCTGACGGTCTCGGTAGCGAGCAGCACGAACGGCACGACTTTTGGTCCAGCAGAGGTAGTTACCAACGGAGCTGATCCGAGCGTCGCAAATGGCCGCTTCCTTAAGATCGTCGTCAACTTCAAACGTTCGGCCACCGGTGAGTCGCCTGTACTCTACGATCTCAGCGTCGGCACGAGTGGCTTTACGTTGCCCGTCGTAGCGAACGAACCGCCATCGGCATTCGCTGGTGGTGACCAAACAGTCACGCTACCGGACGCCGCGAAACTCAGCGGTACTGCCTGTGACGACGGTTTCCCGCGTGGTGCAAATCTTTCACTCACCTGGTCGAAGGTGAATGGACCGGGCGACGTTGCGTTCACCAAGCCGAACTCGCCGGTTACTGACGCGACCTTTACAGTGGCAGGCCAGTACGTGCTGCGGCTCACGGCGAGCGATTCACAATTCTCGGTCAGCGACGACGTCACGATAACAGCGTTGCCTGCAAACGCGGCGCCGATCGTGAACGCCGGACCAGACCAGACGATCACATTGCCAAATACCGCCAGCTTAAACGGCACAGTCGCCGACGATGGCTTCCCGGCGGGCGCAACAGTGAACACGTTCTGGAGTCAGTTGAGTGGTCCAGGCTCGGTCACCTTTAGTGAAATCAATAACCCGGTGACGAGGGTGATTTTCCCGGCGGCAGGTACTTACGTGCTGCGATTGTCAGCCAACGACACGCACCGCATCGGCACTGACGACGTTCAGATCATCGTCAACGCACAGCCCGCACTCACCGGCGCAACTCTGCAACTCGCGGCCGTAGCGGCTGGTCCATACGTGACCGGCACGCTGCAATCCGTGCGCGCGACGCTGCGCAATTCCTCCGGCAATCCGCTGGCGAACTTCGGCGTGGAGTTCACAGTCGCTGGCCCCAACGCAACCACCGGCAGCGCGGTCACAAACACCTCCGGTATTGCCACGTTCAGTTATGCAGGAACGAACCCCGGCACAGACACTGTCACTGCACTCGTGCGTAGCACGGCAACTACCAACATCAACGGCACGCCGCCTGTCTCGATGGCGTGGACGCTTACGCCACAATCACCGCCAGTAACACAAGGATGGATCGGTGGGCCTTTGAATAATGCCTCAGTAACCGGAAGTGTGCCTATCACGGTCGCCGCGGGACAGACGTTAACGAATGTGAAGGTCGAATACTGGCCCGCTTCGAATCCCGCGGGCGTGACGATCCTGGCTCAAGGTGTGCAAGGTGGTCCAGGAGCAACACTGGCTACCCTCGACACTACCACAATTGCAAACGGCAACTACGTCATACGTGTAACGGCTACCAACTCCAGCGGCCAGCAACAGCTGAGTCAGGTGATGATCACGGTTACGGGCGAAAACAAACCTGGACGATTGACCTTTACCATTAAGGATCTGACGGTGCCGGTCTCAGGTTTACCGATCACGATTGCGCGTAAGTACGACAGCCTTGAACGCGCACAAATCGGCGACTTCGGCTATGGCTGGTCGCTCGAGATGGCTGGACCACGTTTGGAGGTCAGTCCGGACAACGACGTCACGATCACCGAACCAGGCACAGGCCGTCGTGTAACTTTCCAATTCACGCCCACGCCGCTCCCATTCCCGTTCAGCTTCCTTTACGTAGCCGCCTACACACCAGAGCCAGGTGTTTTCGGCAAGCTGGCGTCAAACGGCTGTGCAGCGCTCATCAGGTCTGGCAGCGGTTACTCCTGCTTCTTATCTGTTCTTGATCCTACTTACAACCCGACGGCATTCGCGTACACGGATTCTTATGGGCGCGTCTATACAATGACTGTCGACGGTAAACTTCAATCTATTAAGGACATCAATGGCAACTTGTTGACCTTTGGTCCAAATGGCATTACCAGCAGCTCGGGCGGTCTAAATGTTCCTTTCGTCAGAGACGCGCAGGGACGCATTAGTCAGATCACCGATCCCACAGGCAAAGTGTTCAGCTACAATTACGAC
>Ga0114129_10010166_pt1 | contig 13415 bp, 13 predicted proteins | sample RhiMetdeltSRZDD1_FD_80071 | JGI IMG/M metagenome (GOLD analysis project Ga0114129, IMG submission 80071) | Populus rhizosphere microbial communities from Tennessee, USA - Rhizosphere MetaG P. deltoides SRZDD1 (version 2) (version 2) | ecosystem: Host-associated > Plants > Roots > Rhizosphere >...
CGACGAGCCGCAGGATCCGGGCGAGGGCACCGTCCTCGGGCCGGGTGAGGGCACGACCTTCATCGCCGGAACGTCGACCTCCGTCTTCAAGGCCACCCGGGAGGCGACCGCCGGCTCCTTCTCTCTCGCCGAGGTCACGATCCAGCCGGGGACGGCCGGCCCTCCGCCCCACTTCCACCGGCAGATGCTCGACTCGTTCTTCGTCCTCGAGGGAACACTGTCCGTCCGCCTCGGCGACGACGAGCTGGAGGCGCCGGCCGGCACGTACGCCTGCGCGCCGCCGGGCACCGTCCACACCTTCGCCAACCGGAGCGACGGGCCTGTGCGCTTCCTCAACCTGAACACGCCGGGCGGCTGGGAGGACTTCATCCGAGACCTCGCCGCCGTGACGCCTGCCGAGGGCCACCGCGAGCTGTTCGCCCGGCACGACGTGGTGGACGCCGGCTAGGACGCCTGCCGGAACCACGAGCCGCTCGCCTCGTCCCGGAAGACGACGACGTTCCGCCCCGTTTCGAGCACGACCTCGAAGTAATTCCTGCGCACCGGCTCCTCCGTCCACCAGCGGTCGGCCACGTGCCACTCGTCCCGGTGCGCGATCACGGGCACCCGGTCGACGGCAGCCGGCACACGGCCCTCGCAGACGACCTGAACGGGCCGCGGCTCGTTCAGTCGTCGCGCGGAACGAGAATGGCCCTGCTCTCCGGGATGCGGGACCACGGCGCCACCTCCACGACGGTGCAGACGGCATCCATCCCCACCGCCGCGCGCGCCTGGCGCAACCCTCCGCGCAGGCGCTCCCGCAGGCGGCTCCCGCGGGGACGAACGAGCTCGGTCTGCGTCCCTACAGACTCGGTGAGCTCCCCCAGCTCGAGGCGGAGCTCCGCCGTCGGAGCCGGCAGCTCCGACAGCTTGGGTGCCAACGCGAGCCGAAGGCGGTCGGGCTCCGCCGTCGGCTCGCGCAGCGTGAGCGAGCGCCGCCAGGAGCCTCCCCCGACGAGCTTCGCCGAGACGGCGAGCTGCCTGGGAGCCCGGCCGGCCCGCTCCGGGCGGGCGAGCAGGCGCTCGATGAGCGCCGCGAGTGCCCGCGCGAGCGTGAGCTCGTTCGCAACCGGTTCGGGAAACGTGAGCGTCTCCACCAGCTCGGCCGGCGGACGGCGCGGCGCAACGGAGGTGTCGCCCTCCCCCCGAGCGAGCCGCCATGCTTCCGCGCCGTCCGCACCGAGCCGATCGGCGACCGCGGTCCCGGGGAGGCGTGCCAGCTCCCCCAGGCGCTTGACGCCGAGCTCCGAAAGCTCCTCCCTCCGCTCCGGCGAGAGCGGGAGGACGTCGAGCGGGAGCGGCTCGAGGAAGAGATGCGTCTCCCCGTCGTCGATGACGAGTGCGCGACCGGCCGGCGCCACCGTCGCCGCCGCGAGGGCGGCGAAGCGCTGGGAGGCGGCGCCCACGCGCGCCCCCCACTCCGGCCCCACGGCGTCGAGCGCGCGCCGGAGCGCCTGCCCGAGCCCGCCGGCGAGCCGCTCCATGCCCCGGGTCTGGAAGTAGACACACCCCGGCTCGACCGCCTCGACCGCGAAGCCCGCTCCCTCGAGCCGCCGCAGCACGGCCTCCCACTCCTGCTCCACCCCGGCCGGGTCCTGCTCGACGAGCTCGAGCCCTGGGCACGTGGCCAGCGCCTCCGAGAGGCGCATTCCCGGCCGCACGCCCGCGCGCTCGGCGGCGCCGGTGCACGAGCCGAGGAGGGCTTGCTCTCCCGGCGCCGGCGCGAGTGCCACGGGCCTGCCTGCCAACTCGGGCCGCCGCAGCAGGGGAGCCCTGAGAGCGAAGGCTGGAATCGTGAGACAGGCGACCATGGGAACGTATGTTCTACACGAACAGACGTTCTCCTGTCAAGCGATTGTCAGAAGCTCAGAGAAACGATCAGTCGTTCTTCGGACTGACGAGGACGATCTGCTCGTAGCGCACGAAGAGCTCTCTGCCGGCCTTCTGGAGCGGAACCCACTCATCCGCGTAGCGCCCCTCGCGCTTGAGGAACAGCTCGAGCTCCCGCTCGACGGAATTCCCCTGCTCGATTGGAATCGAGAAGTTCTGTCCGTTCACCAAGGTCACTTCTAGATACAAGAAAGCTTCCAATGCCTCGGAACGTCCCGCTAGCTCGGACGTTCGTTCTGCCTCGGCCTCAATGCGATTCTTGTGACAGCCGGAGAGGAACCTCGGAGCCTCACCGGCTTCCGCGTCCAGGCGTCCGCGCTGCACTCACCGTAGCAGTCACAGCGGAACACAGATTCTCGCGCAGAGCCCGTAGCAATCGCGGGGAAGGCGCAGTTCGGCCGCACCGCGCAGCGGTCTTGTCCTACCAGGAGACGGAGACCACGCGGGCGACGTAGGTCGTCCGCGGGGCGCGAACGGTGACTTCATCGCCGGCCTTGGAGCCCATGAGCGCCTGCCCGAGGGGCGAGTCGGGCGAGACGGCACCTTCGCCGCTCACGCTCGAGACGCGCACCGTCAGGCGCTCGCCGAGGTCGTCCTCGATCTCGACCTGGGAGCCGATGCCGATCACGTCGCTCGTGGCGGCCTCGACGACGACCGCGTTTCGGACGCGCTCGCGCAGGATCGTGATCTCGCGCTCGTTCAGGCCCTGCTCGTTCTTGGCCGCGTGGTACTCGAAGTTCTCGGAGAGGTCGCCGAACCCGCGCGCGGTCGCGATCGCCTCGACGATCTCCTGCCGCTTCGGGCCCTCGAGGTTGGCAAGCCGCTCCTTGAGGGTGTCGAGCTCGGCCTGCGTGAGCTGCTCGCCGGTCGACTCTCTGTCTCCACGCGCCACGATCCAACCCTAGCGCGATGCCGGGGAAGGCTCGCGGGACCCAGCGCGTTCTGGAAGGCAGTGAAGGCAGTCGTCCAGGAGAGCTATGGCGCGCCGGAGCGTGTGCTCCGCCCTGCCGAGATCGATCCGCCGGCCGTCGGCGACGACGACGTCCTCGTTCGCGTCCGCGCCACGTGCGTGAACACGCCGGACTGGATCACGGTGGCCGGCGTGCCGTACGCCCTTCGGCTCCAGACCGGGCTGCGGCGACCGAAGTCGCCCGTCCGTGGAACCGACTTCGCGGGCGTCGTCGAAGCCGTCGGCTCCGAGGTAACCGACATCGATCCCGGCGACGAGGTGTTCGGATCGGCCTGGACCGGCTCGATGGCCACGGTCGGCACCTACGCGGAGCTCACCGTCGCGCCGGCGCAGCAGATGATCAGGAAGCCGGCCGGACTTTCGTTCGAGGAGGCAGCCGGATCGGTCATGTCCGGCATCACCGCGCTCAGCGCGATGCGCGACGTCGCCCAGGTCGGGCCCGGGACGTCAGTCCTCGTCAACGGCGCCTCGGGCGGCGTCGGGACGCTGGCTGTCCAGGTCGCGAGGGCGCTCGGCGCGGAGGTCACGGGCGTCTGCAGCACGAGGAACGCCGAGCTCGTCAGGTCGCTCGGCGCCGACGTCGTCGACTACACGCAGGAGGACTTCACCCGCGGCGAGCGGCGGTGGGACGTGATCCTCGACAACGTCCTCAGCCACCCGCCGAAGGAGACGGCCCGCGCGCTCGCGCCCGGGGGCATCCTCATGCCGAACAGCGTCGGGAACACCGGCGGCCTGCTCGCAGGCCTGCCGCGCATGGCCAGGGCCGCCGTGATGGGGAAGGGCTCGAGGGACGTCCGGTTCGTCCCGTGCGTCGCGAACCGCGAGAACCTGGAGGGGCTCGCGGCGATGCTCGAATCCGACGTCAAGGTCGTGATCGACGCGGCCTATCCCCTCGCCGAGGCCGGGAAGGCCGTGCAGCACATGCTCTCGCACCGCGCCCGCGGCAAGATCGTCATCACCCCGTAGCCGGAAAAACCGCCAGCGACGTGGCTCCGGGGGATCGGGGTGTCAAGATCCTCGCGTGACCCACGCCCCCCAGGCCGGCACGGCGCCGACCGAGACGGATCGCGCGGCCCTCCAGCAGTTCCTCCTCTACCTCGCGAGCGGCCTCACGGCGGCGGGCGAGGCGGTGAACGAGATCCAGGAGCGGGTGCTCCGAGTGGCCGCCGCCTACGGGGCGCCGAACGCGGTGGTCTCCGTGCTCCCTACCTTCGTGACGGTGTCGCTCGGCCCGGGAGAGCGTGCAGCCGTCGAGTCGACGGCCCCGCTCCGCGGGCTGCTGCGGCTCGACCAGACCGCGGCGCTCTACGAGCTCCTGCGAAAAGCAGAGCGCTCCGAGGTGGAGCCGGGCGAGGGCTCCCGGCTCGTGCTCGAGATCGTCGCAAAGCGGCCCCGCTACGGGCCGGTCGTCACCGTCCTTGGCCACGTCGTGCTCACCGTCGGCATCTGCCTGGTCATCCAGCCGAGCTGGGGTGATCTCGTCCTGGCGGCGATCTTCGGGGCCCTCGTCGCCGGGCTCAAGCTCACGGGTGGGCGGTGGACAAGCCTGCAGCTGATCATGCCGGTGATCGCGGCGTTCGCCGTCTCGTCGATCACGTTCGTCCTCGCCGACCAGGGCTGGGCGCACGCCGACCTGCGCGCGATGATCCCACCCCTTGTGACGTTCCTTCCCGGAGCCGCGCTCACGATGTCGGTCGTCGAGCTCTCCGCGGGCGAGATGGTCACCGGCGCGAGCCGCCTGGTCGCCGGGACTCTGCAGCTCGTCCTCCTGGCGTTCGGGATCGTCGCGGGCGCGCAGGCCTTCGGGATCCCGTCGAGCGAGGCGCTCTCGAACGACCCCGTCAACCTGCTCGGCTGGTGGGCGCCCTGGGTGGGCGTGGCCGTGATCGGCGTCGGGACGTACCTCTACTACTCGCCGCCGCGCGGCGCGTTCCGCTGGCTCCTCGTGGTGCTGTACGCGGCGTGGATCGGCCAGTTCCTCGGGAGCGAGGCGTTCGGAGGCTACGTCGGCGGCTTCATCGGCGCGCTCGTGATGACGCCGGTCGCGTACACGGTCGAGCGCCTCCCCTCGGGGCCGCCCGCGCTCGTCTCCTTCCTGCCGGCCTTCTGGCTCCTCGTGCCGGGCGCGCTCGGGCTGATCGGGGTGACCGAGTACCTCACAGACGATACGGTCGCCGGCATCCAGGACTTCATCGGCACCGTTGGCTCGATCATCGCCATCGCCCTCGGCGTGCTCTGCGGCTATCCGCTGTACCGGTCGATCGCGCGATCGCTCGGCTGGCTCTCCGAGCTTCGGCCGGTGCTGCGATGAGCGAGACGCCCGTCGCCGGGCGGGGCCAGGAGCCGGGCATGGCGACCTACCTCCGGCTCATCCTCCTCGCCGCGCTCATCGGCATTCCCGCGGCACTCGTGGCAGCCGGGTTCCTCGCGCTCGTCCACTACCTGCAGCACTGGCTCTGGGAAGAGCTCCCGGAGGCGCTGGGCTACTCCTCCCCGCCCTGGTATCTCGTCCTGCTGCTCCCCGTGGCGGGCGCGGCGCTCGTCCTCGCCGCGCGGAGACTCCTCCCGGGCGACGGCGGCCACAGGCCGCTCGAAGGGCTCGGCATCGGGCTGGTCCCCATCTCGCACGGCCTCGGTATCGCCCTCGCGGCGATCGCCACCCTGGCGTTCGGAGGCGTCCTCGGCCCGGAAGCGCCGCTCGTCGCGCTCGGGGCCATCGTCGGCCTCATCGTCACCTCCTTCGCGAAGCACGGCGAGCGCGAGCGCGGCGTCCTCGCGACCGCCGGCTCCTTCTCGGCGATCTCGGCCTTGTTCGGCGGCCCTCTCGTCGGCGGCGTGCTGATGGTGGAAGGGGCTATCGGGCTCGGCGCGGCGGCTCTCCCCCTCCTGCTTCCGGGCTTCGTCGCCGCGGCCGTCGGGTACGTGGTGATCATCGGGTTCGGCGACTGGGGCGGCCTCGACGTGGCGGGCCTGGCGGTCCCGGATCTCCCGCTCTACGACGGCCCGCACCCCGGGGACATGTTTCTCGCCGTCTGCGTGGGAGTGTTGACCGCGCTCCTCGTCCTGGCCGTGCAGGCGTTCGCGAAGCGAGCCGAGGGGCCTGGACAGGCCCGCTTCGGGCTCCCGGCGGTCCTGCTCGGAGGCGGCGCAGCGATCGGGGCGCTCGCCTTGCTCGCGGACGCACTGGGCGCGGACTCCCAGGACGTCCTCTTCTCCGGACAGGCCTCGGTGCCCACGCTCGCCGCGGAGGACTCGACCAAGATCGTCCTCGTCCTCCTCGTCGCCAAGGCGCTCGCCTACGGCGTCAGCCTCGGATGTGGGTTCCGCGGCGGGCCCGTCTTTCCCGCCATCTTCCTCGGGATCGCGATCGCGGAGCTCTCGGTGATCTGGTTCGACACGTCGCCCACCTGGGCAATTGCCGTCGGTGCCGCTGCAGGCACGGCGGCGGTGACGGGGCTACTGCTCTCCTCGATGGTCCTGGCGACGCTGCTCGTCGGAGCGGTCGGCGTAGACGCGGTCCCGTCGGCCGTCCTGGCAGCCTCGACCGCCTGGCTGGTCGTGAAGGGGCTGGAGCGACGAGGCCAGCAGGTCTGGAGCGCTTAGCGCGCGGGCGCGAACGGCTGCAGCGCGTCCTCACCGGGCTGGACGATGCCCACGTGCGACTCCGGCACCTCGTTCCAGGCACCCGGAAGGTCGCCAAGCGGCTCGGAGACGACCGCCCGCGTCTCGTCCGAGAGGTCCGCGAGCTCCTCGTTGTCGGGGTAGATCGCCTTCAGGCTGTCCATGCGGGTGCTGAAGTAGAGCGAGCGGCTCTTGCCCTCGGTCGAGTAGCGGAAGGCCCAGATCGTCCGCCCGTCCGTCGTGCAGACCGTCATCTGCATCGGGTTGTCGATCCCGTGCGCGGCGCCCGTCTCCTCGACGAAGCCGACCATTCGCTCCACGGCGGCGATGGGATCGCTCTCGAGCCCGAAGGTCAGCGCGAGGTAGAACATCGCCTCCGAGTCGGTCGTGCCCTCGATGGACGTGAAGAGGGAGTCGTCGACCGCCATGACGAGCTCGCGCCGGATGCGCATGAAGTCGTGGATGGCTCCGTTGTGCATCCACAGCCAGCGTCCGTGCCGGAACGGATGCGTGTTCGTCTCCTGGATTGCCGTCCCGGTCGAGGCGCGGATGTGCGCGAGGAAGAGCGGCGAGCGAATCCCGGCGGCGAGCTCGCGCAGGTTGCGGTCGTTCCAGGCCGGATGGGTGCTCCGGTAGAGCCTCGGGGTATCCCCGTAGGCGTCGTACCAGCCGACGCCGAAGCCGTCGCCGTTCGTCGTCGTCGCGCCGAGCCGCGAGTGCAGGCTCTGGTCGATCAGCGACCGGTCGCGCTTGAGAAGCACCCCCTCGAGCGGGATCGGCGAACCCGAATAGGCAAGCCAGCGGCACATCGCTACGTCCCCTCCTTGATCTCGTGTGAGAAGAACTCGAGCGCAGTGCGGGTCTTCGTCTGCTGCTCGCCGAGGAGGTCGACACCCTTCCCGGTCAGGAACGCACGCGCTTCGGCGGCCACGTCGAACGCTTCGGACGGCGCGCATTTGGTAGAGAGCTCCAGGATCCGCGTGTTGTCGGGGTAGAGCCACATCTCGGCGACCAGCTTCCGGTCGTAGCCCTTGGGGACGTACCGCAGCTTGAGCACGAAGATCGGCCCGAGCACGGATAGGTCGTCCAGCTCGACGCCCTCCGGCGCGCGCTCGGCGAAGAGCGCTCGCTGCTCCTTGGCGAAGAGCTTGCGGAGCGGACGCTTCCCGGCCACGCCCTTGCGGACGTCGCTCTGCGGAACGCCCTTGAGCGAGGCCGAGCAGACGAACCCGCCCGGCATCGCGTCGACCTCGACGCCGAACCCTGGCGAGCGCCGCAGCCCCTTGGGCAGCTCTGCGGGAACAACCGGGCGCAGCTTGACGACCGAGTCGTCGCCTTTCTTTTGCGTGCGGCGAACCCGGACGACGAGACCGCTCGCGTTCAGGGCGAGATCCGGCGTGTCGAAGAAGAACACCTGCCGGATCTCCGCCTGGAGCGGATCGAGCCCGAGCGCGGCGACGGTCGAGCGCTGGTCGCCCTCGGGGACAGTGAGCTTGAGCTCCACGCTGTCGACGTCCACGAGGAGCGCGGCGACGGCGGTGCGGTCGTCCTCGGTGAGAAGCGGGGTCTCGGTGGTCGTCACGCGACGATCCTGATCTCTCGGCCGGTGTTGTTCAAGCGCCTGCCTCCGTCCGCGGTAACGGTGACGATGTCCTCGATGCGGACGCCGAACTTGCCCGGCAGGTAGACGCCGGGCTCGATCGAGAAGCACATGCCCGGCTCGAGCTCGTGCGTCTCGCCCTCGACCATGTACGGCGGCTCGTGCGTGGTCAGCCCGATGCCGTGCCCGGTTCGGTGGATGAAGTACTCGCCGTAGCCGGCATCGTCGATCACCTTGCGCGCGGCTCGGTCGACCTCCTGGCACTCGACGCCGGGGCGGACCGTCTCGAACCCGGCCTGCTGGGCGCGGCGCACGAGCTCGTGGACCTCGCGCTCCTCGTCGGTCGGCTCGCCAACGTGAACTGTGCGCGTCGTGTCCGAGCCGTAGCCGTCCTTGAGCCCGCCGAAGTCGAGCACGATCATGTCGCCGTCCTCGATCACGCGCTCGCTCATCTCGTGATGCGGGTTGGCCCCGTTCGGGCCCGAGCCGACGACGGTGAAGTCGACCTGCGAGTGCCCGTGGTCTCGCAGGAAGCCGGCGAGGTCGGCCGCGACAGCGCTCTCCGGGCGTCCCGCGAACTGCCCGGTCGCGATCTGCTCGAAGCTCGCGTCGGCCGCCTCGCCGGCTGCAGAGAGCCGCTCGAGCTCGTCCTCGTCCTTGATCGCGCGCAACATCGGAAGTGTGCTCGTCATCGACACGTAGCTCGACCGGGGCAACGCCTGCTGCAGCCCGAGCACGTGCATGGCCCAGGCGGCGTCCGAGATCGCGTAGCGCCCAGAGGGGTCGAGGAGCTCCGCGGTCGCCGCGTAGGGGTCGCTGCCGTCTTTCCAGTCGGCGAGCGAGACCGCAGCCGACCCGGGGGCCTCCTCCGCGTCGGGGCGCTCGAGGATCGGGACGATCATCGCCGCGCCTCCCGAAGCGTGGATGGCGAGCATCGTGATCCGCTCGGTGATCGCGATCGGCTGGTAGCCCGTGAAGTAGAGGAGGTCGGGGCCGGGGGTCACGAGCACGCCCGTCAGCCCTGCCTCACCAGCCTGGGCTGCGGCGCGCTCCATCCTGTGCGTGAAGTCCTCGGCGGTGAACTGACGGGCCATGGATCCTCCCCTCTCTAGCGCGCCGCAGTCGGCTCGGTCGGGATGGTGTGCGTGACGACCGCTGCGGCCGCGGTGCGGTCGACCGCGCGCTGGCCCCGGGCCGGACGGTGACGCCTCAGCAACACGACGAGCAGCACGCCGAGGCCGGCCCAGATCGCCATCAGAAGCGACGATCTCGAGAGGCCCGCGGCCAGCGCTTCGGACGCGGACTCGCCCTCGTCCAGGTTGTTGTTGATGACCGCGTTGTTCACCATCGCGACGGCAGCGACCGCCACTGCGGCGCCAACGTAGCGAGCCATGTTCGAGATGCCCGAGGCCTGGCCTACCTGGTCAGGCGAGACCGACGCCGTCGAACCGGACGACGCCGGACCGTTGGCGATGCCCAGGCCGACGGCCAGCGCCACGAGCGGTGCCACGAACATCGCGTACGTCCACGACGCCTCGACGAACGCGAGCATCGCAAAGCCGAAGGCCCCGAGCGCAAATCCAAGCGCGACGGCTTTGCCGCCGCCGAGCTTCGCCGCCAGCGGCGCGATCAGCGGCGTGACCAGGACCATGCCCGCGGCGGCGGGGAGCGTCGCCAGGCCGGCTTCCAGCGCGCTCATCCCCAGGCCGTCCGGGTTCTGGAAGTACAGGCTCAGGACATACATGACCGCGTTGATCGTGCCCGCCACGATCAGGATGGCCAGGGTCGAGCCGACGAGGATGGCGTTGCGGAGGAGGCGCAAGTCGACGAGCGGCGCCGTCGCCCGCTTCTCGACGACGACGAAGAGGAAAGCGGAAACGATCGAGATCGCGAAGCAGCCGAGCGTCGCCAGTGAGGCCCAGCCCCAGTCGTTGCCCTTGCTGAGCGCAAGGATGATCGGGGCGAGCATGAGCGCGACGAGGACCGTGCCGGCGAAGTCGATCGACCGGGGCTTGTCCGGGTCGCTGGATTCCTTGACCGTGGCGAGTGTGAGCGGGACACACGCTGCCGCGATCGCGGCGTCGATCCAGAACAGGCCCTGCCAGCCGGTGGTATCGACCAGCAGGCCGCCGACGAGCGGGCCGAGCGCGGCACCCACGGCCGACGCCGCACCCCAGAGCGTGATCGCCTTCAACTGCGCGGCCCCCGAGGACGCCACCGAGAGAAGACTCATGCCACAGGCGAGGATGGTCGCTCCCGAAGCGCCCTGGATCATGCGTCCGCCGATCACGCCGGCGGCCGACGTCGAGAGCGCGATGAGCGCGCACGAGGCGACGAAGAGCGCCAGGCCGGCGAGGAAGATCTTCCGCCGCCCGAACACGTCCCCGAGGGCGCCCGACGTCACGATCACCGCCGCGCCGACGAGCGAGTAGCCCGTCACGGCCCATTGCAGCTGCGCGACCGGCGCGTCGACGTCCTCGCTGATCGCCGGCAGCAGGATGGTGACGGCCGACGTGTTCGCGTTGACGACGAGCGCCGAGACGCACGCCGCCGCGAGGACCCCGCCGCCGGCCCGGCGGTCCTCGGCCGCGTTCACGCCGACTTCGCGGCTGCGTACTTCTGCAGGAACAGCGCCTCGACGAGAGCCATCCGCTCGATCTCGCTCGGATCCACGCTCTCGTTGGGAGCGTGGATGAGGCACTGCGGCTCCTCGACTCCGAGGAGCATGATCTCGGCGTCGGGGAACGTCTCCTTGAAGACGTTGCAGAGCGGGATCGAGCCGCCCTGGCCGAGCAGCGTCACGTCCTTCCCGTAGGCCTCCGCCATGGCGGCGCTCATGGAATCGAAGCCCGGGCCCTCGAGGGCGCCGCGGAAGGGCGCGCCCTCGGCCTCCCGTTCGAACTCGAGCTGGACGTTCCACGGGGCGACGGCCTTGAGGTGCTCGATCAGCGCCGTTTGCGCCTTCTCGGCGTCCATGCCGGGCGGCACGCGCAGGTTGATGCGCGCGCGGGCCTCCGGCTGGATCGCCGCTGCCGACCCGACCACCGGAGGGCAGTCGATGCCGAGCACCGTGGCGGCGGGACGCGCCCAGAGCATGTCGGACACCCTCTCCCCCAGGAGGTCGACGCCGTCGAGGACACCCGCGTCCTTCCGGAACGCCTCGGGCGGATACTCCGCCCCCTCCCAGGTGCGGGTCGCATCCAGGCCCTGGATCGTCGTGTTGCCGTGCTCGTCGCGCAGGCTGGCGAGCATCGCGATCAGCGCCGCGAGCGCGTCGGGCGCGGCCCCGCCGTACATCCCCGAGTGCAGCGCCATCGACGACGTGCGGACGGTCACCCAGACGTTGGCCAGTCCGCGGAGACTCATCGTCAGGCTCGGCACGCCGACCGCAAAGTTGCCGGTGTCGGCCACGAGGATCGCGTCCGCTCGCAGCAGATCGGGGTTCTGCGGGACGAAGGCCTCGAGCCCGCCGGTGCCCTGCTCCTCCGAGCCCTCCCCCACGATCTTCACGTTCACCGGTAGGTCGCCGCCGAGCGCGCGGAGCGCCGTCAGGTGCGTCGCGATGCTGCCCTTGCAGTCGGCCGCGCCGCGGCCGTACCAGCGGCCGTCGCGCTCGGTGAGCTCCCAGGGCGGGCTCTTCCACTCGGACTCCTCCGCCGGCGGCTGGACGTCGTGGTGGAAGTAGAGGAGCACCGTCGGCGCCCCTTCCGGGCCGGGCGCATGGCCACACACGGCCTTGCTCCCGTCCGGGGTCTCGTACGCCTGGACATCCTGAAGGCCGGCCCCCGAGAAGGCCCCGATCGTCCAGTCGACCATCTTCTCGCACTCCTCGGGCGGGAACTGCTTCTCGTCGTGGACGGACTTGAAGGAGACCATCTGCGACAGGTCCTCCCAGGCCTGAGGCATGAGGCCCTGGACGCGTTCCCGGAGAGCGTCAGCAGACACGGCTGCCACCGATCCTAGTCGCGGACGACATCGTCGAAGTCCCAGTCCTCGAAGAAGTCCTCGATGTCGGGGCGCTTCTCGGGACAGTAGACGTCGACGACCAGCGACAGGCCCTCGCGTACGCGCGGGTCGAGCCGTACCGGACGGACGTAGACCTCGCCGCCGATCATGAGCCGGAGCTTCCAGTACCCCTGGACGAGGTCGCTGTCGGCCGTCTCGCACACCTGCCCGCCGTCATCGCCGAGCGTCCGCGCGATCTGGTCCTGATCGGGAGCCGTCAGGCCCGCCGCCTCGAAGGCCGCGATCAGCTCCTGCGCCTTGGCGTCGGCCTCCTCGTTCTGACGGTCGTAGTTCCAGGCGACGAGCATCACGATCAGGAGCACGCCGAAGACGCCGCCGACGATCCAGTAGATCGTCCGCTCTCTCACGCGACGTCCTCCGGAGCGGGCTCAGCGGTCTGCCAGCTCGGCTTGCGGAGCCAGAGGCACAGCAGCGGGACGATCACCCCGAGCAGGACGACTCCGCCGCCGACGAGGAACACGTACGCGGCCGCGCTGAAGTCGAGCTGCGACGGCGGGACGAAGCCGATCAGGACCGCCGCCAGAGAAGACACGAAGCCGACGGCGCAGAGCAGCGGCAGCGCCGGCGCCCGGTAGCCGCGCGGGTGATCGGGCTGGCGCTTCCGCAGGTTGTATGCGGCAACGAACATCGACAGGTACATGAGGAGATAGACCGACGTCGTGATCGTCATGAAGATCCAGTAGGCGTTCGAGACGGCCGCCGAGAACGCGAAGAGGAGGGCGAGCGCCGTGGTCAGGATCCCCTGCGCGACGAGGATGTTCACCTGCACGCCGGCATCGTTCGTCCGCTGGAACCACGGGGGCAGGTAGCCCCCCTCTCTCGAGACCAGCAGAAGGCTCCTCGAGGGCCCCGCCAGCCAGGTGAGGAAGCCGGCGAGGGAGGCGGACACGATCGCGAGGCCGATGATCGGCGTCAGCCACTGGATGCCGAAGAAGGCGAACACCGCGTCGAAGGCCTGCATGATCCCCGCCGTCAGGCTCACATCCGCGGCGGGCACGACCCAGCTGATCGCGAGCGGCGGCAGAATCAGGATCAGCAGCACGAGCACGGTGGCGAGGAGCATCACCCGCGGGAACTGACTCTTGGGGTCGCGGAGCCTGCCCACGTGGACGGCGTTCATCTCCATGCCGGAGTAAGCGCCGAAGTTGGAGACGATGAGGACGATGCTGGCGATGCCCGCCCACTCCGGGAAGATGTGGTCGGCGTCCATCGGGGCCGCCGACGGATTCCCCTGTGCGAGGTAGATGATCCCCAGCCCGACGAGCAGGA
>Ga0114129_10010167_pt1 | contig 13415 bp, 15 predicted proteins | sample RhiMetdeltSRZDD1_FD_80071 | JGI IMG/M metagenome (GOLD analysis project Ga0114129, IMG submission 80071) | Populus rhizosphere microbial communities from Tennessee, USA - Rhizosphere MetaG P. deltoides SRZDD1 (version 2) (version 2) | ecosystem: Host-associated > Plants > Roots > Rhizosphere >...
CAGCTATCCGCCCGGAAACCGCTGGCCGCTCAACAAGAGCTTCGTCGAGAAGTACAAGGCCAAGTTCAACGAGTATCCGAACTTCCAGGCGGAAGGCGCCTACACCGCGACGTACATCCTCAAGACGGCGGTGGAGAAGGCGAACAAGCTGTCCGGCGGCTGGCCCGACGACGACGCGATCATCTCGCAGATCGAAGGAATGATGTTCGCGGGACCCGGCGGGTACGTCTACATCCGCCCGGACAACCACCAGGGCTACAAGGACGCGATCACCGGCTTCAGCAAGAACACGCCCGAGTACCCGTTCCCGATCCTCGATCCGGCGCGGATCATCACGATTCCGATCCGGAACATCACGGCGCCTCCGGGCTGGCCGAAGGGCGAGCCAACCTCGACCTACACCTGGATCGACCAGACCTGGCCCACGGTGAAGCACGCTTGAGAGCCGCGGGCCACGGCCCGACCTGAACGCGCCGTGGACACATTCGTCATCCACGTCTTCAACGCGCTTCTCTACGCGTCGGTGCTGTTTCTCATCGCCGGGGGCTTGAGCCTCATCTACGGCGTGATGAGGATCGTCAACCTGGCGCACGGGAACCTGTACGCGTTCGGCGCGTACGTGACGGCGTGGGCGGTCGGCCAGTGGCTGGCGGGCGCTCCCACCGTCGTCCTCTACCTGCTCCTGCCCATCGGCGCCGTCGCCGCCGCCATCCTCGGCGCGGTGCTCGAGCCCACGCTGCTCCGGCCCTTCTACCGGCGGGCCGAGGAGTACCAGCTCCTGGTGACCTTCGGCCTCTTGATGATCCTCGAAGACCTGATGCGCTTCTTCTGGGGCCCCTACCCGCTCACGGCCACCACGCTCTTCGAGAAGATGGGCTCGGTGAAGATCGGCGAGTCGATCTATCCCCGCTACAACCTGCTCGTCGTGCTCGTCGGCGGGCTCGCCGCGGCGGCGCTCTGGGGGTTCATCTACAGGACGCGCTTCGGCGTGGTGCTGCGGGCGACCTCGCAGGACATGCGGCGCGCGGCGGCGATGGGCGTCAACGTGAACCGCGTCTACATCGAGGCGTTCACCATCGGGTGCTTCATGGCCGGGCTGGGCGGCGCGATCGTCGTCCCGGGCCAGTCGGCGGTGCTGGGAATGGGCGTCGACGCGCTGGTGCTGGCGTTCGTCGTCGTCGTCATCGGCGGGCTCGGGAGCCTGCAGGGCGCGCTCGTCGGAGCGCTCATCGTCGGAATCGTCCGCGAGATCGGCGTCTCGACGTTCCCGGAAGTGGAGCTGGCGGTGCTCTATCTCATCGCGGTGATCGTCCTCCTCGTGCGCCCCGCGGGGCTCTTCGGCCGGGCGGCATGAGCACCGTTCCCCTCGTCCTCCACGCCCGCTCGCCCGCCAAGGTGCTGCCCTGGGCGCTCCCTCTGGTGGTGGTGCTGTTCCTCCTGCCGCACGCGATCGATCCGTACCAGACGATCCTGCTCGCCTACGGGCTGCTCATGGGGATCGGCGCGCTCGGGTTCAACCTGCTTCTGGGGTACACCGGGCTGCTCTCCTTCGGCCACTCCGCGTACTTCGGCGTGGGCGCGTACGCCGTCGCGCTCATGTTCAAGTACCTGCACGTCCAGTCGATGGAGCTGTACCTGGCGGGGGCGATCCTGGCGTCGGTCGTGGTGAGCGCGATCTTCGGCTTCGTCTGCGTCCGCTACACGAGGATCTTCTTCGGCATCCTCACGCTCGCGCTCTCGCAGGTCCTGTGGAGCCTCGCCTTCAAGTTCTACCCGATCACCGGAGGCACCGACGGACTGCGCGTGCCGACGCCGACGCTTCTGGGGCTCGCGCGCGACGACAAAGGGGACAAGATCCTCTTCCTCGCCAGCAACTACTACTACTACGTCCTCGGGTTCTTCCTCGCCTGCGTGGTGATCATGTGGATCGTCGTGAACTCGCCCTTCGGGAAGGCGCTGCAGGCGATCCGCGACAACGAGACCCGCGCCGAGTTCATCGGCATCCACATCCGCCGCTACCGGTTCGTCGCGTTTCTCGTCTCCGGCGTCTTCACGGGGATCGCCGGCGCTCTCTGGGTGCCGCTCAACGGGCTCACCACTCCCGACATCCTGTACTGGCCGTTCTCCGGCGAGATCGTCTTCATGACCGTGCTCGGCGGCTTCCGCACCTTCACCGGCCCGATCGTCGGCGCCGTGGTGTTCAACTACTTGAAGACGTCCGCCGTGGGGTTCACGGTCTACTGGCAGGCGCTGCTCGGATCGATCCTGGTGTTCCTGGTCCTGGTGCTGCCCACCGGGATCGTCGGCGCGATCACGCAACTCCTCCCCGCGGTCAGGAAACGGTTCTCGCGATGAACCTCCTGCAGACGACCAAGCTCACCCGGCACTTCGGCGACACCCGCGCCGTCGATGGCGTCGACTTCACCATCGGCGAAGGCGAGGTGCTGGCGCTCATCGGGTCGAACGGCGCCGGCAAGACGAGCCTGGTGAACCTGATCAGCGGGCTGCTGCGCCCCGATTCCGGCAGCATCGTCTTCCGCGGCGAGGACGTGACGCAGATGTCGGTGCACGACCGGATCATGGCGGGCATCGCGCGCAGCTTCCAGCTGGTGAACCTGTTCGACCAGCTCTCGCTGCTCGACAACGTCGCGCTGTCGATCTTCGCGCGCGAAGACCTGACGCGGAAGCTGCTCTCGCTCGCCGACCGGCAGCTCGCGGTCTGGGAGGAAGCGTACGAGACGCTGCGCCAGTTCGGCCTGGACGGCCGGTCGTCGCAGCTCGCGGGAGGCATCTCGCAAGGCGAGCGGAAGCTGCTCGACGTGGCCGTGGCCTACGCGCTGCGCCCGCGGCTGTTGTTCCTCGACGAGCCGACCAGCGGCGTGAGCACGCGCGAGAAGGCGCCCATCATGGACGTCGTCACCTCGATCGTGCGCTCGCACAACATCACCGCCGTCATCATCGAGCACGACATGGACGTGGTGTTCAAGTACTCCGACCGGATCGTCGCCATGCACCAGGGGACCATCCTCGCCAGCGGGACGCCCGACGAGATCCGGCGGAACGAAGCCGTCACCACCACGCTGATCGGGACCGTGCATGCTTGAGGTCCAGTCCATCGACACCTGGCGCGGGCCGGCCCAGATCCTCCGCCGCGTCTCGCTCGCGGTGGGCAACCGCGAGTCGGTCTGCCTGGTCGGCCGCAACGGCGCCGGGAAGACGACGACCATCGACAGCATCATCGGGCTGCTTCCCGTGCGCGGCGGGAAGGTCGTCTTCCAGGGCAAGGAGGTGGGCCGGCTGCCTCCGTACCAGCGCGCCCGCATGGGGATCGGCTACGCGCCGGAGGACGCCGGCTTGTTCACCGACCTGACCGTCTCGGAGAACTTCCAGGTCTGCCGCTGGATGGCCGAGGCGTCGGAGCGCAAGGACCAGATCTCCGACGAGGAGACGGACCGGCGCATCTACACGGTCTTCCCCGAGATGAAGAAGTTCACGGGCCGCCGGGCGCTCTTCTTGAGCGGCGGCGAGAAGAAGATGGTCGCCATCGCCCGCGCCATGGCGCTCTCGCCCTCGGTGCTGCTCCTCGACGAGCCGTTCGAGGGGCTCGCGCCGGTCGTGGTGACGCGCTTCATCGAGGCGGTGAAGAAGATCAAGGAGATGGGGATCTCGATGCTCATCGCCGAGTCGAACCTCGCCAACGCGATGCGCGTCGCCGACCGCGTCTACGCGATCGACCGCGGCGAGATCATCTACCAGGGCGACGCGCGGCAGGTGTACGAGAACGAGGAAGTGATGAAGACCATCCGGGGGTAGACGCGCTGAAGGGCCTCGCCTCGCAAAGGTTCGTGCTCGGGAGCGCCTCGCTGGCGGCGCTCGTCCTCGCGTACACGGCGATCTCGAACGCGCACGTGTTCCGCCCCGAGGTGGTGCCGCCCGCCCAGGAGATCGCGGTCGCCTTCACCGAGCTGGTCGTCGGCACGCGGCCGCCGCCCGTCACCGAGGACCAGCAGCACGCGGCGCACCACCATCACCACTCGAGCGACCACGTCGGGACGCTGCTCCAGCAAGGCGTGACGCTGCAGGCGTCCCTCGCGATCACCGCCGCGCGCGTGCTCTTCGGCCTCCTGGTGGGCGCGCCGCTCGGGATCCTGTTGGGCATCCTCATGGGCTGGAGCCGCCGCGCCGACGACTACCTGCACCCGATGTACGTGCTGCTGCGGTCGGTGCCGCCGCTGGCGCTCATCACGTACGTGATGCTGTGGCTCGGGCACGGCGAGGCGCACCGGCTGATCCCCATCGTGTACGCGGTCGCTGCCACCATGGTCATTCCCGCCTATCACGGCGCGCGAGACGTGGCCTTTACCTACCTCGTCGCAGCCCGGGCGCTCGGCGCGCCGCGGTGGCTGCTGATCCGCAAGGTGCTGGTGCCGGCGGCCAGCCCGGCGATCCTCGGCGGCTTTCGCTACGCCGTCGCGATCGCCTGGATGACGGCCGTCGGCGCGGAGATGTTGATGTCGGAGAACGGGATGGGGAACCTCATCGTCGGCGGCGGCCTGTGGGCGTCGCGGTCGCAGACCAAGGCGGACCCGGCGGTGGTGATGGTGGGCATCCTCGCCCTGGCTGCCGCGGGGTGGGCGATGGACGCGCTCGCCAGGTCGGCTGCTGCGCGGCTGACGAGGTGGGCCCGGTGAACGGCGCCGCGCCGGCGCTGCGGACCCGCGCCACGCGCGCCGTGCTGAGCCTCGGCGTGATGGCGGTCGTGTACGGCCTCGCCGCGGAGGCCGGTCGCGGCCGCCTGCCGGATCGCGTGTGGCTCGGCACGCATTACGTCGAGAACGTCCAACTGCTGCCGCCCTACCGCTCGCTGGCAGAGGAAGGAACGTTCCTGGTCGAATCCGGCATCCTGACCGGTAGCATCGCCGTGAGCGCCGGGAGGGTGCTGCTGGGGTTCGTCCTCGGCGCCGCGGCCGGTATCCTCGTCGGCCTCTGGACGGGCCGGCGCGCGCGCGCCGAGTACCTGGCCGGCCCGTGGGTGACGTTCCTGCAGTTCACGCCGGCGCTGGCGCTGCTTCCCCTGTACGTGCTGTGGTTCGGATACGGCGAGATCTCGAAAGTCCTCCTCATCGCCACCAACGTCGCGGTGGTGGCCCTGCTCGGCGCGCACCAGGGCGTTCGCAGCGTCCCTCGCGTCTACCTCGATGCGGCGTCCGCGCTGGGCGCCGGCGAGCGGCTCACCTTCCGCAAGATCGTGCTGCCGGCGGCGCTGCCGCACATATTCGCCAGCTTGCGCATCGCGCTGGGCCTCGCCTGGGTCACCATCGTCGTCGCCGAGCTGATCGATGCGCAGATGCCGAGCCTGGGATACCTGCTCACGCTGGCCGGCGCCTATCCGCGCGTTCCGACCATGGTCATCGGCATCGGCACCATCGGCGCGCTGGTGCTCGCGTTCGATCTCCTCGCCATGAGCCTGCACGTCCGGGCGACGCGCTGGATGAGGCGCGCCGCTTGAGCTCCCCGGCTGGTGCGCCGATCCGACTGGAGGCCGTGGACCTCGGCTACACGTACGCCGGCGCCACGCCGACACGCGCGCTGGAGAACCTCTCCCTCGCCGTGCGCGACACCGAATTCCTCGCGGTGCTCGGTCCGGTCGGCTGCGGAAAGACGACGCTGCTGCGCATCCTGGCCGGGTTCCTGCGCCCGACAACCGGCTCGGTGCGCCGCGACGGCGCCGCCGTGGAGGGGACGAGCCTGCAGATCGGGTACGTCTTCCAGGAGGACGCCGTCTTCCCGTGGATGACGGTGCGCGACAACGTCGAGTTCGGGCTGGTCGCGCGGGGCGCCGACCCGGCGGCCCGGCGGGCCGTGAGCGACGAGCTGATCGGGCTCATCGGCCTGTCAGCCTTCGTCTCCGCCTATCCGAAGGATCTGTCCGCGGGCATGTCGAAGATGGTCGAAGTGGCGCGAGTGCTCGCGACCGATCCGTCGATCCTGCTCCTCGACGAACCGTTCGGCGCCCTCGACGCGCAGACGCGCGCCCGCATGCAGGACGAGCTCGCCCGCCTCTGGGAGCGCCGCCGCAAGACCGTGGTGTTCGTCACGCACGACGCGGAGGAGGCGATCTACCTCGCCGACCGCATCGTCGTGCTCTCGTCGCGCCCCGGCCGGGTGCGCGCGGACTTCCCGGTGCAGCTCCCGCGTCCGCGATCCCAGGAGGCGAGGTTCTCAGCCGACTTCTCCGCCCTCAAACGCCGCGTCTGGGAAGCGCTCGGGTAGACGACCGCGGTCAGCGCATGAGCCACCCGATGCCGGGCGTCCTCGGCGAAGAGCGCGAGAAGAGCGTCCTTGTCGCCCGTCTCGAGCGCGCCGATGAACCGCCCGAGAAGCCGCTCCTTCGCGTCCGGCGGGGCGGCGAAACGTGGGCGATCGGCGCGGACGCGCTCGCGGGCGCGTGTACCGTCTGGCGCGCCGCGGCCTGGCTCTTTCCCAGCGCGGTCGCGATGCTCACGAGCCGGGCATGGATCCGCCTTCCGGCGCCCTGCCTCGATCGGGCGGCGAAGAGACCGCGACCAGGCGCCTCAGCTTCGAGACCACCTGCTCGGCGAGCTTTGCGGCGGCCTGGTCGAGGAGGCGCGTCTTCATGGCGCGCAGCTTGCGATCCTCGTGCCAGGGCATCTCGTCCGCACGCGCGCGAACGCGTTCGTAGACGGTGAACAGGATCGTGCCGCTGCGCACGTCGAACAGCGTCGCCTCGAGGACGCCGGCGGTCTCCAACGTCCGCGACGGGGCGACCATGCCGCCGACGACCGTCAGGTAGAGCCAGCCCCACGCGTTGACGTAGCTGTCGTCGACGAAGCGGTGGCGGTACAGCAGAAGGTACCCCGAGCGATAGCGCGCCGCGATCTCCCGCAGACCCGGGACGTCGCCGTCGGCGGGCCAATCGGTGGAGACTTCCGAAGTGCCCTGGAACAATCCGGCCGCTTCGATGGCGCGCGTCAGCTCGGCGGGCACGGACGCGAGCGGCATGGCGCGCTCTGGCCGGTACGAGTCGGAAACCGGAAGCACGCCCAGTCTCTGCGTCTGGTCGAACTGCACGGGCGCTTCGAGGATCGCGCGCAGCCCCTCTTCGGTGATGCCACCGGCGCGGTCGCGCTGGAAATGGTCCTCCACGAGCGCCGACGTGGCGACGCCGGCGAGCGGCCGCATCTCGGGGTGCGCCAGCGCGGCGTGCGCGCAGCCCTGCTGGAGCGAACCGGCGATACCGGCGCACAGCACCGCGGTTGCCGTTGTCCTGGTCATGTCCCCTCCTTCGCCCCCAACGTGCGAACAGCGCGCGGACTTACAATCGCGGAGCGCCGCGAGGGGCTGTAAGTCGTCGTCCCGCTCGCGCGTTGGACTGGAGTGCGCTTGGGGAGCCGCGGCCCGGACGACGAGCTCGGCTGGGAGCTGCGCTGCCTCGAAGAGGTGCGGCGTGGCAACCGCCGCGCGTTCGCCGAGCTGTACGCCGCTTTCGCGCCGCCGCTCTACGCGGAAGTCCTGCTTCCGCGCCTCGGCAATCCGGCGGCCGCCGAGGAAGCGCTGGCGGACACTTTCCGCTCGGCGCTCGAGCACCTTGGCCGCTATCGCCCGGAAGGCAAGAGCGTCTTCGGCTGGCTGGCACGGATCGCGATGAACAAGGCGGCGGACCTGCACCGGCAGCGCGCACGGACCCGGAAAGCGCTGGCGAGCTTCGAGTCGCTCGTGGCGCCGCTGCGCGAGGGCGAGCGGGCGGGAGCGGGCGATGCGGAGCGGCGGCTCGACCTGCGTCGCTTGAGGCTGGCGGTGGACGAGGTGCTCGCGCTTCTTCCGACGCGCCATCGCAGCGCGATCGAGCTGCGGATCCTCGCCGATCTGCCCCGCCCGGAGTGCGCCAGGCGGATGGACGTGACGATCGGCAACTTCGACGTTCTGCTGCTGCGCGCCCTGCGCGGGTTCCGCGCCGCCTGGGTGGCGCAGCACGGCGAGAGATGGGAGGAGCCATGACGGATCCGGACGAGCCCGCGACCGAGTCAGAGCAGCGCGAGGCGGAGCTTCTCGCGCAGGCGCTCGAAGATCGGCCCGCCGGAGACGGGGAGGTCGCGTCCGTCGAGGACGCGCTCGGAGCTGCCTGGATGGTCAAGGCCTCGCGAAGCGGCGGGCTCGGCGACCTTCGCGCGCGGGCCGTGCTCGAGCACGCATGGCCGGAGCGGTCTTGGATGCGCCGCCGGGTGGCAGTCGCCGCCCTCGGCGCAGCCGCAGCGGCCTTGGCGATCCTGCTCGCGCAGCCCCGCCGGCCTGCCGTGCTTCCAGCGCCGCCCCCGCGCCTTCTGCGAGCGCAGCTCGAAGCGGCGCGGCGGGGCGCTCCCGCCACGATCGTGCCGCTCGAGCAGGAGCTGGCCGCCTACCGCCGCGACGTCTATGCGGCTCTCGGGCGCGCCTACGGAAGCCAGCGATGAGGTACGCCGTCACCCTCTTCGCTGCGGTGCTCGCGGGTTGCGGCGGGGCGCCGGCGCGCTGGATCGACGAGGCCGCCGCTGCGCACGCGCGCGCCGACGCGCTCGCCGGCAGCGGCGATCGCGAGAGCGCGATCCGCATCCTGGAGCAGCTCGTCGCGCAGCCGACGCCCGCGCGCATCGGCGCTCGCGACCGCCGGGCGGTGGTCCAGGACGCCTATGGCCGCCTCGCGGACCTGGCGCTCGCGGCCGGCGATCCGGCGCGGGCGCTCGGGTACGCCGATGCGGGCCTCGCGCTCGGCGAGGCCCGCGACGCCTTCACCTCCACTCTCCGTACGTTCCGCGGAAAAGCCAACGAGGCGCTGGGCCGCGACTCCGACGCGGCGCGCGACTACGAGGCCGCCCAGATCGTCGCCGAGGCGCTCTTGCAGGCGGCGATGGCCGACGGAGGTTCACGATGAGGAGATCGATGGCACCGGCTCTGCTTGCCGCGGCGGCGTGCGCGACGGCTGTCCCCCAAACCGCCTCGCAGGAACCCGCGCGCGACGACGAGCGCGCGCTCGCGCGCGCCGAGGACGAGCGCGCCGCCGCATTGGAGCAGCCCCTTTCCGCCGCCTCCACCCCGCCGGACTGCGGCTCGTGCGAGCTGGTCGGGCAGATCTGCGAGCTGTCCCGGCGAATCTGCGCGATCGCAGGACGCCACCGGGGCGACGAGGAGCTGGCCGCGCGATGCACGTCCTCCGAGCAACGTTGTCGCCGCTCGCGCGAGCGGCTTCCAGCGGATTGCCCATGTCGGGTGCGGTGACCCGGACGCTCAGAACGTCGCGGTCATCGTCGCGGTGCCCGCGGTGCCGCCTTGCCGGACGAGGTTGACCGTGGCGTTGCCGTGGATGAAGTAGGCGGTCTGCCCGTTTGCCGACGCGGCGTTCACGCTCGTCAGCGTGACCGAGAACGTGCCGACGGAGCCCGTCTTGCTCTGCGAGTACGACACGCCCGCCGTCGTCTGCACGCTGGCAAAAGCGTCGTTCACGTCGGCGGCCCCGTACGTCCGGGTGGTCGGCGGCGAGGGAAGCGTCATCGCGAACTGCGCCAGCTGGACGTCTGGCAGCGAGCCGTTCATGGCGATGCTCACCGCGTTTCCGCTCGGCGTGACGGCGCCGGCGGCGAAGCACGCCACCGACTCCTGCGCCCCGCCGCTCAGCGACAGGTTCATCGAGCAGCTCAAGTCCGTATTCGATCCGCACGAGATCGCTGCCGCGGCGGCTGCGGCGATGACCAACGCTCGATTCATCGAGGTTCCCCCGGACGCTCGTCCTCCGAGCGCTGACTGCCACTCTAGCGACGTCCGGCTCCGGCGAAAGAAAACGTCGAAGAAGGTCCACGCAGCTCCGCGAGCAGCGAGCGCAGCGCCAATCTCTCGCGCGCCGGCGCGACGCGCGGCCGCACCTGCACGCACCCCCGGCGCAGCTCGGCGAGGAACCGTGGCTCCCGTTCGGCGCGGCGCAACAGCGCGGCCAGCGCCGCCGTGTCGCCGAAGGGAAAGAAGCCTGGGTAGTCCGCGCCGAGGATCGCGGCCATCGCCGGAATGCGCGAGGCAATGACGGGGGTGCCCGCGGCGATCGCCTCGGAGAGCACGTTGGCCCCGCCCTCCATGGCCGAGGTGATGCAGAGCACGCGGGAGCGAGCGATGAGGCGGCGCGCCTTCCACGCCGGCAGCTCGCCGAGCCACACGTAGCGCGGGTTCGACCGCATCTCGGCCCGCGCCTCTTCGCGCATCGTCCGGGAGAGCGCCGCTCCGGCGTGCACCACCCGCACGCGCGTGCGCGCGTCGAGCGCTCGTGCCGCGCGAGCGGCCCGCAGCGGGTCCTTCTCTGGCCGGAGGTGCGCCACCACCGCGACCTCGAACCAGCGGCGCAGCGGCGGCAGCCGGCGCATGGGCGGCGCTGACTGGGGGACGACGCGCACCTTGGAGCGCATCTGCCGCGGCAGCTCGGCGGGTGCGCCGTCGTGCAGCACGACGAGGCGATCGGCGAGCTCCAGCGACCTCTTCGCCGACGGATCCGTACGCACGTCGCGATACAGATCCGTCCCGGTCAGGACCACCACGATGGCCGTCTCGGGTCGCAGCTCGCGCGACAGCCGCACCGACTCGGCGGACCGCCTTGCATGCAAGGCGAAAACCGCGTCGACGGCGGGCGCCGCGCCCGGCTGGACGATGGTGACCCGATGCCCGAGCCCGTGCAGCATCCTGCGCCAGCGCAGCGCCGTGATGCGGTTGCCGAGGCGCGATCCAGGGGGCGCAGGACACACCAGTGCGATGCGCACGCCGGCGAGAGTATGCTTCCGCCCGTGCCCGATCCACTGGCTGCCGCCCTTCACGATGCTCGCGCGCGCACGCTGCTGCTCGTGCAGGATCTGGACGATGCGCAATGGATGGGACCGCGCCTGCCGATCGTGAACCCGCTGCTCTGGGAAGTCGGCCACCTCGGCTGGTTCCAGGAATTCTGGACGCTGCGCCACGCCCGCGGCCGCCCGCCCCTCCTGGCGAACGGCGACTCGCTCTACGACTCGGCCAAGGTGGCCCACGACACGCGGTGGGACCTGCCGCTCCTGTCGAGACGCGACGCGCTCGCGTTTCTCGAAACGGTCCTGGCCGGCTCGCTCGAGGCGCTGGGGACGGCGCCCGACCCGGGCGGGTACTTCCACCGGCTCGCCCTCTTCCACGAGGACATGCACGACGAGGCGTTCACGTACACGCGCCAGACGCTGGGCTATCCCGCCCCGGCATTTCCCGGCGGACGGCGCGTGCCCGGAGGCGGTCCCCTGCGCGGCGACGTCGAGGTGCCGGGCGCGCGGTTCTGGCTCGGCGCCACGCGCGAAGAGGCGTTCGTCTTCGACAACGAGAAGTGGGCCCATCCCGTCGATGTGGCGCCCTTCCGGATCGCGCGCGCGCCCGTCACCAACGAGGAGTACGCCTCCTTCGTCGACGAGGGCGGTTATCGCCAGGAGCGCTGGTGGACTGCGGCGGGATGGCGCTGGCGCGCGGAGACTGGCGCCGAGCACCCCGTGTACTGGCGCCGCGGAGGCGGCGGCCGCTGGTCGGTCCGCCGATTCGCCGAAATGCAGCCCCTCGCGCCGCACGAGCCCGTCATCCACGTCTGCTGGTTCGAGGCAGAGGCCTATTGCCGCTGGGCAGGAAGGCGTCTGCCCACCGAGGCGGAATGGGAGCTGGCCGCGGCGACGCCTCGGAAGCTCCGCTTCCCCTGGGGAGACGAACCGCCCGACGATTCCCGTGCCAACCTCGACGCGTCCGCGGGCGGTCCCGTCGAGGTCGGCTGCCACCCGGCGGGCGACAGCGCGTACGGCTGCCGGCAGATGATCGGCAACGTCTGGGAGTGGACCGCGAGCGAGTTCCAGCCCTACCCGGGATTCGTCCGCGATCCGTACAAGGAGTACTCGGAGCCGTGGTTCGCCAGTCCCCACAAGGTCCTGCGCGGAGGGTGCTGGGCGACGCGAGCGCGACTCCTGCGCAACACGTGGCGGAACTTCTATCCGCCCGACCGGCGCGACGTGCTCGCGGGGTTCCGCACCGCGGCCGGGCCGCGCTGAGCCTTCGCGGCGAGGTGCACCATGAAGGTCGACGTGATCGTCGTTGGAAGCGGTCAGGCGGGAGTCCCGCTCGCCACCAGGCTGGCCCGCGCCGGGAAGCGCGTGTTGCTCGCGGAGCGCGGCGACCTCGGCGGCACCTGCACCAACACGGGGTGCACGCCGACGAAGACCATGATGGCCAGTGCGCGCGCTGCGCACGTCGCGCGCGCTTCAGGTCGGCTCGGCGTCCGGACCGGCGAGGTCCAGGTCGACCTGGCGGCGGTCGTCGACCGCAAGGACGCCATCGTCCGCCGCTGGCGCGAGGGCGTCGAGCGACGCCTCCGCGAGGCCGGCGAACGGCTGACGGTGCTGCGCGGACACGCGCGCTTCACGGGAGAGCGCCGGCTGGAGATCGCCGGCCAGACGCACACGGCGGACACGGTGGTGGTGAACGTCGGCGCCCGCCCGGTGAAGCCCCGCATCGAGGGCCTCGACGGCATTCCCTGGCTCGACAACCGCACCGTCATGCAGCTCAGGACGACGCCCTCGCACCTGCTCGTGCTGGGAGGCAGCTACGTCGGATGCGAGTTCGGGCAGATGTTCCGCCGGTTCGGCGCGCAGGTCACCATCGTCGACACCGCGCCCCACTTGATGGCGCGCGAGGATCCGGAGGTCTCGTCGGCGCTCGAGTCGGCGTTCCGCGCCGAGGGCATCGGCCTCGAGCTGGGAACGGGCGCCGAGAAGGCGTCGGGCACGGAAGGCGGGATCGTGTTGCGGCTCGCCAACGGAAAAGAGCTGCGCGGGTCGCATCTGCTCGTCGCGGTCGGCCGGCGGCCGAACAGCGACGATCTCGGCTGCGAGGCCGCCGGCATCGCGCTCGACGACAAGGGCTTCATCGTCGCCGACGACGAGTACCGCACCACGGCGCCCGGAACGTTCGCCGTCGGCGACGCCATCGCTCAGCCTCAGTTCACCCACGTCGCCTGGGACGACCACCGCATCCTGTTCGACGTGCTCCTGGGTCGGCCGCACCGCGGGCGCAAGGAACGCCACTTTCCGTACACGGCGTTCACGGATCCGCAGGTCGCCGGCGTCGGCCTCACCGAGCGCGAAGCGCGCGACCGCGGCGTCGCGTACGAAGCAGCGACCATGCCGTTCGGCGACGTCGCCCGCGCCATCGAGATCGACGAGACTGCCGGCATCCTCAAGGTCCTGGTCGATCCCAAGACGGAGCGCATCCTCGGCGCGGCGATCGTCGGCGCCGAAGCGGGCGAGCTGATCCACGTGTTCGTCGCGCTCATGCAGGCCGGCGCGTCCGCCCGCGCCGTGGTCGACGCCCAGGCCGTCCACCCCACGTTC
>Ga0114129_10010168_pt1 | contig 13415 bp, 14 predicted proteins | sample RhiMetdeltSRZDD1_FD_80071 | JGI IMG/M metagenome (GOLD analysis project Ga0114129, IMG submission 80071) | Populus rhizosphere microbial communities from Tennessee, USA - Rhizosphere MetaG P. deltoides SRZDD1 (version 2) (version 2) | ecosystem: Host-associated > Plants > Roots > Rhizosphere >...
CGAGCGCGAGGATGCGCTTGTCGGCGAGGAAGTGCGGCACGTCGCCGTAGACGATCTTCTGCGCGAGCCCTTCGACAATCGCGGTCTTGCCCACGCCCGGCTCGCCGATCAGCACCGCGTTGTTCTTCGTGCGGCGGCAGAGCACCTGCTGCACGCGCTCGAGCTCGTAGTCGCGGCCGACGAGCGGGTCGAGCATGTTCTTCATCGCCGCTTCCGTCAGGTCGCGGCTGAACTCGGCCAGCAGCGGCGTCTCTTTGACGCGCGTCAGCGTTGTCTTTTCGTTCAGGAGCTGGACGATGTCTTCGCGGACGGTGTGGAGGCGCATCCCCTTTTCCATGAGGATGGATGCGGCCACCGATCGCTCCTCGCGGAGGATGCCGAGCAGCAGATGCTCGGTGCCGATGTAGTTGTGGAGCAGGCGATCGGCTTCTTCGGCGGCGAACTGCAGCACGCGCTTCGTTTCCGCGCTGAACGGAATCTCGACCGAGGTCGACACCTTCTCGCGGAAGACCGTGCGGCCTTCAATTTCCTTGCGGATGTTTTCGAGCGACAGGTGCGAGCGCGCGAAGATGCGGCTCGTCAGCCCTTTGCCTTCGCGGATCAGTCCGAGAAGGAGATGCTCGGTCTCGATCGAGATGCTGCCGAGCTGGCTGGCCTCATAACGGGCGAAGAAGAGAACCCGCCGCGCCCTTTCCGTGTAGCGTTCGAACATCCGGCCTGCCTAAGGTTTATCGGTTGATGGCGAATAGACCTTCGCTCTGTGCGCATTATAAGGCATAGCTTGCGTTGGGCAGATGCCTGACAAACCCTCTCAGCCGGGTTCGGTCGCGCACAGGCCCCGGCCACCCGACCGGACCCGCTCACGTACGTAGGACGGCTCCAGCCGAGCGCGAGATCCGTGCGCACGTTTACCCGCCTCCACGCGAACGCCGACCCGTCGTCACCAATCACCCCTTCACATTGATGCCGGTCAACTTGGTCAGCTCGCGCGTCACGATTGCACGGTTGCCGACTTCCATGAACGCGAGAAAGTGTGCCGAAGCGCGGTGATCGACCCAGGCCTGCTCTCTTTCATACACCTCGTACAGGAACCATCTGGTTGGATCGTCTTCCTGCTGGAGGACATCGAAGCGGACGCACCCCGGGTCGCGCTCGACCGACAATTCCGCATTTTTCAGGATGGCGGTCTTGAACTCGCCGACCAACTCCGGCTGTATCTGCAGCTTCACGAACGCGATGAACATGGCCCCGCACTATACTCCGCGCATGCCTGAGACGATCGGCTTCATCGGACTGGGACTCATGGGTCGCCCGATGGCGACCAACTTGATCAAGGCGGGGTACCCGCTCGTCGTCCACAGCCGGAGCCCGCAGCCGGTCGAGGCGCTCGTCGCGCTCGGCGCGAAGCGCGCCGAATCGCCGTCGGATGTCGCGCGACAGGCGACGCGCGTCATCACCATGGTGCCCGACTCGCCCGACGTCGAGCAGGTGCTCGAGGGCGACAACGGCGTGTTCGGCGCGATGCAGCGCGGAACGATCATCATCGACAACAGCAGCATCGCGCCCGGCGTCGCCCGTCGTCTTGCGGCGAAGGCGAAGTCGCTCGGCGCGCAGATGCTCGACGCGCCGGTGAGCGGCGGCGAGATTGGCGCCGTCAGCGGTACGCTGTCGATCATGGTCGGCGGCGACGCGGACGCGTTCGAGAAGGTGAAGCCGATTCTCGACGTGATGGGGAATCCCGAAAAGGTCGTGCGGATCGGCGAGGCGGGCGCGGGACAACTCTGCAAGGTGTGCAATCAGATGGTGATTGCCGGCACGCTCGGCGTCGTCGCGGAAGCGTTCGCGCTGGCGAAGAAGTCGGGAATCGACGCGGAGAAGATGCGCGAGGCGCTCCTCGGGGGCTTCGCGGCGAGCCGCGTGCTCGAAGTGCACGGCGAGCGCATCCTCAAGGGCTACTTCAAGCCGGGCTTCAAGACGAAGCTGTTCGCGAAGGACCTGAAGATCGCGTCGGCAACGCTCGTCGAATATCAGGTCGCGGCGCCCATCGTCGCCGTCGCGCAGCAGGAGATCAACGCGCGGATGGCGGCGGGTGCGGCGGAAGAAGATTATTCCGGGATGGCGAAGGTCGTGCTCGAACTGGCCCGACTGGATTGATCCGCCGCCGCGGGGCCGACCTGAAGGTCGGCCCCTACGTCACGAACGTGCAGTCCCGACCGTCGTAGTCCGAATGTCGTAGTCCGAATGTCGTAGGGGCCGACCTTCAGGTCGGCCCTACGTTGGTCTCAATTGCCCCATCTCCAACCTCAGGATCCGATCGCACGCCGCGGCCAGCCGCGGGTTGTGCGTGGCGATGACGGAGGTCAGGCCGTACTCAGCGTGCATGTCGCGCAGCAGCGAGTGCAGCGAGTCGGCGGTCGTCTCGTCGAGATCGCCGGTCGGCTCGTCGGCGAGCAGCAGCGCCGGCTTCATCACCAGCGCGCGGGCGACGGCGACACGCTGCTGTTCGCCGCCCGACAGCATCCCCGGGCGATGCTCGAGCCGCTCGCCGAGGCCGACTCGCGTCAGCAGACCGGTCGCGCGGGCGCCGGCCTCGCTGACCGGCGCCCGCGCGATGCGCATCGGCATCTCGACGTTCTCGCGCGCGTCGAATTCCGGCAGCAGGTGATGAAACTGGAACACGAAGCCGACGTGCCGATTCCGGAACTCGACCAGCGTGTCGTCGCTCATCGCCGCCAGCTCGTGCCCGTCGATGCGAATCGAGCCGCTGTCCACGCGATCGAGCCCGCCGAGCGCGTGCAGCAGCGTGCTCTTGCCGACGCCGGACGCGCCGACGATCGCGAGCATCTCGCCCTTCTCGACGCCGAGCGCCAGATCGCGAAGGACGTGAATGCGCTGGGTGCCGACCTGGTAGTACTTGTTCAGCCGCTCGACGATCACGAACGACATGGTCAAATCCCAAACCCCAAATCCCAAGCTCCAAATCCCAAGCACAAGGGCTGACGCCATTTGGGATTTGGGATTTGGGATTTGGTCACTGGGATTTACTCGAAGCGCAGAGCCTGCACCGGGTCGAGCGACGCCGCGCGGCGCGACGGATAGATCGTCGCCACGAAGCAGATCACGACCGCCGAGATGATGACCACGGTGAAATCGAACGGCAGGACGACGAACGGCACGTAGGCGACCTGGTAGACGTCCGCGGGAATCTTGATCAGCCGGTACTTGTCGAGGATGTGACAGAGCGCCAGCCCGCCAAGCCCGCCGACGAGCGTCCCGGTGACGCCGATGATCAGCCCCTGCAGCATGAAGATCGTCATCACCCGCTTCGGCGCCGTCCCCATCGTCTTGAGGATCGCGATGTCGCGGCTCTTCTCCATCACGAGCAGGATGAGCGAGGCGACGATGTTCAGCGCGGCGACGATGACGATGAGGCCGATGGTGATGGAGATCGCCATCTTCTCGATGCCGAGCGCGGAGAAGAGCGACTGGTTGAGATCCGCCCAGTCCTGCGCGACGTAGGCTCCGCCCAGGCGCTTCGGGACGTCGTCGGCAATCCGCGGCGCATCGTAGATGTCGGTGACGCGAAGCTGAATCAGCTCCACCATGTTCATGCCGGTCAGCCGCTCGCCGAACGGCAGCGAGACGAACCCGTAGGAGGAATCGAACTCGTAGAGTCCGAGGTCGTAGATGCCGCCGACGCGCGCCCGGCGCGTGCGCGGCAGCATCCCCATCGGCGAGAGCGTCCCCTGCGGCGTGATGAGCGTCACCAGGTCACCAAGCTTCACGCCGAGCTGATGCGAGAGATCCTGGCCGATGAGAATCGACGGCGGCTCGTCCTCGCTCTCGTGGGCGAGCGCCTCGAGGCTGCCTTCCTTGATGGCATCCTTGATCGCCGTGACCGACGGCTCGAGCGCCGGGTCGATCGCTTTCACGGTGATGAACGCCTGCGATTCGCCGGCGGTGACGAGCGCCTTGCCGAAGATGGTGGGGGCCGCGCCGACGACCCCGGGGACCTGACGGAGCTTCTCGACCTCCGGCGCGTAGTCCGTGATGCCGCCGGTCTTCCACACGTAGATGTGCGCCTGCGACGAGAGGATCTTGTCGCGCAGCTCGCCCTGCAGGCCGGTCATCAGCGCGAGCGCGATGACGAGCGCCATCACGCCGACGCCGACGCCAATCATCGAGATGAGGGAGATGAGGGAGATGAACGCCTGCTTGCGGCGCGCGAAGAGGTAGCGCAGCGCGACAAACAGTTCGAAGCTCATTTTGGCCTCATCAACGGAAAGAGAATCACATCACGAATCGACGGGCTGCCGGTCAACAGCATGACAAGCCGATCGATCCCGACGCCTTCGCCGCCGGCCGGCGGCATGCCGAACTCGAGCGCGCGGATGTAGTCCTCGTCCATCGCGTGCGCCTCCTCGTCGCCTCCCGCGCGGCTCGTCAACTGATCCTCGAACCGCCGCCGCTGCTCCACCGGATCGTTCAACTCGCTGAAAGCATTGGCCACCTCGAACCCTCCGGCGTACAGCTCGAACCGCTCGACGGTGTCGGGGTCGTCCGGTTTCTGCTTCGACAACGGCGACACCTCCGTCGGAAAATCGTAGACGAAGGTCGGCTGCATCAGCTCCTCTTCGCAGAGGACCTCGAAGAGTTCGGCCGTGATCTTCCCGGCGCCCATGCCCGGCGCAATGGGCACGTTGAGCTGCTCGGCAAGCGCGGCCGCCGCGTCGCGCGAGCGCAGCGCATCGGCGGGCACGTCGACGCCCAGGCGCTTCGACGCCGCCGCCCGCGCGCCCTCGCGCAGCGAGAGCCGCCTGAACGGCGGCGTGAAGGAAATCGAGTGGCCGTTGAAGGTCACCTCGTCACCCGCACCGGCCTTCTGCGCCACAAACGGCAGCATCTCCTCGGTCAGCGCCATCAGGTCGTTGTAGTCGGCATACGCCCAGTAGAACTCGAGCATCGTGAACTCGGGATTGTGCTGCGTCGAGATCCCTTCGTTCCTGAAGTTGCGGTTGATCTCGAACACCTTCTCGATGCCGCCGACCGTCAGGCGCTTCAGGTACAGCTCGGGTGCGATGCGCATGAACAGCCGCATGTCGAGCGTGTTGTGATGCGTGACGAACGGGCGCGCCAGCGCGCCGCCCGCGAGCGGCTGCATCATCGGCGTCTCGACCTCGAGGAAGCCACGCCCGATCAGGAACTCGCGGAAGGCGGTGATGACGCGGCTGCGCACCTCGAACACCCGCCGCGAATCCGGGTTCACGATCAGATCGAGATAGCGCTGGCGGTACCGGATCTCGACGTCCTGCAGGCCGTGCCACTTCTCCGGCAGCGGCAGCAGGCACTTCGAGAGAAACTCCAGCTTCGACGCCCAGATGGTCAGCTCGTTGGTCTTGGTCCGGAACAGACGCCCCTCGACGCCAATCCAGTCGCCGAAATCGAGCAGCTTGAAGATTCTGAAGTCGCGCTCCGGCAGCGAGTCCTGACGGACGTAGACCTGCACGCGCGCGCGGCCGTCGGAGATGACCAGGAAGTTGGCCTTGCCGAAGCTGCGGATGCTGAGGATGCGCCCCGCCGTCCGTGCGCGAGGCTGCGCCGCCTCCAGCTCCTCGGCCGTGCGGTGTCCATGCTGCGCGACGACCGCGTCGACGGTCGCGTCGATCTCGAAGCGCCGCGGATACGGATCGACGCCGAGCTTCTTCAGCTCCTCGAGGTTCGCGCGACGCTGGACGACCTGATCGGATTCCTGGACCGTGCTCATTGGCGTTCCAGCGTGCGACGGACGGCATCGAGGATGCCGTTGATGAACCGCACCGAGTCGTCCGTGCTGAAGGTGCGCGCCAGCTCCAGCGCCTCGTTGATGACAACCTTGACCGGCGTCTCCGGCTCGTGGAGGAATTCGTAGATCGCCAGGCGGAGGATCAGGCGATCGAGCACGTTCATCCGCTCGATGCGCCAGTTCTCCGCCGCCTCCGCGATGATCGGGTCGATGTCCGCGATCGTTCCGGCGACGCCATTCGCGAGCCTGGTGGCGAAGACCTGCAGCTCCTCGCCGACCGGCTCCGAGACGGCAGGCCCGTTCCAGAACGTCTGGCCGACCTCGAACATCGACGCCTTGCCGACCTCCCACTGATAGAGCATCTGTACCGCTGCCTCGCGGGCGCGATGCCGCGACTCCTTCTCCTGACGATCGGCCGTTCGCCGTTCGGCTTTCGCGCTCATCCGCCGACCCCTTCGTCCAGCTTGCGGAACAGCCTCGCCATCTCGATGGCCGCGGCCGCCGCCTCGCGCCCCTTGTTGCCCGGACCCTTCCCCGACCGCTCCACCGCCTGCTCCTCCGTCAGCGTCGTGAGCACGCCGAAGGCCATCGGCACGCCCGTCGCGGAGGCCGCCTGCACGATGCCGTGCGAGGCCGCTTCGGCGATGTACTCGAAGTGCATCGTGTCGCCCTTGATGAGGCAGCCGAGACAGACGATCGCGTCGTACTCGCCGCTCTCGCCCAGGCGCTGCGCGGTGATCGGAATCTCGAAGGCGCCGGGCACGCGGACGATCGTCACCGCCTCCTCAGGCACCGAGGCCTCGGCAAAACATTCCTGCGCGCCGCGCAGCAGGCCCTCGGTGATCTCCTCGTTGAAACGCGAAACGATGACCGCGAACCGGAACACTACTCGCCTTTGAACTGCGCCTTCCGCTTCTCGAGAAACGCCCGTGTCCCTTCGCGCATGTCGGCGGTCGATGCCACGAGGCCGAAGAGGGTCGCCTCGTGGATCTGTGCCTTGTCGAACGGGATCTCGAGACCGCGATTCACCGCTTCGATGATGTACTGCACGGCAATGGGAGCCTTCGCCGCCAGCTCCGCGGCGAGCTCCCGTGCCGCTGTCATCAGCTGGGCCGCGGGAACGACTTTGTTCACGAGCCCAATCGCGAGCGCTTCGTCGGCCTTGATCTGGCGTCCCGTCAGCAGGAGGTCGAGCGCGACGCCCTTTCCCACGAGGCGCGGCAGCCGCTGGGAGCCGGCGTACCCCGGCACGATTCCGAGATTGATTTCCGGCTGCCCGATGCGTGCGGTGTCGGCGGCGATGCGCAGCGTGCACGCCATCGCGAGCTCGCAGCCGCCGCCCAGACAGAATCCGTTGATCGCGGCGATCACCGGCTTGCCCATGTTCTCGATCAGATCGAACACGTGCTGGCCGCGCTGCGCGTGCTCCTTCCCCTGCGCGGGCTTCAGCGCGGCGAGCTCGTTGATGTCGGCACCGGCGATGAACGACTTCTCCCCCGCGCCCGTGACGATCACGACGCGAACCGACGCATCGTGCTTCAGGTCGAGGATCGCTCGCCGAAGTTCATCGGTTGTCGGGGTGTTGAGGGCGTTGAGAACCGCGGGGCGATTGACGGTCAGGATCGCGACGGGGCCGTCGCGTTCGAGGAGAAGGTTTTCAAAAGTCATGCCCGCCGACACGCGCCAGTATACCCCACGCCCAACACGCAACGAGCGCGATGGCCGCGCCCGCGACATCCGAATACCAGTCGACGATGTCGGAGGATCGACCTTCGACGAACGACTGATGGTACTCGTCGGTGACGCCATAGCACGCGGCGAGCGCAAGGCCGACGAGCGCCTGGCGCAGTGTGATGCGCGGCGGCAGGCCGCCTGCGAGCGCGCGGGCGATGACGATCCCCAGTCCCATGTAACCGACGCCGTGCGCGGGCTTGTCGCCGAGCCCCGGCGGCAGCGGCGCCTCGTGGAGCGAGGAGAGGTAGAAGATCGCCGCCATGTAGACGGCGACCGGCCCCCAGAGAGACAGGAGAGTCTTAGAGCGGGAAGAAATACAGAATCCAACCGAGCGCGATGCCGCCGACGACGAACGCGGTGAAGAGCTGCGCGCCGAACCGCAGCTGCTCCCTCGGCTCGTCGCGCATCAACGTGCCGAAGACGACCGACACGAACAGCGCGAAGACGATCATCAGCCCGAGGTGCGACGCCCTCATTTGCGCCCCTGCGCGACGTCGAACGCGTCGAGCACGACCAGCATGTTCATCAGGCCCGCGACGATGAGAAACGCGTTGCCGTACTCGTAGGTGAGCGCGACGACGCGGCCGGCGCCGGCGCCGGCGCTGCGCGCGATGAAGAACGCGACGCCGATGCCCATGTCGGCGAGCGCCGCCAGCGCGACCAGCGGCTGACCGATCTCCACCGGAAACAGCCGCCCTTCGAGCCACAGGCCGAACGCGAACATCAGCGGCAGCGTGATCAGGAACGTGAGGCCCTTCTGGATGCGGCCGAGAAGAAGGTGACCGGCGCCCGGAATGGCCCACGCGGCAAGGCAGATCAAATAGGTGTAGATGGCCGATTGCTCACGGTCGGCCGTCGTGGCGCGCATTCGACGTAGTGTAGCGTAGCTCGGTCTTCAAGACGTCTGGCGGCGCCCTGCGCGACCATGAGCGCGACGACACAGCCGAGCGGCAGCCCGGCGACGGCGCGCGCGGCGTTCGACGGCGCCGCTGCGCCGCTCCATTCGGCCACGACGGTCAGCGCGGTGGGCAGTGCGCCGCACACGAGCAGCATCCGCGGCGTCATCATGAACACCCGCGCACGGATCCGAGCGGTCAGTGCCGCGATCGATCCGGCCGCGGCGCCCCCGTATATGCCCAGGCATCGCGCGCAGACCGGCAGCTGCGCGGCGAAGAGATGGAACGAGCGCTCGGGCCGCTGATGGCAGATGCGCGAGCCGAGCGTGTACATGACGGCCGCGAGCGGAACGGGAAGAAGCGGGGCGGCGACGAGGAGGGCCAGCCACACAGCCGCCACACCGGCAACCAGCACGATCACACGCGCATGTTATCGCGGACGTGAAACGTCCGCGCCGCTGTGACGCCTATTTGTTCAGCGAGAGCTGCGTCTTCGCGACCTGGTAGCCCGAACGCGTGCGCGTCCGGGTGTTCGGCTCGTCCACCCGCACGAGGATGCGGCGGAAGGTGCCATCCTGCTTCGGGTTGTTCGAGGTGTAACCCAGGGCGTACTGATTCGACAGCTCGTCGGTGATCATGCCGTAGACGCCGGCGAGCTGCGCGAGGTCGTTCGGAAAGAACGCCCGCGCGCCGGTTTCCTGCGCCAGCGCCTTCATCGCGAACTCCGATTCGGAGAAGTATTTCTGGCTGCTCAGCGCGATCGTCGGATAGGGCGACTTGAGCGCGATCGTATAGATGGCGATGCCCGCCTGCTTGGCCACCACCAGGAGATCGTCGAACGTCACGATGCTCGTCGTGTCGTCGCCGTCCGTGAGGACCGCGATCGCCTGCCGGCGCATGTCGCCGTCGACGGCGTGGACCTTCTGCAGTTGCTTGATGGTCGTGTAGAGCGCGTTGTACAGGGCGGTGCCGCCGCCCGCGGTGGTCCGGCGGATCGCGTCGCAGGCGCCCTTGATGTCACCGTCGAGTTCGTGCAGTGTCCGCGCGCTGTCACGGATGCCGATCACGCTCACGCGGTCGCCCTGGCGGAGGTGGGAGGCGAAGCCGATGGCCGCCTCCTGCACCGTGGCCATCTTGTCGCTCATGCTCGAGGACATGTCGAGCAGGATGGCCATGTCGAGCGGCACGTTGGCGGCCGCGAAGAACGACAGGTCCTGCGGAACGCCGTCCTCGAAAACGGAAAAGTCCTTTTGCGTAAGGCCACTGACGAACTTGTCGCGGTTGTCGGTGACGATGACGTTGAGCGACACGAGGTCGACGCCGCTGCGGAACGTCCCCTGAGTACCCTGGGCGCGCACCTCGCCACAGCACAACAGGCAAGTCAACGCCACAAAAAGTACCTTCATCGGACCCTCCGTCGAGTTCGCCGCGCGTCGGTGCGCGTACGGCTCGGGGCTGCAAAGCATGTTCCTGCTAGACTCCCAATGAAATGCCGGAAAACTTCGCTGCCGGCGAGCGCGCAGCCGGACGCGCGACCACCGGCGGCATCGCGGCTGTGTCTGCCGCGCTGCTCATGACCGAGCTGGCGCTCACGCGCATCTTCTCGGTCACGATGTACTACCACTTCGCTTTCCTTGCGATTTCGATCGCGCTGTTCGGCCTGAGCGCCAGCGGCGTCGCCGTCTATCTCGCGCGGCGGCGCCTGGCGCGCGTCGACTCCCATCTCTTGTTATCGGCAGCTTCGCTGACTCATGCATTGGCAACTCTCTTCGCCCTTTCGTGCCTTGTTCGCATACGCGTCGGCCTGAACTACTCGCCTGTCAACCTGTGGTGGATGCTGACCATCTACGGTCTCGCCGCGCTGCCGTTCTTCACCGGCGGCAGCGTCATGTCGATCGCCTTCTCCCGCATGACCGGCCGCATCAACGTGCTCTACGCCGCCGACCTGATTGGCGCCGCCACGGGCTGCCTCGTCCTGATCCCGCTGTTGAACTGGCTCGGCGCACCTGGGGTCGTCATGACCGCGGCGGCGCTCTCCACTGCCGCGGCCATCGCCTTTGCCCCGGCGGCATACCGACGCCGTTTCGCCACGGTCGCCATCGTGGTCATTGGCAGCGCCTCCGCGGTACAGCTTGCCGGTGCGGCGCCGTTCGACGTCGTCGACACCAAGGGACACGTCGGCGACCGCATCCTCTTCAGCAAGTGGAATTCGTTCTCGCGCGTGGGGGTGTACGACCGGCCGCACGGCGACTGGTCGCTGAGCCCGAAGTTCACCGGCACGCGGGCGCCCTCGCTGTACATGGACATCGACTCGGCGGCGTCCACGCCGATCCTCGAGGGGAGCGGCCAGATCGGCGGCGCGTCGTACCTGCGGTACGAGCTCACCGCGTTTGCCTACCACCTTGCCGAGCGCCCGGGCGGGTTCACGGCGCTCGTCATCGGCCCGGGCGGCGGACGCGACCTGTGGTCCGCGCTCGTCTTCGGCGCTTCGCACGTCGATGGCGTGGAGATCAACCCGATCATCGCGCGCGACGTGATGCTGGATCGCTTTCGCGACTACTCCGGCGGCGTCTACGCCCACCCGCAGGTCTCGATTCACGTGGACGACGGGCGCAATTTCGTGCGGCGAAGCTCGTCGAAGTACGACGTCATCCAGGCGTCGCTCGTGGACACCTGGGCCGCGACGGCCGCTGGCGCCTACACCCTGACGGAGAATTCGCTGTATACGAAGGAAGCGTTCGGCGAATACGTCGATCACCTCACCGACAACGGGCTGCTGACGATTACGCGATGGGTATTCGACGGCTTGCGCCTGGTGTCGCTGGCGCAGGATGCGTGCGCCGACCGCGGGCTCGACGCCTCCACGCGGCTCGCGATCGTGCGCTACGACCGCGTCGCGACATTTCTGCTGAAGAAGCAGCCGTTCACGCCGGCGGAGGTCGCGCGGCTCCGCGACGTCAGCGCGCAGCTGGGCTTCGAGGTGCTGTATGCGCCGGGTCTGCCGGCCGGACACGGGACGGGCGACCCCATCGAGATGCAGCGCACCGGCACGAGCGCGGGCGACTATCGCCGCCTCATCCTCGCGAGCAACCGCGAGCAGTTCCTCTCGTCCTACCCGCTGGACGAGTCGTCTACGACCGACGACCGGCCGTTTTTCTTCCACACGACGCGGCTGCGCGATCAGATGCAGGTCGCCTTCGGCCGCAGCATGCTGTTCGGCAACGGGCTGAGCGCCCTGATGACGCTGATGGCGATCTCGGCGGCGCTCGTCATGCTGTTCGTGATCGGGCCGCTGCTCCTCGGCGGCGAGCGTCCCGGCGCCGGATGGGGCGGATGGCTGGCCTACTTCGGCGCGCTCGGCGCCGGCTTCATGCTGCTCGAAGTCGCGCTGCTGCAGCGGTTCGTGCTGCTGCTCGGCCACCCCGTGTACTCGCTCACCGTCACGCTCTTCTCGCTGCTGCTGGGGACCGGCTTCGGCGCGCTGATCAGCAGGCGGATCGAACCCGCACGCGTGCGTCACGTCACCGTCCGCGCGCTGACAGGGGTGGCAATCATCGCCGTCGCCGCGGCGCTCGGGCTGGCGCGGTTGATCGACGCCGGCATCGCCTGGGCGTTGCCGGCGCGCATCGTGTTTGCGGTGGCGCTCATCGCGCCCGTGGGGATCCTGCTCGGGATGCCACTGCCGGGCGGGATGCGGCTGGTCGCCGCCGACCGCGCCGATATCATCCCGTGGGGGTGGGGCATCAACGGCGCCTTCTCGGTCGTGGGCGCCACGCTGGCCGTCTTCATCGCCATGAACTGGGGTTTTTCCGCGACCCTTGTGACGGCCGCGGCCGTCTACGCAGTCGCGGCGCTGACGCTTGGAAGCGTTCGAGATTGACGAATTTACGAATTTACGAATCTACGAATTTATTGTGGATTCCAATTCGACAATACATTCGTCAATTCGTAAATTCGTAAATTCGTAAATGCCATCACTCATTGATCTCGTTCGTGGCGCCACGTTCGACGACTTCCTCTTCAACCCGCAGTACAGCGTCGTCGAGCGGCGCGATCCCGCGTCCGTCGATCTCACGTGCCGTTTCTCCACCGGGCTGACGCTCAAGCGGCCGATCGTCTCCGCCAACATGGACACCGTCACGCGATCCGAGATGGCGATCGCGGTCGCGGAAGAAGGGGGCCTCGGCATCATCGACCGCGGGTTCCGCAGCGGCGAAATCGAGCCGCAGGTCCGCGAGGTCGAAATCGTCAAGCGCAAGCAGCACGGCGTCATCGCGGATCCCTACACGATCGGCGCGGAGGCGAGCCTCGCCGACGCGATCGGACGGATGCGAGCAACCGGCGTCGGCACGCTGGTGGTCGCCGACACGCGCGGCCGCCTCCAGGGACTCCTCACCAGCCGCGACCTCCGGTTCGTCGACGGCTCGCAGGGCACCGTCGCCTCACGCATGACGCCGCGCGACCGGCTCATCGTCCAGCAGGGAATGCCGGATCTCGGCGCCGCGGAAGCCGTGATGCGCGCGCAGAAGATCAAGAAGCTGCCGCTCGTGGACAAGGACGACACGCTGCTCGGCCTGATCACGGCGAAAGACCTCGTGCGCCAGCGCCAGCTGCCGTTCGCGACGCGTGACGAGCAGGGACGGCTCCGTGTCGGCGCGGCGATTGGCGCGAAGGGCGATTACCTCGAGCGCGCCGCCGAACTCCACCGCGCCGGCGTGGACGTCATCGTCATCGACATCGCGCATGGCCACTCGGTCGTGATGGCGCGCGCGATCGAAGCCTTCCGGAGCCGCTTCGATGGCGTGGAACTGGTCGCCGGCAACGTGGCGACCGCAGAGGGGACGCGTTTCCTGCTCGAGCGAGGCGTCAACGGCATCAAGGTCGGCATCGGTCCTGGCGGCGGCTGCACGACGCGTCTGAATACCAACTTCGGCGTGCCGCAGGTGCAGGCGCTCGTCGAGTGCCGCCAGGCGTCGGGCGGCCGCGTGCCGCTCGTCGCGGAC
>Ga0114129_10010169_pt1 | contig 13414 bp, 15 predicted proteins | sample RhiMetdeltSRZDD1_FD_80071 | JGI IMG/M metagenome (GOLD analysis project Ga0114129, IMG submission 80071) | Populus rhizosphere microbial communities from Tennessee, USA - Rhizosphere MetaG P. deltoides SRZDD1 (version 2) (version 2) | ecosystem: Host-associated > Plants > Roots > Rhizosphere >...
ACCGACAAAGCATTCTCGATTCTGGCGCTGCGCGCACATTCTAAGCGCAGTATTCGTATTCTCCTATATCGCCTTCGAGGTACTTGATCTTGACCTCTCCGACTTTCCATTAAGGCATGCGCCGCTCGAGAAAACGGCGGTCATAACCGAAGCTCTCAAAGTCACAGAGATAGTGAATACCGGAAACCCGGATGGTTTCTGGATAGCTCCCTCGCTATTCCAGCCTGCAACCTTTAAAGAGTCGATACGTATCCAACAAAAGAATCTATTACGAACCTCGCGATTTCGTAACCTTCGTCTACTATCACCTCCTCGCATTATTCCACCGTCTAACTCAGATTCGTCTTCGGCCGCCTAACGCTTTCGCTCTTTCCCCTAGCGCGCTTCTGAATTGGCGTGTAACAGTTGCGCGCGCTTTGGGTCGGGTGTGTTCCATATCGTTACACCCACTGGAGAGAGCAATGAAAGCGAAGACATTGAATTGCGAGCGAAAAAAACTGAACGGAACCTTTTCACTGGTAGCGAACAAACACAGTTTACGTCGAGCTCACGAAGGCGGGGGCGTTTCAGCATCGGATTTCAGTGAAGTAGCGATCGTCGCCGGAGCACTTGGGATTCAGCTCCTCATTGAGATGCGAGACTGCCTGACTGAGAGGCTTGATGATCTCGACTGGGTAAAGGGCGTGATGACGCAAGCGGCTTTGCGAGCAAAGGCAACCATCGTTCAGACGGTCTTTCACAAATTCAATCCGATCGGCATCTCCGGGATCGTTGTCATTGCCGAGTCACATCTGGCGATTCACATCTGGCCGGAGTATAAATATGCGGCTGTGGACATCTTTAGTTGCGGAAGAACGCTTCGAGCAGCCGCAGCGGGTAAATTCCTGATCAAACAATTTCGCTCGCTGAACCCTGAGGTGGTTAAAATGCAGCGGGGCTTGTTGACGCCGCGGCAAAAGACTCGCGGCATCCGAAGCGCATGATCTCGCATCTCTGGACGTGGGGCCACGAGCGCGAGTGATACAACACCTGGCAGAACCAGATGAATCAGAGTTTTCGAGAAACCGCTTCTGCTCTTGCAGCGATCAGCCGAAGTTTCTACGCGCGCGGCTGGGCGCTTGGCACGAGTGGAAACTTTAGCGCGGTGGTTAGCCGTGATCCCCTGCGCATTGCTATCACTCCAAGCGGCGCGGACAAGGGAGAATTGACTCCGGAACAAATTCTTGAAATCGGCTCGGACGTGAACGAAGCTGACGGGCGAAATACTAAGCCGTCAGCAGAAGCTTTACTCCATATCAATGTGATCCTTCAACGCGACGCTGGCGCGGTGTTGCATACCGCATTCGATGTGGAGCACGATCGTTTCTGCGAGGCGCGCCACTGCCGGCGGAGTGATGATCGAGGGATTCGAAATGTTAAAAGGGCTTGCGGGGGTAACGAGCCATGATCATCGTGAATGGCTGCCGATTGTGGAAAACTCGCAGGACATGCGCGCGCTCGCGGAAACGACCTCAGAGACTTTGGCCGCGCATCCGGCAGCTCATGGCTTTCTGCTCAAACAGCACGGGCTCTACACCTGGGGCGCAACTCTTTCGGCGGCAAAACGGCACGTTGAGATTTTGGAATTTCTGCTGGAATCGATCGGTCGGCTGCAGTCGATGAATCCGCCGTAGCTCGGCCGCGGCGTTCCAGAAAAAGAGAGTTGAAAACAATGGCCATCGTGACTCTAATCAACGAACATCAAAAACTCCATGATAAAAACGCCATAGAGAAGTTCCTTGCGAGCTGCGGCGTTCAGTATGAATCTTGGACACCCGAGCACCCCGTCGAGGCAAACGCCTCGGCGGAAGAAATTTTGAAAGCTTACGCCAACGAAATCGAAAGGCTCAAAGCCATCGGCGGTTACGTCACTGCTGATGTGATCGACGTCAATGCACAGACTCCTGGTCTTGACGCTATGCTCGCGAAGTTCAATCGTGAGCACTGGCACGATGAGGACGAAGTGCGTTTCATCATCAAGGGTCACGGGATATTCCATATCCGGCCTAAAGAAGAGCAGGTGCTTTCGATAGAAGTGGAGGCTGGCGATCTCATACGACTCCCGAAAGGCATATGGCACTGGTTTGATCTCTGCGCCGATCGACAAATTCGTGCGATCCGTCTGTTCCAAAATCCTTCCGGCTGGACGCCCTATTACACCGAGAGCGCCGTTGAGAAAAATTTTCAGCCCGTTTGTTTTGGACGATCCTACATCGCTCCTCAACTCTAAGACCCAGTGGTTTTCAGCCTAGCGGATAGCTCAGTACATGGCATTCTGTTGGATATAGAAGGAACAATCTCACCCATCGATTTCGTTTACCGGGTGCTTTTTCCGTTTGCGCGTCGGCATCTGAACGCTTATCTGAAAGCAAACGCTACGTCGGAAGAACTCTCGCGCGATCTCTCATTGCTACGCGAAGAGTATCAAAAAGATGTCGCAGAAAAGCTCGAGCCACCAGAATGGGTCGAAAAACCCTTCGAGGCGCAAATCGAATCGATCCAACGCTATGTCGTCTGGTTAATGGATCGCGATCGCAAATCTACGGGATTAAAGTCGCTGCAAGGAAAGATCTGGCAACAAGGCTATTTAAGAGGAGAACTCAAAAGTGCTGTGTTCCCCGATGTGGCGCCGGCGCTAGAGCGATGGAAAGAAAAAAATATTGACGTCCGAATTTTTTCATCGGGAAGCGTCTTAGCGCAGAAACTTCTTTTTGCCCATACCGAGTACGGCGATTTAACAAAGTTTCTTCGGGGGTTCTTTGATACTACCTTGGGGCCGAAGGTATCCCAACAAAGCTATCGCCGAATCGCTCAAGAATTTCACCTCCCCGCTTCCGAAATAGTTTTCGTTTCTGACGCGACTCCAGAGCTCGACGCCGCCAAGAATGCAGGCATGCAGACGCTATTATGCGTGAGGCCGGGCAATCCACCTCAACCGGATCAGCTCAACCGCAGCGCTATTAGAAGTTTCAGCGACATTGTAGTCTAGTGTGGGTAAAAAAATTTTGTGACTTCGACTTTGAGGAGATTGCCGGCGGTGTTGTAAAAAGAAAGGATCAAAAAATGGCGAAATCGGAGAAAAGACCGCTGATCCCTCGACCCTATCCGTTGCCTTCGCTTCCGCCCAACATGGAGTATGAAGAGCTCCCGGACCCGGAATCGGCTGGCGAAAATGCGCTTATCCTGGAAGAAGTTTCTGACCCGTTCGACAGATATATCTATCGTCTCTCACGGGTACTATACAGCGGGAAAACTCCTTTTCAGGACGTGTTGATTGCCGATACTTACAACTGGGGTCTGATTCTCGTGCTCGACGGCGCCATCCAAAGCTCTGAAGACGATGAAGCCCTCTACCACGAGGTGCTAGTGCAACCCGCCATGCTCTCCCATCCGAACCCACGCCATGTGCTGATCATTGGCGGAGGAGAAGGAGCAACCCTGCGGGAAGTATTAGTGCATCGCTCGGTAGAGTCCGCGACGATGGTTGATCTGGATCAACAGGTCGTGGAGCTTTGTCGTGAGCATTTAGTGTCGTGGCATCGGGGAGCTTTTGACGATCCGCGCGTCCGCCTTGTGTGTGATGATGGAAGAAGATTCGTTGAAAACGACACCGCCCGATATGACGTCGTCATTATCGATGTTGTTGATATGCTCGACAATGGGCCGGCGCAGTCAATTTATACGCGCCAATTCTACGAACATCTTCGCCGGCGGCTAAATCCGGATGCTATCGTCGTTGTTCAAGGATGCGAATTCTCTTTCTTGGATGATAAACCGCATGCCGCCATGTCTCGTACGCTCCGCACCGTATTTCCGGAAGTGCACAGCTATCGCGTGGATGTACCGTCGTTTCTTTCTTCGTGGGGTTTCCTCATGGCCTCGGATTGGGTTCGCCCCAATCGCTGGTTCGCTGATGAGATCGACCGGACGATTGAAAGGAGACTTGGTGGCGAATGGTTGGATCATATTACAGGTGATTATTTGAAAAGCCTTTTCAGCCTGTGTAAGGAAACTCAGTTTTCATTGGCCCAGCCCGGGCCGATCCTCGAAGACGGCGTTGATTTTATTCCGCCACCCTATATCGAAGATATTGAGCCCCTCAGTGCTCAGTTTCCGATCCTGCCGAAGGGTTAGCGGATGAAGGCAGCGACACCGATTCTCGAAACCGACAGCGTTCTGGCTCAACGCATCCGTTTTGTCCGCGAACTTCCCGCCGGAAAGCGAGCCTTAGTTGAATTTGCTGAACCCGAGCCGCACTTCGCAGTAGTTGAACCCGTGCCTACGGAAACTCTTCTTGCCAGCGGGTTTGAAGATGGGCTGGCGTTTTTATTCCTGCAGCAGGATTGTCCAGAGGCGATGAAATGGCAACGACGCGCGGAAGAATGGATCGGTCTTGTTCCAAACTCGACCACACCGCCGGCCTTTGAACTGTTCGTGAAATATGACCGCATTCTCTGGCGACCCAGGAAGATAGTCGTTGTCGGAACGCTCGATCAACTGGAGGAGATCCTTCCTGCAATCGTAGAATTTGCGTTTTATGAAGACGAGCTTAGTCGGTTGGAGTCCGAAGTTCATACGGCTCTTAAAAATTCCAAGCGCGATATACATTTGACCCACGCCGTAGCAAAGGCCGATTTGCAAAAGCAATCGCATGTCAACGACATGACTCATTATGTGACGTCGGCGAGAATCCGTTTTGCCTGCTTGGAACCGCTTTTGGAAATGTCATCTACCGATTTGACCGGGCAAGCGCGACGTTTGTGTTTTGAAATGTTCAATCAGGCTAATGTTCCGGACAGGCTTCAGGTCGTTGATGACCAGCTGGAAGTTGTGCAGGATTTGTACGAGTTAGCGAATGAGCGCTTGACGGAATTCCGCTATTATCGCAATGAGTCGATTTTAGAATTCTGGGTTATTGCTATATTAGCTCTGGAAGTGGTTTTAATCTTAGTGGAGCTTTTCAAGGTCTGAGCGTCATTGAATCCACGTCGCAAGAAAAAGCACGGTGCCGCCGAAACCAAGAATTAATGAGCCGATCCAAACCAATCGGAGTCTCGTGAGAGCTGCCACAGCTCCGAGAGCGATGGCCATCTGAAAAATCGCAACACCGATGGCGTATCGGTGATGCTGATCGAACAGACGATCCCCTTCAGCTGGTTTTATATTGCGCTCGCGTTCTTTTTCTCGTGCTATCTTTTCAATCTCACGTTGCTCCGCCCCATACTTTTTTACAGCCGCCTCAAGGTTAGCGGGAGGCTCCTTGCCTGCGGCAAGCCACGCCGTTTGAGACGCCTCCTGAACTGCCGCTTTTATTCCCTTCGCTTGATAGTAGGCCCACTGGTCAGCCGCTTCTGATTGAAGCCGGGTGGCCTCAGCCTTTAACATTAATGCTTCGTTTACAGTTGCCCCCGCGCGAAGCGCGGCAACCGCGACAATCGTTGCGAGGACCGCGGTCGTAAGCGCAATCGCTTTCAGTAACCAGTCCGATTCTCGTTCGATGGCCTATGAACTCTCTCGTCTATATCTTCAGTATTAACCTCGATTTCTTCCGGCACGTTGTACTATCCTTTCTTAATGGCTTTCAAACCGACAACTGCTGTGTATCGGGCGATCTCTCGGTGATCGAATCAAGGCAGGAATCGTAGATCCAGCAATTGCTGAACCGTCAAACTTTTGGCCTTGGGATTTTCCTTGGCGGTAGCATCGAGTACGACTTCCATTCCCTTCAAAGTCGGCTTGCCGTCGTCAGGAGTCGCTCGGAGCGAGCTGTCATAAATCACTTCTCCCATTTGCCGGTCCGGGAGTTTGCTTAGAAAGATGATTTTCTTCACCGCTTCATCGCGGTGGGTTTTATAGTAACGCACTGATTCCACGTACGCGCGCATGAAACTCCGCGCCGTTTGCGGCTGGCTTTCGAGATAATCATCGCGCACGACAACGTTTACGTGGGGAAACTCGATGCCCTTCTCGATGAAATCGAGCAATATTCAATTCCAAAGCGAAACCGCCATGCGTAACTTGCCGTGCTCTAGATCCGCCAGCGCTTCGTTGATCTGATCGTAGCGGTAATTTCTCGTGATCAGGCTTTTCAACTCGATCCGGCCGAGCGTCGCCATCTGAAAAACCTCTTCGACGTCATTGGCCTGCCGGCTCGATACACCCGTGATGGTGATTTCGCTGGTCACGAACCTGCCGCTGCTGATCGTGAAAGGCCCGTTGCCCAAACCGCCGATGATCGTTGCCGTGCCACCGGGACGGGTCGCCTGTATTATCTGGTCGGAGGTCTTTGGGTTGCCGATCGCCTCAAAGGCTTTGTCGACGCCGCCGTCAGTGAGTTTGATTACAGCTTTCACCGGATCTTCCGCCGTTGCGTTGATCGTATGCGTCGCGCCGAAACTTTTAGCCGCCGTCAACTTTTCCTCGGCGATGTCGACGGCGACAATCGGATAAGCGCCAAAGCATTTGAGAAACTGAATCGTATTGAGGCCGATGCCGCCGCAACCGATTACCAGCGCCGAGTCCCCCGGTTCCAGACGCGCGCGATGTTTGACTGCGTTGTAAGCCGTCGTCACCCGACAACCGACCACGCTCGCCTCTTCCATTGACATGCCGTCGGGTATTTTGAACGTCATATACGCTGGCACCGAGACGTACTCGGCAAACCCGCCTACGTTCCACCGCGTCACTATCGTGCCATCGGTCTTTTTGAGAGTAGGTGGTGCGGGCCGGCGTTCACAGAGATTCTCCCGCGCGCTCAGACAGTATCGGCAGCGTCCGCACTTGTAGCGCATACCGATAATCACGCGGTCGCCGACCTTGAAATCTCTACAGTGCGCGCCGATCTCCTCAATCGTTCCGGCAACTTCGTGACCGAGAATGGTCGGCGGCGTAAACCGGTTTCTGCCCTCGACGACTTTCAAATCGGTGTGGCAGACGCCGCAAGAAGCGACTTTGATCAACACATCGTCGTCGCCAACGTCGGGGATGTGCAAATCGTCGATTTTCAACGGTTGGCGGGCTTCGTATAAGACAGCAGCTTTCATGAATCTTCCTTTCGCCGTACCCTGACGAATGAGAAGAGCAACCACAGGGGTTGCCCCTACGCATTAGAATGGAAACTACTTACGCCACTGCAATGGTAACCGTCAAGGGAATCCGGTCCGCTTGACACAAGACTGGATGCGGCGATAGCGTTCGGGAAAAAAAGATTTCTCACTCCGTTCGAAATGACAGGCAGTTAGTTCATCCTTTTTGTCTGTCATCCCGAGCAACAGTGAGGATCTCGACCGAATGATCCGAAACGAAAGGACACTGCCATGCCGAACAAACCCACGCCCCAAGATGTCACCGTCGACGCCAAGACAACAGCACTGCTTGTGCTCGACCTAAATTGTCGCTGCGAAGATCCCAAAGAACCCTGTTACAAACTGATCAACCCGGTGGCGAAATTTCTTGACCGCGCCCGCCAGGCGAATATGTTCATTATGTACACCGCTGCCGACCGCTACAAAGACACACCCGATGCGAGAATGCCTGTTGCTTTCAAGCAGCGCCCGGACGAGCCGACAATTTTTCCGCCGGCGTTCGATAAATTTTATAGCGGCGAGATGCAGCCGATGTTGCAGCAGCGTGGCATCAAGACGGTAATCTGCTGCGGTGCGTCAAGCAACCAGGCAGTCATGTACACAGCGACCGCCGCGGTGCGCCCCTTCGGCTATACCTGCGTGATCCCAGTGGATGGCTTGATCGCCCGCGGAGACTACGAACACGAGTTCACGCTGCACCAGTTCACGATCCTACCCGGCGGCGCCGCGGAGAAATTTCGGATTACGGAATTCGACAAGATAAAGATTGTGTAAAACCAGACGGAGTTCGAAGCAAATAAGCGCGCACCACATTGCTATCTGCGCCCTGGTCCCGCGGGTGCCAACGAGAACAAGATCAGCTACCTAGAGCGCGACGCGCGCTGAGAATGACAACCACACATAATACTCAGATTCTCGCTTTTGGTACCAGCTTCATCGTTTCGAGATGGTTCGCCACGACATGAAGGGCAAGGGCTTGAACCTTTGCCTGGGCCTCTTCGGACGTGCTTCCATAGGCGAGCGCGGCAGGCAGTTTAACTACTTCTGGGATTCAACGACCGTCTTCCTCTTGTTTGATCTTCACTCGAATTTCATGCCTTTCCGCGATGACCCCATTTGGTCCGCTCGAACGCGCTGTTAATCACTTTATTACTTTGGCCGCGTGTATTTTCGAAATGGTTTGCTCATGATTACGCATTCCGTGTCCGGAACTTTTCGGCGATGCTTAGGGGGCGTTGGTTCGATTGCCACAGGCTCACCGAACCAGCCACACTTACCACAAACGGGACGCTCGTAAGTGGTCTCAGGATCGCTTGTATGGACAGCTCTCTCCGGAGAGAGCTTCTGCGATCCGCAAGACGGGCATCGGTCGGGAACGCCGCGAATGGTGCGAATTAATGCGCTGGTTAACAACGAGACTCCCAGCTCGGTGATTGCAAAGGCCGCCTCAGCGTCCGCAAAATGTGAATCCTTTGCGTGCGTGAGCCAGTTTGTGAACTTCCAAGCGTTCTCACCGCTGGCCTTTACGAGGCCTCGGCGCTCTTGATGGCTTGGACCGGGAAGCGCCGCGTTCGACACAATCTCAAGCCAAGCCCGAAAGTCGGACTTCTTGGGCTTCTCTTGGCCATTGGGCGTCGGCACCCACTCCTGGGTTACGTGTATCAGATTGAGCAGAGCCTCCCTACAGCGCACGCCGATGGCTTGATAATCCTCGACCTCTTCGGCGTGCCGCAAAGATTCGTTAGCCTCCTGCAGGGTTCGCCAGCAGGCCGCCAATGGTTCAACCGGCAAATCGATAAGTGCCTTTCGCTCATCATTAGGGAGTCTCAAACACAAACCCACATGGAAGGTGAGCGCTAAATCCATGTTAGGAAACTGCTTTTGAGAATAGAGATTTGTGGGATTTGTGACCAGCCACCATCGGGAACGCTTGGTATGAACGTCCCAGATGTCATGACGCTCAGTGTGGACACGCTCGGAGTAAATCTTTTGCGCGAGCTCTAATCCCTGCTTCGGCAATTGACTGCGCACGTAAGACTCGACGTGTTCGCGCTCTTTTTTTGTTGTACGCAGCATGGACCGAAAGCCGCTTAACCATTAAGTGAGTCAGTCTACCTCGATTGACCAATCCTATATTTCTCTTCGCCACTTAACAATGAAAACCATGATCCGACAAACACTGCACTAATGTCAGTCTTTGCTCACAGCCGGTGCGAAAAAAGTCCACTTCCCGCTGCATCAACTTACGATCGTGGCAGGCCGCGCCGCGGACTTGATGGGGTGCTCGTTCTTCATTCGAGAAATCGCTTTTTAACTTCACGCGTGGGAATCATACATGCCTCGGTCCGGCCGAACCATCGATAGCGGTTCCGCGCGATTGTCGAATAAATCCAGTCTCGCGCCACTCGGGGAATGAGCCGGAAGATCGTGACGACCTTCCATCCGCCGCCAAACCGAGAAACAACTTCGATAGCCGCGTCACTGCGCACGAGCATTCTCCCACCCGAAATCAGCATAAAAGTCTGGATGGCTGCAGGATCCAGCCCCCGATTTTGACAAATCTCTCTCCCAATCTCTGACTGAAGAGGGGCGAAATAGAAAATTGCCGACCGGTCATGGCGAATAATGAATTGGACCGACGCAGTGCAGAGATTGCAGACGCCGTCGAATAAGACAAGGTTATCGGGGAATTCCGTCACGTCGTGCGCTATTAGCGAGCAACGCTTTACTTCTGCAAAATCAACCGCGATAAGAAATTATAACCATGAAGCCTCACCGCGGATAGAGCTCACGACAATAGACAGGAACGTCGCAATAGCGCTAGAAGGTACGCCCGAAGTCTTTTACGCGGTTTCACTTCGCAACTACTAAGTGAGTCGGTCAGTGCATCTCACCGACGCTTTCACTTCATAGGCGATTCTACAAACGATTCGCCACGTGACAGTGAAACGTAGAGTCGGACAAACACTACACTATTTTCAGCCATTGCTACCAATTGCTAGACTCATGGCAGCGTCTTAAGCCGCTCTCGCATCTCCTGCGCTGAGATCTCTTGGCCGTACAAAGGGCCACCCTGCTCAAAAAGTTTTGAGCGTTGCAATGAGCCGACTTCCACCGGATCGAAACCCGCATCGCGCACCAGGCGCGACGCCACCTTTAGCGCCTGCGGATCGTCGCCCGCGATGGGAATGGCGAGTCGCGGCTCGGGACGATTGGACAGACTGGTGACCTTGCGAGAGCTCAAGATGTTGAAGGCGCGAACGATGCGCGCTCCTGCCAGCAACTTCGCCGACGTGAGCGCAACGCCGTTTTCCCGCGCTTGCTTGCCGATCTCTCCGTCGCGGGCAAGAACCGCGTTACCGGCGTCGAGCACGATCTTGCCGACGAATTGTTTGCCGTAATCCTTGGCGATTTGCGGGTATGCGCCGTAGGGCACGCCGATAAACATGACCTCTCCGAAGCTTAGCGCTTCGTCCACGGTGCCGGCGCGAGCCAGCGGACCGAGGCCGTCGACCAGTTGCTTTAAATTCTCCGGATGGCGTGAGGAAAATAAAACCTGATGGCCAGCTTTTACCCATAGCGTCCCCACCGCGCTGCCGATATTTCCCGAGCCGACGATGCCAATTTTCATCGGCGACGTGCCTGTCGCCGATTGCGCAGAAGCGCTGCTGGGAAAAGCGGCTAATACGATGGTCAATGCAAGAATCAATGCCAGACCGTGTTTGGCGAAGTTATACTGTTTCATGACAGGTTTCCTTTCTTTTGCATCGTTCGATTCCCGCTTCGAAACGGCTTGAACAATTTGAACGGCTTGAACGACTTGAACTCTTCTTAGACATTAGCGCGGATAAAGCTCTTTGATAAACCCTTCTTTAGCCAGCTGCTCCAGGGGAGCCAGATCGTAAAACTGGCGCGCGTCAACCCCTTTGGCTTTAGGATTGCGCGTAGCGATGTCTTCCATCACGGCTTCCATCTCCGCACGGGTCACAGTAGGAACATCGCGGATGTAGCCCAATACATAACTCTTAAACGCGCTGGCGAGAAGCTTGGTATCGGCGGTACGCGTGTACTTACCGAGAATGCGAATCGTGAAATCGGGATTGGTCTTGGCGTATTTGATTCCCTCCAATGTCGCTTTGAGAAAGCGATTCAGCGTCTGGGGCCGGGTGCGGATGAAGGAATCCGTGGTGACCAGCGCAGTGCCGGGATAACGGAATTTAACTTCGCTCAAGTTCATGAATTCTTTGTAGCCAAGCTCTTTGGCCTTCTCCAAAGTCGGCGACGAGATCAAGCCGCCTTTGACGACACCCTGCTGCATAAAAAGCAGAATCTCCGGCACGCCGCCGGTTTGAATCATCTTGATGTGTTTGTTCGGATCGAGGCCTAACTCGGCGACGGCTTTTTTCAATCCTAAATCCGTGAGCGAACCGAATCGGCTGACGCCGAAGGTTTTGCCTTTAAGATCTTGTGGCGTCGCGAGATCAGGAGTTGTGACTAGGCTCATAGGAATCACATTGATTGTCGTTCCAACCACGGTCGCATCCGAGCCGGCCAAGCGCGACAGCGCTGCGGCGGCTCCCGAGCCCTGGACGACCTGGGTGTCACCGGAAACGAGAGTCGTGATCGCCTGTGCCCCCGCGACGTAAATGATGCTGACGTCGAGGCCGTATTTTTTGTAGATCCCCGCTTCATAGGGAACCCAAGTCGTAATCGATGTCGCCGCAATCGACGAATAGCAGACGTTGAGCTTTTCGGGCTCGGCAGCGTGAGCGTAGCGACTGGATCGGATCATATTTAATCCGAGCCAGAGAATCAGGATTATGGTAACCGTTCGAAAAAGTCTCATCGGACATACCCTTCGTTCTTAGCGGCGAATGCGCTCATTACTGCATCGCCGTTCTCGTCGCAGACCTTAGAGAACGGTCTACCGTTAGTCAAGGTGAGCGCACGCATCGCGTTGAGTTGGTCTGTTGCCTATGATATTTCCGGTCGAGTTAGTGGGGCTAGTAGTATTCTATGACTGATATACCAAGGAAAGTTGGCGTCGTCGGGCTCGGAGTCATGGGATTCGACATCGCCTTTCTCTACGCCATGAAAGGCATTCAGACCGTCGTCTACGACGCTTCCAAAGCGGTCATGAACTCGCTCAGCGATCGCAGAGAACAAACCATTGATCGGCTCAAGAAACGAAATCGCATCAGTGATGCCGAGACGGAGAAAATTCGCAACCTGCTCAGGACGTCGCCCGGTCTCGGCGGGTTAGCAAAAATGGATCTAGTGACAGAGGCCGTTTCGGAAAACAGCAAGACTAAGCTGGCTGTGTATCGAGCTTTACGTGACGCCGGATTCTCGGGCATTCTCACTACGAACACGTCGTCGGTAACGCGTGCAACGTTACTCGCCGGCGGCGACTACGATCGAGGAAAATTCGCTTTAACTCACTTCTTCAATCCGGTGCTCTATACCCAGATGGTCGAAGTCGTCAAAGGCGACATGGCAGCGACCCAAGGGGATGCCATGATTTCGTTTTTAAAGGAAATCGGCCGCCAGCCGGTCGAGACCCATGACATTTCCGGCTTCGTTTCCAACGGCATCCTCATGGTCTATGCCGTCATGGCGCTTCGCTTGTTGGAACGCGGCGCGCGCATCGACGCCGTCGATCAAGCGGCCAAAGAACTCAAGCTTCTTCCGCCCTTGATCAGCTTCGACAGTTGGAAGCCATCGATCGTAGAAGATGTAACGCGCGTCATGTTTGAGCTCAGAGGCGATGCTTTTTTGCGCTCGTCGAAACTGCTCGGGCGAGTGGCAAAGGACAATCCTGCGTTCTACGTTGACCGATTACCCAATCCGAAAATTTACGAACTTGCCGAAGCGCGCGGCCGAACGCTCGATGACGAGAGCATCAAAAGGTCGCTGCAGACGTCGATGATCATTGCCGCCGCCCGCGTCGCTGAGCTCGGCGAATCTCCCGCCACAGTGGATTTCGTTGCCACCGAGGGAATCAAGATGCCGCAGCCGCCGTTGAAACAAATAGATGAAATCGGGTCTGCGGCAGTTCTCGCTGATTTGGAAAAAACCAATCTCAAACTCGGAGATCAGCCAATGCCTGTGCCTGCGCTCCTCGCCCAAATGGCCGAGGAAAAGCAAACCTTTTACAAAAACGACCGAACCAACCCGTGGTTGTTAGCTCACGCGGGACGGACACAGACGCATGCGAGCCATTGACGTTCACGTGCATCCGAGCACACGCGGGCTCGATGCGCACGCCTGTAACTACTTCAGACGAAATC
>Ga0114129_10010172_pt1 | contig 13413 bp, 11 predicted proteins | sample RhiMetdeltSRZDD1_FD_80071 | JGI IMG/M metagenome (GOLD analysis project Ga0114129, IMG submission 80071) | Populus rhizosphere microbial communities from Tennessee, USA - Rhizosphere MetaG P. deltoides SRZDD1 (version 2) (version 2) | ecosystem: Host-associated > Plants > Roots > Rhizosphere >...
GCTCCGCCGCTCACTCGTCCTGGTCGTCCTCGTCGCGACACTGCACGGACTTTTTTTCATCTGGTACCAGCGTCCGGACTGGCACACGCAGTGGTCCGACCAGGATGGCTACCGGCGGCTGGGCCAGGTGCTTGCCGAGACCGGAAAGTTCACGCGCTATCCCGACGCGCCGCAGTTCGTGCCCGAAGTGATCCGAACGCCCGTGTACCCGGCCTTCGTCGCCGGCATCTACAAAATCTTCGGCAAGCGCCACGTTGCGGTCGCGGTCGCGCAGACCGCAGTGTTCGTCGTGATCTGCCTGACCGTGTTCGCCATCGGCCGGCTTGTCGGCGGCGCACGGCTCGGCATCGCCGCGGCGACTGTCACGGCGCTGTTTCCGCCGCTGGCGTACTTCGCCGCGCTGATCCTCACCGAGGTCTGGACGACGTTGATGTTCACGCTGACGATGTGGCTGCTCGTACGAGCGGTTCATGAGCAGCGGCCCGCACTGTTCGCAGGGTTCGGAATGCTCGCCGCGCTCACCACCTTGAGCCGTCCGGCGTTCTTTCTCTTCCTGCCGGCCGTTGTGGTGATGGCGCTCGTGGTCTTTCCCTTGATCGGCTGGACGCGACGGCCGCCCTGGTCGCGGTGGGCCGTCGCTCTGGGGACGTTCGCGATCGCGATGCTGCCATGGTTCACGTACAACTACGTCACGATGCATCGATTCACGCTGTCCCCTGCCGGCGGCATCGGCCGCGCCATCTGGGAGGGATCGTGGCAAGGCTACTGGCCCGGTCGCGTGCAGAGTGAACTGACGAACATCGCCGACCGGACGCCCGATCGCTCGGCGCTCGACGCCAACGTCGCGAAGCTCGCGGCGGCCGAGCGGCTGGATCCCGCGCCCATGCTCACGTACGTTCATCAGTGGCAGGACATCCGGAAAATCTGGACCGAGCCTCAGGATCCGGTCGAGCGCACGATCGCGCGCGTCGACGCCGACGACGAGTACTTGCGCGTGGGTTTGCAGAACAGCGCCCGCGACCGGAAGGCGCACCTCCGGCGCCGGATCACGCGAGGTTTGTTCGTCCTCTGGTCGGCCGACATTCCGGTGCGCTACAGTCAAATCAATCAATTGCCGCCGCGCGTCATCTACGCGCTCTGGCTCGTGCAGGCGGTGATCCTGGGCCTGGCCGTGGCCGGACTGTGGGTACTGGTTCGGGCCAGACGATTCGCCGACGCCTGCCTGCTCGCGGCGCCTCTCGTCTACATCACTGCCGTTCATGCTCCGCTCCTGACGGAGGCGCGCCAATCGTTGCCCGCCAAACCGATCGTTCTCCTGCTGGCCGTACTGGGTACCGGCTGGCTGACGGGCCGCTCATTTCCCCTGGAACCGCAGGTTCATGAAGGCCAGCATCTCTGACAGCCACGCTCGGCTCTGGAATCCGCCGGCTGCGATCCGATCGGCGACCTTCATCCCGAGCAGCACGTTGTCGTCCATGCTGTTGTTGAGGAACAGCCCGTGGCGGCCGAGCGTCAGCAGATTCGGGATCTGGTGAACGCCGTCGAGCACCGGGATGAGATGCTCCTCGAAATTCAGCTCGTACACCGGATACGCCGTGGGAATGTCGGTGACGTGGTACGCCTCGACCTCATCTTCGGTGACGCCGTACTCCATCTGCATCACGTCGCGAAGGGCGAGGCGATAGATCTCCTCGTCGCTCGCGTTCCATAACGGCTCGTCCCGCCAGAGCGACAGCTCGATACACAAAATCGTGCGATCGGAGGGGACCATGTCCGCGCTGACGTTCTTCTGTTCGGAGACGCGATTCACGCGAAACTGCTCGTCGAGCAGATAGACCCAGTGAAAATCGGTGAGTCGCGGCCGCTTGAGGGCGATGTAGATCAGCTTGAGACTGCGATAGCGCAGTTTCGCGGCGTGTGCGGCGACGCCCGCCGGCAGCGCGGGTGTAATCATCGACACCAGGTGTGGGAGCGGCAGCGTGGAAATCACGCCATCGCACTCGATGCGCTCCGTCTGTCCGTTCCGTGAACAGACGACACTGGTGATGCGATCGCCGGTGCGTTCGAGACGAACCGCCGGCGACTCGAGCCGAATACAGTTGCCCGCCTCGCGTACGACCGCGGCCATGCTCTCGAACAGCAGGCTGATCCCCTGCCGCGGGTACATGTATTTCGAGAAGTAGGTGGTCGGGTCGGCTTTGATCCCCAGCGTTCGCAGGATGATGTTCTTGAGATTCAGCTTCGCCACGCGCTGCGCCTGCTTCGACGAAATCTGCGAGGTCGGCAACCCCCACACACGCGCCGAATAGATGCCGAAGCAGAGGTCGTACAGCGTCCGCCCGAGGTTCCGCACCCCCCATTCCTCGAAGGAATGCTCGTTCCGCGGCGGCGACAGCGAGGACCTGACGGTCGCGACCACGTAGTCGAAGATGATCCGCATCGACAGGATCGGGCTGACGCCACTCAGCACCTGCCACAACTCGAGCGGGTAGACATAGTACTTTCCGCGGATCAGCACACGCGTGCCGCGCGTGAGGATCAGCGGATCGTCGCCGAAGAAGTGTTTGATCGCGTCGATGATGCCGCGGCTTTCCGGCGTCTCGCGGATGTGGAACGTATGCGGTCCGTAGTCGACGGCGTACTTGCCGAGCGCGATCGTCTTGCCCATCCCCCCGACCGCAGCGTCCTTTTCCACGACCGTCACCGGATATCCGAGCACCGAGAGACGCCACGCAGCCGTGATGCCGGCTGGTCCGGCACCCAGAATGACGATCTTTTCCTTCAAACGGCCTCACTCGTGAGGAAGTGGTGGAGGCGTGCAAGACCTTCGGCGACCGGAATCTTCGGCTCGACTCCGAAACGCTCCCGCATGGCTGCATCGGCGGTGCGGAACCGGATGTACTCCTCGGCCTGGCCGGTATGGACGATCGTGATCTCGAGTCCGAGCGTGCCGGCCACCATCCGCGCGACCTCATTGACGCTGACCGGCGCGCCGCAGCCGAAATCGACGGTGGCGCTCACGCCGGCGGCGGCCGTGAGCTTCAGAAACCCGTCGACGGCGTCGTCGACGTACATGAAATCGACGAGGTTCTCGCCGTCGCCGCGCACACTCACGCGGCGTTGGCCGTCCATCAACGCGCGCATCCATCGCGTCGTCATCTTCCGCAGCGGCTCATACGGGCCGTAGGCGCCGAAGAAACGCACGTTGATGTAGCTGTCGAGGGCGTGACGCCGCTCGGCGAAGAATCGGACGTACTGCTCTGATGCCAGCTTCGAAATCGCGTACGGCAGGCGCGGCGCCACGGCCGTCGAGGGGGACACGAGGCCGCTCAGGCCGTCGTACACCGCGCCCGACGAGACGTACACCACGTGACGGACGGGACAGTGCTCGAGGAAATTGACGAGCGCCACGGTGTTCAATTCGAGATCCCATCGCGGCCGCTCGACCGACGCGGCCGGATCGCCGTTGGCGGCGAGATAGAGCGCCGCGCCGGCGTGCCCGCCGACAACCTGCGCGAGGGCGCGCACGGCATTTGGATTCAGCAGATCGCATCGGACCGGCGTGACGTGACTCAACCCATGGTCCGCGACAAACGCTTCGAGCCCTACGGTGCGGTGGAACACGGCGAAGATCTGCCAGTCGCTCGGCGCCCGCAACAGCACGTTGCGTCCGATGAATCCCGACGCACCGGTAACAATGACGCGCATTCTCGCTCGGCTACGACTTGGTGAGCCCGGCGAGATGCTCGGCGTACCATGGAATGGTGAGTGAGATGCCGGTCTCGAGCGACACTTTCGGTCGGTACCCCAGCAGCATCATCGCTTTCTCGATGGACGGCACACGCAGGTCGACTTCCGGACCGGGATGTGGCTTGAACACCACGTCCGATTTCGAGTTCGTGAGCCGGATGATCATGTTCGCGAGCTCGAAGTTGGTCACGGTCCCCTGTGGGTTCCCCAGGTTGAAGGCCTGGCCGATCGCCTCCGGACGTTTCGCGCAGCGGAGCACGCCGTCCACGAAGTCCTCGACGAAACACCAGGCGCGAATCTGCGTGCCGTCGTTGTAGAGCGTGATCGGGGCGTGCTGGAGCGCCTGGATGATCATCCCGCGAATGGCGCCGTCGCCGACCTGTCTCGGCCCGTACACGTTGAACGGCCGCACGATCGCGAGCGGCAGGCCGTCTTCCTTGTAGTGCGCGTACGACAGATGCTCGGAGGCGAGCTTGCTCGCGGCATACACCCAGCGGCTCTCGCCGATCGGGCCGATCGTCGTGAGGTCATCCTCCTTGCCTTTGTGAATGAAGGGGCCGTACACCTCGCTGGTCGAGAACTCGACGAACCGTTCCACCCCAACGTCGAGCGACGCCTTGACCACGTGATGCGTCCCGAGGAGGTTGACTTCCATTGTGGTCACCGCATTGCGATCGACGGAATACACGCCGGCGATCGCCGCGCAATGGATGACGATGTGACACCCCTCGACGGCGCGACGCGTCGCCTCGTAATCCGTGACGTCGCCCCTGATGAACTCGAAGTGCGGGTGCCCCTCAACGTGCGCGAACTGAATCGCATTGCGATGGAGGTTGTCGTAGACGACGACGTCGTGGTCTTCGACGAGGTGCTGGACCAAATACGATCCGATGAATCCGGCCCCGCCGGTAATGCACACGCGCTTTCGAGTGACGGTCATGAAGCCGACCCGCGCTCCTCACGCTCACTGTTGCCAGATCGAAACGCCGCCGCTTCGCGCTCGCCCGGCGGCACCGGTGGCTGACGCAGCGGAAACAGCTTCTCCCTCGGCACGCCGTCCTTGATGAGGCCGTCTATCTGCTCCGCGGAGCTTTCGAGCGACGCGACGATCATCAGATCGTAGGCGACCTCCACGTGCTCGCTGATCGGCCGCACCGGCATACCCAGAAATTTGTGCCCGCTCTCGAGATCGAAAATGGCGAGCGGCTCGAGACCGAATTCCTTCAGTGACAGATACGAGAGCTCCGCCGCTTCGCCGCGCCCGTAAATGGCCACGCGGCGACCGGCTGCGGCGCATTCCTGAATCACCGACCGCAGGTGCCGCCGCACCTCTCCGTACAGATGAAGCGAATAGTCCATGAACTCGTAGGTGAGACGCACCTTTTCGGCAATGCCGCGCGGGGTGATCAAGTACGTGATGCGGTTCGACTGCACGTTCACGCACTTGATGTAGCCTTTTCGCACCAGTCGCTTCAGGTAGATGTTCGTCAACCCAAGCGCGATGCCGAGTTGTGTGGACAGGCTGCGCTGCGTGACGCGCGAATCCTGCGCGACGGCCTCGAGCAGCTTGAGGTCACGGTGGGCTTCGATGTCCAAGGGTTGTTTACTCACGCGACCTCGCTCGTTGATCGAGGGCTCGCTCGGCATCGTCCCAGTCGTGGAGGTCGTCAAGGCTGACGCTGTCGGGCGGCGACATGACGTAGGCGGCCGAGGATGTCCCGTAGAGGCTTGGTTCCGCGTCGAAGAGCAGCGATGTGCGAAAGAGGTAGATCGCGCCGTTCATCACCCACGCCTCCGGAAGATCCTGGCGCCGGTTGATCCGGGTTCGGATCAGGTCCCCTGTCACGAAGAGCCTGGCCTCTCCCGTCGCGTCGATCGCCAAGGTGCGCAAGGGGTGGTAATGCACCGGGACGACGCTGACACTCACGACCGAGTCGGCGGGCGAGGTCAGCATCAGCGCCACAGCTTCGCGGATGTGGTGCGGCCGCCGGAGCGGCGACGTCGGCTGAAGAATCATGACGAGGTCGGGCCGGTACTGATCGTGTTCCGCGAGCCACCCGACGGCGTGCTGCATGACCGGCAGATGGGGCGTGTCGTCGCGGGCCAACTCCGAGGGACGGAGAAACGGCACCTCACAACCAAGCCCCCGCGCCACCTCCGCAATCGCCGGATCGTCGGTCGAGAGCACCACGCGATCGAATGTGCCTGACGCATGCGCCGCGTCGATCGTGTGTGCAACGAGCGGGCGGCCGGCCAGCAGCTTCAGGTTCTTGCCGGGAATGCCTTTCGAACCACCCCTCGCCGTGATGACGCCGAGCGTGCGCAGGTCAGGCAGGGCTGCAGGAGCGAAGCCGCGTCGCGCCGCCGCGGCTCAGAAGCATTCGAGCACTCGCGTCACGATGTCATCGACCTGCGGCAGCGTCCGCCGTTCCAATTCGCGGCTGCTCGGAATGGGACTGTCGGCCGCGCCGATGCGTTCGTGTCGAATCGGACCCGCTACAGAGCCGCTGTGTTCCTGGACTTGCGCCAGCACTTCCGCAGCCCACCCGTACGCGATGCTCGCTTCCTCGACATATACCGACACCCGCGGTCGAGTGGTGTCGAGAATGCGGCGGATGTGCGTCGACGGCACCGGCGAGAGCTGGCTGACGACCGCCAAATCGACCGACAGCCCCTCGGCAGAGCGCAGGTACTGGATGGCTTCGACGCAGTGCGGCACCATGCCGCCGTAGCACCACATGACGGCGTCGGGCCTGGAACCGTCATCATGCTGGAGATGAAGCGTCGGAAACGGCGACGGCCGATCCACGAGCGTGGCCGTGGTCATCTGCGCCACACCACCGAGAAGCTGACGGCTGTAACAGGTTTTGCTTTCGATGAAGACGACGGGCTCGTCGCATTCCAGCGTCGCCTTGCGCAGCAGATCCCCAGGGGACGACAGCACGTGCGGGGCCACGACCCACAGTCCCGGCACACCCATGAAGTGCTTTTCAATCGACTGGCTGTGGGTCGGTCCGTAGCCACGCCGCCCGCCCATCGGCGTACGAATCACGAGGGGCACGCGCACGCCGTCGTTGTACATCCACCGAAACTTGGCCGCGTGATTGACCAGTTGGTCGCCCGCGAGAAAGAGGAAGTCGCCGAACATGATCTCGGCGATCGGGCGGAGACCGCGCAGGGCGAGGCCGGACGCGAGTCCCACGATGGCCGCTTCAGAAATCGGCGTCGTAAAGACCCGGTCGGGAAAGCGCAACGACAATCCGCGCGTGACCTTGAAGGCACCGCCATACGGATCGAGAATGTCTTCGCCCAGGATCACGACTCGCGCGTCGGCGTCCAAGAGTTGATGCAAGCCGTGATTCAGCGATTCGAGAACAGTGGGCATCGCGTCGATTGGCTCTACGGGCTCGGACTGCCCGGATCGATCGCACGGAGCCGGGCGACGCGGATACGTTCCTCGGCCTGTCGTTCGAGCGCAATCGCCAGCGCGTGATCTGCGACCGCGGCGCGCGCCACTTTCAGCGGATCCCGCTCCCACGCGGCGGCGAGCTCGTCGGGCGACCGGTCGTCGTCGCCCTTACTATGCGGAGCGAGGCGGTAGGTGTGGCAGACGAGGCACCGCGGCCCGCCGCCGGCGCGAACCGCGTCCACGGCCTGCGTGGCGCACCGCAGCACGTCCCGCACATCGGCCGCCGAACATTCGATGGTCGGAATGGCGAACGCCTCGGGCCGGGCCGCAACCCGTCCGGCAATCTGCAGCGCCGATGGCGTGCTCTGCGCGTAACCGTTATGTTCGATCACGAACACGATCGGAAGCTGCCACAACGCCGCGATGTTGAACGCCTCGTAGACGACTCCCTCGCCGAGCGTGCCGTCACCGAGAAACACGACGGCGACGGCGCCCGTGCGTTTCACCTTCTCCGCGAGCGCCATGCCGGTGGCCACCGGTACCGTTCCACCCTGGATGCCGTTCGAATAGAAATTTCCGAAGTGCAGGTGCTGGCTGCCACCGCGGCCGCCGCAGACGCCGCCTGGCCGTCCCATCACTTCGAGGTAGAGACGCTCGATCTCGCCGCAGTACGCGAGGAAGTGGCCGTGACCGCGGTGATTGCTGAACACGATGTCGCGCTCGCGGTCGATCGCAGACATCACACCGACGGCGACGGTTTCCTGTCCGACACAGGTGTGGGTCGTTCCCACCAGGATTCCGGTGGCGAACAGGTCGAGCAGCGACTGTTCGAACAGTCGAATGCTCATCAGCAGGCCGTACTGCTCCGCGATCGTGGACGTTCGTGTGCAGACGTCGAGGCGCACTGGCCCGCCGATGGTCGAGGAAATGCTCACGAGGCTGGTCGCTCGACGTCGCCGATCAGCTCGTCGAGAAAGCCGGCGGCGTACACGCCGTCGCACAGCGTGTGGTCGTAGCCGAGCGTCAGCGTGACGAGCGGCTGTTCGACCAACGCACCGTCGACGAGTGCGATCGACGGGCGCGCAGCCGATACGCCGAGCGCCGCCGACTGACCGAAGCTTGGTACCGCGGCCACGCGAGTCGTGCGGGGCATCGCCACCTGTGAGATCGTGAAGCATGCCCCTTCCAGCTCCTCGGCTTTCACGGTGCCCCGCATGACGCGCAGCATCTCGGCCTGACAGACCTTCGCAATTCCCAGGAGGTCCGTGCGATCCGCCGAGCGAACCACGGGCGCGTAGAGCCGGCCGTCGGGCGTGCGCGCGGCGAACGCGATGTCAACGGTCCGATATCGGTAGACGGCTCCCTGGTACGCGAAGCTCATGAGTCGCGGGAACCGTGGCAGGACGCGCCCCGCGGCCGCGATGATCAGATGCAGGAGACTGACCATGCGACCAGCGGCGAGCGCCTGCCGAATGATGCCGTCAGCGGCCGCGAGTCGGCAGTCCGCATCGATACTCGTGAGGATCAAGTGATCCGTGGACTGCCTGAGGTTCGCCGCGACGGCTGCGTCGAACTCCGAAAGCGCGCCCGCGTGCTCGAGGTACTTCGACAGTCGTGGCGGAAGTCGCCCCTGATCGCCGGGCGGATGAACGGCCGTAGTGTGGTCGTCCAGGAACTTCTGAACGTCCGACTCCTTGATCGTCCCGCGCACGCCTTGCCCCGCGACGATCTCGAGCGAAATCGCGTGCCGCGCGGCGAGCGCGGCGGCTTTCGGTGTCGCCCTCACGTTCCGATCGGCGTCCGGCGTCGCCGTGGTCTTCGTCTCGAGATACGTGATCGCGGCCTCTCGAGTCGGCCCGATGGCGCCAATCTCCTCGCCGATGCGGACGCGGACCGGCGCCGAGACCGACTGCACCAGCACGCCGGCGCAGTCGGTCCGCACTTCGGCGGCGGCCTTGGAGGTTTCGACCTCGCACACGATGTCTCCGGCCGACACCTCACCGTGCTGAGCGACGCACCAGCGAATGAGCAGCACCGTGTCATCGTTCACGTTCACTTGGGGCACGACGAGTGGCGTGACGGCGACCATGAGTTACGCCCTCGGCCGCGTCAGCGCATCCATGATGGCCCTCACGGACGCGAGCTCTGCGATTTCATCTGCGTCGAAGATCACGCCGAACGTTCGCTCGAGTTCGAGAATGAGTTGCACGTGCGCCAAGGACGTCCAGCGCGGCACTGCGAGCGGCGTGGTCTTGCTATCGACTCCCGCAGCCTCTGCGTCGCTGAGCTCGAGGACCGCCTGCATACACTCTCGGATCCGGCGAAGCAATGCCGCCGGGGTCGGATCGGCGGGAGCGGCGCGCTGGTTCGGGTCGAGCAACGGTTCGGTCATTGAACGAGCCGCCTACGCGAGGTCGTCCCACGCGATCAATCGATCCTTCGCGATCGCGCGCGCCGCGGTGCGGCCGACGACTTCGCCGAGCTGTCGCGCCGGAATGCCCGTGCCCGGGCGCTTCGCCCAGACGTCGTCGGCGCTAATTCTCGCGCCGGCCGCGATGTCGCGCACGGAGACGACGCTGTGATGCGCCATGTTGCGCACGTCCTGCTCGCCCGGCTGAATCGTTTTCGTCGCGCCGCGCGCCTGCTCGATGGCGCGGATGCCGCGCACGAGCTCGGCCAGCTCCGTCGGCTCCATCGAGCCCTGTTGATCGGGACCGGGCAGCGACCGCGACGTCGTGAAGTGCTTCTCGAAAATGCTGGCGCCGCTGGCCGCCGCGGCAAACGCCATGAAGCTGCCGAGCGTGTGATCCGAGAAGCCGACGGGCGCGCCGTACAGATTCTGGAGCCAGTTGATGCATCCGAGCTGCACGTGCTCGTACGGCGTCGGGTACGTCGACGTGCAGTGCATCAGCGCGAACGGGGTCCCTTCGGCGCGCACGACCTGGACGGTGCGATCGATCTCGTCGGGCGTCGACATCCCGGTCGAGATGATCATCGGCTTGTGCTTGCGGGCGATGTGCTGCTGCAGCGGCAGGTTCGTCAGCTCGCCCGAGCCGGTCTTGAACGCCGGCACGCCGATCGAGTCGAGGAAATCGGCGGCCTCGCGCGAGAAAGGGGTCGACAGGAAGATGAGGCCGCGCGCCGCGGCGCGATCGCGCATCTCGACGTGCCCTTCGCGCGACAGCGCGGTCCGCGTCAGGAGATCGAACAACGATTCGCCGACGTACGCGGCGGTCGCGCCGCCCCGCAGCATCTCGTGCTCCGGGAAGTGGGTCTGAAACTTGATCGCATCGGCGCCCGCTTCCGCCGCGGCGTCGACGAGCTCGGCTGCGAGCTTCGTGTCGCCGTTGTGGTTGATCCCGGCCTCCGCGATGATGAAACACGGCGCGCCCACGCCGACCTCGCGCGTGCCGATTCTGATCATGGTCGCGCTGTCCGCCATATGTGTCATAGGTTCAAGCTCGGTGTTTGAGAGCGCGTTGCTGAATCAAGCTCTCCACCACAGAGGACGCGGAGGACACGGAGGAAAATCCTTTCAGAACTGGTTTTGACCTCCGTGTCCTCCGCGTCCTCCGTGGTGGCGATTTCGCTTCACATTGTTTTTCGAGGATTAAGACGTCCGCATCCCGGCAGTCGCCGGATCGCAAAACCGTTTCTGCGTGTAGAGCTCGATGCCGGCGAGCCGATCGACGATCGCCTGGCTCGCGTCTGGCTTGTAGTAGATGTGAGACGGGGCGTAACGGCCCCGCCGCAGTTGCGCGCGGACGGCGCTGACGATCGCGCCGGCGTCATAGCCGGTGCGCAGGACGTGCTCGCCGTTGAGCCGGCCCTGCTGGCGCACGCCGATGTCGACGACCGGCGTGCCGAGGAACGAGCACTCCTTGATGCCGGCCGACGAATTGCCGACGACGCACGCCGTGCACTTGAGCAGCGCGATGAACTCGTCGACCGGCAGGTTCGTGATGAATCGGATTTTTTCAGTGATGGCGGCGTGGTGCTCGCGGAGGTGCCGGAGGCTCTCCGACATCTCGCCCGTGCCGGCGTCGGGGTTGGGCCAGAACCAGATCGCCGGCATGTCGAGCGCCGCAATCGCCCGCATCGTCGTCTCGAGATGCCGGCGGTTGTCGGTCTCGGTCGTCACCGGATGCTGGATGACGGTGAGAAACGGCTGCGTGATGTCGACCGCGTGCCCGACGCCGTAGCCGTTGATCCGGTCGTTGGTGAGCGACGTCGTCACCGAGGCCGCGACCTCGACGTCGAGCGATCCGGTGTTGAACACGTACCGCGGATCCTCGCCCATCGCCAGCACTCGCCGGTACGCATCGTCGTTGGTGACGAAGTGCAGGTGCGCCAGCTTGGTGATCGCGTGGCGCACGCTCTCGTCGATGCTGCCGGTGACGTCGCCCCCTTCGATGTGCGCGATCGTCTTGTTCAAGTACGCCGCGGCCATCGCAATCGCGAGCTGCTCGAAGCGGTCGCCGCAGATGACGACCACGTCGGGATCGATCGAATGGAAGCCGTTGGTGAACTCGAGCGCCGTCAGGCACGCCGTCTTCGCCATCGCGACGTGATTGCCGCCCTCGATGACGTTGAAGTAGGAGGTCGAGATGGTGAAGCCGCCGCGCTCGATGTCCTCGGCGATGTGGCTGCTGTATTTGTCGAGCAGAATCGAGCCGCCGAGCATCAGTTGCAGGTCGATGCCGGAATGCGTGTGCAGCTTGTGAATCAGCAGCCGGCTGCGCCCGTAGTACGCGCGGCTCGTGATCGGAAAACAGACGCGGCGTTTCCTCACACTAGTTGACCGTTTGAGCCGATGATGTGCTGATCACGACAAGCCATCGATCGAGAACTTCGGGCCGCGACAACGGAGCGGCCCGGGAGTGAATCGAGAAGAGACCCCGCTAGACCTTCGCCGGATCGTGGTTGACGACCACGGTCTTCCACTCGCAGTACACGTCGAGCGCTTCGGTCCCCGGCTCGCGAAACCCGTTCCCTGAATTCTTGACGCCGCCAAACGGCATGTGCGGCCCGGCGCCGTAGGTCGGACCGTTGATCGACACGAGGCCGGCGCGATAGCGCGCGATGAACTGTTCGATGCGGTGACTGTTGGCGGTGTGGATCGCGCCGGTCAGGCCGAACGACGTCGAGTTGGCCAGCGCGATCGCCTCGTCGAAGCCGGACACACGATAGAGGCACGTCACCGGACCGAACAGCTCGGTCTGCGAAATCTCGTCGTCGGGCGCGACGTTGTCGAGAATCGCCGGCTTGATGTAGTAGCCCGGCGCGAGCGCGTCGATGGCGTGTCCGCCGGCGAGGAGCGTGGCGCCGCGCTTCACCGCGCCGTCAATCGCCGCCAGCACGCGATCGAAGCTCTGCTTCGAGATCACCGGCCCGCATTCGTCGTCCGGATTCGATCCGACCTTCACGGCGGCGGCACGCGCGAGCATCGCATCGCGGAAGGCGTCGTACACGCGATCGAAGACGATGATCCGGCTGCCGGCGGCGCACCGCTGGCCGGCATCGATGAACGCCGACGCGACGGCGTGCTCCGCCGCGAGCGCGAGGTCCGCGTCATCGCAGACGATCAGCGGGTTCTTGCCGCCCAGCTCGAGACAGACCTTCGCGAGCACACGACGGGTGCTGACCGTTTGCTGAATCAGCTTCCCGGTCGCGACCGAACCGGTGAAGCTGACGAGATCGACGTGCGGATCCTCGACGAGCGCGGCGCCGACTTCCGGACCGAGCCCCTGTACCGCGGAGTAGACGCCGCGAGGCAGTCCGGCTTCCTGGAGCAGCCGGCCGAACGCGACCGCGGTGTACGGCGTCAGCTCGTGCGATTTCGCGACGACGGCGTTGCCGCACAGCAGCGCGGGAAACACTTTCCACGCGATGCCGGCGAGCGGGCTGTTGAACGGCATGATCGCGGCGCACACGCCGACCGGCGCCCGCTCGGTCCGCACCGACCGGTTCGCGATCGGGCTCGTCATCGTCTTGCCGTAGAAGCGGCTCCCTTCGCTCGCCATGAACACGCCGAGGTCCGCCGACGAGACCACTTCGGCGGACGCGTTCTTCCACGGCTTGCCGGTCTCGGTCCGCACGATCTCGCCGAGCTCGCGTTCCTTCAGCCGCAGCAACGCGGCGGCGCGGCCGAGGATCTCGCCGCGTCGAGGCGCCGGCAGCCGGCCCCACGTCTCGGCGGCGCATCGGGCGAGCGCCGTCGCGCGCCTCACGTCGTCGGCGGAGCCGCGGGCGAC
>Ga0114129_10010173_pt1 | contig 13413 bp, 13 predicted proteins | sample RhiMetdeltSRZDD1_FD_80071 | JGI IMG/M metagenome (GOLD analysis project Ga0114129, IMG submission 80071) | Populus rhizosphere microbial communities from Tennessee, USA - Rhizosphere MetaG P. deltoides SRZDD1 (version 2) (version 2) | ecosystem: Host-associated > Plants > Roots > Rhizosphere >...
GCCCGCTACCCGCTCGGCACCAATCTTCACATCGCCTGACTCATACCGCGGATGCGCCGCGCCATGGCGCCCATGATGTAGAGCGCGAAGTTCGGCACCTCGTCGACCATGAAGCGGAATTTGCGCTGATCGATGAGTGACAGTTCGCATGCCTCCTTGACGCGTGCGGTCGAGCTTCGTGCGGCGCCGTCGATCATCGACATGAACCCGATCGCTTCGTTGGGCCCGCAGGTTTCGATCACCGTGTCGCCAATCAGCATCTCGATCGCGCCGGACTGCACGATGTACATGCAGGAGCCCGGGTCGTTCTTGTTGAACACGATGCTCCCGGCCACATAGCTTACGCTCGCTCCTGCCCGCTGGGCAAACATCCGCATATCGATTTCATTGCCGTTCATATCCACCTCGTCGTCTCAACCGCGCGCGCGAGCGGAAAGCTTACGCCAAAAAACCGCTCCGCTGGGCCAGCTTTCGCTCCTCCGGCGGCTCGACTATCCTTGGGCTCGCTCCGACACCGCAACCAGCGCGCCCAGACGCGCGGCCGGCCGAGAGCGGGAGGACATCGGATGGCCCGGATGGGCAGCCTCGCAATGGCATTGGCGGCGGCGCTCTGGCTGTGGCCCGCGATGGACGCCAACGCGGACGAATGGCCCGGTCGGCCGGTGAAGATCGTTGTGGCCTTTGCGCCCGGCGGCAGCGCCGACCAGTTTGGGCGTCTGTTGGCGGCCGAACTTTCGGCCGCCTTCAGGCAGCAATTTTTCGTGGAGAACCGCGCGGGCAATAGCGGCGCCATCGGTTCGGCGCAGGTCGCACGGTCGGAACCCGACGGCTATACTTTGCTGATCGGCGGCTCGGGACCGCACCTCACGGGTCCCGCGATCAATCCAAATATCGGCTATGATCCGCTCACCGATTTCACCCATATCGCGATGATTGGCGCAGACAGCTACGCCTGGGCCGCCAATCCGGCGCTGGGCGTGAAGTCCATCGCCGAGCTTGTCACCCTGGCAATGAGTCGCAAACAGACACCGATCACGTCCTCCTCGCCCGGACCCGGCTCGCTCGGACATCTTTTGATCGAGCAGTTCAAGCGCAAGGCCGGCATCGATATCCAACACGTCCCGGCGCCGAATTCGGGAGTGACCGACGTTCTCGGCAACCACATCTCGCTGACACTTACCGCCATGATGACCGTCGGCGAGCAGGTAAAAGCTGGCCAACTCGTGGCCCTCGCGGTCACCTCCACCGAGCGCAATCCGGTATTCAAGGGTATTCCCACATTCGCCGAGCAAGGCTATCCCGACGTGCGCGGGAGTACTTGGTTCTGGCTGTGTGGGCCGAAGGGGCTTCCACCTGAAGTCGTCAACAAGCTCAGCGAGGCAACGCGGCGCATCGTGAAGTCGCCGAAGATCCAGGGCCACTTCCAAAAGCTTGCCTTGCTGTCGAAGGACCTCGACGTCGCCGGCGTCCAATCCTTCCTCCGCGAGGAATACGCGTTTTGGGCGCCGCTCGCGCGCGATGCCGGATTGAAGATCCAATAACTGGCTACCTCGGAGAGAAGCGATGAACGTCGTCACAACGATCGAGCCGCGACAAATTGAAGGCGCCTCGCTCCCGCCCAAGGCGCGGATCGGAATGATTATTCCGTCCGTCAACAGTATGACCGAGCCTCAATTTCATCGTTTTGCGCCACCTGGCCTCGGGGTCCATGTCGCGCGCGCCCGCGTCGCCGGAGAATGGAAACGGCCGCTCGCGGTGATGGCCGACGAGATCGCCACTTCGGCAAAGCTGCTCTCCGACGTCGCGCCCGACCTTATTGTCTTTCACTGCACGGATACGTCGATGACGCAGGGGCCGCAGGGTGAAGGCCGCATATTGGATATTGTGCGTGACGCCAGCGGCATCGATGCCGTGGCGACGAGCCGGCTTGTGCTGGAGGCATTGCAGGCGCTGGGATTGCAAAGGCTGGTCGTGCTCAGCCCCTATAAGAGCAACCAGGCGGTGATCGACTATCTGCACGCCAGCGGCTTTGTCGTCGTTCATGACGTCGCGCTCGCGCGCGCGCCGCTGGAATTTGCCACGGTCACGCCGCAGGAATGGACGGAACTTGCCCGCAAGCACGATCGCCCGGAAGCCGACGGCATTTTTCTCAGTTGCACCAATACGACGCAGATCGAGGCGGTCGCCGATATCGAGCATGCTTTGGGCAAGCCGGTGGTCAACAGTAACCAGGCGGTGCTCTGGGGTTGCGTCAAACGACTGAAGTCCGCGCTCGGCCCGCTGGCGCCGATGCCACAGCTGGGCCGCCTCATGCGGCACATGGAGGCGTGACAAACAGTCAACAAGGGGTCGACACGACATGAAAACGGGTTTTGCACGTCTCGCCGGTACAGCGGCCTTGCTCGCACTTTTTGTTTCGGCGGCCACTGCGCAGAGCTATCCAACGCGGCAGATCACCCTGGTCGTTCCGTTCGCACCGGGCGGCCCCGCGGACTTTCTTGGCCGGCTCATCGGACAGAAGATGGGCGAAGACCTGGGACAGCAAATCGTCGTCGACAATCGGCCGGGAGCAAACACGATCATCGGCGCGCAGGCCGTCGCCAAGGCCCCACCCGACGGGTACACGCTGCTGATGGCCATCGACGGCACGCTGGTGATGAATCCGTTCCTGTACAGCAAGCTCGCCTATGACCCGTTCAAGGATTTCGTGCCGGTGTCACTGGTCGCGCTCGTGCCCTCGGCGGTGGTCGGAAACATCAGTGTTCCAGTCAACTCGATCAAGGAGCTGGTCGAACAGGAAAAGGCCAAGCCAGGCACCTTCCAGATCGGGATCAGCACCCCGACATCGCAAGTCAATGTCGGCCTCCTGAACATGATGGCCGGCACCAATTTCACCATGGTCCCCTATCGCGGCGGGACGACGCAAATCACCGGTATCCTGGCTGGAGACATTCCACTGGGCATGGAGAGCATCAACGTGTCGCTGCCGCTTTGGCGCGACAAAAAGCTCAAGATTCTGGGACTGGTGAGCGCGCAACGCCTCTCGCTCGCGCCCGATATTCCCACCATCGCGGAGACCTTCCCCGGCTACGATCTCGGCATCTGGCAGAGCATCGTCGCGCCCGCGGGCACGCCGCGCGAGGTGATCACCAAACTGCACGGCTCGATCAAGAAAGTGCTGGCAATGTCGGAGGTGCGGGAAAAACTGCTCGCCGCCGGCATCGAGCCCGCCGGCAGCGACTCCCCCGAGGAGTTCGCCGCGTTCATCCGCTCGCAGGCGGATACTCGTGCCAAGGTCATCCAGGCGGTTGGGATAAAAATCGATTGACGCCGCTTTTGGCTCCTGCGTCTCGCCTCTCCGCCATTGCCCTCGCGGTCGCGCTCGCGCACGGCCCCACGTCGGCGCAGGATACGCTCGATGCCGACGCCAAGAGCTATCCCAACCGGACCATCCGCATCATTGTGCCGTTCCCGCCGGGTGGGCCGGCCGACATCGTCGCGCGGTTTGTCGGGCAGAGGATGAGCGAGGACTGGGGCCAACCGGTCGTGATCGAGAACCGTGCCGGCGGCAACACCGCGATCGGCGCGCAAGCTGCGGCACGCTCCTCGCCCGACGGGTACACCCTGTTTGCGCCTATGGACACGACCATGGTGATGAACCCGCTGGTCACGCCCAACCTCCCCTACGACCCGCTCAAGGACTTTGCGCCGATCACGCTACTGACCAAGAACATGTCGCTTGTGGTGGTCCGGAGCGACGGGCCAAAGACGATCAAGGAGCTGATCGCCAAGGCCCGGGCCCATCCCGGCAAGCTCAACATGGGCGCGGGCACGATCACGTCGCGCCTGGGAGCGCTCCAGTTTGCCAAGACCGCGGGCATCGACGTCCAACTCGTTCCGTTCAAGGGCAGCGCGGAAATCGGTCAAGCCGTGCTCGCGGGAACGGTTGATTTCGCGCTCGACAGCACCGGCACGAGCCTGCCGCTGATCCAAGGTGGGCAGTACCGCGCGCTGGCAAAATACAGCAATCGACCCCTGTCGATCTTGCCGGATCTGCCGAGCCTCAGCGTGGCTGCAGATTTAGCCGGGCTTGACGAGAGCTCCACCTGGGTCGCGCTGGTGGCGCCGGCCGGCACCGCTCCAGGGATCATCGACAAGATCCATCGGGAGGTGACGCGCATATACGCCGACCCCGCCATTATTGCCAAACTGGAAAAGGTCGGCATCCTCGCGCTCGGCAGCACCACTCCGGCGGAGTTCGACGCATTTATCCGCAGCGAGACCGAACGCTGGTCCCGCGTTTTCAAGCAGAACGCAGGCAAGATCAAATTGGATTGAACGCCTACTGCGCGGCCGGCGCCTCCAGCGCCGCGCGCACCCGCGCCACCACCTCACGCGGCGTCGCCGCAAGTTCTCCGACCAAAGCTTGAACCTGCTCCCCGGTCAGGGGATCGACATCGAATTGAAGTCTTGTCGCCTCGGCGAGGAACGCCGGATCGATCATGGTGGCGTCGAAGGCTCGCCGCAGCGCCGCCACCCGCTCCACCGGCACATCCGGCGGCAGGAAATACGGGCGGCCGTACTCCGTGCGTGCGAATAGCATCGTCATTGCCTGCCGGTCGGCATCCGATCTCGCAAGTTCGAGCATGGTCGGGACATCCGCGAGTTCCGCGTATCGCTTGAAGCCGTATTGCGCGAGCACCCTGATCTTGCGCTCGCTGATCCAGTGCGGGGTCTGCGCCTTGACCGAAGCCCAGCCCAGGCCGCCCATGCCTTGCACCTCTCCACGCTCGATGGCGAGATTGATCTGAGGCGTGCCTTGATAGCCGCGGACGATCTTGAACTTGAAGCCGAGGACCTCGTTCACCAGTTGCGGGAAGTCGACCATCGTCGTGCCCGGCGTGGTCGCCCCCACGACCACTTCCTTGCTGGTCAGTTCGGCGATGCTCCGGACCGGCGCGGAATGCCAGACGAAGGCAACGTATGCTTCGCGGTTCGTGCTGCCGATCCAGGTGAGCCTGGTCTGGTCGAACTGGGTGCCTGCCTGCAAGAGCGGCGCCGTGGGAATGCCGTTGATCGGAACGCCGATCACCGTGCCATCCTTGGGCCCCTGGTTATAAAGTTGGTTGGTCATCACCACCCCGCCGGCCGTGGGCTGATTCTGCACGAGGATATGGGGATTACCCGGAATGTGGTTCACGAGGTGACGGGCGACGACGCGCGCGAACAGATCGTAGCCGCCACCGACGGCCGAGCCCACGATCATGCGGATTTGCTTGCCCCGATAGAACGCAGCGACGTCGCCTTGCGCGTCCGCCGCGGTGGCAGCGCCAAACACGAAGAAGACCAACAGCGCGGACGACCACAATCTTACTCGCCCACACACCGACATCATCGCGCCGCCGCGTGCACCGTCTCGCCCGCAGCCCTCATCGCAAACAACCGCCCGACACGGCGGGGCGGGGCGCGCCAGCCGATGAGACGCAACGCATCCCAGATCACGGCCTGATTGCTGGTTACGATCGGACGCTGCAGCCGCGCTTCCAACTGGTCGATCACACCGAAGACGGAGATGTTTGCGCAGCTGACCAGATACGCCTCGGCGTCGGGATGTGCCGCGGCAATGACACAGTCGTGCCAGAACTGGGGCGGCGTCGCGCAATAGGCGTCGCTGCCCTCGAGCGCAAAGCCTTGTGCCGAGAGCACGTCGTAGCCCGCTTCACGCAGGAACTCGGCCTCGTGCTCGGTCGTACTGGCGCTATAAGGCGTGACCAACACGATCCGCCGCGCGCCGAGCGTACCGAAGGCACGTTGGATGGCGGTAATCGTGGTGGTCGCGCGAGGCGCGCCAGCCCGTGCGAGCGTCGCGAGGATTTGCTCCTCGCCAGTCCTGCCCCCCTCCATCGAGTTGGCCGTGCAGTGGAATGCCACCACGTCGCAGCGGGCATCGGTGAGTGCGCGGGCCGCGTCCTCGATGCGGGGCAGAAGCTGATCGAAGGGGAGACGATTGGCGCCAGTCATGCGCAGCCGCGCGACATGCCCCGTGATGCCAGCTGGAAAGGCAGGAACCATCTCCTGCTCGACCATCCGGTTCGATGACGGAATGATCAGCCCGACACGCGCGGTCATGATCCTTGTGTCCCGATCATTGCTTGTCGCGAAGTCCCGCTCGTTGCAGCCGGGGCAGGACCTCGTCGCAGAAGAACGGAAGTTCGTCGACGTAGTTGACCAGCGAAACGGCGATTCCGGTCAGACCCGCCTTGCTCAGGTCGATCAGCTGCCTGGCGATATGGTCGGGATCGCCGACGATGGGCAGGCCCCCCATCCCCTGAGCGTAGCCGGTACGCAGCTGTTGAAACTTCTCCGGCGGCGTGTTCTGCGCCGTGATGTTCTTGAGCGCGAGGATCGCGTCGACCGCCGACCAGTCCGCGTGCTCCACGATCGAATAGTGATAATAGTCCTCCGCCTCCTTCTTGGTCGGCTTGCAGGTGATGACGCCGACGGTATAGACGCCGAGTTCCCTGCCCTGCTCCTTGGCCTGGCCCTTGGCGGCGGCGACTCTCTGCGCCGTCTCATCGAGCGAGGTGCGGGATGCCTGCAGGAAGAAGGCATCGCAGTTGCGGATCGCGAACGCCTGGCCCACGGGCGAGGCGCCCGCATTCATGATCACCGGCCGCGTACCGCCATAGGGCTTCGGCTTGCCGCGGATGCCCCTCATGTCGAAATATTGCCCGTGGTAGTCGAAGTCCTCCTTGTCCGACCAGATCATCTTCATTACGTCGATCCATTCCTGCGCATAATCATAACGCGACTCGTGATCGCGCTGCTGGACTCCGAACATCGCGAACTCGCCTTCGTTCCAGCCGACGACGATGTTCAGTCCGAAGCGGCCTTCGCCGATATGGTCGGCCGTAACCATCTCCTTGGCGGCAATCACCGGGTTGAACAGCGGCGCGTGCACGGTGCCAAACACGGTGACGCGCTTGGTCAGCGCCAGCAGGCCCGTCGCCCAGGTAATGGTCTCGAGCGTCGCCCCCTGGTAGTCAGTGTCGCCGCCGTACCCTTTCCACCGTCCAATCGGGAGCAGGAAATCGATTCCGGCCTCGTCCGCCATCCTGGCCAGCTTGAGGTTATCTGGCCAGCTGCCCGACCAGCGCTCTGGAACCAGGGTGACCGCCCGCCCCGATGAGCAGTTTGCTCCGAACAGTCCGATCTTGAGCTTGTTCGCATTGTGCATCGACATGCGATCGTGTCGGGATGGCGCGGGAGCGAGCACGGGTCCTCCTGAGGGCTGGTTCGATGTGGAGCGGCCGGTTCAGGCTAGCCCATGGCCGCGGCATTTTGAATGGGCGCCGTAATACGCGGTTGCCACCGCGCAGCACAACGGGGAGAATTGCCCTACACAATAAGAAAGCGGCGGGAGGGAGCGATGACGCCAGCGATGCGATTTCTCTTTGTCGTCGCGCTCACCCCGCTGGCCTGGGGCCCGGCCGCCGCTGAAGACCTCACCGGCAATTTTCCCAATCGACCGATCCGAATGATCGTGCCTTTCCCGCCCGGCGGACCGAGCGACATCGTGGCGCGCCTCATCGGCCAGAGGATGAGCGAGGACTGGGGACAACCGGTAGTGATCGACAACCGGCCCGGTGGCAACACCATCATCGGCGCCCAGGTCGCGGCGAAGGCGGCGCCCGACGGCTATACGCTGTTCATGGCGATCGATTCGACCCTGGTGATGAATCAATATCTGCACAAGACGCTGCCCTACGATCCGCTGGAGGACTTCGTGCCGATCACGCTGACGGCCAAGACCGTATCAGTGCTGGCGGTTGCCAGCGCAGACGGGCCCGGCACGGTCAAGGAGCTGATCGCCAGGGCAAAGGCGCAGCCGGGCAAGCTCAACTATGGGGCCGGCACCATCACGGCGCAGCTGATGGGTCATCTGTTCCACAAAGCGGCGGACCTCGACATCGTCTATGTCCCGTTCAAGGGCACGCCGGAGACGGTGAACGGGCTCCTGACCGGAAGCGTCCAGTTGATCTATGCCGCCAACCAGATCGTCGCGCCGCTGGTCGCGAGCGACCAGGTGCGGGCGCTGGCAAAGCTCGACCGCGATGCGCCGCCGTCGATGGCCGGCATTCCGACGCTCGCCGACGCGGCCGGACTGGCCGATCTCGACGACATCTCGGTCTGGCTCGGGCTGGTGGCACCCAAGGGCACAGCCAAGCCGATCATCGACAAGATCCACGCGGAGGTGGTCAAGATCCTGACCGACCCTGCGGTCAGGGAGAAGTCGGAGCGTACCGGCAATTACCCGGTGACCAGCACGCCCGACCAGTTCTCCGCCTTCATTCGCAAGGAGGCGGATCGCTGGGGGAAGGTGATGAAGGAAACTGCCATCAAGGTCGACTGAAAGAAGGATGCCATGAACGTTCGTTGGATCGCGCTCGCACTACTGTCAGGGCTGTCGATGGGTTCGGCAGCCGCCCAAGAGCGAGCGGACGCCTTTCCAAGTCGCGCGATAAAGATCGTGGTACCGTTCCCGGCCGGTGGACCATCCGATGTGCTCGCCCGCATGATCGGTCAGAAAATGACCGAGGATTGGGGGCAGCCGGTCGTGATCGAAAATCGCCCGGGCGCCAATACCGTGCTCGGCGCCCAGCAGGTCGCAAAAGCCGCCCCCGATGGCTACACGCTGCTCATGGCCATCGACTCGACGCTGACCATGAATCAGTACCTCTACCGCACGCCGCCCTATGATCCGTTTAACGACTTCGCCCCGATCACGCTTACGGCGAAGACCATGCAGCTCCTGATCGTCAATGCCGCGAGCAACGTGAAGACGGTGAAGGATCTGATCGCCCAGGCGAAGGCGCAACCGGGCAAACTCAATTACGGCGCGGGCACGATCACAACCAAGCTCACCGGCTACCTGTTCAATAAGGCTGCCGGTGTCGAGACCATGCTCGTCCCCTACAACGGCAGTGCCGAAGTGGCCCAGGCCGTGCTGACCAAGAGCGTGGATTTTTCCTTCGACGGCCCCTCCGCCTCGCTGTCGCTGATCCAAGGCGGGCAATTCCGCGTGCTCGCCAAATTCGATCCGCGCCCGTTTCCTCCGGTGCCCGATCTTCCCATGATCACCACCGAACTGCCGAACATGGATGAGATCACCGTGTGGCTCGGCTTGGTCGCGCCCAAGGGCACTCCGCCGGCGGTCGTCGACAAACTCCAGGGCGAAGTTGCGAAGGCGTTGGCCGATCCCGCCGTCAAGGCGAAGGCGGACGCCTCGGGGTTGTTCCCGGCCACCAGCACGCCGGCGGAGTTCGCTGCCTTCATCCGCAAGGAGGCGGAGCGCTGGTCGACCGTCGTGAAGGAAACCGGAATGAAGTACGATTGAGCGGGGCAGGCAGACATGCTGGTCGCATCTCATTTCGCCGCGCGCTTGCGCGCTCCGCTCGCACTTGTGGCACTCACATTCGTCGTCGCTCACCTCACGATGCCAGCCGCCGCGCAAGGCGGCGCAGAAACCTACCCCAACCGAACGGTGCGCATGATCGTGCCGTTTCCCGCCGGCGGGCCGACCGACATCCTCAGCCGGGTGGTTGCCCAACGCCTGAGCGAGGTTTGGGGGCAACCGGTCGTAATCGAGAACCAGCCCGGCGCCAATACCGCAATCGCGGCCGCCCGCGTGGCCAAGATGCCGGCTGACGGATACACCTTGTTGGCGGCGATGGACGTGACCATGGTGCTCAATCCCATCACCACCAAGAACCTGTCCTACGATCCGCTCAAGGACTTTGCGCTCATCACGCTGGGCTCAAAGAACACATCACTGTTGAGCGTTCGCGCGGAGGACGGGCCGAAAACCGTGAAAGAGCTGATCGCGCGCGCAAAGGCCAATCCGGGCAAGCTGAATTATGGCGCGGGGATCATCACCACGCGGCTGGCCGGCTACCTGTTCAATCGCGAGGCCGGACTCGATGTTCAATACATTCCCTTCAACGGCAGCCCGCCGACGGTGCAGGGACTATTGACGGGCGCCGTCGACTACATCGTCGATGGCACCGCCACCAGCCTGCCCCTCATCCAGGGAGGAAAACTGCGGGCGCTTGCAAAGCTCAACAGCCGGCCGCTGCCGGCGCTGCCCGAGGTCAGGCCGCTTGCCGTCGAGGCGGGCATTCCCGCGCTCGACGACGTTTCGACCTGGATCGGATTTGTGGCGCCGGCCGGCACCCCACGCAGTATCGTCGACAAGATTCAACGGGAAGTCGTCAAGATGTATGCTGACCCCGTGATCGCCGAAAAGCTCGAAAAAGCCGGCATCAGCACGGCGAGCAGTTCGCCGGAGGAGTTCGAAGCTTTCGTGCGCAAGGAACAGGGCCGCTGGGAGCGGGTGTTCAAGGACAGCGGCATCCAGCTCAACTGATCTTCCCATCATCCGCCTGTCATCGCATTCGACCCGAGCGGCCTTGTCCCCCGGGGCCATCCACCACGGAGCGTGCATGTCCAAGCCGAAAATCCTGATTTTTGCCCCACGCGAGGAGCCGCCGGAGACCGTCAATGCGCTTGAAGGCATGGGCTGTGAAATCATCTTCGGCGATCGCGACTGGCAACTGCCGCGTACGACTCACGAGGATGCGGTGGTGGATGCGGCGCGCGACGCGGTCGCGCTCATGGGAACCTCGATACGTCATACCCCGATCAGCCGGCGCATCATGCAGGCGTCGCAACGGTTGCGCATCGTCGCCAAATATACCGTCGGGGTCGATGACATCGACACCGAGGCCGCGACCGACCTCGGCATCATGGTGTGTCACGCGCCGACCGAATCCAACTGCTTCGGTGTTGCAGAAACGACCGTCACCTTCATGCTTTCGCTCTTGAAGAAGACCGCCGAGCGCGACGCCGACGTGCGCGCGGGCAAGTGGCGCACCGCAGAGAATTTCGCCTACTACGTCGGCAGCCGCACCTCGGATGGATTTCCCGGCCAGACCATCGGGCTCGTCGGCCTCGGCCGGATCGGAACGCGCGTGGCTCAGCTATTGGCGCCCTGGCGCGCGCGTATCATTGCCTACGACCCCTACGTGCCGCCCGCGCATTTCCTCACCCACGGCGTCACCGCCGTCGACTACGAGACGCTGCTGCGGCAATCGGATGTGGTGTCGTTCCACGTCGTCCTCACCCGCGAGACCCGCTACATGTTCGGCGAAGAGCAGCTCAGGTTGATGAAACCGAACGCCATCGTGCTCAACACCGCCCGGGGGAAGGTGCTCGACGAAAAGGCCCTCGCTCGCGCCATCGACGAAGGGCGCCTCCGCGGCGCGGCCATCGACGCCTTCGAGGAAGAGCCGCTGCCGATGGACTCGCCTCTTCGCAAGCTCGGCGACCGGGTGCTGCTCTCGCCCCACTCAGCCTCCTATACCGAAGGCGGCGAACTCCGGCAGGGCGTCGCTTGGGCCACGCGCTCGGTGGTCACCGCACTCAAAGGTGGCATTCCCGACAATGTCTACAACCGGGAGGTTATCCCGCGCTGGAAGGAGCGTTTTGGCGGCGCCAGCGTGACTGGCTCCTAGCAGCGCCTAAAATCTCGTCTCAGGGCGGTAGAACCGGGTATCCTCGCGGCCGGTCGCGAGGGTCGGAATCGTTTAATTTTTGTGAAGAAACAGTGGCTTGAGCACTGCATTTTCGGCATAGCTGCACCGCAACATAGGCTCTGTTGCGATGCAGCATGGAACCCTATTTTAGCACCGACGAGAATTCCCCGGCTAAGTCCGGGAATAGAAAGGCAAAGATCATGTTGGTCGCAATCCTCAACTTCCTCCAGTCCTGGAGGCGCTACAATGCGAGCCTCAACGAGCTGAACCAGCTCGGCGACCGCGAACTGGCCGATATCGGCATCACCCGGTCGGACATTCCGCGGGTCGCATGGGACAGCGCGAACCGCTAAAGTCCTCAGCCCGCTGCAATCTGCCGAAAGCGCCCGCTTCATGCGGGCGCTTTCGCTTTTTGGCCCCAGGGACGCGGCCGATCTGGACGCTGTCGCTCGTTCCTCTGGCAGCCCGGAGGAAGCCTCGGCGGCGGCAAACTTCACCTGGGAACAAGCAGGCCGGGGTTGCCCCCCGTAAAATCTGTATAAGGGGCGAGCATTGTCGCGCTCCCGCGACACGCATAATTTTGTCCCATGAGTGACGAACGCTTCCAAGCAGTGCACATCGTCGGCGGCGGGCTGGCTGGTGCGGAGGCTGCGTGGCAGATCGCAGCGCTCGGCGTGCGGGCCATACTTCACGAGATGCGTCCCATCCGCGAAACCGCGGCCCACAAGACTGCGTTGCTCGCCGAACTGGTCTGCTCGAACTCGTTTCGCTCCGACGACAAGGAGCACAACGCCGTCGGTCTCCTGCATGAGGAAATGCGGCGCCTGGGCTCCCTTATCATGCGTACCGCCGACGCCAATCAGGTCCCCGCCGGCGGCGCGTTGGCCGTCGACCGCGAGGGATTTGCTGCGGCGGTCACCGCCGCACTCGCTGCCCATCCGTTGATCGATATCCGCCGCGAGGAGATCGCGGGACTACCGCCCGCGGATTGGGAGAACGTGATCATCGCGACCGGGCCGCTCACGTCGCCGACGCTGGCGGGCGCGATCGCCAAACTCACGGGACAGGACGCGCTCGCGTTCTTCGACGCGATTGCCCCAATCGTTCACCGCGATTCGATCGATATGTCGATCGCGTGGCTGCAGTCGCGTTACGACAAGGCGGGGCCGGGCGGATCGGGAGCCGACTACATCAATTGTCCGCTCACGCGGGAGCAGTACTATGCGTTTGTCGATGCTCTGCTCGCAGGCGACAAGGTCGCGTTCCACGATTGGGAAACGCCCTATTTCGACGGCTGCTTGCCGATCGAGGTGATGGCCGAACGCGGTCGCGAGACGCTGCGCCACGGGCCGATGAAGCCGGTTGGCCTCACCAACCCGCACGCGCCCGGCGTGAAGCCCTATGCCGTCGTGCAGCTGCGCCAGGACAATCGGCTCGGCACTCTCTTCAACATCGTGGGTTTCCAGACCAAGCTCAGGCACGGCGAGCAGTCGCGCATCTTCCGCACGATCCCCGGCCTGGAGAAGGCGGAGTTCGCACGACTGGGTGGCCTGCACCGTAACACCTTCATCAACGCGCCCACGCTGCTTGACGGCATGTTGCGGCTCAAGGCTGAACCCCGCCTGCGCTTTGCCGGGCAGATCACCGGCTGCGAAGGCTATGTGGAGTCGGCGGCGATCGGACTCCTCGCCGGCCGGTTCGCGGCAGCGGAACGATTATCGCAATTTGTCACGCCGCCGCCGGCAACGACGGCGCATGGCGCGCTGCTGGCGCATATCACCGGGGGGCATGTGGAACCGGCATCGTCCGAGACCGAAGC
>Ga0114129_10010176_pt1 | contig 13407 bp, 10 predicted proteins | sample RhiMetdeltSRZDD1_FD_80071 | JGI IMG/M metagenome (GOLD analysis project Ga0114129, IMG submission 80071) | Populus rhizosphere microbial communities from Tennessee, USA - Rhizosphere MetaG P. deltoides SRZDD1 (version 2) (version 2) | ecosystem: Host-associated > Plants > Roots > Rhizosphere >...
CCGGGAACTCGAGCCCTTTGGCCGCGTGCACGGTGAGCAGGCGCACGGCGTGCGGATCGCTCTCCTCGACGACGCCGGCGTCGGCTTCTCCCGCGTCCTCTTCGGCCAGGCGCCGCATCCCGGTGACGAAGCTGCGCGCATTGCCGCCGCGCAGCTCGTGCTGCCGGGCGAATCCGCACAACTTGTCGACGTTGGCGGCAGCCTGCTCGCCGTACAGCCCAGCCGAGATGGCGGCGAAGAAGTCGCTCTCGGCCAGGATCGCCTGGAGGAGCGCGGCGGGGCCGAGCCGGTCGCACTCGCGCTGTACGCGCGACAGGAGGCCCAGCACGCGGTCGAGCGCGTCGGCGTCGTCGGGCGCGAGCGCCTCGCGCGCCTCGGGATCGCGGATCGATCGCAGCCTGAGCCCGCGGCCTCCATGGGCGGCGAGGAGCACCAGCGCGTCGTCCGAGAGCGGACCGAACGGGGAACGCAGGACCGAGAGCAGCGCCAGGTCGTCGTCCGCGTCGACGGCGAGCGCGAGGAGCTGCAAGAGGTCGGTGACCTCGCGCGTCTGGTAGAAGCCGCGCCCCTTGAAGACGACGTGCGGGATGCGCCGCTCGAGCAGGGCGCGCCGGAAGACGTCGACGTTGGTGAAGCGCCGCAGGAGGATGGCGATGTCTCCGCCGCGTACGCGGCGCGGGCCGTCGGGTCCGTCGATCCGTTCCGGAGCGTCGGGCGCGAGCAGCATGGCGATGCGCCGGCTGACGACCACGGCCTCGGCCTCCACACCCGCGCCGCGCACGTCGAGCAGCTCGGCGCAGGGTCCGGTGCGCGGGTCCGCGCGCTGTGCGGAAAGCGCGTCCTCCTGCGCAAAAGGCGTGTCGAAGGGCCGCGCGCCGGCGGCGAGCGCCGTCCGGAACAGGCGGTTGCAGAATTCGACGAGCGGAGGGAGCGACCGTCGCGAGGTGCGCAGCACGAGGCGCTGCGCGCCGTCTGCAAGAGCGCGCGCGGCGAATGCCTGGGCGCTGGCGACGTCCGCACCGCGGAAGTCATAGATGGACTGCTTGCGGTCGCCCACCACGACGAGCTTTCCGCGAGCGATGGGCCGCGCGCCGGCGAGCCCCGAACCGGCCGGAGCAGTCCCTTCGCCGTCCTCGACGAGCCACCCGAACAGCTCGAGCTGGGCGCGGCTGGTGTCCTGGAACTCGTCGACGAGCAGAACACCGAGCCGATCCTTCTCCAGACGACGGACGGACGAGTCGCGTGCCAACAGGTCGCGCACGAGCCGCGTCAGGTCGTCGAAATCGAGTGCGCCGGCGCGCGACTTCTCCGATCGGTACCGGCGCAGCGCCTCCGCGGCGACCAGCCCCAGCTCGCGCGAGAGGCGGGCCGAGCGGACCTGCGCGTCCGCCTCGAGCAGCTCGTCGAGCGAGTCGCGCGCGGCGCGCATCAGATCGCCGGTGCGGCCAGCCAGCGCCCGGGGCAGGAGGCAAGCGCGCAGGGCGCGGACCTGCGTCCAGGCCTGGGACAGCTCACCGGGCGGCGCGGCCGCCACCGCGGCGGCGCCGCCGGCGCGGTATTGCTCGATCGCGCCGAGCGCCTTGATGGCGGTGGCGCTCGGCGCGCGCTTGAGCCGCGCGGCGCGGAGCTCGGACTCGAGATCGTCCAAGGCCGAAGCGAAGGCCCGGCGCGCTTCACCTTCCGCCGCGACCGCGCTGCCCGCGTGCAAGGCCGGCGTGGCCTCCACCACCTCCGACACCTCGCGCCCGCTCTCGCCGAGAACCGCGAGGAGCGAGCAGAGCTCGTCCGCGAGGCCGCGGCCGAACCGGCCATTCCCGCGAAACCCGAGCTCCGCGCACAGCCGGCGCGCGGCGTCGCGCAGCGGCCCGGTGCCTTCCAGCGCTTCCAGGACGGCGGCGAGGCAGGCGTCGGCGCGCAATTGTCGCGCCTCGACCTCGTCGAGGATGGCGAATTGCGGATCGAGCCCCGCCGCGGCCGCGTGCCGGCGCAGGATCTGGCCGCACAGGCCGTGGATGGTGCCGATCTGCGCCGTGCCCAGATCGCGGCGCACGCGCAGCCACATCTCCCGGGGTGGTGCGCCGGCGGCCGCCAGGTCGGGCTCGATGCGCCCGACATCCCCCGGGTCGCACGCGCAGAGCGCGTCGACTCGCTCGCGGATGCGTCCCTTCAGCTCGGCGGCGGCCTTCTCCGTGAACGTGACGGCCCAGAGCCGCGCCGCGGGCAGCGGCTCTTCGCGGCCCGCTCCGCCGAGAAGGTGCAGGCAGAGCGTGACGATGCTGTGCGTCTTGCCCGTCCCGGCACCTGCCTCGACGACGGCGCTGTCCGCCAGCGAAAACAGTGGCCGCAGGTCAGACACGCGGAGCCTCCCCGTTGGGAGCGCCGGCGTTCGCCGCGGCGCCGCCGTTCTCGTCGGCGTCGGGCGGCAGCGCCACGATGCGGCAAGCCGGCTTCAGCTCGCAGAAGTCGCAGGTGAGCGGCTGCACGGGAAAGAGGCCCTGCCGCATCTTCCCGACGCGCGACCAGACCGCGTCGGCCAGGTTGAGCGGCGGCGCGGGCAGCCCTCGCAGCTCCGCCCGCCTCGCGGGGTCCATCTCGAGCAGCGCGGCGAAATCGATCGTCTTCGCCGTCGCGTCGCGCAAGCTCGCCGAGCGCTCCGCATCGCGCAGGCTGACGTACACGGCATCGACGGCGCTGGTCGGCTCCCGCTGCCGGAGCATCGCCGCGTAGAGGGGCAGCTGGAACTCCGGCTGAAGCAGCGCGCTGGGTTGCAGCTTGCGCGACAGCGTCTGGCGGCTGCTCGACTTGTAGTCGATGACGAGCAGCGACCCCGCAGCGTCGCGATCGATGCGGTCGATCGCGCCGCGGACGAACGCGATCTCGGCGCCGGCCGGATCGGGAATGCGCAGCGGCTCCCAGGACCCGGGATAGCCGAAGCGGCGCTCGAACTCGATCGGCCGGCCGGCTGCGGGACGGATCTCCGCCTCGACGATGTCCTGCAGCGTCCGCAACAGCTCGCCCCGGCGCAGCTCCCACAGCGCGCGCCTCCCGACGTGCTCCTCCGCCGCGAACGCCTCCATCTGTTCCGCGGCCACCTCTGCGAGCGTGTCCTTCTCGGACGGATCGCCGCGCAGCGGCAGCCTGCCTTCCTCGTCGAGCCGCCGGAAGAACGCGTCGAGACAGCGATGGAGGAGCGATCCGCGTTCTCGCGCGCCGAGGTCGTCCTCGCCCGGTTCGTCCTGCTCGACCCCGAGCAGCTTGTGCGCCAGCGTGCGAAAGGTGCAGGTGGCATGCTCTTCGAGCTGGTGGGCGGAGAGCGGTGCCTCGGGCCCGAAGCGCACCTTGTGCGCGATCGCCGCGAGCGCCGCGCCGGAGAGCCTTCCGGAGAACCGCCCCGGCTCGACGTCGCCGACGAAGGCGCGCAGCCTCTCGCGCTCCGCCATCGCGGCGCGAGCGACGCTCCTCATGCGCGGCCCGAGCGGCGAAGCGGCCACCGAGGCGGCGAGGGCCCGCGCCTCGTCGCGCGGCAAGGGAGCCGAGACACGCCAGGCGGGCTCGGCGAACGCCTCGAGAGCGGTCCGCGCCAGCAGATCGGCCGCCGAGCGGCAGGCCTGAGGCGGCGGCACGGGCGAGAGCGGCGTCGAGCATGCGCGGAGCTCGTCCGGCGACAGCCCGAGCGCGCGCGCCGCTTCGTCGACGAACGGCGACGGAAGCGTCTGCCGGCCGCGGACGTCGGCGCGCGGCCAGAAGAGAAGGGCGCTGCGGTCGGCCGCGCACAGCCCGAGTTGGAAGAGCAGCGGCTCTTCCGCCTGGCGCGGCGGCAGGAGGACGGCGTCCCCGTCCGCCGCGGGCGCGCGGAAGACTCCCCTCCCGGCGGCGCGGTTTACCGCGCGCCGGTCGTCGTCGGACAGCAGCGGATCGACCGGCGGCGCCGCCGGCAGCTCGCCGTCGACGAGCCCGACGAGCAGGACGTGATCGAACCTCCGGCCGGGCAGCTCGCGAAGCTCGACCAGCTGCACCGCTCCACCGCGCGCGCCACCCGGCGGCAAGGATGCGTTGGCCAGCGCGGAAGCGAGCATCTGCGTCCACTCGGCGCGCGAGAATTCGCGGTCGCCGTCCCCCAGCTCCGCGGCACCGCGCGCCAGCGCATCGCACGTGCCTTCGAGGACCGCCAAAGCTGCCTGGTCCCGCGCCAACGCCGCCGCGACGGCGCGGGTGAACGGCCCCGTTTCCTCGGACCCGGGCTCGAGCTCGCCACGCCTGAGCCGCCTCGGCATCCCCCAGCGGTCCAGCAGTCCAAGCAGCGCACGGCCGTGGTCGCGCAGCGTGGCGCGCTCGGGCAAGGAGCGCACGTCGTCGAGAACGCCCTGCACCCGCGCCGCCACCTCGGCGATGTCGGCGGCCGCGCGCCGCGCGTCTTCCACCGCCGACGCCGCCGCGGCCGCATCGTGCCCCTCCTTCGCCCGGGACCGGGCACGCGCCTCGAGGCGCGCCGCGAGCGCGCGCAGCCGCTCCGAATACCCCCCGTCCAGCGCGTCGTCGCGCACGTGCGCCTGCCGGAGCCAGCGCAGCGCCACCTGCGAGGGCAGCGCGCGTCCGCGATCCGGCAGCCACAGCAACCGCGAAGCGAGGATCTCCTCGACGTCCTCGCACCGGAAATGGCGATCGGGAAGGGCGAGGATGCGCAGCGCGAGCTGCAGCGGTGGAGCGGGGAGCGCGGGCCGGCCTCGGCGGTCGCGCCAGGGAACCCCGATGCGTTCGAAAGCGGCCCCCAGCTCCTCGGCGACGCCGCCTCCGAGGCTCCGCGCCGCGACGGCGATCGAATCGGGCGGAGCCCCACCCTCGATCAGCTCGGCGCAGGCCCGCGCAACCTCCCGCGCCTGCGCGGAAGGCGAGGCGCAGGCCCGCAGCGTGACCGCGCCATCCCGCGCCTGCGCCGGGCCGCCGAAGAGGGCGCGGACGAACCCTTCAGCGCCGCATCCCTCGGCCGGGTCGAACAGCTCGACGTCGGGCGCCGCCTGAGCGCCTCCCAGCGCCTCGAAGGTGCGCAGAGCCGGCTCGACCGCTTCGCGCAAGTCCGGTTGACCCGACCACGGCAGCCGCACGCGCACCCGCACGCGCGCCGCCAGCGCCGCCGCCATGCGCACCCGCAGCGGCGTCCAATCGAGGATTGCGTCGAAAGTGACCTGCGACGCCGCGCGGATGGTCGCCGGCAGATCGCCGCCGTCGCCGAGCGCATCGATGGCGAGGCGGAGCGCACGGTTCGGATCGGCGAGGCCGCGCCGGTCGAGGGCCTGTCGCGCGCGCACCAGCAGCGTCGCCAGGGGCGCGACGCGCTCGCGCGCCGCATCGGGCAGCTGGAGCCGGAGCAGCTCCGCGGGCTCCATCGATCCGTGCCCGAGCGCCGCCAGGAGGTCCTTCACGGCGCGCGCGAACCCTGGCTGCTCCCGGATGCCCCAGAACGGGCTGCCGCGCGGCGTGTCCTCGCGGCAGACGTCGCGGAAGAGGAGGTCCAGCGCCTCGGGCGATGCCACCTTCGGGCACGCTCCGGCGACGCGTGCCTCCCGGACCAGGTCGCGCTCGAGCTGCGCCAGCGTGCAGGCGACACGCCCGGCCACGAACGGCGCGGCCCTCCGCAGGAGGTGTTCCTCGACCCGCGCCGCGTCGGGCAGCACGGTGAGCGGCGGCCCCGCGGGCGCCTTCCGCCGCGCGTCGTCGAAGCTGAGCTGGGACGCCTTGCGCATCGGAATCCTCCTACCACGGGGGTCCGACATCGCCCGCACCCGCCCGTTCCCCCGGGCAAATCAGTGGCCGGCGCGCGCCCTCCCCGGGTATCGTCCGCCCATGCGTCCCGTCGCGGCTGCGCTCTGCCTGACCCTCTGCGCCTGCGACTCCGTCCACGCGCTGTTCGCGCCGGGTCCGCGCGCCGCGGTGGCGCCGGAAGTCGCGCGCGGGCCGTGGCTCCTGGATCCCGCGCCGGGCGAGGTGACCGTCGCGTGGGCCACCGCGCAGCCGGTCAAGGGCCGCGTGCAGTACCTGGGTGGAAGCATTGCGGAAGAAGACGCGGCGCGAACCGATCACCGCGTGCGGCTCCGCTCGCTCCCCGAGAACGCCGAAGTGCGCTACCGGATCGACGCCTCGCCCCCGGTGGATGGCAGATTCCGCGGTGCCCCCGACGCGAAGAGCCGCGCCGCCGTGGTCGTCTACGGCAACAACCGAACGAACAGCGGCGATCACGCGCTCGTCGCCCGCGCCGTAGCCGGCGAGGACGCGGGGCTCCTGCTGCACACCGGCGACATGGTCGTGAACGCCGCCGACGAGCAGCTTTGGGAGCGCTGGTTCTCCGACGAGGCGGACCTGCTCCGGGCCGCTCCATTCGTTCCCGCGTTGGGGAACTTCGACATCACCGACAACGGCGCGACCTGGCGGCGCTGGTTCGGCCAGGCCTCGCGGCCGGCGTACCAGTCCGTGGACTACGGGCCGCTGCACGTCCTGGTGCTCGATTCGTTCGAGGTCGCCGCGGGCGCCGATTCGCACGCGGGCGCCCTGTCCGACGCCCAGCTCTCCTGGATCGACGAGGACGTGCGCAAAGTGCCCCCCGACAAGCACCTCTGGGTCCTGGTGCACCAAGGCCCCTTCGCGCATCCGGCGCGGGTGCGCCCCGGCCATGGAGGCAGCGAGCGCGTCCGCCAGGCCATCCAGGCTGCGGCGCGCCGGCACGCGGTCGAGGCGGTGTTCGCCGGGCACGAGCACTTCTACGAGCGCGGCGAGGTGGACGGGCTGCGCTACTTCGTCGTGGGTGGTGGCGGCGCTCCGCTGGAGGATCCCGATCCGACCTTCCCGACGGTGGAGGCGGCGCACAAGGCGCTCTCGTTCCTCTCGCTGGAAGTGTGCGGTTGCCACGTGACCGGCAAGGCGAAGGACATCCTGGGGCGGGTGCTCGACTCGTTCACCCTGGCGCAGTGCAAGGAGCCGTGCGGCTCGACGGTCGCGGCGAAGGAGGGCCTGCGGTGAGGATCTGCGACCTGTTGCGCTTCGCCGGCGAGCGCGGCGAGCCCGTCTTCTCCTTCGAGTTCTTCCCGCCCAAGACGGAGGCGGGAGTCGAAGCGCTCTTCGAGACCGTCCGCCAGCTCCACCCGCTCGGGCCGGCGTTCGTGAGCGTGACGTGGGGAGCAGGCGGCTCCACCCGCGGGCGCACGCTGGAGATGGTGACGCGCATCAAGCACGAGCTGGAGATCGAAGCGATGGCGCACGTCACCTGCGTAGGCGCCACGCGCGACGAGCTCAAGTCGGCGGTCGAGGCGATCCTGGCGGAGGGCATCGACAACGTGCTCGCCCTGCGCGGCGATCCCCCGCGCGGCCAGCAGCACTTCGTCCCCACCGAGGGCGGGCTGCGCTATGCGAGCGAGCTGGTCGACCTGGTGCGCGAGGTGTCGGTGGCGAAGGGACGGCCGCTCTGCATCGGCGGCGCTTGCTATCCCGAAGGGCACGTCGAGACGCGCGACCTGCAGGCCGACCTGCGCAACTGCAAGAAGAAGGTCGACGCCGGGGCGCAGTTCCTCATCACCCAGCTCTTCTTCGACAACCGCTGCTACTTCGACTTCGTCGGCCGGGCGCGCGCCGCCGGCATCGACGTACCGATCATCCCGGGCATCATGCCCATCACCAACGTCGAGCAGGTGCAGCGCTTCACGGCGATGTGCGGCGCGCACGTCCCGGCGAAGCTCGCCGCCGCCATGCGCGTGCGCAAGGACGACCCGGAGGCCGCGCTCCAGCTCGGCGTGGCGCACGCGACGCTGCAATGCGCCGACCTGCTCCGCCGCGGCGCGCCGGGGATCCACTTCTATACATTGAATAGATCTCCGGCCACCCGCGCCATCCTGGCGGCGCTGCGTGCGGCCGAGCCTTGGCTGGACGCCTGAGGGGCGCCTACTGATACGGGACGAATCCCGACCAGGAGACGCGCCAGTTGTCGGCGAGACCGATCTGCGTTGCGCAGATGCACAGCCGACGATCCGGGGGAACGAAGTACCGGGCGCCGCTCGCGGAGCTGGGAAACTGGAATCCGGACGTCGTGGCGCTACCGACGGCGATCAGACGCTCGGCGGCGGCACTTGAAGGCCCCAGCGTCCCGAAACAGGTTACCGTGCTGCAGTCGCCCACCAGCGGCAGCGTGAAGAAGAAGGTGAGGTTTCCTCGGTCCACCGCGCGCGCATCGGTCAGCACGAACGGACCCGTCGTGAGGAAACAACCCGTGGTCCTCGGTGCGGTGCACGGCGTGTTCGTGCCGGTGACGAGCCGGGTCCCGTCCGTCGGCGCGGTGGCCACCGACCCGCCGACGAGAGTCACGGCGGCGCCGGTGGGAGTGAAGAGCTGGCCGGGAAGCCCCGTCGGACCTTGCTCCCCGCGCGGCCCTGCATCGCCTTTCGCCCCGACCGGCCCGGTCGGACCGGTGGTTCCGGTCGGTCCGGTTGGACCGGTCGGGCCCGCTACCCCCTGAGGGCCCTGCGGCCCCATCGGTCCGATCGCCCCCTGCGGACCCTGCACGCCCTGCGGACCCGCGGGACCCTGAAGCCCCGTGTCCCCTTGCGGTCCCGTCGCGCCCGCGGGGCCTGCCGGGCCCTGTGCGCCGGTGCCACCTTGAGGCCCCGCCGTGCCCTGCGGCCCCTGCGGCCCGCGTTCACCCTGCGGTCCTTGCGGACCGGAAGCACCTTCCATTCCCATCGAGCCGCTGCACGCGCCAAGCATCGCGGCCGCAGCGATGCCTGCAATTCCGGATTTCATTTCCTCATCCCCTCCGATGGACAGGAGGATAGGCGACGGGGTGCGCGCCGATCAATGGCGCAAGACGCGCGGCGAAACGGTTACTGCGCCGTCACGCCCCGTTCTGCGCTGTGGGAACCTCTCCGCTCGGAGCTCGGATCGGAGGGGGCGATCCAATCGACCGCCCAGGAGCAACTCGTCGCAGGGTTGACGAGGCGACGACACAGCTGTATGGCTAGTGTATGGCGCGCAAGCTCCTCACGACGGTACGTCTCGACCCCGAGGACGCGGCGGCGCTCGCGCGGGCGCGGAAGGACGGGCTGGCCGCCGCGGATCTGATCAGGAGGGGGCTGCGGGTGGTCGCCGCCCGCTACTATCGGAACCGCCGGCCTCCCTCGACGGGCCTGTTCGTGTCGACCGACGCCAAGCTCGGGGAGGAGTCGGAGATCTTCCGGGACCTCGAGCGTTGAAGCCGCTCGTCGTCGACACGGGCGGCTTGCTTCGTGCGCTCGCTCGTGCGCCGGGAGGCAGCCCGGCGTGGCCCGATTACGAGTCGGAGCTCCTCCGCGCCTCGTCCGTGATCGTTCCCGCGCTCGTCCTCGCGGAGGTCGACTACTTCCTTCGCGACGAGCGGGCTGCGATGAGGAAGCTGCTCGCCGAAATCCTCGACCCGCGCACCAGGTACGAGCTCGAGCTTCCGACTCCAGCCGATCTGGCGCGCGCGATGGAGCTCGATCACCGCTTCGCCGATCTCGACCTCGGTCTCGTGGACGGTACCGTCGCTGCCGTCGCCGAGAGGCGGCGCGTGCCGCGCATCCTGACGACGGATCGCCGCGATTTCTCGGCGCTGCGGATCGGTCGACGATACGAGCGAAAGCTCCAGCTGGTCCCCTGACGAGACCGCTTTGCGCTAGTCTGCTCCGATGGATCTCTACTACGGCCGTATCTCGGGCAACTCCGCGCGCGCTCTCTTCGGGCTCGGCGAGATCGGCCTGCCGTTCCAGCCGCGGTTGCTCGACACGCGCGGCGGCGAGAACAAGGCGCAGGCCTATCTCGCCATCAACCCGATGGGGAAGATCCCCGCGCTGGTCGATGGCGACTTCAGGCTCTGGGAGTCCAACGCGATCAACTGGTACGCCGCGGAGAAGGCCGGCTCGCGCCTGTTGCCCGCGACGCCGCAAGCGCGCGCGTCCGTGCAGCGCTGGCTCTTCTTCCAATCGGCGCATGTGACGCCGGCCTGTGTGCCGGTATTCCGTGCGACGCATCCGCGCGTGCAGGAGTTCTGGCAGTCCAAGGGCGATCCGGCCGCCGCCGAAGCAGGGCGGAAGGAGCTGTCGCGCTACTTGCCCGTGCTGGAAGCGGCGCTCGTCGGCCGCGAGTGGCTCGAGAAGGACTTCTCGCTCGCCGACATCGCCTATGCGCCCCATCTGTGGCTCGTGGTCGACGGCGGGTACGATCTCTCCTCGTACCCGCGGGTGCGCGGCTGGCTCGATCGGCTCCTGCAGCGGCCCGCCTGGCGCAAGGCGGCCGAGCTGGTCTTCGGGGCGCCTCAGGAGAGGCGAAGCTGAGCGCGCGCGGCGCTCAGCGTGTTCTTCAGCAAGTACGCGATCGTCATCGGCCCCACGCCGCCTGGGACGGGCGTGATCGCCCGGGCGCGCTCGGCGGCGGAGGCGAACTCGACGTCGCCCTTCAGCTTGCCGTCGGCCAGCCGGTTCATGCCGACGTCGATGACCGTCGCCCCGGGCTTGATCCACGCGCCCTTGATCAGCTCCGGCCGCCCGATCGCCGCGACCAGGACGTCCGCGCGCGCCACTTCGCCGGCCAGGTCCTGCGTGCGCGAATGCGCAATCGTCACCGTCGCATGCCGCTCGAGCAGGAGCAGCGCCATCGGCTTGCCGACGATGAGCGAGCGCCCCACGACCAGCGCGCGCGCTCCTTCGAGCCTCGTCTGCGCCTCGTCGAGCAGGCGGATGCAACCCGCCGGCGTGCACGGCCGCAGCCCCGGTCGCCCCATGGCGAGCGCCGACACGTTCCGGGGACCGAACCCGTCCACGTCCTTTTCCGGCGCGACCAGGTCGATCACCCGATCCGCGTCGATGTGCTTCGGCAGCGGAAGCTGCACCAGGATCCCGTGCACCCGCCGGTCCGCGTTCAGGCGGGCGACGAGCCCGAGCAGGTCCTCTTGCGAGGTGTGCTCGGGCAGGACGTGCTCGAACGACTCGAGCCCCGCTTCCTTGCACGCCTTGATCTTGTTGCGCACGTAGATCACCGACGCCGGGTCCTCGCCCACGCGCACCGCCGCGAGCCCGGGCGGCATCCCGGCGCGCGAGAGCACTTCCTGGACGCCTTGCGCGACCTCGGCGCGGACGCGCGCCGCGATCGCCTTGCCGTCGATGATCATCGGGACCTCCTTCGCGCGGGCGCGCACTGTAGTAGAAGGCCCGGCATGACACCACGGTCCGTGTTCATCACCGGCGCGTCGAGCGGGCTGGGCCGCGGGCTCGCGCTGCACTACGCGCGGGCAGGCGCCACGGTGCACGCCGTGGCGCGCCGGAAGGCCGAGCTGCAATCGCTCGTCGCGGAGGCTCCCGAAGGACGCGTCGATCCCGTGGTGCTCGACGTCACGGACTCGGAGAAGCTGGTCGACGCCATCCGCGCGGCGGAAGCCGCTTCCGGCGGGGCGCTCGACCTCGTCATCGCGAACGCGGGCGTGGGCGGGACGAACAGCGCGCGCAAGATGGATTGGACGGCGGTGAAGAAAACATTCGAGGTCAACACGGCCGCTGCCGCGATCACCGTCGCCGCCGCCCTGCCTGCCATGGTCGCGCGCCGCGCCGGCCACGTCGTGGCGGTCTCCAGCCTGGCCGCATTCCGCGGGATGCCCGGGCACGCGGCGTACTGCGGCTCCAAGGCCGCCCTGCACGTTTTCATGGAGAGCGTGCGAGTCGATCTGCGCGGGACCGGCGTGCGGGCGACGACCATCCTGCCCGGCTTCGTCAAGACGGCGATGACGGCCAAGAATCGATTCCGCATGCCTTTTCTCATGGAGCTGGACGAGGCCGTGGCCCTCATGGCGCGCGGGATCGAGCGAGGGAAGCCGATCATCGCCTACCCGTTGCCGATGGCGGCGATGGTGCGCTCGCTGGGCGCCCTGCCGCGGTCCATCTACGAGCCGCTCGCGGGGCGCACGCGCGTCTCCTGACGGCCGGGCGAGCGAGCGATCGGGCGCCTCGGAGCAGGGCGGCTTGCAGCCAGGTCGAGAGGAGAGCAAGTTCACTGTGCGCCAAGGTAGGCGCGACAGGGGTCGTGTATGCCACGGGTGATTGCAGCGCTGCTGTGCCTGGCTGCGGGCACGGCGTGGGCAGATGCGCAACAGGCGCAGCCACGGACCAGGCAGCTGGCGCAGCGGCAGCCCGAGGCGAAGGAGAAGGTCGCCGTCGAGAAGCGCGAGACGCGCACGCTGCAGCTCGGCGGCGGCAGCTACATCCGCTACGAGGTGATGCCGGGCGACGACGAGCAGCCTCCGGGCGAGCTGGTCGTGATGCACATGGAGGCGCCCGCTCCGGCGCCGCAGCAGGCGCAGGCCGCCGCCGACGATCAGCCGGAAGCGCGCGCCCGCGCCGCCGTGCGCGCGGTCCAGCGGAAGCGCGCCGCGTGCGACGACCTGCGCATGCAGCTCGCCGCGCGACTCCTCGAGCTGCGCGGAGTGCAGGTGGACCCGGAGGTGGCGCTCTGGATCCAGCGCAACCTCTACTTCGCCGGCGACGGCGTCCCCGCGCTGCAAGTCGTCGCGGACCCGCTGTTCTTCTCGGCGATGCAGACCGACTCGACCGCTCGCGGCCTCGCCACCGACCTCGCGCACTGCGAGCAGTCCCTGAGGCGGTAAAAAAATTATTTTTTTTCGGGGGCGAAGGCCCCGAGGACCTGCTCGCGGAGCCTCGGGACGGCGCGCGACGGGTCCGGGGCGGCCTGCTCGGGATGCGCGACGCGCAGCAGATCGTCGAGGGCGCGCGGGAAGCCCTCGGGCAGTGCGCCGGGCTCCTCCGCGAGGGGCAGCTCCGCGTCGCCGCGCAGGCGCTGCAGCGCCAGAGCGCGAACGGCGTCGCTGGCTCGCAGCGCTGTCGGGGCGACCCCCGCCGCTTCGGCGCGCGGACCCAGCTCGGCGGGCGAAAGGCCGAGCGCGCGGAGCAGGGCAATCACCCCTTCCGCCTCGTCGAGCAGCCGCTCCGCCTGGGCGACGTCGGCGATGCTGGCGAAGGCACGACGGCGGCGAGGCGCCGCGGGATCGGGCCAGACCGGGCGCTTGCGCTGCAGCGCCTCGATCACGTCGGACAGCGGCGGATCGAGCAGCGTGACGTTCTGCGCTTGCGGCAGCCGCGCCGACTGGGCGATTCGCCGCGCCCGTCCCTGGAGCCGGTACGGTTCGGAGAGGCCCGCCTGGAAGATCTCGCGGACCGGCCGTCCGGCGAGCACGGCGGCGGCCTGTTCCGCGTCGCCGCCGGCGAGCGTCTCCAGGCCGAGCGAGAGCGTCGCCCGCGCGTCGTCCAGAGCGGCGCGCACCTCGTCCGGCTCGTCCATGGAGACGCCCGAGGCGACCAGCGCCGCGTTGAGCGCGTAGACGAGCCCTTCTTCTGCGCGGTCGCGAGC
>Ga0114129_10010177_pt1 | contig 13407 bp, 11 predicted proteins | sample RhiMetdeltSRZDD1_FD_80071 | JGI IMG/M metagenome (GOLD analysis project Ga0114129, IMG submission 80071) | Populus rhizosphere microbial communities from Tennessee, USA - Rhizosphere MetaG P. deltoides SRZDD1 (version 2) (version 2) | ecosystem: Host-associated > Plants > Roots > Rhizosphere >...
AGTCGGCCTGCGACGAGGTCATGAGCGCGATGCGCGACGGGATGTTGGCCTTGATGAGGCCGGTGACGACGTCGACGCTGGGGCGCTGGGTCGCGACGACCAGGTGGATCCCCACCGCGCGCGCCATCTGCGCGATCCGACAGATCGCATCCTCCACGTCCCGGGGCGCGATCATCATCAGGTCGGCCAGCTCGTCGATCACGACCAGCAGGTAGGGGAAGTCAACGACCCGGTCCTCCTGGCCGGGCGGGATCCGCAGGGTCTCCTCCTCCAGCCCGAGCCGGTACCCGTCGATGTCGCGAACGCCCACCATCGCGAGCAGCTCGTAGCGCTGCTCCATCTCGCGGACCACCCACGCGAGCGCCTCCGCGGCGCGCTTGGGGTGGACGATCACCGGGACGAGCAGGTGCGGCATGTCGGCGAAGTGCGCGAGCTCGACGCGCTTGGGGTCGACGAGCACGAGCTTGACCTCGTCGGGGTCGGTGCGCATCAGCACCGACGTGATGAACGAGTTGATCAGGCTCGACTTGCCCGCGCCGGTCGCGCCGGCGATCAGCACGTGCGGCATCTGCGTGAGGTTCACCAGCTGCGCGCGCCCGTGCACGTCCTTGCCGAGCGCGACCGACAGCGGATGCTCGTCGTCGGTCGCGGCCTTCGAACGCAAGATGTCGCCGAGCATCACGAAGTCGCGAACCTTGTTCGGCACCTCGACGCCGATCGCCGACTTGCCCGGGATCGGCGCGATGATCCGCACGTCTGGGGTCGCGAGCGCGTAGGCGATGTCGTCGGCTAGCGAGAGCACCTTGTTGACCTTCGTTCCGGCCTCGACCTCGACCTCGTACAGCGTGACGGTGGGGCCGCGGTGTGCAGCCACCACGTGGGCCGGCACGCCGAACGTGTGGAAGGTGCGTTCGAGCGCGGCCTTCTGGTGATCCTCGTCGCGCTCGCTGCCGGCAGAGGGCGGCGACGTTCGGAGCAGGTCCATAGGCGGGAGCTCGTAGTCGTCCCCGCCTCTCGGCCGCACGAGCGAGGGGACCTCGATCGCCTCGGGCTCTCCCTCGTCCTCCTCCTCGTCCTCGGGAAGCTCGACGAGCGCGAAGTTGTCCGGGTGCACGGCCCGGGGCTCCTCCTCATCCGCGCCGGCGATCGCGACCGGCTCCTGCTCCTCGTCCTCCTCCTCGTCCGTCTCCTCCCGCGCGAACGCGTCGAGGATCCGTTCCCAGATCGCCGACAGCGGCGTTCCGGTGAAGATCAGCAGGCCCAGGAGCACGGCGCCGCCCCACACGATCACGACTCCGATACCCGACACGAGCTTGCCGAGCGGCCACGCCGCGAGCGCCCCGATCACGCCGGCCGAGTCGCCGACCCGCGCGTAGCCGCCGAGGGGTCGTGGATTGCTCTGCCAAAGGGAGAGCAGGCCGAGCACCCCGACCGCCGCGATGGCGAACCCGATGAACATCCGCAGGCGCTCCTGCTCTGGCGCGCCGCGGAGCAGTACCAACCCCCAGTACAGGGCGAGCAGCGGGAAGACCACCGCCGCCAGGCCGAACGCCGCGTGGAGCAACCAGTCCAGGCCGCGGCCGACCGGCCCGGCGGCCTCGAACCACAGCCCGAGCACCGCGAGCAGGGCGAGCACGACCAGGCCGATCCCCAGGGCGTCGCGCGCCCAGGGTCGCAGGTGGGTCCTGACCGAGGTGCGGGCGCTCGCCTTGGTTTTCTGGCCGCGGCCTCTCGAAGAGCCGGCCAACTACACCTCCACGATCACGGGCAGGATCACGGGCTTGCGCTGCGTGACCTCATAGAAGTACTTGCCGAGGACCCGCCGGATGTTCTGCTCGAGCACCCCGCGGTCGGCCACCTCGGCCTCAGCGCTGTCCTTCAGGGAAAGCATGACGCGTTCGCGCGCCGCTTCAAGGATGTCGCCGGAGGTCTCGTCGAACACGAACCCGCGGTTGACGATGTCCGGACCGGAGATGATCTGCCCGTGGTGGGCGTCGACGGCCACCACGACCACCACGACGCCGTCGGCCGAGAGCTTTCGGCGGTCGCGCAGTACGATCTCGCCCACGTCGCCGATGCCCAGCCCGTCGACGAGCGTCATGCCGGCCGGGGCCCGGTCGACAACGTGGACCTTCTCCCCCACCTCGACCACGTCGCCGTCCTCACAGATCAGGACGTGGTCGGCCGCGATGCCGACCTCGGTCGCGATCTTGGCGTGGTGAGAAAGGTGACGCCGCTCGCCGTGGATCGGGACGAACCATCGCGGGCGGACGAGCGACAGCATCAGCCGCAGCTCCTCGGCCGCGGCGTGGCCGCTCGCGTGCACCGCGTACGCCGGGAGATGGAATACGTCCGCGCCGGTCCGATACAGACCGTCGATCACGCGGTGGATGGCGGGCTCGTTGCCGGGGATCAGGCTCGACGAGAGCACGACGCTGTCGCCCTGCTTGAGCTTGACCCACTTGTGTTCGCGTGCCGCCATCAGGCTGAGGGCCGAGAAGGGCTCGCCCTGCGAACCCGTGCAGACGACGACGACCCGTGAGGGATCTCGATGCTCGACCTCCTCGATCGGGATCACGTCGCCCTCGGGCACGTGCAGGATCCCGAGCTCCCGGGCCGCCTCCACGCTTTGGAGCATCGAACGGCCGAGGAACGCGACCACGCGCTCGTCGGACCTGGCCGCGTTCACCACCTGCTGGATCCGGTGGATGTGGCTGGAGAAGCACGCGACCACCACGAGCTGCGGCGCCCGCGAGATGATGTCCTGCAGGACCGGGCCCACGCTGCGTTCGCTCTCGGTGTACCCGGCCTCCTCCGCGTTGGTCGAGTCGCTCAGCAGCAGGTGAACGCCGCGCCCGGCCTCCTCCGCGAGCGCGTGCAGGTCGGTGGGCCGTCCGTCCAGGGGCGTCTGATCGATCTTGAAGTCGCCCGTGTGCAGGATGGAGCCGTAGGGCGTGTCGATCACGACGGCCATACCGTCGGGGATCGAGTGCGTGACGCGCAGGAAGCGCATCGAGAACCGGCCGACGGTCGCCGCCTCGCCGGGCGTGACCTGACGGAACTCGGCCCGGTCGCGCACCTCGTGCTCCTCGAGCTGGCCCTCGAGCAGCGCGAGCGTGAACGCCGTCCCGTACACCGGGAGCGGAGTGCCGTCGAACTCGCGCAGGAGGTACGGGAGGGCGCCGATGTGATCCTGGTGGCCGTGCGTCAGGACGATCGCCTCGACGTCGTCGAACCGCTCGCGCACGTACTCGAAGTCCGGCAGGACCAGGTCGATGCCGGGCATCTCGGCATGCGGGAACGACAGGCCGACGTCGACGATCAGCAGGCGGCCGTCGAGCTCGACGCACGCCATGTTGCGACCGACCTCGCCGACGCCGCCGAGGAAGACGACGCGCGCCGGAAGGGTGTCCGCGGCGCCGCCAGCCGCGCGCCGACTAGAGGAGTCCGGCATCCACCAGCGCTCCGTGGATCCGTTCGCGCTCCTCGGCCGTCGCCGGCACGAGCGGCAGCCGCGGCGGGCCGACCGGGTGGCCAACCATCCCGAGCGCGGTCTTGACGGGGATCGGGTTCGACGTGATGAACAGCGCGTTGAACAGCGGCGTGAGCTCCTCGTGGATCTTGCGGGCCGCCGGGATGTCCCCAGACTCGATCAGGTCGCACATCTGGCGGATCTTCCCGCCCACGAGGTGGCTCGCGACCGACACGACGCCGACCGCGCCCAGACACATGTAACCGAACGTCGCCCAGTCGTCCCCGCTGTAGACCTCGAAGTCCGGCGGGGCTTCCGAGATCAGCCGCGAGATCGCCTGGAAGTCGCCGGTGGAGTCCTTCACACCGACGATGTTCGGCACCTCGGCCATGCGGAGCAGCGTGTCGTGCTCGATGCGGATCCCCGTCCGGCCGGGGATGTTGTACGCGACCACGGGGATCGAGACGGCGTTCGCGACCTGGCGGAAGTGCTCGAGGAGGCCGCGCTGCGGCGGCTTGTTGTAGTACGGCGTGACCAGCAGCAACCCGTCGGCGCCGAGCTCCTCGGCCTCGTTCGACAGCTCGAGGGTCTCGGCGGTGTTGTACGTGCCGGTTCCACAGATCACCTTCCCCTTGCCCCGGGCCACCTCGATCACCGCGCGGAACAGCTCGAGCTTCTCGCGATGGGTCAGAGTCGGCGACTCCCCGGTCGAGCCGGCGATCACCAGGGACTCGGATCCGCGTTCGTACAGGTGTGCCGCCAGAGATCGCGCCGCGTCGAGGTCAAGCGCGTGATCGTCTTTGAACGGCGTGACCATGGCGGTGACAACCGCCCCGTACCTACCGGCCATGTCGCTTCCTCCTCTCGGTGCCTGCGCGTTGCACGTCGCGCACGGGCATCACATCTGCAACATGTTGCACATGTCTACCATGGGGGCCGGGTGGATGCCGAGCAACGTCTTACAGGTGCGGAAGGGTCGATCGCTGGTGCCTCCGGCATCTCCTGCGGCTCCTGTTGTGCCTGCGCCCACGACTGGGTGGGCGTGTGGCCGCCGCTATCCTAGCCAGCGTGCCGCGCATCTACACCGGGACCGGGGACGACGGCTCGACCGGGCTCCTGTTCGGCGGGCGCGTCTCCAAGGCGGATCCGGTCGCCGAGGCGGCCGGCGCGATCGACGAGGCCGTGGCGGCGCTCGGCCTCGCCCGCGCGCTGGCCGAGGACCCTCGACTCGAGACCGAACTCCTGGCGTTGCAGCGCGAGCTGTTCGTCGCGGGAGCGGACCTTGCCACGAACCCGGCCGAGCGGGAACGCCTGGAGCCAGGCGTCTCCCTCGTGACCCCGGAGATGGCCGAACGCCTGGAGTCCCGGATCGACGAGCTCGTCCTCGCCCATCCCTTGCCGAACGCCTTCATCGTGCCGGGCGCCAATCCGGTCTCGGCCGCCCTGGACATGGCGCGTGGCGCGATCCGCCGCGGGGAGCGCCGCGTGGTCGCCGTTCGGGATGCCGGTGGGTTCGTGAACGCGGACGTTCTCCTGTATCTCAACCGGCTGTCCGATCTGCTGTTCGTGCTCGCGCGGATCGCGGCCGGCGAGGCGGAGCCGCTCAGCCGCGAGGCGAACGCCTAGGCCGTACGGACGAACGCGCCGTAGTTGTCGGCGCCGAACAGCAGCACAAGCAGCCCGATGTCGTCGACGGTCAGATCGTCCAGGCGCACGCCGAACGAAGCGTTGCCGCCCGCCGCCACCGGCGAGGCGTCGAGCACCGTGCCGTCGACCTCACGCCCGTCGACCGCGTCCAGCACGTACAGGCCCGGGGCGTCGAGGTCGTTGCTCGAGTTGTTCTTCACGTCGAGCGTGCCGTCGCTGCCGTCGAGCTGGACCGTGACCACCAGACCCTCGTTCGCGTACTCGTAGGTCGCGGTGCCGGGGGCGCCGGTGAAGGTCTCGGCGGGCGTCGGGACGATTGCGCTCGTCGTCTTGGACGGAGAGGTCGAGGGCTCCCCTCTGCCGTCGCACGCGGCAAGCAGGACCGCGAGTGCGAGGAAGGCGGGCAGGAGGACGCGGGTAGGCTTCATGGGTCGCGGCATGCTACACGACGCCCCCGAGGAAGGAGACCCATTGCGAACGCTCGAACTGCGACGCCACGCCCAACGCGATCCGAACGCGGATCGGCTTTCCGACCAGGGACGGGCGCAGGCGCAGTCGGTGGGCGCGACGCTCACCGGGGGCTACACGGTGGTCTTCGTCTCCCCCGCCGACCGTGCGGCCGAGACCGCCGCGTGGATGCTGCGCGGACTCGGGGAGCAGCTTCCCGCGCACGCGGTCGTACCGGGGCTCGCCGCCGAGGACAACGACGGCTCGCCGCTCGCCATGGCGGGTGTCGTCTCGGCGCTGTTGGACGCCGTCCCACAGGACGAGCATGGCCTGGCGATCTCGCACACGCCACTGATCGAACGCGCAGTGCTTGGCCTGATCGGCGCCGAGATCGAGCCGCTCGCCGAGTGCGAGGGTGTCGTGCTGTCGAAGGCGTCCGACGACGCGCCGATCGAGCTCGGCGAGCTCAGACTCTCCTAGGCCGCGTGAACCTCCCGCTCGCGCTCGCGGCATTCGGTCTGGGCGTGGCGCTTGGCGCCTCGCCGGGACCCGTGCAGCTGCTCCTGTTCTCCGAGGCGTCGCGGGGCGGCGCGGGCCGAGGCCTGCGCGCGATGGCCGGCGCCAACGCGACGTTCGGCGCGATGATGCTGCTGCTCGCGGCCGGTCTGTCGAGCATCGAGCCCTCCGAGACCTTCCTGCGCGTGGTCAAGGTGATCGGCGGCGCGTTCCTCGTGTTCCTCGCATACGACGCGATCCGGGAGAGCCGACGCCCGCACGTCGTCGAGGAGACGAGGAAGAGCCTGCACCCGACCGTTCGCGGGATCGTCGCGGTCCTGCTGAACCCCGGCGTCTACGTCTTCCTGGCCACGACCGGAACGGCCATCGTGGCGAGCGCCGTCGACCAGGGGGGCCGCGGCCTGGCCGTCGCGACGGTCATCGCGCTTCTGCTCGGCGTCTCGCTCATGGACTCGGCGATGGTGCTGCTCGGCGCCGGGGCTCACCGCGTAAGCGAACGCTTCCTGCGCACCCTGAGCGACGTGCTGGCGATCGCGATGGGCGCTCTCGGCGTGTGGCTGGTGCTGCGAGGGATCGTCGGCTGATGCGAGGAGGATCGACGGCCGGTCAGAACTCGTACGGAGACCACGGCGCCGGGTCCCAGCCGAACATCGCGTCGGCCCGCGCGAGCGCGCCCTCGGCACGTTCGTCGACCCGGCCGGCGCGGTGCAGCTCGCGGAACGAGGTTCCCCCGAGGTAGGTCGCCCCGAGGTCGCTGGCCGTGCACGCGATCTCGGCCGGTTCGCTCGTCGCTTCGGCCACGGCGCTGCCATCCTCGGCGGCCTCGAGCGCGTACCGGCCCTCGTTCCACGGGCAGAACGGGTCGGCGATCTCGAGGACGACGCGCCCGGCCGCCCCATACCGGCGCGCAGCCAAGGCGCCCGGCACGTCGACCAGCCGGACCCACAAGTTGTCGGACACCCTGGCTCCCAGGCGCCGGGGTTCGCGAAGCAGATGGAACAGCGGCTCGTCGCTGGGGCGGTTCGACGCGTCCACGTAGGTCATCAGGTCGACGTCCAGCACGAAGCGCCACAGATCCGCGTATGCGCCCGGGTTCGCGGCCACCAGATCGCGAACGTGCAGTGTGGAGTTCGGCGTGCCATCGGGCCAGTCGTGCGCGACCTTATAGATGGCGTAGCCGTCCACGCCGGCCGCGCCCTCGTGCAGCGCGAAGAAGGACGGCCGTTCCTTCTCCGCGCCGTGCTCGTGGCCGATAACGTACGCGAGGCGCCGCTCGTCCAGGCGCACCATGCCGGGGACGCCGAGCCGCGTCGCCTCGTGGACGGCGAGGATCTCCTTGGTGGCACGTTCGCGATCGACCAGACGGATCTGGCCCGACGGCCCATACCCGCGGACGAACGCCGAGCGGGCGGTCTCGATCCGGAACGTGAGCCCGATCGTCCCGAGCCCGTAGCCGTACCGTCCGTAGATCCCGCCTTCGGATGCGTACAGGACGGACAGGAGCTCCCCTCGCTCGCGGGCGTCGTCGAGCAGCCATCGCATGAGACGCCCGGCGATCCCCCGGCGGCGGTGCGTCGGCAGCACGCCGACCAGGGTCGCGTAGCCGACCACCAGCTCGCCCCCGGGGATCGAGATCGGCATCGTGAACGCGCCCGCCGTCCCGACGATGTCCGGGCCGTCGAACGCCGCGACGTTGCGGTCGGGCTCCGCGATCGAACGCTCGCGCTCGAGCTCGTCCCGGTCGGCGGCGTCGCTCGACGCGGTCTCGGACGCGATCAGGAACGGCTCGAACTCTTCCTCGGTGATCCGCCGGATCTGCAGGTCCATCCGCCGAGATTACGAGGGCGGCAGGCCCTCGAACGGGTCGCCCAGCACCGGCGAGCCGGGCTCGCCCGGCGGCCAGGCGATCACGAACGACTCGATCGCCAGGAGGTCGGGCCACAGGTCGAACGGGAGGTCCTCGAGCTCGGCCTGCGTCTTGTGGCTACGGAGCGCCTCGACCTTGCGCTCGTACACGCTCGAAGCGTCGACGCGCACGCCGATCGCGTCGTCCGCCACGCCGCGCGGCATGAACGGCTGGGTAGGGTCCATGGGCTCGAGCCCGCGCTCGCGCAGCAGCTCGTTCAGGCGCTCGAGGTCACCCGCCGCGATCGCGACGTGCAGGAGCCGCGCGAGGCCGGGCGTGCCGCGTTCGCGCTCGGCGCGGAAGGCCTCAGTCGCGGCCGCCCCGACCGTGATGTGGTCCTCGTGGCCGGTGATCCCGTCGGGCCCGAACGTCACGACGACCTCGGGCTCGGTCTCGCGAAGGATCTCGCGCACCTCGGACGCCAGTTCGTCGCGCAGCGCGGGCAGCCCGCCGTCGGGACGCCGCAGGAACCGGAGGTCGGGCTCGAGACCCAGCGCAAGCCACGACGCCTCGTCCTCGGCCTCGCGGACACGCCCGAGGTCCTCGCGCGTCGCGAGTGACGGGTCGGCGATCCTGCCGGCGTCCCCGCTCGTGGCCAGGACGGCCGTGAGCGCGACGTCGTCGGCATGGATCGCCAGGCTGCCGCCCACGCCGTAGGTGTCATCGTCGGGGTGTGCGAAGACGCAGGCGACCCGCCGCACCGGCTACGGGATCGGCGGGAGATCCAGGAGCGGCTCGAGCCCGACCGTGAGCCCCGGCCGCGTCATGACCGCTCGCGCCGCCATCAGCACCCCCGGCATGAACGACGAGCGGTCGGTGGAGTCGTGACGGATCGTGAGCGTCTGCCCCTGCCCTCCGAAGATGACCTCCTGGTGTGCCACCAGGCCCGGCAATCGCACCGAGTGAATGCGGATCCCGTCGACCTCGCCTCCGCGTGCGCCCTCGAGCGATTCGTCGGCCGGACCGCGCCACGCCTCCCCGCGCTCCTCCTGGATCCGCCGGACGGTCGCGATCGCGGTCCCGGAGGGTGCGTCGGCCTTCTGGTCGTGGTGCAGCTCGATGATCTCCACGGCCGGCAGGTAGTGGGCCGCGAGCGCCGAGAAGCGCTGCATCAACACGGCGCCCAGGGCGAAGTTCGGCGCGACGATCACGTTGGACTCGTGTCCCTCGTCCGAGAGCAGCTTCTCGATCTCCTGAAGCTCTTCCTGCGTGATGCCGGTGGTGCCGACGACGGCATGCACCGCGTGCGAGATGCACCATCGGATGTCGTCCATCACGACGTCGGGATGCGTGAAGTCGATCGCGAGGACGGCCTTGGCCTCCAGGAGGCGCTCGAGCTCGTCGGAGACCGGGACGTCGATCTCGGGGTGGCCGATCATCTGGCCGACGTTCTGGCCGATCTTCGAGCGGTCGACGGCCGCGACCAGCGCGAAGTCCTCGGAATCGGCGAGCGCGCGACAGACCATGAGGCCCATGCGGCCGCACGCGCCGACCACGCCAACGCGGATCACGCGATCGCGTCCTTGCCCGAGAAGGGCCCGAGGACGGTGACCGTCATCGGTTGCGAGAGTACCCGCTCGGCCGCACGCTCCGCGTCCTCCGGCGTCACGGCCTCGATGCGCGACAGCAGCTGGTTCACGGTCAGCGACTCGCCATGGCCGATCTCGGACTTGCCCAGGCGCGACATGCGGCCGCCCGGGTCCTCGAGCGAGAGCACCAGCGAGCCCTTCATGTGCCCCTTGGCGCGTTCGAACTCGTCGGGGGCGAGGCCCTTGTTGGCCACGTCCTCGAGCTCGGTCCGCATGATCGCGAGCGTCTCCTTTGCGCGACCGGGCGTCGTTCCGGCGTAGGCGCAGAACACGCCGGCCTCCGCGTACATCGAGTGGTACGAGTACACGCTGTACGCCAGTCCGCGCTTCTCACGGATCTCCTGGAACAGCCGCGAGCTCATCCCGCCTCCCAGCGCGTTGTTCACCACGCCGAACGCGAACCGGTCTGGGTCGGTGCGCGAGAGCCCGCTGGTGCCGATGCAGATGTGCGCCTGCTCGGTCTTGCGCTTCTTCACCAGCGAGCGGCCCGAGGGCCCCGGTACGTCACCGGCGGGTCGCAGGTTCCAGGCGCTGGGACCCGCGGCGCGGACGGTGCCCGGGTCCATGTGCTCGGCGACCAGGTCCAGGAGCTCCTCGTGACGCAGGTTCCCCGCCGCGACCACGACGACGTTGCCCGGCACGTAGTGCTTGCGGTAGAAGCGACGCACCTGGTCGCGCGTCGCGTTGATGATGCTCTGGCGCGTGCCCAGGATCGGCCGGCCGAGCGGGTGCCCGGGCCACAGCGTCTCGGTGAACAGGTCGTGGACCAGATCGTCCGGGTCGTCCTCGTGCTGGTTGATCTCCTCCAGGATCACCTGCCGTTCGGCGTCGAAATCCGAGATGCGCAGCACCGAGTGCTGGAGCATGTCCGACAGGTGCTCGACCGCCATCGGCAGGTCACGGTCCCGAACACGCGCGTAGAACGCCGTGTATTCCTTGGCGGTGAACGCGTTCACCTCGCCGCCCACCGCGTCGAACGCCTCCGCGATGTCGCGCGCGCTCCGCAGCTTCGTGCCCTTGAACAGCAGGTGCTCGAGGAAGTGGCTCGACCCCGAGATCGGCGGTGGCTCGTCGCGCGAACCGGCCAGCACCCAGAAGCCGAGCGTCACCGAGCGGACACCGGGCATCCGCTCGGTGACGACGCGCAGGCCGGAGGTGAACTCCGTGCGTCCGATCGGCATCGGTCAGGCGTTGTCGCGGGGCTGAGGGTCGCGATCGCGGTCGCGCGGCCGGCGGTCCCGATCCCTCGGTCGCCGGTCGCGGTCCCGGTCTCGGCGCGGCCGGTCCTGCGATGCCTCCTGCTCCATGCCTTCGGGGATCGCCCACTCCTCGCCGACCGGCTTGAGCGAGATCTTGCCGCGGTCGTCGATGTCCTGGACCTCCACCTCGATCGTGTCGCCGACCTTAACCGCGTCCTCGACGTTGGCCAGGCGCTTGCCCTTGCCCAGCTTCGAGATGTGGATCAGGCCGTCGCGTCCGGGGACGAGGTTCACGAACGCCCCGAACGTGGTCGTGTTCACCACCGTGCCGGTGAAGTGCTCGCCGACCGTGATGGGACGTGGGTTGGCGATCTCGTCGATGATCCGTGCCGCCTCGTCGGCCCCGCCCGCCTCGCGAGCGCCGATGAACACGGTGCCGTCGTCCTGGATGTCGATGTCGGCCCCGGTGAGCGCCACGATCTCGTTGATCTTTTTGCCCTTGGGCCCGATCACCTCGCCGATCTTGTCGGCGGGGATCTTGAGCGTCAGGATCCGCGGCGCCTTCGGGTTGACCTCGGTTCGCGGCTCGGGGATCGCCTCGCGGATCACCTCGAGGATCTTGAGCCGGGCCTCCTTGGCCTGGTCGAGTGCGCCCACGAGGACGTCGCCCGGCAGGCCGGTGACCTTCATGTCCAGCTGGATCGCCGTCACGAAGTCGCTCGTCCCCGCGACCTTGAAGTCCATGTCGCCGAGCGCGTCCTCGGCGCCCAGGATGTCGGTCAGGGTCACGAACGTGCCCTCCTCGGCGATCATGCCCATCGCGATGCCCGCGACCGGCGCCTTGATAGGCACCCCCGCGTCCATCAGCGACAGCGTGGAGGCGCACACGCTCGCCATCGACGTCGAGCCGTTGGAGCTCAAGATGTCGGACACCAGCCGGAGCGCGTAGGGGAACTCCTCCTCCGTGGGGATCACCGGCACCAGGGCCCGCTCGGCGAGCGCTCCGTGGCCGATCTCGCGACGACGCGGCGATCCGATGCGGCCCACCTCGCCGGTGGAGAACGGCGGGAAGTTGTAGTGGTGGATGTAGCGCTTGCTCTCCTCCGGGTCCAGCGTGTCGATCATCTGGGTCATCCGGAGCATCCCGAGCGTGGTCACGTTCAGGGCCTGCGTGTCGCCCCGGTTGAACAGGCTCGAGCCGTGCGCCCGCGGGATCAGGCCGATCTCGGCGGAGAGCGGCCGGATGTCCATCGGCCCGCGGCCGTCCAGCCGCACGCCGTGCTCGATCACCCGCGCACGCATGACCTTCTTCTGCAGGTCCTTCCAGGCGGGCGAGATCTCGGACTGGCGCGCGGCGTAGGTCTCGGCGCCCCAGGTCTCGAGCAGGTGACCCCTCACCTGCTCCTTCAACTCGTCGAGCGCCGCCTCGCGCTCGGCCCGGTCGGGCACGATCGCGGTTTCCAGGCGCTCCTTGAAGGTTTCGACCGCCGCCCACGTGTCCGGGGCGTACAGCGGCCTGGGCTCGAACGGCTGCGGCTTGACGTCGGCCTTGGCGATCAGCTCCAGCTGGAGCTCGATCAGCTCGTCGATCGCGCGCTTGGCGGCCACGAGCCCCTCGGCGACGACCGGTTCGGTGGGGGCCGCCCCCTTGTCGCTCTCGAGCAGCGCCCACGTGTTGTCGGGCGCCTCGCCCTCGATCATCAAGATGTCGACCTCGCCGGCCTCGTTGCGGCGGCCCGCGACCACGATGTCGAACGTGGCCTCCTCGAGCTCCTGGAACGTCGGGTTGATCCGCCACTCGCCCTCGATCAGGCCGAGCCGGACCGAGCCGACCGGGCCCTCGAACGGGATCCCGGCGAGCATCGTGGCCAGGCTGGCCGCGTTCATGCCGGGGATGTCGTACTGGTTGGCCATGTCGACCGACAGCACGGTGATCACGACCTGGACCTCGTCGCGGTAGCCGTCCTTGAAGCTCGGCCTCATCGGCCGGTCGGTCAGCCGCGCGGTCAGGATCGCGGTCTCGGACGGGCGGCCCTCGCGGCGGAAGAAGCCGCCGGGGATCTTGCCGGCTGCGTACATCCGCTCCTCGACGTCGATCGTGAGCGGGAAGAAATCGATGCCCTCGCGGGGCTGTGCGGTGGTGCATGTAGCGAGCACCTGCGTCTCGCCGTACGTGACGACGCACGAGCCGCCGGCCTGCTTCGCAAGCCGGCCCGACTCGAACGTCAGTGTCTTGTTCCCGAACTCTCGGGAAAGGGTTATGGCCATGGGCCGTCTGCCTCCTACATAGTCGTGCGCGGCGCGATCGCGTCGCGCGGTTGGGGCGGAGGCTTCCACGGGGGCGCCGCTCACGCGTGCGCGCTGCCGCCCCCCTGGCCGGTTGTCAGTGGTGAACCGCCGATCGAGATCGGAGGCTCGCTACTGATAACCGACCGCGGGTGCACCCGCCTCCGGTTGATCAGTGGTCCGTTCGCATCCCCCCTATGGGAGAGGGCGCCCCGCGAGGGCGCCCTCGGTGTCCTATCGGCGAAGACCGAGCTTCGCCACGATCTGTCGGTATCGCTCGACGTCCTGTCTCCGCAGGTACTCCAGGAGACGGCGCCGCCGGCCCACGAGCATCAGGAGCCCACG
>Ga0114129_10010178_pt1 | contig 13406 bp, 6 predicted proteins | sample RhiMetdeltSRZDD1_FD_80071 | JGI IMG/M metagenome (GOLD analysis project Ga0114129, IMG submission 80071) | Populus rhizosphere microbial communities from Tennessee, USA - Rhizosphere MetaG P. deltoides SRZDD1 (version 2) (version 2) | ecosystem: Host-associated > Plants > Roots > Rhizosphere >...
GAGCGAGAGATTCCCAGTCTTCAACCGATCGTTGTGACAGCCGACACAGTACCTGTCGACGAGGGAAGCGTCCGGCGGTTCGAGCGCTGCGGCAGCCTGCCTCACCTTTGGTGCCGCCGCGGCGTGTCCATGAATGGCGATCGCACACACGATGACGATCGCCGCAAAGAGGCACGCGGACTGCGCGTGAGCCCTGTTCGGCCCCGACCGCTTCGTCATCGACGCCGCCATCCCTGGTCGAAAAGCCACGGCATGTTCGCACAGGATACCGCGTCGCCGCCGAACAGAACAGGCTCACTCGAGCTCGGACCGGCCATATCGGCAAAAGTGTAACCATTTGTCTGCGGCGGAATGTGTTGGACTGCAAACTAGCGCAACCCTTGGGCTGCCCCGGCGATCGTTTGCACGTCGCCGGACTACGAATTAAGGATCAACAGATCGAAGAAATCCGTAAGATGCGTAAGGCCGAGCCGACTCGGCAAAAGAGAGATGGACCTCCGAATCAAACCGACTGTCGCTGCAGTGCTATCGGCGTATCTCGTCGCGGTCGCCGCCGCGCAAGTGACCGACCAGAGTCTTCTCAAGCCGGACCCGCAGGACTGGCTGATGTACTCGGGGACGTACAACTCGCATCGGCATTCGCTGCTGAAACAGCTGACGTCCGCAAACGTCGGACGCCTTCAAGCCAAATGGGTCTACCGAATGGCCGGGCAGGAGGCGATTCAGGCGGTGCCGATCGTCTACAACGGCGTGATGTACATCTCGCAGTTCAACCGCGTCGACGCGATCGATGCGCGCAGCGGCAACATCGTGTGGCAATACCAGCGGCCGCCGGTGACGCGCGGCGCTCAGCGCGGCACCGCGATTTTCAACAACAAGCTGTACGTCACCGCCGCCGATGGCGCGCTCGTCGCGATCGATTCGCGCACCGGTCATACGGTGTGGGAGACGAAGGTGGCCCCGCCATGGCGCCTGGCCGGCCAGGCACCGCTCGTGGCCAAAGGCAAATTGATCGTGAGCGGCAACACGCCGAGCGGATTCATTCAGGCCTACGACGCCGAGAGCGGGAAGCACGTGTGGACGTGGAATGCCATTCCGCAGAAGGCGGGCGATCCCGGCAGCGAAACGTGGGCCGGCGATTCGTTCACGCTCGGCGGAGGACCGGTGTGGGTGAGCGGCAGTTACGACCCCGAACAGAACGCGATCTTCTACGGAACGGGCCAGCCCGGCTCGCAGTGGGCCGGAGAGGTGCGCGAGGGCGACAATCTCTACACCGACAGCATCGTGGCGATCGACGTCGACACGGGAAAAATCAAGTGGCATTTTCAGAACACACCGCACGACGTGCACGACTGGGACTCGCTCGAGATGCCGATCTTGATCGATGCGCCGTTCGGCGGTCAGGGCCGGAAGCTACTGGTGCAGGCCAACCGCAACGGCTTCTACTACATCCTCGATCGCACCAACGGCAAGTTTCTATCCGGCACGCCGTTCGTCAGTCGTGTGAACTGGGCAAGTGGCCTCGGTGCGGAGGGACGGCCGATTCTGACGTTCGGACATGAGCCGAGCGTCGAAGGTTCTCACACGTGTCCATCGACGGCGGGCGCGACCAATTGGCCCTCGCCCGCCTACAACCCCGATCTGAATTACTTCTTCCTCGTCGCCCAGGAGGGTTGTGGGCTCGTCCTCCGCACGACCGATCGCCCGGGCGCCGGCGGCGGCTACGTCGAAAGCCCGAAGCCGGAGGAAGCCTGGCAGCTTTACGTGCGCGCGCTCGATGCGACGACAGGGAAGAAGGTCTGGGACTATCAGCAGATCAGCTCGTTCCATTACGGGCCGGGCGTGCTGTCGACGGCGGGCGGTCTCGTGTTTGCCGGCGAGCATAAGGGACAAATCAGCGCGCTCGACGCCCGAACCGGCAAATCGCTTTGGCATTTCAACAGCGGTGATCTGATCACGTCGTCTCCGATCAGCTATGCGATCGACGGCCAACAGTACGTGGCGATTTCATCGGGCGGAAACATCCTGGCGTTTGCGCTGCCGTAGATGACATCGATGAGGAGAGCTCTTTCCTTCCTGGCCATCGCCGCCTTCAGCGCGACGGTCACGTTCGCAGCGCAGCGTGGCGGGGGCGGCGCCAACGAGACCGCGGCCACGAATCCGTTTGCGGGAAACGCGCAAGCGGTCGAGGAAGGCCGAGACATCTACAACCGGACCTGCACGACCTGCCACGGCCCGGACGGCGCCGGAGGTGAAATGGGCCCCGCCCTTGGTGTGCCGGCGCGCCGGTACGCGCAGGGGACCGACGCGCAGATCTTCGACGCGATCAAGAGCGGCATTCGTGGAACGTCGATGCCGGCGTTCGGCAGCCGGCTGCCGGACAACGACATCTGGAAGGTGACGGCATACATCCGCGGTCTTCGCGGTACCGCGATCGACGCGCCTGCCGCCGGCGACGTGGCGCTTGGCGAACAGATCTTCTGGGGCAAAGGTGAGTGTGCGAATTGCCATGTGGTGAGGGGCAAGGGAGGGTTGATCGGACCCGATCTCACGAACCTCGCTGGCACGCGCAAGACCGCGTCGATTGTCGACGCACTGACCAAACCGCTGCACAGGGTCTTCGGCGACGGCGGCGCGATCCCACGAATTCTCATTCCCAATGCCACGTATCAGCCCGTGCGGGTGACGACAGCCGACGGGAAGGTGATCACCGGCGTGCTGAAAAACGAGGACAGCTACTCGCTGCAGGTGATGGGAAGCGACAACCAGCTGCACATGTTCGATCGCGCGAAGATCAAGCTCGTCTACGAGACGAAGACGCTGATGCCGACCGACTACGACAAGCGTCTGTCGCCCGATGAATTCAGGAATCTGGTTGCCTATCTCACCCGTCTGCACGTGCCGGCGCCGGCGTCCCCAACGGGTCGAGGCGGCGCGGACCCGCCTGCGCCCACGGCCGACTATTTCGTGTTCGTCGGCAGCTACACGAATCCGACGCCGACGACGTCCTCCGGCGCCAAGGGCATCTACGGCTTCCGCTTCGACACGAAGACCGGAACGTTGAGCCCGCTCGGATTGGCGGCGGCGACGATGAACCCCGCGCATGTGTGGGCTCATCCGAACGGGAAGTTTCTCTACGCCGCCAACTGGGAGACCGGCGACAAGATCGTTGGCGACACGGTCAGTGCCTTCGCAATCGATCAGAAGAGCGGCGCGCTCAACCTGCTCAACAAAGTCAGCGCTCACGGTGATCGCGCGAATCAGGTTGTTCTGGATCCGGGCGGCAGAGTGGCGATCGCAGTGACGTACAACAGCGGCACAGTGACGGCTTACGGCGTCGAGTCGGACGGCAAGCTGAGCGAAGGCTTCTACACCGATCAACACAGCGGCGCTCCATTGAGCCCGCGCCAACCTGGTCCCCGCGCGCACGGCGTCGTGTTCAGCAAGGACAGCCGCTTCGCGTACGTCGCGGAGCTCGGGTTGGATCGCGTCTACAGTTATCGCCTCGACACGATCAAGCGGACGATGACGCCGTTCGATCCGGCTTACGTCAGCCTGAAAGGCGGCTCGGGCCCCAGGCGGCTCCAGCTTCATCCAAACGGTCGGTTCCTGTACGTGAACCACGAGACCGATTCGGCCGTCAGCGTCTTCGAGGTGAACGGCGGCAGCTTGAAGGAGATCCAGTCGGCATCGACGCTGCCCGCGGATTACAAGGGCAACAACTCGACCGCCGAGATTCAAATCGACGCGGAAGGCAGGTTCCTATACGTGACGAACCGCGGCCACGACAGCATCGCGGTGTACGCCGTCGATTCGACGAAAGGCACACTCACGCCGACCGAGCACGTACCGAGCCTCGGCAAGACTCCCAGAAACATCACGATCGATCCCACCAACGAGTATTTGATCTCGGCCAATCAAGGCAGCGACAACATCGTCGTCTTCCGCATCGATCACAGAACGGGTCATCTGACGCCGACCGGATCGCAGCAGGCCGTGCCGCAAGCCGGCGGCCTCGCGTTCGTGAAAGCGCAGTGACACCATTGCGGCCGTGATCAGAGAAGCTGTCTGACCAAAGCTGTCTGACAACCGACGAACGCCAACAATCTGTTTGTGTGGACCTTGAATGGGTATATAAGGCCGCTGAAGAGCGTTCCTACCTCCAGAAGGAGACGAGGATGATCGCACGATGTCTGTTCCTGATGACGATCGGCCTCCTCTTGCCGACCGACCTCTTCGGCCAATCGACAGCCGAAATTCGAGGAGTTGTCCAAGACGAGAGCGGTGGAGTGATTCCAGGCGTCTCGGTGACCGCCATCAACGAACTGACCGGGCTGGAGAGGCCCGCCATATCCGACAGCGGAGGGCGCTTCAACTTTCCGCGTCTGCCCGTCGGCAACTATCGCGTCGAAGCCACGTTGCAGGGCTTCCGCAAGTTCGCGACGCCGCCGTTTCGACTCGATGTCGAGGACATTCGACAGGTCAACGTCGTCATGGCGGTGGGTACCGTCAATGAAGGGGTGACCGTTTCGGGTACCTCCCCCACCGTCGAAACGGTCGGCGGCACGCTCAGTCAGATCGTCGACGAGCGTCGCATCCGCGAGCTGCCATTGAACGGCAGAGACCCTCTGCAGCTGCAGGTGCTGTTGCCAGGCGTCGTCCAGGGCAATGGATTTACGACGATGCAGCAGGAAGGGGGGATTTCGGTTCATGGACTTCGCGGTATTTCCAACAACTACATGCTGGATAGCGGGGACAACAACGACGTCCTCGGCGGCGTGGCCGCCATCGTCCCCAATCCTGATGCGCTCGAAGAATTCACGGTCCAGACCAGCAATTTCGGCGCCCAATACGGGCGGAACATGGGAGCGGTCATCAACGCCGTCACCAAGTCCGGCACCAACAAGCTCCACGCAGGCGCGTATGACTTCACGCGCCACGAGGCGCTCGACGCGAAGCAGTTCTTTGCGTTGCAGAAAGGCGAACTGAAGCGCAGTCAGTATGGCGGCACCGTTGGTGGTCCAATCAGACGCGACCGCGCGTTCTTCTTCTTTGCCTATCAGGGCCTCAACGAGCGAAAAGGAGAAAGCCGGTCGAACCTGAACGTGCCGACGGCAGCCGAACGAAGGGGCGATTTCTCCCAGTCGAGTCTGAAGCCAAGAGATCCGCTCACCGGCCAGCTTTTTACGAATAATCAGATTCCGCTGGCTCGTTTCGATCCCGCCATCGTGAAGTTCATGGATGCACTCATCCCGATGCCGAATTCCGGGGGCCAGTACATCTACAACGCGCCCAATACGAAAGATGGCTCACAGTTCATGGGCCGCGTCGACATGCAGCTGACCGGTCAGCAGCGTCTGTTCGGCCGGGTGTTCTACGATACGAACGACACGATCAACACGGCGGGCTTGCCTGACCTGCATGCCAGCGTCTCCTTCAAGACCTGGAACGCCGCGGTCAATCACACTCACATCCTCAGCTCGAATCTTGTCAATTCGGCGCAGTTCACGTACGCGAAGACGGACCTGTTCCGTGGTCCCCTGCCGGTTGGAGACAACATCAACTATCAGAGCTTCGGCGTGAAGGTGAATTACGCGACCGCCGATCCCGGAGTCAAGCTCGCGACGATGTTTCGCGGCGGCGTCTCCGGGTACTGGGACATGAACCAGGACGCGTACGAGCCGGACGATCGACCGGTCGTTCAGCTGAAGGACGACCTGTCCTACAGCCGCGGCGACCACGTCGTGAAGTTGGGCGGCGAGTATCGCTGGTCCGCCAACAACCGGATCGCGGCCAACAACAACGACCCGGTTTTCAATTTCAACGGTCAGTACAGCGGAAGCCCGCTGGCCGACTTTCTCCTGGGGAAGGCCGCCAGCGTTCAGCAGTTCTCGGTGAGGCACAACAGCGGTCGAGCGCAAACGTTTGCTGCGTATCTCCAGGATGATTGGCGGGTTGGCCAGCGTCTCACGCTGTCGCTCGGTGTGCGTTGGGAGCCGTTCTTCGCCTTTTACGAGGTCGACCAGCCGCAACCGGTCTTCCGGCCCGGCCAACAGTCGACGTTATACCCCAGCGCACCGCGCGGATTGCTCTACGCAGGTGATCCAGGCATTCCTCGAGGCGGGCATCCGACATTGTGGGGGAACGTTGCCCCGCGTCTCGCCGCGGCTTGGAGTCTCGACCCGAAGACAAGCGTTCGGACGGCCTATGGCCGTTTCTACGACACCGCGCGTTTTTTCAACTTTCCCAAGACTCTGGTGTTCACGCCCCCGTACTCGCTCAGCCGCACGACCAACGATGTCCAGTTCAGCGACCCCTATGCGGGCAGAGTGAACCCCTATCCCTATCACGTGCCGTCGACGGCGCAGGAGCTCGCGGCCTACCAGTTCTCCAGGCCGGTGCGCGTGACGTCGTATCCGGATGATTTTTCATCCGGCTATGCGCAGCAGTGGAATGTCAGCATTCAGCGCGAACTGGTTGCACAGCTGATTGTGTCGGCCGCTTACGTCGGCACGAAGGCAGACAAACTACCGACGACGCGGCAGATCAATCCCGCATTGCTCGTTCCAGGCGCGACGCTGGCGAATCGTCAACAGAACCGCCTCTATCCCGAGTTTGAGAGCATCTCGAGCTTCGATCCGATCGGCCGATCGCGCTATCACGCGTTGGAGCTGACGGTGAATAGGCGATTCGCCAAGGGGTATTCGATTCTGGCGAGCTACACCCTCAGCAAGGCGAGGGACAACACCAGCAGCGACGATGGTTACAACGCCCAGGATCACCTCAATCCCGACGACAACTGGGGACTGGCCGATACCGATCAGCGGCACAGAGTTGTCACCTCGTTCGTGTGGGAAGTGCCCTCCCCGCAAGGCGGCGCGGCAAAGGCGGTGCTCGGCGGCTGGCAGTTCAACGGCATCGTGACGCTATCGAGCGGGACACCGTTCACGATATCCAGCGGTCGGGACGCGGCGCTGAATTTCAACACCACTCGAGCGAATGTGATCGGCGATCCGAGTCTTCCAACCGATCGACCGCAAGCCGAGTTCATTCAGCGGTATTTCAATCCAGACGCGTTCGCGATCCCTGCGACCGGGACGCTGGGAAACTCACCTCGCAACTTCCTGATCGGACCCGGGTACAAGAACGTGGACCTCTCGCTGTTCAGGACGTTCAGGGTTCGGGAGCACCTCGCGGTGCAAGCCCGCCTCGAAGCGTTCAACGCCTTCAACTTCGTCAATTTCGGCAATCCGAGATCGAACATCGGCGCAGCGAATGCGGGTCGCATCGACATCGCGGGCGACCCGCGGATCATGCAGCTCGGACTCAGAATGACGTTTTGAGAACGTTACGCCGAAGCGGCTCGAGCGACAGACGCGCGACCTGATCTCGCGGCTCTTGGTTTGCGCGGCAACGCAAATTTCGCGATTCGATCCGAGATGATCGGCAGCGATGGCCGTGCGGCACGCAGCGACGCGTGGCTCTTGATCAACCCGATGAATCGCTCGACGAGCTCCGCCGAGTAGGCTCCCTGCCTCGCCTCCGCCCGCATCGTCGCGATGGCGGCGGTGCTCGACATGGCCTTGCGATACGGCCGTTTCGACGTCAACGCGTCATACACGTCGACGATCGTCACGATCTGCGCGAGCAGAGGAATCTCGTCGCCGGCGAGCCCATCCGGATACCCGCGCCCGTCGAGGCGCTCGTGATGATGGCGGACGATGGCACGAACCGCGTCGAAGGACCGAACGGTGCGACAGAGCTCATCGCCAACGACGGGATGCGTCTTGATCAGCGCGTACTCGCGCGTGGTGAGCCGCGATCGCTTCAGCAGCACGCGATCCGGGATGGCGATCTTGCCGATGTCGTGAAGAAACGCGCCGCGCTGCAAAGCGACGAGATCCGCCCCTTCGAGATGGCAGCTTGTCCCGAGCGCCGTCGCGTAGCTGGCCAGGCGCTCGCAGTGCCCGTGCGTGCTGGCATCGCGCGCTTCGACGATGCGGCCGAGCGCGAGAAACAACGCTTCTGCGGATTCGAGTTCGTCCGTGAGCCGTTTGACTCGAACGAGCGATCGGACGCGGGCCGCCAACTCCTCCGCGTCCACCGGCTTCGCGAGGAAATCGTCGGCGCCGGCGGCCAGGCCCGCCATGCGCATATCCCGCTCGTGGCTGCCGCTCATCAGCACGATCGGAATCAGCCGCGTCGCGTCGTGCTGCTTCAAATGCCTGCAGACCTCGAGGCCCGAAAGGTCGGGAATCACCACGTCGAGGAGCACGACATCGGGCAGCCGTTCCATGGCCATCTGGACACCCTCGCGGCCACTCGTCGTCGTACAGACGTCGTAGTTCGCGCGCTGCAGCAGTTCCCCAAGTCCGGCCACAGTGGCCTCGTTGTCGTCGACCACGAGAATCGTCGCCGGCTTTTTCATCTGCCGCCTCCGGCAGATCTTCCATCAAGTCGGTGTCCAGCCGAGGTTGTGCTCGGCAAGGCAGATATCCTTCGTCCTCAGTAGCTTAGGGAGCCATCACCAGATGGTGTTTCAAAAGCGCGCATCGAGGCGTACTGACTGAGGACGGTTGCAAAGGAAGAGGTTACACTGCAGTCGAGCCAGGCCAATTTTCGCTTTTTCATCGCCTGAGCCTGACCGCGGCGACGACACCTTCTTGTATGGGTGGAATGACGCGCCGTCGCGACGGGAGGGCTGACGAAGGCCGACGGGCGGTCGCGTCTCTCGCAACCGACCGTCAGCCTGCGACTCTCGGCGGACTGCCGATCAGAAGACGAACTTCAGACCGATCTGCAGCTCCCGCATCGGCTTTCTCGTGCTGTTGATCGTGCCGTACAGCGGGCTCGTCAACGTCGTGTTCGGGTCGTTCCAGATCGGATTGTTCAAGGCGTTGAACGCCTCGAGCCGGAACTGCAGCGTTTTGCTTCCCGCCCGGAAGTTCCGGATGATCGATGCGTCCACGTTGGTGATGCCCGGGCCGAAGAAATTGTTGCGGCCGGCGTTGCCCCAGGTGCCCGCTGGCTGCACCACGAACGCGTCGGTATTGAACCATCGTGCGATCGTCCGCTGATCGGCCGGCAGGACCGGGTCCTGCCCTGTCACGTTCGGACGGTCGGTGCCGGCTCCGGTATTCGACCTGTCGGTGCCGACGTAGGCTGTTCGCGGGAAGCCGCTGGATATCGAGATGATCGTGCTGATCTGCCATCCGCCGAGAATCGCGCCGCCGACGCCGGTCTGCATGAATCGCTTGCCGTCCCCGAACGGCAGCTCGTACAGGACCGAGGAGACGAACCGGTGCCGCACGTCGAAGACCGACAGGCCCCACTCGCATTCGAGACAGAAGCTGTTCTGTGGGAACAGCGTGTCGCCATTGAGTACGCGGATGCCGCTTCCGTTGTCCGTCGACTTGGAAAACGTGTAGCCGCCCAGCACGGACAGTCCCTGATGGAGCCGCCGCGTGAGCTTGACCGCGAGCGAGTTGTAGCGCGCCTCCGCGACGTTGCCGATTTCCTGGACCTTCGTGTATTCGGGGTACGGCTTCCGGCTCTGCACCGATCCGGTGACGCCGGGAATCGTTTCGTTCCAATCGAACATCCGCTCCAGACGATAGCTGCGCGAGCCGAGATAGCCGATTTCGAGCGCCGTCGAACCGTCGAGCTCCCGCTGGACGTTGAACAGGTACTGCCACATGTACGGCGTCTGGCGATCGGGCATGTTGCCGAGCACATAAATGTTCGTGAGGCACACCAACGGCGGCGCCACGCCGCAGTCGTTCGCGCTCCCAACGCCCCTGAACGGAACGTCCAGTGTCAGATCCGGCGTCAGCAGCAGCGTGTTGTCACGACGGCGTCCGGAGAGGTTGCGCGCCATGTCGAACCGCGGGTTGCCGGTGTCCTGCATGTAGAAGATGCCCGTGCCGGCGCGGTACGACCATTTCTCGCTCGGGTTCCAGGCCCATCCGACGCGCGGCGCGAAGTTTTTCTTGTCGTCGAAAATCAAGCGGTCGCCCAGACGGCCGTCGCGAGCCACCTGAATGTTCGGCGCAAAGCGGAGGACGGTGTTCTCGTAGACGTCGCCGCTGCCGATGCGCACCATCACGGGATGGCGGGACAGGTCCTGCACGTTCGGAGTCGTGTCGTGGAATGGGATCGACGCGTTCATCAGCGTGCCGTTCTTGTCCAGCCATGGCGGGGTGTACTCGTAGCGCAGGCCGAGATCGAACGTCATGTTCGAGCGGACCTTCCACGTGTCGGTGAAGTAATACCCGTGACTCACCGCGCGGAACTTCGTTACAGCCAACGCCACCGCTGATTCGGTCTGCTGGGGGTAGCCGAGCAGGAAGTCGGCGAAGGCGTAGCCTGTGGCGATGTTCTGAAATGCGAAGTTACCGCGCGCAAACTGGTTGCCCACCTGGTTGTACATGTCGTACCGAATGGTGCCACCAGCCTTGAACGAATGCCGCCCACGAATCCACGACACGTTGTCGGTGAACTCGAACGCTCTGTTTCGGTTCGTATACGGCCCTTCGGTGCTGTCGCCAAAGCCGCTGAACCCTGTGATGCCGATCGACGGAATCCCCCATGCCTCGGCAGGATTCAACGCGATGCCCGGGATGTTCAGCTCTTTGATGACGTCGCGCTCGAATGACAGTTCTCGTCCGAACGTGTTGAAGAAATAGTTGTAGCCGAACCGGAATTCGTTGACGAGCGTCGACGACAGCGTCCAGGTGTTGCCGAGCGCGACCTGATGAACCCGCGTGTCCAGCTTCGTGCCGTTCAACTTCAACGCCGGCGCCAGCTCGTTCTCTCTGGCATAGCTATAGCGGCCCATCCAGGCCGAGGCCGAGCTCTGGATCAGATCCATCCGCTGCGTGTACTGGTATTTGTTGATCTCGCGATTCTGCAGCGAGAGATAGTTGTTCGTCAGGGCGGCCGTCCCGGAATTGGGCTCCGGATAGAACTCGAGCAGCTTCTTGGAAATGCCGTTGATGCGGTTGGCGGGAATCACGTTGCCGCCGAACGGATTACACGTCCGCGTCGTGCCGACAACCGTGCACTGCGTCGGGTCCACGATCATCCCGGTTCGTTGACCGGTCTGGGTGTTGATCGCGCCGAGGTTGGCCAGCAGCTCCGAGAAGTCGCCGTTCCGCATCGCCGAGGATGGCACGCTATAGGGAGTCTGGGCCTGTTTCCGATCCCTGTACCCTTCGAAATTCGACATGAAGAACAGACGGTTCTTCAAGACCGGCCCGCCGGCCGTGTAGCCGTATTGATCCCATTTGAACGGCGCCTTTTTGGCAGCAGCCTGCGCCGCCGTGAAAGAGTACGGTCTGGAGTCGAAGGCGTCGTCGCGGTGGAACTCGAACAGCGTGCCATGCAAACTGTTCGAACCCGACTTGGTGACCACGTTCACCTGGCTCGCCTCACGGCCGAATTCAGCTGAATAGACGCCGGTCTGGACCTTGAACTCCTCGAGCGCGTCGATCGACGGCAGGAAGATGTACGTGTTGAAGTTGACGTCGGTGTTGTCGACACCGTCCAGTGTGTAGTAGTTGAATTCGCGGCGCTGGCCCGAAATCGACAGCTGCTGGTTGGCGCGCGTGCCGCCCTGGCGGTCCCCCGCCTGACCAGGACCGGCAAATTCGGCGCTGACGTTCGGCGTGAGGGCCACGAGCGCGAGATAGTTTCGGCCGTTGAGCGGCAGCTCGACGATGCGCCGGTTCTCGATGACGGTGCCGATGGTCGCATTCGCCGTTTCGACCAGCGGCGAGACCCCGGTCACGGTCGCCTGTTCGGAGATGGTGCCCAACTCGAGCTTGAAGTCGACGCGTGCCGTCTGCTGCACCTGCAATTCGACCTCGCGGGTGGCCGTCTTGAAACCCTCGAGCTCGCTCTTGACGGAATAGAGTCCCGGCGGCAGCGCCGGAAAGTCGTAGAGGCCGACGGTGTTGGTCTGTGTCGTCCGTGTGGCGTTGGTGGCTTTGTTCACCACGGTGACCGTCGCGCCGGGCACCACGCCACCGGTGGAATCTTTCACTTCTCCGGTGATGGTGCCCAGCGTTTGCGCAAAAGATGGCGCGCAGAAGAGCACCCAGATGAATCCCACAAATAGAGTCCGACGCATAGCAAACGGCTCCTTTCGAGCGAGAGAGCTAAAAAGCCTGCCCACGTGGAATGAAAACGGAGGATCGCTGCGCACGCCGGGGTCGCAAAGCGCGAACGCGCGAAGGCTACGCCCGGCGAATGGGCAAGTCAAGACGGATGCGTAGATGCGCGTCAAGACTCGCCTGACATCAACGGATCTTTGGATCCAGCCACCCGCGTACGTCCGAAGACGAGGGGACATCGCGACGAGGGCCTGTCACAGGCGTGCGTTTCAGCCGTCTTGGTATTAGAGAATAGGGTGTGAACCAGGCCGGGATCACGGGAACCCCATTCGAAGCGGTGCGCGGCAGGCTCTTCGGCCTCGCCTACCGCATGCTCGGCTCGCGCGCCGACGCTGAAGACATCGTCCAGGAAGCGTACGTCCGCTGGCATGAAGCCGCGCACGACGGCATCGAGAATCCCGAAGCGTGGCTCGTCACGACGACCAGTCGGCTCGCGATCGATCGCCTGCGGCGGCTCAAGACCGAACGCGAGGCGTATGTCGGTCCATGGCTGCCGGAACCGATCGTGGCCCAGGAGCTGCCGGACCGGAATCTCGACCTCGCCGACGACCTCTCGATGGCGTTCCTCACGCTGCTCGAGCGGCTCGCGCCCGATGAGCGGGCGGCATTCCTGCTGCACGACGTGTTCGACGTCGATTACGACCAGATCGCGTCGGTTCTCGAGCGGAGCGAATCGGCGTGCCGGCAGGTCGTCCACCGCGCGCGCGAGCGGGTGCGCGGCGACCGAAAGCGATTCGACGCGACGGAGTCGGCGAAGGCGACGCTGCTTCAGACGTTTCTGGCGGCCATGGATGCGCGCGACGAGCAGGCGCTGCTCGCGCTGTTCGCGCCCGATGCCACCTGGACGGCGGACGGCGGCGGTAAGGCCGGCGCCGCGCCGGTGCCGATCGTCGGCGCCGACCGCATCGCGAGGCTGGTGATCGGTCTGCGCGAGAAGTTCTGGGCGCCGGACCGTACGATCGAGGTCGCCACGGTCAACGGCGAGACCGGCCTCTGTATCCGCGACGGCCGTCGGCTGACAGCCACCCTGTCGATCGCCACCGACGGCGAGCGTATTCTCGCGGTCTACGCAGTCGTCAACCCGGACAAGCTTTCCTGAAGGCACCTGTCACACGCCCGCCGCCCCGCACGTCTTCGCTGTAGATAACAGAGGAGACTGACACATGACTTCAAGACTCGATATGACGAAATACCTCACCTCGGGGCTCGGCCGTGCGATGTTCACGCTGTCCA
>Ga0114129_10010179_pt1 | contig 13406 bp, 10 predicted proteins | sample RhiMetdeltSRZDD1_FD_80071 | JGI IMG/M metagenome (GOLD analysis project Ga0114129, IMG submission 80071) | Populus rhizosphere microbial communities from Tennessee, USA - Rhizosphere MetaG P. deltoides SRZDD1 (version 2) (version 2) | ecosystem: Host-associated > Plants > Roots > Rhizosphere >...
ACGTGAATGCTGTCGATGAACCGGATCCGGTGCGGATCGTTCTGCATGATCACCGAGCTCGTGCGCGTGCCGTCGCCGAAGAACCGCACGCCGCGCATCAGCGTGCCGTCGGTGACGCCCGTCGCCGCGAAGATGATGCTGCGGCCCGGCGCGAGATCTCTCGATTGATACACGCGCTTGAAGTCGGTGATGCCCATCGCGCGGCAGCGCTCCTCGTGCTCCGGCTTGCTGACGACCAGCCGCGCGAAGATCTCGCCGTTCAGACAGCGCATCGCGGCGGCGGTCAGCACGCCTTCGGGCGCGCCGCCGGTCCCCATCACCGCGTGCACGCCCGAGCCCACCACCGCGGCGGCGATGCCGGCTGACAGATCGCCGTCGCCGATGAGCCGGATGCGGGCACCGGTCTCGCGGATGTCGTTGATGAGCCGTTCGTGGCGCGGGCGATCGAGCACGATGACGACGAGGTCCTCGATGCGGCGGTCGAGGCAGCGCGCAATCGCGTCGAGGTTCTCGCGAACCGGCGCGTCGAGGCTGACCGCGTCCTTCGAGCTCGGCCCCACGACGAGCTTCTCCATGTACAGATCGGGTGCGTGCAGGAGACCGCCTTTGGTGGAGACGGCGAGCACCGCGATCGCATTCGGCGCGCCCGTCGCACACAGGTTCGTGCCCTCGAGCGGATCGACCGCGATGTCCACCTGCGGGAATCCGCCCGCCGCCGTGCGCCCGAGCGCGTGCGCCACGCCGACGCGCTCGCCGATGTACAGCATCGGCGCTTCGTCGCGCTCCCCTTCGCCGATGACGATCGTGCCGTCGATCGGCACGGTGTCCATCACCTTGCGCATCGCCTCGACGGCCACCTGATCCGACTTGTGCCGGTCGCCCTGCCCCATCGTGTGCGCGCACGCGACGGCGGCCTGCTCGACGACGCGCAGGAACTCGAGAGAGAGATCGGAATCCATTACGCCTTCACGTCGACCGCGTGCGGCGGCAGCTCACAGCGCGTCGGGCGATCCTGCCGGTAGCCGAGCAGGTAGTCGGCCTGCATGATCTTGTGAATCTCGCGCGTTCCCTCGTAGATGACCGCGCCCTTGCAGTTGCGATAGAAGCGCCCCACGGGATACTCGTCGGAGTAGCCGTTCGCGCCGTGGATCTGCACGGCGTCGCCGGCCGCGCGCTCGGATGCGACGGTCGCGAACCATTTCGCGAGCCCCGTCTCGCGCGTGTTGCGCTGTCCTGTGTTCTTCAGCCAGCCCGATCGCAGCCAGAGCAGGCGCGCGGCCTGATAGTCCGATTCCATCTGCGCGATCATTTCCTTCACGAGCTGGTGCTGTCCGATCTCGACGCCGAACGTCTTCCGCTCTTTCGCGTACTTCACGCTCGCGTCGCGGCACGCGCGAATCAGACCGGTCGCGCCCGCCGCGACGGTATACCGCCCCTGATCGAGCGCGAACATCGCAATCTTGAAGCCTTCGCCGACCCTGCCGAGCACGTTGGCGTCGGGCACCTCGACGTCGGCCATCTTGAACCAGCCGGTGTTGCCCGCGAGGATGCCCCACTTCTCCTTCATCGGCCCGCTCGAAAATCCCTTGAACGTGCGCTCGACGATGAACGCCGTGAGGCCCGAGGGGTCGCGCTGCTTTTTCTTCTCGAGATCGGTCCACGCGATGACCATGAAGTTGTCGGCGACGTCCGCGAGCGAGATCCAGCTCTTCTCGCCGTTCAGCATGTAGCGATCGCCCTGCTTGATCGCCGTCGACTGAATCGCGCGCGCGTCGCTGCCGGCGCTCGGCTCCGTCAGGCCGTAGCCGGCGATCTTCGTGCCCTGCGCCTGCGGCACGAGGTAGCGGCGCTTCTGATCCTCGGTGCCCCACGCGAGCAGCGACAGGCAATTCAGTCCGGCGTGCACCGACATGATCACGCGCAGCGACGTGTCGACGTACTCGAGCTCTTCGCTCGCGAGGCCGAGACACAGGTAATCCATGCCGGCGCCGCCGTACTCCTGCGGCACCGAGACGCCGAGCAGTCCGAGCTTCGCCATGCCGCCGAGAATGCGTTCGCGATCGAAGTGGTGGTTGCGGTCGTTCTCGCGGATGTACGGCGCGACTTCGCGGCCCGCCCACTCGCGCACCGACTGCTCGAGCAGACGATGTTCGTTCGAGAGTTCGAAGCTGATCATGGTCTGGCAGGTCTGGTAGGCCGGGTAGGTCTGGTGCGTCTGCGGGGTGGTTGGGCCAGCCTGGCTGCCCTACCCGACCCACCCGACCTACCCGACCCACCGGACATCATCGAAGCGCGAGATCGTATCACGCGCGGCGGGCGACGTGCACCGGCGCGGCGCGGCCCAAGTCGAGCGCGGCGGCGGCGCTGTGGCCGTTCGCGGCGATTTCGAGATGATCGGTGCTGCCGAAGAGCGCGACGACTTCGCCCACCGCCGCGTCGGCGTAGGTCGACACGACCTTCGAAATCTGGTGCGGGCCGACGCGAATCTCGAGCGACGCGCCGGCGAGCTTCTCGAACGTCTTGCGATCGATGTTGGTGATCAGGTTGCCGAACCGGTCGACGCGCAGCACTTCGCCGGCGATGTGATCGGCGTCGACCTCGGGCTGCGGCAGATCGAGGCGCTGAATCGTGCCGGCCGGACGTCCGAGCGCCGTCAGCTCGATGCCTTTCGCGAGCCACGCGGCCGCGGGCGCGAAGCGATCGCGGCCCTCGAACGTGCGGCTGACGGTGGGCCGCGCGTAGCGGCGCTCGCTCAGCTCCACCACTTTTTTCGGCGCGTGCTCGTCGATGACCGCCGTCAGCACGCCGTTGTCGGGCGCGACGAACTTGTAGTCGCCGATCTCGGCCGCGATGCCGCGGCGCGCCGACCCCACGCCCGGATCCACGACGACGAGAAACACCGTGCCGGCGGGAAAGTATTTGTACGCGGCGGCCAGCTCGAGCGCGCCGGCCAGCACGTCGTGCGGCGGCAGATCGTGCGAGATGTCGACGAACGTCACCTCCGGACAGATCCCGAGCGCCACGCCTTTCATCGTGCCGGCGTAGTGGTCGCGCATGCCGAAATCGGTGAGCAGCGCAATGACGGGCCGCGCCATGTTCTTACCGGACCGTATCCGCGGGATCGGTCCTGTTCACCACCAGCCTTCAACCGCGATGCCCGGCCGCGATAACGGAGCGGCCGGTCCTCGGTCGGGCAGGACGCACCGTCCAAGCTTATTACGCGGGCTTGCGAAACAGAATCTCGCGGAGGTTGTTCTGCAGCAGGAACGAATCCGAGACGCGCAGCCCGGAGAACAATCGAATGATGTCGCGGTTGAGCAGGACCGACTGCCGCCCGCGCGCCGCCGCGTAGTGGCGATGCTTCAGGTTCACTTCGTCGACGATGATGTATTTCGTGTAGCGCACGTCGGGCCGCGGCGTGCTGCCGAAAAAGCCGAGCAGCGCGCCCTCGGGGCGCAGCAGCCGCGTCAACTCCTTCGCGAGCTCCTGCGCCGACGCCTTGTCCATGTAATCGATCACGTCCCAGCAGAGAATGCCGTCGACCGTTCCGCTCTCCTGGGGAAAACGCTTCTTCAGAAACTCCGGCAGCGCCTCGAGCTTGTTTTCGCGCACGTGCCGATCGAGGTCGGCGAAGATGTCTTCGACGAAAATCTTGCAGCCGAGCTGTTCGCCGAAAAAACTGACGTTGCTGCCGACCACGGGACCGAGATCGAGCAGCACCGGCGAGTCGTGCGACGTCAGCGTCGTCAGGAATTTTCGGAGCGCCTTGGTGGCGAAGACCGGATCTTCCGCGGCGGACGGACTCGGCGGTACGTCGGGCTCGTTCTTCCGAGGCGCGAGGCGATCTAAGAGACCCACGGGCGATTCGTGTTCGGGAATCTGAATTCGGAAGTCGGGATTGTACCGGATTCGCGGGACCCGGCTCGACTCCGAATCCCCAAAATCCCCGAATCGCAGATCCCGAGACGTTTACGCCCGAGCCGGCTGCGGCTGCGGTTGTGCCTGCTGTTGCTGCGGCTGCGCGGGCTGCGGCCCACCTTGCGGCGACTTCGCCGCCTGCGGCTGCGCCTTGCGCTGCATGTCGACGCTGCCGCGGAAGTGCGCGCCCTCGGCGATCGCCACGCGCGGCGAGACGATGTCGCCGTCGACCGATCCGTTGTCGCGGATGTCGACCTTGTCGCTCGCGGTGACGTTGCCGGTGACTTCGCCCAGGACGATCACCGACTTCGCGAATACCTGAGCTTTGATGCGACCATTGGGGCCAATCGTGAGCACGTGATCGCGCAACTGAATGGTGCCCTCGACATGGCCTTCGATGGTCAGATCTTCGCTGCCGTTCAGCTCGCCCTTGATTACGACTGACTTCCCAATATTCACGATGTCCTTCTCCATATGATGACTTGCCTCTGGACGAGGACCGGGAACGCCCGCTGGCACCGGCGCGGGAGGCTGCGGCGCAGCCGTGGGTTGTCCGCTCGTCGGTCGGACCGCTTCATCGCGTTTCCACATGTAATCCTCCGCCTGTCCGCTAGCCGAGCGCTAGGGTATCTGCCGTCAGAATTGCCCGCGCGCGTTCCGGCCAGTATAGGTGTTGAGTGAAACGTTGTCTAGTCCTTTCGTTACCGCGATTTACGGGAATGGTAGAATGAACGATTCACACATGCGTGTCTATTTTGATTACAACGCGACTACCCCGCTCGCGCCCGAAGTGGCTGCGGCGGTTGCACGAACGTCGCAAGATCTTTTCGGCAATGCATCGAGTGTGCATTACTTCGGCCAGCAGGCGAAGGCCGCGATCGACGAGGCGCGCTCGGCCGTCGCCGCGCTGATCAACGCCGATCCGTCCGAGGTGGTCTTCACCGCCGGGGGGACCGAGTCCGACAATTTCGCGATTCGCGGCGCGGCGGACGCCGCCGAGCCAACGGGGCGGCGACATCTCATCGCGAGTGCGATCGAGCACGAGGCCGTCTTGAATACGTTGAAGGCGCTCGCGCGCCGCGGATGGCGGACCGCGCTCGTACCCGTCGATCAGTCTGGACGCGTGTCGCCGGATCAGCTCCGGAGCGCGATGGCGGACGACACGGCCCTCGTGTCGGTGATGCACGCGAACAACGAGATCGGCACGATTCAGCCCATCGCCGAGCTCGCGGCCATCGCGCACGAGCGCGGCGCCGTGATGCACACCGACGCCGTGCAGACGGCGGGCAAGATTCCGGTCGACGTGCGCGCGCTCGGCGTCGATCTGCTGTCGCTGTCGGCGCACAAGTTCAACGGCCCGAAGGGCGTGGGCGCGATCTGGATCAAGCGCGGCACGCGGCTGCAGCCAATCCTCACGGGCGGCAAGCACGAACGCAATCGCCGCGCGGGCACCGAGAACGTGCCGGCCATTGTCGGCATGGGCGTCGCGGCGCGGCTGGCGATCGGGAAGATGAGCGCGGAGGCGGCGCGCGTGAGCGCGCTTCGCGATCGGCTCGAAGCCGGCATCGTTCGCACCGTCCCGGGCACGGCGGTCAACGGCGGGGTGTCGGCGCGCGTGCCGAACACGACGAACATCAGCTTCGATCGCGTGGAAGCCGAGAGTCTGCTGATTGCGCTCGATCTCGAAGGCGTCGCGGTCTCGACCGGATCGGCGTGCTCGTCGGGCACACTCGAGCCGTCGCACGTCCTGCGTGCGATGGGCCTGCCGGCGCACCGGACGCAGAATTCGCTCCGTTTCAGCCTCGGGATGTTCTCGACCGAGGAAGAGGTCGATCGCGTGATCGAGATGATGCCGAGACTGGTCGAGAAGCTTCGAGGCCTTACTCGAAAGACAGCCACAGCTTGAAACGCAACCACGAAGGCACGAAGACACGAAGAAGAAATTCTTGAATGCGTATCGTAGTTGCCATGTCCGGCGGCGTCGATTCGTCGGTGGCCGCGGCGCTGCTCGCCGAGCAGGGTCATGACGTCATCGGTCTGTCGATGCAGCTCTATGACCAGACCGAGGGCCATGCGTCGTTCGGGAGCTGCTGCTCCATCGACGATCTCCACGATGCCCGGCGGGTCGCGGCCGCGATCAACATCCCGCACTACATCCTCAACTTCGAGCGCCAGTTCAACGAGCAGGTCGTCTCGAACTTCGTCCGCGAGTACACGTCGGGGCGCACGCCGCTGCCCTGCGCGCATTGCAACAGCGATCTCAAGTTCGCGACGCTGGTGGAGCGCGCGCGCGGATTCGGCGCCGATGCGGTCGCCACCGGCCACTACGCACGCGTCGAGCGGGACGCGTCCGCCGGACGCTACCGGCTGATGCGCGGCGTCGACCCGGCGAAGGATCAGTCGTACTTTCTCTTCTCGCTCACGCAGGACCAGCTCGCGCGGGCCGTGTTTCCCGTCGGCGATCGACCGAAGGACGCCGTGCGCGAGTACGCACGTCTGCGAAGCCTGCCGGTCGCGAACAAGCCGGACAGCCAGGAGATCTGCTTCATCCCGGATCACGATTACGCCGGGTTCGTGGCGAAGCACGCGGACGGCGTCTCGACACGCGCGACGGGCACGGGAGTCGTCGTCGACGAGCACGGGCGCGTCCTCGGCACGCATGCCGGCATCCATCGCTTCACCGTCGGCCAGCGGAAGGGTCTCGGTCTGACCTCGTCTCCGACGGGCGCACCGATGTACGTGCTCGCGCTCCGTCCGGCGGACCAGCAGGTCGTCGTCGGCCCGAAGTCGTCGCTCGAGCGCACGACGTTGACGGCGTCAGGGGTGAATTGGATCGTGGAGGAACCGCCCGGTCCCATCCGCGTCGCCGCTCAGATCCGGCACCGGCATCAAGCCGCCGGCGCGACCGTGCGCGCGCTCGGCGATGCGCAGGCCGAGGTCGTGTTCGATGCTCCGCAGATCGCGATCACGCCAGGACAGGCGGTCGTGTTCTACGAGCACACTACCGTCGTCGGTGGAGGCTGGATCGATTGACGAGACCGACGAGTACCGTTGTCCGTGCGGGTGAAGCTACACCGTCGCGAGATGTTCCGGAATATTTTCGAGGAAGTGCTCCGCGTCGATCGCGGCCATGCAGCCTGTTCCGGCGGCCGTGATCGCCTGGCGGTAGATGTGATCCTGGACGTCGCCGCATGCGAAGACGCCGGCGACGCTCGTCTTCGCGCCGTCGTGGGTGACGATGTAGCCGTTGGCGTCCATTTCGATCTGACCGCGGAACAATGACGTGTTCGGCGTGTGGCCGATGGCGACGAACACGCCGCTCACCGGCACTTCGGTCAGCACGCCGGTCTTGTTGTGGCGGAGGACCATCGACGTCACTTCGCCGCGCCCGCTGTCCTTGATTTCGTCGACTTCGCTGTTCAGCGCCCAGACGATCTTCGGATTGGCGCGGGCCTTGTCCTGCATGATCTTCGACGCGCGGAGGGCCTCGCGGCGATGGACGAGGGTGACCTTGGTCGCGAATCGCGTCAGGAAGATCGCTTCCTCCATCGCCGAATCACCGCCGCCGACCACGCCGATATCCTGACCGCGGAAAAAGTACCCGTCACACGTCGCGCAGGTCGACACACCGTGTCCCATCAGCGTGCGCTCGGACGGCAAGCCGAGGAGCCGCGCCGACGCGCCCGTCGCGATGATGACCGCCTTCGCGTGGAACTCCTCCTCCGCCGTCTTGATGACGAACGGCTTGGCGCACAGATCGACGCTGGTGACGTTGCCCTGGATGATCGCGGCGCCGAACTTCTCCGATTGCGCACGCATCTCGGCCATCAGGTGGGGTCCCATGATGCCGTCGCGATAGCCGGGATAATTCTCGACCATCGTCGTGAGCATCAACTGCCCGCCCGCTTCGATGCCTTCGATGACGAGTGGGTTGAGATTGGCGCGCGCGCTGTAGAGGGCGGCGGTGAGACCGGCCGGGCCCGAACCGATGATGGCGATATTCCTGGTCGATGACATGCGAGAGATGGCGAAGTTGGTGAGTTGGTGGATTGGTGAGGGGTGAATCGATTCGCCGACTCAACCGCTCGCCAACTCACCAATTGCTGTCAGATGTGCTTGTCCAGCATCTTCTTGAGCTCTTCCTTCTGCGCGAGCCCGATCCTCGACTCGACGACCTGGCCGCCTTTGAACAGCAGCAGCGTTGGAATGCCTTTCACCTGATATTGTTCCGGCACTTTCGGATTCTCGTCGATGTTCAGCTTGCCAACGGTGATCTTGCCCTGGTAGTCGGCCGCAATCGCATCGACCGTCGGCGCCAGCCGTTTGCACGGGCCGCACCATTCGGCCCAGAAATCCACCAGCACGGTCGCTCCGGACTTGAGCACGGTCTCGTCGAAGTTGCCATCTGTAAAGGTCTGAATGTTGTCGCTCGCCATCGCGTCTCCCCAGTCCCGAATCCCTAGCCCCTGATCCCTACGGCGCGCCGCGCCATGGCGCGCTCGTATATTCTGACGTACTCGCCGGCTGAACGGTCCCATGAATGATCCTCACGCATGCCGATCCGCTGCAGTGCCTGCCACTTGCGGCGGTCGCGGTAGACCGTGAGCGCGCGAAACAGCGCGTCGAGCAGCGCGTCCGGCCTGTACTCGCGGAACACGAACCCGTTGGGTTTCAGCCCGGCGCCCCGTTCGCCAGGCGTCGGCGCGCCGGGCGAATAATCGCGGACGGTGTCGGCAAGGCCGCCAACCTCCCGCACGACCGGCACCGTGCCGTAGCGCAGGCTGTACATCTGATTGAGCCCGCACGGCTCGAACTGCGACGGCATCAGGAACACGTCGGCGCCGCCTTCGATGAGGTGCGCGAGCGCTTCGTCGAATCCGACCTGCGCGCCAATTCGATCGGGGAATCGCGCGGCGAGCGTGGTCCACAGATCCTGGTAACGCGCTTCGCCGGTGCCGAGCACGACGAACGCGGCATCGAGACGCGGCAGATCGTCCTCGAGGGCGGCGATGAGATCGAAGCCCTTCTGATCCACCATGCGCGAGACCATGCCGACGAGCGGCCGCTTCATCGCCGCGTCGTCCGCGACGAGTCCATATCGCGCGAGGACCGCGGCCTTCGCCGCCCGCTTGCCGGACAGGTCGTCCGCGCTGAACGGTTCCGGAAGATATGGATCGTTCGCGGGATCCCACGCCTTCGTATCGATGCCGTTCAGGATGCCGACGAGATCCGCTCGCCGCATGCGCAGAATGCCGTCGAAGCCGAAGCCGAGCTCCGGCGTCTGGATCTCCTGCGCGTATCGCGGACTGACGGTCGTGATGATGTCCGCGTCGTTGATGCCCCCCTTCAAGAAACTGATCCGCCTCCAGTATTCGAGCCGACCGATCGTGAACAGCTCCCATCCCAGATCGAGACGCGGCAGCCAGTCGCCGTCGAACAGGCCCTGGTACGCGAGGTTGTGAATGGTGAAGACGCTCGGCAGCCCGCCCAGGATCGGATGCGACGCGTACAGCGTCTTCAGATACACCGGTGCGAGCCCGGCCTGCCAGTCATGCGCATGCACGAGCGACGGCGGCCGATCCTGACGCGCGCCGAATTCGAACGCCGCGCGGACGAGCATGGCGAAGCGCAGGGCGTTGTCGGGATAGTCGAAACCATCGAGGCCGTACAACGCGTCGCGATCGTAGAGATCGGGGCAGTCGATGAGCCATGCCCGCGCGCCGTCGGCGAGCGGCACTTCCTCGAAGCCCACGTCGCGGCTGAAGCCGCCGACGGTCACCGGAAACCGCTCGACGAGCAACCCGTCCGGTGAGCCGCGATACTTCGGCAGCGCCACCGTGACGTCCCATCCGAGCCGCGCGAGCGCCGGCGGCAGCGCGCCAAGAACGTCGGCGAGGCCGCCGGTCTTCGCAAACGGCTGCGCCTCGGAGCCGATGATCAACACACGGCCAGGTCCCATGCCCGGCGCGGCGCCGTCCGCCCCGCCCCGCTCACGCCGAGCCGGAACAGACCGTCGTGCGCGGATCGGCGCACCGGCAGAACGTTTGCGATTCATCCCGCTGGATCCGCGCGCTTTCGCCATGGCCTTTAAGCATAACTTTGCTTGACACCTCGGCAGGCGCGGTTTACAACCGCCGCATTGCACGACACCCGTTAGCGCGCGGGAGACGCGACCCAGGCGCGAGTGAAAGAGAGTGGAGAGATGGATCGATCGAGAACGGCTTCAGCCCTCGGTGTGTTCCTCACGCTGGTATTCACGTCAACACTGCTCGCACAGAAAACCACGGGCGACATCACGGGAACCGTGACCGACGCCACCGGCGCCATTCTGCCGGGCGTCACCGTGAACGCGGTCTGCACCGATACGAACCTCACCCGGGCGGCCGTGACCGATGGGCAGGGCGGCTTCCGCATCTCGGAACTGCCGATCTGCGTGTACCGCGTGACTGCAGAGCTCCAAGGCTTCAAAACGGTGAGCCGCGAGACGTCGATTGCCGCGAACGCGGTCGCGAAGGTCGACTTCAAGCTCGAAGTCGGGACGATGTCCGAGACGATCACCGTCGAGGCGGTCACGCCGCTCGTCGAGTTCTCGGACAAGCTGAACAACCGCGTCGACAGCCAGCGCATCGAGGCGATGCCGCTGAGCGGACGCGACTTCAACTCGCTGCTCAACGTGATGCCGGGCGTGCAGCATCGGCCCGGCGGCGGGTTCCAAGGCGTCAACATCAGCGGCGCGCGCACCACGTCGAACAACTTCATGATCGACGGCATCTCGAACAACGATCGCTATTACGGCGACACGGTCATGAATCAGACCGCGATCATCGGCATTCCGGCGACGCTCGTGCCGATGGACGCGATCGGTGATTTCACCGTGCAGCAGACGCCGTCGGCGGAGTTCGGCGTCAAAGGCGGCGCCGCGGTCAACATCGTCATGAAGAGCGGCGGCAACGTTCTGCACGGCACCGGCTACTACTTCAGGCACGACGACTGGACCGACTCTCCGAACTTCTTCGACATCCGCGCCGCCGAGCGGCTGGACAAGAAAGCGGACCCGACACCGATCAAGAACCAGCAGTACGGCGGCACCTTCGGCGGACCGATTCGGAAGGACAAGGCGTTCTACTTCGGCTACTACGAGGGACAGCGCCTCACCGTGACGACGCCGTACGACGTCCACGTCCCGACCGACGCACAGATCGCCTCGGCGCGCGCACGCATCGCCGCGGCCGGACTGCGGACCAGCCCGATTGGTGAAAACCTGATCAAGTTCTACCCGACCGATCCGACCGGCAACCTTCACGTGCTGGGCGCGACCGTCGCGAACATGAACACCTTCTCGGTGAAGGTCGATCATCAATTGAACGCGAGCAATCTGATCAACGAGCGCGTGTTCTACGGCCGGAGCTTTCAATCTGCGCCCGCCGGCAACAGCGGCGAGATCGTCCCGCCCGGCGCCGCCGGTCCCGTGGACCTGTTCAACTCGGTGACCGACCCGACGCTCGCCGCCCTGACCGGCATCGTCTGGAACTCGACGCTGTCGAACCGGTCGCTGCTCGAGACGCGCGTCGGCTTCAACTACTTCTCGCAGACGATCGAGCCGAACAACAAGATCGATCCGAAAGAGCTCGGCATCAACACCGGCCCGCTCGATGCTGCGGACCTCGGCGTCCCCGGCATCAACACGCCGTTCGGTCATGTCGGCGGCATCGCCGGCTACCCGATCACGACGGCGCCGACGACGACGCTGCAGGTTGGCACGTCGCTGACGCACACGCGCGCCTCGCACACGATGAAGATGGGCGTCAGCTACGACTACGGCTACAACCGCAGCGTCCGCAACCAGGCGCGGACGTCGCTGACCGCCAACGGCCGGAGCAGCAACGACGTCGATGCGCTGGTCGGCCTGCTGCTGGCGCGGTTCGAGAATGCCTCCCGATCGTTCGGCCAGACCGAGCGGAAGATGGGCCAGCAATCGATCGGCGCCTACTTCAACGACGACTGGCGCGCGACGCCGCGCCTCACGCTGAGCGCCGGGCTGCGATACGAACTGACGGGTCCTGTGACGGAGAAGAACAACAATGCGACGAACTTCTTCCCGGACCGCGGCCTCGTGCAGCTCGGCTCGAACGGCCTCGACCGGTTGTACAAGTCAGACAAGAACAACTTCGGTCCGCGCGCCGGGCTGGCGTGGGATCCGACCGGCAGCGGGCGAACGAGCGTGCGCGCGGGTTACGCGCTGACGTACGACACCGCGCTCATCGGCACGGTTCACCCGGGGTTGTTCTCGACGCCGGCGCTCGGCGTGTTTCGTGTGTCGTTCGCGCAGACGCCGCGGTTTGCTCCCGACGCGCCCGGCGTCACCTGCCTCGATCCGAACAACTCCACGGCCGGCGGGGATTACGTCTGTCTGCAGCCGGGCGTGGCGGTGTTCGGATCCTCGCCGACGGGCGCGCCGCCGTTCAACATCTTCCGGGTGCCCGACGACTTCCATTCGGGCTACTACCATTACTTCCACGCGACGGTGCAGCGCGAGGTGCTGCGGAGCAGTTCGGTGACCGCTTCGTACGTCGGATCGCGCGGCAACGATCTCGTGTGGCGCCGCGAGATCAACGCGCCGCCGGTCGGGTCGCCGACGAGCGGCAGCATCGACGCGCTCCGGCCGTTCTTCTCGCGATTCCCGCAGTACCGGTCGATCGCGGAATTCACCAACGACAGCCAGTCCCGGTACGACAGCCTGCAGCTGTCCTTCCGCCAGAATCAGTGGCACGGGATCAACACGCAGTACAACTACACGCTGGCGAAGTGCACCGATTACAACTCCGGCAGCCGCGACGGCGCGACGGAGCAGGCGATGAATCCGTACGACCCGTCGAACAACGAAGGGCCGTGCAACTCGGACATCCGCCACAACTTCAACTTCGGCGGGAGCTACGCGGTTCCGGGCGGGTCGGTCGGCGGCGGGCCGCTGCAGATCGGCGCGGTTTTGAGCGCGCTGTCGGGCCGGCCGTTCACCCCGGGCGTCGGATCGTTCGATCAATCCGGTCAGAACACCGGTACGCTGCGTGCGGACTGCCTCGCCGATCCGATTTACGACTACAGCCTGGGCTACCTGTTCCCCGATCTCAACACGTCGCGCGCGGCCATTACGAACGCGGCGCAGGCATTTGCCACAGCGGCTCCGGGAAGACTCGGCACGTGCGGCCGCAACAGCGGACGCGGTCCGAAGTTCGCGCAGCTCGATCTGAACATCCTCAAGGAGTTCAAGCTGCAGGGCAACAAGCGGGTGCAGGCACGCTGGGAGATCTTCAACCTGACGAATCGTGTGAACCTTGGGGGCTTCCTCAGCACCAGCACGCGCAGCAGCTCGTTCGGCAAGATCGGATCGACCCCGGACGTCGATCGCGGCAACCCGGTGCTCGGCACGGGCGGACCGCGCGCGATGCAGTGGGCGTTGAAGATCCTGTTCTGATACTCAGCCGTTGACC
>Ga0114129_10010180_pt1 | contig 13405 bp, 14 predicted proteins | sample RhiMetdeltSRZDD1_FD_80071 | JGI IMG/M metagenome (GOLD analysis project Ga0114129, IMG submission 80071) | Populus rhizosphere microbial communities from Tennessee, USA - Rhizosphere MetaG P. deltoides SRZDD1 (version 2) (version 2) | ecosystem: Host-associated > Plants > Roots > Rhizosphere >...
AGACGTAGATGTCGTCGGGACCGGGCAGGTAGTTGTAGTCGGGCGCGCGCAGGAAGCCGAAGCCGTCGGGCAGCACTTCGAGCACGCCCTCAGAGAAGATGAAGCCGCTCTGCTCGGTCTGCGCTTTCAGGATTTGAAAGATCAGTTCCTGCTTGCGCATGCCGGTCGCGCCGGTCACCGTCATGTCTTTCGCGATCTGGGTGAGCTTCTGGATGCTCATGTCCTTCAGATCGGTGATGTTCAGGCCGGCCTGCTGGCGCGGCTGCGGCTGGGCGGGCGCCGCGCCATCTGCGGCGGCAGCGTCCGGCGCCGGCGGAGTCTCGGGCGGCGCTGGTGATCCGTTGGCGACCCGTGCCGGCGCTCGGCGTTTGTGGTGGTTAGGCATGAAGTTCCCCGGTAGTTCAGCTAGATCGAGTAGGGATCTCGTCCGATCGCGACAATGCTGCAGGCGACGATGGGCCGAATCGCGAGCGCGCGAGCCTGGGCGATCAGTTCGTCGCTTTCTGCGCCCGGGTTCAGCCAGACCTCAGCGATGTGCTTACGAGCCACATCGCCGATGATCTGCGCGCCGACCTCAGGCGGCACGTAGAACGAGGCCATGTCGATCGGGCCTGGTACGTCGAGGACCGACGCGTATGCCTTCAGCCCTTCGACCTCGCGCTCGTGTGGGTTGATCGGAATGACCGTGTACCCCTGGTCGGTAAAGGCGCGGACCGCACGGTTGCCGAATTTGCGGCGATCGTTCGACGCGCCGATGATCGCGACGACCTTCGACATGAAAGTGGGCCGACCTTCAGGTCGGGCGAAATCAGCCTCCGTGGATCTGGTAATTGGTGAATCGGGTAATCGAGTAACTGAATTGTGTGATTGATCAGATTGCTGATTGGATTGAGTGGCCGCGGGATGGTTGTCGGCCAATCCCCAATCCAATTACCAGATTACCAGATTACCAGGTTACCCGATTCCCCGATTCCATCAGCTGATAGCCACCTTTCGGGCGACAAACTCGAGCATTCGACGGCTGCCCTCGCGCAGGTTGTCCATCGACGTCGCGTACGACATGCGGACGAATCCCGGAGCGTCGAACGCTTCGCCGGGCGTCACGGCGACGCGCGCTTCATCGAGAAGCGCCTGCGCGAAGTCGTTGGTGTTGCTGAAGCCATTGTCGGCCAGCACGCGCCGGAGGTCGGGGAACAGATAGAACGCACCGGCGGGCTTCACGCACTTGATGCGCGAATCCGCAGTGAGCCACTGGTACAGGTTGTCGCGCCGCGTCCGGTACTCATCGAGCATCGCCGTGACCGGCGCCTGCGATCCGGTCAGCGCCGTGAGGACGGCTTTCTGGGTGAACGAGTTGACGTTCGATGTGGCGTGGCTCTGAATCGCGTTCTCGGCGGCCACGACCGCAGAGGGAGCGAGCGTCCAGCCGCAACGCCACCCTGTCATGGCGTACGCCTTCGAGGCCGAGCCACAGATCACCGCGAGATCGCGGCAGTGCTTGTGCAGCACCGCCGGGAGGTTGTGCGGCGTCGGGTCGTAAATCAGCTTCTCGTAACACAGATCGAGGATCACCCAGATGCCGCGGCGCGCCGCTTCCTGCGCGATCGCCGCCATCTCCCCTTCTGAAATGAGCGCGCCCGTGGGGTTGCACGGCGAGTTGATGATGATGCCGCGCGTACGCGGCGTGATCGCAGCGATCATCGCCTGCGCGTGAATCGCAAACCCGTCTTCAGCCGACGTTCTGACGAGGACCGGTGTCGCTTCAGCCAGCTTGACCTGCTCGGATAACGTCGGCCAGTACGGTGCGTGCGTAATCACCTCATCGCCCGGGTTGAACAGCGCGAGCGCGGTGTTGAACAGCGCCTGCTTCCCGCCGGCCGTGAAGATGACCTCCGATTCCTTGTACTCGACGCCGTAATCCAGACGATACCGGTCGCAGACGGCGCGACGCAGTTCCGCGATTCCAGGCACCGGCGTGTACTTGCTGAAGTCCTGATCGATGGCAGTGTGGGCCGCCGCCTTGATCAACGCCGGCGTGCTGAAATCCGGCTCGCCCGCGCCGAAGTCGATCACATTGACGCCTTCGCGCCGCAGTCGATCGACCGTGGCCGTGACCTTCATCGTCGGGGAACTGGCAATTCGTGTCGTGCGGTCCGCGAGCTTCATCGAGTCACCTTGGTTTGGAGCTTCTGCCGCATCCGCTCTTCGACAATGGCGGGCACCAGGCCGCTGACCTGTCCGCCGAGCGTGAAGACCTCCTTGATCAGACGCGAGCTGATGTAGGTGTACTGCTCGGCCGGCATCATGAAGATGGTGTCGATTCTACCATTCAGGCGCTGGTTCATCAGCGCCATCTGGAACTCGTATTCGAAGTCCGAGACCGCGCGCAGACCGCGCACGATGACTTGCGCCTTGCGCCGCTCGACGTAGTCGACGAGCAGCCCGTCGAAGGTATCGATGTCCACGTTGGGCTGCGCCGTGAAGACGCTGCGCGCGATCTCCACGCGCTCGGCCGGCGTGAACAGCGGCGCTTTCTCGGCGTTGAGCAGCACCGCGACGATGATCCGATCGAACAGCCGCGCGCCGCGCGTGATGATGTCGACGTGGCCGTTGGTCAGGGGATCGAACGATCCGGGGTAGACGGCAAGCGTGGCCATAACGTCAGCGTCCCAGTCGGTAAAACGTCAGCGCGGAGTCGCCGGAGCGAACCTCTCGCTGGCGAACCAGACGCCCGGCAATGTCGGGAGCATGCTGCTTCCTGGCGTGCTCGAGGACAATCACGCCATCGGGCGCGAGCACTGCCTCGGCGCCGGCCAGCGCCTCGACCGGCGCCAGATCGTACGGCGGATCGAGCAGCACGACATCGAAGGGCGCGAACGCGGGATTCGCCCGCACGCTCTCGAGCGCGCCGGCGACCGGCGCGCGAACCACAGTATAGCCGGACTCGATCCCGCAGGCCGCGAGGTTCTCGGTCAGCAGCGCCTGCGCGCGCGCGTCGCTCTCGATGAACGTCACCTCGCGCGCGCCGCGGCTGATGGCTTCGATGCCGAGCGCGCCGGTGCCGGCGAACCCGTCAAGGACCCGCGCGCCCTCGAGGCGCGGCGCGAGGATATTGAACAGCGTTTCGCGCAGCTTGTCGGAGGTGGGCCGGAGCCCTTCCCACGAAGGCGCTTTCAGCCGCCGGCTCTTGAGCGTCCCCGCAATCACGCGCATCTGGATCTGGTAATCGGGTAATTGGGTAATCGGGTAATTGGATTGAACGCTTGACCGTCAATTGAACAATCCAATTACCAGATTACCCCATTACCCAATTACCCGATCTCTATGAGCTTGAATCGTGATTCCCAGTTTTCAATGAGCCGTTTCGTCGCCGCCACGGTCGGCGCCACCAGATCGAGGTACGTCGCAGCCTCTTTTTGTGCCAGATCGAGCAGTTCGCGGTCGCGGACGAGATCGATCATGCGAAACGTGGGTAATCCAGCCTGACGGGTGCCGAAGAAATCTCCCGGGCCCCGCAGCCGGAGATCGCGGTCCGCAATCTCGAAGCCATCCGTCGTCTCGGTCATCGCCTGCAAACGCTCGCGCGCCTCATCGGAGAGCGGCGACTGATAGATCAGGCAGCAATACGACTGATACCGGCCCCGCCCCACCCGTCCGCGCAGCTGGTGGAGCTGCGACAGACCGAAGCGCTCGGCATGCTCGACAATCATCACACTGGCGTTCGGCACGTCCACCCCGACCTCCACGACCGTCGTCGACGCGAGGATGTGCAGGTCCCCCGCAACGAACGCTTTCATCACGCGATCCTTGCCGTCGCTTTTCATGCGGCCGTGCAGCAGCCCAATGTGGAATTCCGGGAACACGTCGTGCGACAGGTGGTCGGCCATTTCCGTCGCCGCTTTCAGATCGACTTTCGCGGATTCCTCGACCAGCGGATAGACGACGTAGGCCTGACGGCCCGCCTCGATCTGCTGGCGGACGAACCGATGAATCTCGTCGCGGCGCGATTCGGGTTTGGCGATCGTCTTCACCGCAAGCCGGCCGGGCGGCAGATCGCGAATCACGGAGACGTCGAGATCGCCGTAGAGCGTCAGCGCCAGGGTCCGCGGAATCGGCGTCGCCGTCATCACCAGCACGTCCGGATGCCAGCCCTTCTCGCGAAGGGTGGCGCGCTGCATCACGCCGAAGCGGTGTTGCTCGTCGATGACGACCAGGCCGAGCCGCTGGAAAGCGACGTCGCCCTGAACCAGCGCGTGAGTGCCGACCACGAGATGCAGCGATCCCGCTTGCACTTCCGCAAGCTGTCGCTTGCGCGCCGCTGCGCCCGTCGCTCCGGTCAGCAACGCGACCCGAAAGCGCGACGGTTGCAGCAGCGTGGCAATGTTCGCGAAATGCTGTTCGGCCAGGATCTCGGTCGGCGCCATGAACGCGACCTGCAGGCCGTTTTCCATCGCGACGAGCGCCGCCAGCAGCGCGACGATCGTTTTACCTGCGCCGACATCGCCCTGCAGCAGCCGGTTCATCGGATGCGGCCGCTGGAGATCCTCGACGATGTCCTTCAACGCCTGACGCTGGCCGGCAGTCAGCTTGAACGGCAGCACGGCGCGCGCCGACTCGCGAATGCGATCGTCGACACGGATTGGAAAGGGTTTGCGTTCCGCTTCCGCGGTCCGTCTCCGGGCGAGGATGCCGGTCTGGAAAAGAAACGCTTCCTCGAAGACCAGACGCTGTTGCGCCGGCGTTCGAAACTGATTGAGCTGTTCGATCGGCGCATCCGACGGAGGAAAATGCGTGGCGAGCAGCGCGGCATAGCGCGACGGCAGCCGGAGACGATGGCGAAGCGCCTCGGGCAGTTGGTCTGGCAAGTCCGGCGGGAGGCGCTGAAGCGCGTCGTGGACCAGCCGCCGCTGAATCTTCGGCGTCACCGCGCCGGTCTTCTCGTACACGGGGACGATGCGTCCGGTATGAATCGTCACCCCGTCCTCATCGTCGAGGATTTCGTACTGCGGGTTGGTGATCTGCAGGCCGCCGGAGCCGCGCATCTCCACGAGCCCATAGAGCACGACGTGCTGTCCTCGCGCGAACACGTCCCGCAGAAACGGCTGATTGAGCCACGTGGCGCGCAGGGCGCCGCTCGGATCGCCGACGAGCGCTTCGAAAATCTTGAATCCCGGGCGGCGCGTCGACCGCAGCCCGCAGCTCAGGATCCGCCCGGACAGCGAGGCGGTGTGGCCGGGCTTGAGCGATTCGATGGGCTGCAGGCGGCTGCGATCTTCGTAGCGAATCGGGAATCGGTAGAGGAGATCCTCGACGGTCGCGAGCCCGGCGCGCGCGAGATCCGCGGCGCGCCTCGGGCCGACGCCCTTCAAGTACTGCAGGGGCGTCGCCAGCAGATCGTCCATCGCGGCGCTATTGGACGACGATCGCCTGGCCGCGTTCGAGTTGGATTTCGCGGATGCCCGCGGGCAGTTGGAATCGATCGTCGAGGCTGATGCCGGCGGGACGTTCCGGCGATCGCGAATAGTAGCCCACGATTTCCTGGAGCAGGAACGTCGGGATCGGGACACCGGCGACATCTGCCGCCTCGACGTCGACTGTCGCGACACCGTTGGTCGCGCGCAAGACGCCCGTCGCGGAAACCTGCAGCTTGCCTCTGAGATATCTGACCGGATCGAGGAGGCTCGTCGGATTCCGCTGTTGGCGAACCTTGTCCAGATCGACGACCGCACGGCCCATGACGCGGCTGCTGCCAAGCAGGCTGACGCTCGGATCGACGACACCGGCCGGCAGGTCGTCGGCCGTCTCGAACGCGAGATACGCGTTCACCTCGCGCTCGGTCAGCGTCGTCCGGGCCGGCTGACGCTTCGGCTGCGCGCCGCGCTCGGAAATGGCCGTGAGTTTCTGCTTGAGCAGATCGGCATCGCGCCGGAGCGGCGCAGGACCAGCGGCACGCAGCCCGGCCGCCACGAGCACGAGCAGAAACGCAGCGAGAAGGGTTCGTCGCAAAGTTTTCCTATACATGGACTTCCCGAACGGGTAGGCGCACGGAAATTGTACTACGTAAAAGAATCAGGTGTAGTGCGGACCTTCAGGTCCGCCAAAGGTAGGGCCGGACCTAACGATCGCGAGCGGGGCGATTGGCCTGACGGGTACGCATCACCAACTCGACCTTTCGCCGCTCCATCTCCTCTTCGAACACCCGGAACCGCGCCTGCTGGCGCAGATCGAGCACCTCGTCGAGACTGTCCTGGGCCTGCTTCACATCCGCCGCGACGTTGACCCGCAAATCCTCCAGCATCTTCAGGCGCTCTTTGACCATCGCTTCGTCAAAGCGGCCCTCGGGATCGTTCAGGAGCCGCCGCAGCTGGTTGAGCACCATCATCCGCTGGTTTTCACCACGCCGGCGAATCTGCTGCAGGTTCCTGAGCCGCGTGATGAAGCGCGGATACTGGTTTTCGTTCAGCTTGAGAACGTCCTGCGCCTGCATGACGACGTACGCGTCGAACATCTGCTGGATCTCGCCGGGCGTCACCGGCCGATCGGCTCCGGGTGGAAGCGGCAGGCCCTGCCGTTCGCCACGCGGCGCGGTCCTCCCCTGGGCAAAGAGCGTCGGTGACACAATCGCGATGGCGAGCGCGGCGATCGCAACGGCGCGCGACATCTGGCGCTTGGAGTCGGACTTCATGACTTCGACAATTCTTCCTTGAGGATCCGTTGCAGCTCGACGCGTTCGTCGGAGGTGAGGTCGAGGACCGCCCGATCGACGGTTCCAATACCCCCGGTGAGCCCGGCTTCCGCGGCCGCGTCCCAATCCAGATCACCGGCCATGTCCGCGATCAGGCTCAGCGACGGATCGTCGACGAGCGAGATCCGTTCGCTCGCTCCGGCGCTTGCGTCCGCAACCGCAGGCGCTGGATCGGTCGGCGTATTCGACGGTTGCGCATTGCGTCCGAGCGTCATCAGCGCGGCGACGGCAATTGCCGCCAGCGCACCCGCCGGAATCAGCCACCAGGTCGACGCGCGCGCCGGACGCAGCTGTTCCGTGGCGATCGACTCGCGCACGCGAGCCGATAAATGATCCCAGAAAAGCGGAGACGGCTCGGGAACGTCGACGGCCGCGGCCTCGGTCATCATCGCGCGCAGATCGTTCAGCTGCCCGCGGCACGCCTCGCACGAAGCCAAATGCGGCGCTGATGCCTCGGGACGTGTCCCCTCGGCGAGGTCGATCAATTCCGCTTCGCTCAAATGACGCATCACGCCTCGCCAAGCAACTTTTTCAAATTGCACAACGCATGGAACACGTTGGCCTTCACGGCGCCGACCGAACTGCCAACCGCCGCCGCAATCTCCTGATGCGACATGTCGTGGTACATCCGAAGAATCAGGGCGGCGCGCTGTTTCTTCGGCAGCTGCGCGATCGCGGCGCGCACCCGCACGGCGCGCTCGCCGCGCAGGACGCGGTCGGCCGGCGACTCGCTGCGCGCGTCGATGTGCTGATCGGCGTCGATCGGCTCGTTCAGCGGCGCCTTCACGCTCACCCGGTTCAGGCAGACGTTGACGCCAATCCGATAGAGCCACGTCGCCAGCGTCGACTGCCCGCGAAAATGCTTCAGACCGCGGTACGCGCGCAGAAACACGTCCTGCGACAGATCGCTGGCGTCCTCGTGATTGCCGACGAAACGATAGCAAAGTTGATACACGCTGCGGCGATGGCGTTCGACGATGACGTCGAAGGCGCCGGAGGCGCCGTTGAGGCACGCGGCCACCAGATCGGCCTCGCCGAGATCGGCAAACGAAATCTCAGCGGCTCCCGGGTCTGGACGCACCACCGTGAGGTCCCACTCCGGTTTCGTACCGGCTATTGTCCACGCAGTCACGTGTGCCATACCCTGGCCTCGTTGCGGCTTCCGGTCCACCCTCGGCCGGGCCCGGCGCGCGGACCGGCCCCAACGCCTTAGACCGGCCACTAGTACAAGAGGTTACATTGACTGTATACTCCCCGCCGATGACCCGGAGGCCAGTCCCCGAGCACGTGCTCGTGGTGCTGGGCTTCGGCATCCTGGCTGTCTGCCTCACCTATCCTCTCGCGTTTCACCTCGGCAGCCTCGGCCGGCCCGACAACGCTGACTCGCAGTTTGCCGTCTGGAACGTCGCCTGGGTCGCGCGCACGCTCGTCGTCGATCCGCTGCACGTCTTCGACGCCAACATCTTTTATCCGCACCGCTGGACGCTGGCTTACTCCGACAGCAATCTCGGTTCGGGCATTCTGGCAATCCCGATTTATTGGCTGACTCGCAATGCGCATGCGGCCAACAATTTCGTGTTGCTGTTGTCGTTCATCGCGAGCGGTATTGGCACGTACTATCTGGTCCGCTATCTCGTGTCCGATCGTCGCGCGGCGGTCGTCTCGGCGATAGGCTTCGCGTTCACGCCGTATCTCTTCGGACACATTCCGCACATCCAGCTGCTGCAGACCGCGGGCCTGCCGTTCGGTCTGCTGGCGTTTCATCGACTCGCCGATCAGCCGACCGCCGGACGAGGAGTCGCGCTCGGCCTGATCATGACGGCGGAGACGTTGCTGTGTGCGTACTACGGCGTGTTCCTCGTGTTGATGATCGGCTACGCGGTCATCTTCACGGCTGTCACGAGACGAACCTGGAATCGTGGCTATTGGACGGCCGTCGCGATCGCCGCCGGCGTGGCGCTCGTCTCGGTGCTGCCGGTTGCGATCGGGTACTTCATGGTCGAGGCCGAAACGGGATTCAACCGATCGCTCGACGCAGCCCGCGAGTTCTCCGCGGCGTGGGCGATGTATCTGTCATCGGCTTCGCTCGTCCACGCGCCACTCCTCGGCGGCATCGGTAATCCGCGTGAGTTTCTCTTTCCTGGACTCATCACGCTTGGATTCGGTCTCGCTGGAGCGGCGATCGGGTGGCGCGCACGAGGGCGAACGCGAGAGATCGCGATCTTGTATGCCTCGCTGGCGGTTCTGGCGCTGTGGGTGTCGTTCGGTCCCGGCGGTGGGTTGTACAGCGTGTTCTATTCGACGATTCCCGGCTTCACGTTCATGCGGGCGCCCAGCCGGTTCGGGTTGATCGTGGCGCTCGCACTGGCGCCGCTCGCCGGGATCGCGATTGCGGCAATGCTCGGGCGTGTCGGCAGGCCGAATCTGGTGGCCGCCGCTTTGACGATCGGCGCGATCGCCGAGCTCGCAGTACCCCTCGGAATGCGGCCCGTGCCGGCGATCGATCCCGTTTACAGGCAGCTCGCAACGCTTCCGCCCGGCCCGGTGCTGGAGCTGCCGGTCTATTCACACCAGTTTCGGTTTGCGCGCACCCAGTACATGCTCAACTCGACCGTGCACTGGATGCCGCTCGTGGTCGCCTACACCGATCATTTCCCCCAGGATTTCATGGAGAACATGAACGACCTGGCGACATTTCCAAGCCGCGAAGCCTTCAAGCATTTCGACTATTACAAGGTGCGCTACGTCGTGTTTCACTTCGATCAGTACGGTGGGGCTGGAGCGCGGGAAGCGCTCCTGAAACGGATTGATGAGTTCTCGCCCTATCTCAGACGGCTGCAAAGCGACGAGCGCACGGGACTCTACGAAGTTGTCAGCGCTCCGCCCTGATCTGGCGTTGTCTCCGTCGTGACGCCGAGAGCGAATGCGGTCGCGACCAGGAGCAGCACCATGTTCGCCAGCCAGGCACCTGCGACGGGAGGGAGCGTGCCGTCGCGAGCAAATCCAACACCAATGTCCAGGATTGCGTAGTAGCCCGCAGCGGCTCCAACGCCGCAAATGATCGCGACCCATCGCTTCAACGATCGCCGCCGGACGAGCGAGAGGGCAAAGACAGCAAACGGTACAGCGGCAACCGAACTGGCCCACCGGAAGTGATACGTCACGCCGGCCACTCTGGGGTCGATGCTGAAGCCGAAGTCAGGAACTCGCTCTCCGCGCATCTGCATGCGGAGCTCGGCGAGCGTCAGCTCGTTGACTCCCCTGCCGACTTTCCAGCCCGGACGATCCTCGAATATGGCCCGGCGGAATGCCTGATTGGAAGCGGGAATGATCCAGTTCAAGGCAGCGAGCGAGGCGGCCGAGCTCACGATCGACACGAGCACGATAGCGGCAGTGACACGACGCCCGGTCGCTTTGTGACGCAACCCGAGCAAAATCCCGAGCGCGATGCCGACAGGAATCGCGAACGGAAGCGTCTGCGGGATCAGGTAAAACACCGATGCGGCGCGCAGCCTCGACGGGTTTTGCACGATCTTGAGCAGCGGTGGAATTTCCAGCAGGACGATCACGACGGCCGCTGTCATCGCGGCGATCAGAAATGCCCTGCCGAGCGCGCGGCGATCGTCAGCGCTCCATTCACGTGTCGCGAGCATTGCTTGCCTCCCATGAAGAAGTAACGCCTTCGCGAAGCCGACGTAACCGATCACCAGAATGGCCCGTGCTCGCCATCGCCGCCCGCTCGTCACCGATTCGCCGTACTCCTTCTGCAGATCCGCAACGATCGGATCGACGAGCCGCTCCATCGTGTTCCGACTGCACAGGCGCGCAGCCTTCGCGCGCAGCCATTCACCAGGTTTCGTCATCGCGCGAACTCCAGAAGGACGTTTCGTGTCGCGCTGGTCCATGCCGCCAGGACGCGCCGGCCGAGACTGGTCGGCCGGTACAAACGCCGCGGCAAGCCGCCCGCTTCGGGCGGCGGATCGTCGAGGCGCGAGGAGATGTAGCCCTTGTCCTCCATCCGCCCGAGCGTCACGTAGATGGTTCCGCGCTTCAACCTGCGACTGGAAGACGCCACCAGCTGCAGCCCGTACAGTTCTTTTTCGCGCACGAGGAGCTCGAGCACGAGCTGCTCCTTCGACGACAGCGTGAGCATGCGGGGACGTCGCGGTGCCATGACGCGACGTATCTTACATTGATGTAAGACTGCTTGTCTACCGGCGGCCGATGACCACGAAGTCCATCGAGGAGAAGAGCCGGGCGTTGAGCTTGTCGGCGTGGGCGTTTACGGCTGCGGCAATGGCTGCAAGCTCCGGGCTGGCCGGCGCCGGCACCTTTTCGAGTCGATCCTTGTCGCCGACCGGCTGGCGGAACTGCAGCTCCACTTTTGAAAAGCCGGCGGCCTCCACGAGGTAGCGAAGCGTATCGGGATGGAGGGGCCGCTGATGCGTGAGGTCGCGGATGTAGGTCTCGAAGAACGCCATCCAGCAGGCCGGGTTGATCGTCTCGAGCACGATCGGCGCGCCGGGCTGCATCTTGTGATACGCCGTCTCGAGAAACCGCGTGAGGTATCGCGGCTCGAAGTGCTCGACGACCTGGATGGCGACCAGCGCTCCGATCGATCCGTCTTTCTGTCCCGAGAGGTATTCGAGCGCGTCGCCTCGCTCCACCTCCAGGCCACGCGCCCGGCAGACTTCCACCATCGCCGGGTTGGAATCGACGCCCCGCGCCGCAACGCCCTTGTCTTTCAAGAGGCCGAGCAGTTCGCCGCGGCCGCAACCGATGTCGACGACGTTCGACGCGGCGGAAAGAATCGGCAGGTATGCCTGAACGCGTCCGCTGATCTCGGCCGACGAGCCGCGGAACCGATCTTCGAACCCGACGTAGGTCGCAGAATCGCCGGCACCGGCCGCGGCCGGCGTTATCCCAGCGGACGAAGCGACCGCACCGGCACGGGCGCTGATGAGATCCTCGATATCGCGCTTCAAACCGAGAATCCGCTGCTCGGCCAGCGCGAAGCGCTGCCGCAGCTCGTTGCCGCCGAGACTCCGATCCTTGGTGTCCACATACACGGTGATCGTCTGCAGGTACTGCACGAGCCGCGACTCGAAGCGCACGAGCGCGTCGAGCTCGCGCCTGACCGCGTCGAGCAGGACCGAGAGCGTTCGCGGCCACTCCTGCTCTGCCGCGGTGTTGCGATTCAGATGATCGACGAGCGCGGCGTTGAACCGCTTTTGCGTTTCGAGCGGCGGTCCGATCAGCCGCCACACGAAACCGCGCAGCCGCCCCTTGAACGACCGATCGATCGGCGGGGCGCCCGTCGGCAGAATGTCCCACGCCGCGTTGATCTCGGGGAGCCGCGCCGCGTCGAACGTCGGTGGAGGCGGCGGCAGCGCGGGAGCGACCTGAATCGCGCGATCGACCGCCGTGAGCGCTTCGTTGTAGAGCCGGTCGGCTTCCAGCCGCTCGCGATCGAGCCGCGCGAGCAGATCCTCGAGGGGTTGGTCGGGCACGGTGGGCACTAGTGTGTCAGCAAAAACTTCTCGCTTCGAACTTTTCGCTTTTCACGATCGCGCGTACAAGAGGCTCTCGACCTCGTCGGCGGTCGGCAATCCACCCCGCGCGCCGAGCGCGCGGCAGTTGAGCGCCGCGACGGCGTTCGCGTACTTGAGAATGTCTTCGACGTCGCCCTGCGGCGCACGAAGGCAGCCCGCAGCGAACCCGCCGCGGAAGGCGTCGCCGGCGCCCGTACTGTCCACACAGTCCACCGGAAAAGCCGGCGTCCGTATCTCACGCCCGCCGCATCGCGCCAAACTGCCCTTCTCACCAAGGGTCACCGAGACGATCGGCGCGCCGTACTCGCGTGCGATCGCCTCGAGTGCCCGACCAGTCTCCTCGTAGCCCGTGAGCTCGGTCGGAAAATCCTGCGCGGCGATGATCGCGTCGATGTTCTGCAGCAGCTCGCCGATGCCGGGACGCACGCGCTCGACGTCGATCACCGTGGGGATGCCCGCTTCCCGCGCGAAGCGCGCCGCCTGCGTCGCGGCCGCCGTCTCGTGGCAGTCGTCGATCAGCATCCGCCCTGCCGTGACCGCGTCCTTCGAAACGGTTTCGGCCGCAATCGTCAGGCCCGGATGTCGATCCCACAGCACAGTCCGATGCCCGGAGCGCGCGTCGACGAGCACGACCGCAAACTGGTTGGTGGCGCCGGAAACGGTGCGCGAGGCGTGGATGTCGACGCCCTCGCGCGTCAGGCTGTCGCGCGACACCTGTCCCAGCAGATCGTCGCCGAAGCTGCCGATGTACGACGCCCGCCAGCCGAGCTTGGCGCAGACGGTCAGGGCCGTCGCGATTTGGCCGCCCGGCAACTGCGCGAACCGTTGAAGACGCTGCTTGGTATTGCTGGCGGGATATTCGGCCACAACCGCCACGAGGTCGACGCTGTTCAATCCGAGTCCTGTGACGTCAAAGGCTCGACCTGCTGCCGGGGGAATCCGCAGGGGCAACCGCACGGGCCCGCATCCTAACAAGATTCCGTGCTTTTGTGTTGACCTTCGCCTTTCTTTTGCGTATAGTTGCGGCGACTTTTTCAGGAGATGCCGATGCTTCCGCTCACGAAACGGCAGCGAGAGATCCTCGATTACCTGAACGAGTTTATTCAGC
>Ga0114129_10010181_pt1 | contig 13405 bp, 16 predicted proteins | sample RhiMetdeltSRZDD1_FD_80071 | JGI IMG/M metagenome (GOLD analysis project Ga0114129, IMG submission 80071) | Populus rhizosphere microbial communities from Tennessee, USA - Rhizosphere MetaG P. deltoides SRZDD1 (version 2) (version 2) | ecosystem: Host-associated > Plants > Roots > Rhizosphere >...
CGTCGTTGCGCCGGTCGAAGGCCTCGCGCTGGCGGTTGAACGGGTCGAAGAAGGACGGCGCCTGCGGGAGCCCGGCGAGCAATGCGGCCTCCTCCAGGGTCACCTGTCCCGCCGACTTGGAGAAGTACGTCTGCGCGGCCGCCTCCACGCCGTACGCCCGGCTCCCGAAATAGACCTGGTTCAGGTACGTCTCGAGAATCCGCGGCTTCGACCAGACCTTCTCGAGCTTCAGCGCCAGGCACGCCTCCTTGATCTTGCGCTCGAGCGTCTGCTCGTTCCCGACCGGCCGGTAGAGGTTGCGCACGAGCTGCTGGGTGATCGTCGAGCCGCCCTGCACGACGTCCTGCGCCTCGTAGTTGGCAAAGGCTGCACGGGCGATCGATTCGTAGTCGAGGCCCTTGTGTCGCCAGAACCGCTGGTCCTCGATGGCCACCGTCGCCTTGATGAGCCACGGCGAGATCTCCTCGTACTCGAGCGGCTGCCTGTTGTTCTCCGCCGGGATCGTCCCCAGGAACTGCCCGTTCGCCGCGTACACGAAGGAGTTCTGGCCGATCCTGACCTCCTGCAGCGACTCGAGGGTGCAGCTCGTTCGCAGCGCCTCGACACCGCTGAACGCTGCGGCGCTCAGCCCGCCGGCGACGGCGAGCAGCGCGAGCAGGCCGACGATCAGGATCGCGCGGCGGCCGGCCTTGCCACGGCTTCGCCGGGCACGGCGCCGCTGGCGCGCTCTGGTCGGCGTGAGACGCCGGTTGCCGCCGTTTCTGTTGCCGCCGTTTCCGTTGACGCCGTTCGAGCCGTTTCCGTAAGCCATCTAGTTGCAATCGAGAGTAGCGAGAGCCACGGTCCTACGCCGATCGCTCGGCTCTGGATTGGCCGTCGACGACGGTCTCCCTTCGCGCGAGGCTCAGAGCGGCAGCGGACGGCGGCCCGCGAAGCCTTCCTCGAGCCCGTGCCAGTACGCGATCTCGTCCTCACCGACCCGCCAGCAGAGGAGCACGGTCTCACCCTCGCGCTCGGCGGGAAAATCGACGAGCCCGAGCTCGAGATCCTTCACCTGGGCGCCCAGCTCCTCGATCGTCTCGATGAGAGCGCCCATTCGCGATCGGGCGTCCTCCGTGACCCGATCGAGGTCACGGAGGCGCTCGCGCATCGCGACGCTGCCGTTGCCCGCGACGGCGGCACGAAGGGGAGCGGCACGATGCTCCACCCGCTGCGCCCGCTGGAACACGGCGACCAGCTCCTCGGCGAGCGGCCGAACGAGCAGCAGGGCCTCGTTTGCCTCGTCTACGGTGAAGTGCTTCATGCGCCCGCCGTCCCAGCTGATGTGATACCAGCTTCCGCGTGCGCCTCACGATGCTCCTCTGCCCGATCGGTCTCGTGGCCGCGACGCTGGTCCTCACCGCCTGCGGCGAGCGCGACGAGCCGACGGGCGTCGTTGCGTCGCCGTTCCCGGTCACGGTGGAAGGAGCCGGCGATGCGCCGACGTCGCTGGAATCGCCGCCGGACCGGATCGTCGCCCTCGACGCGGGATCGGCAGAGCTGATCGCCGCGCTCGGCGCGGCCGACCGGCTCGTAGGTGTGCCGGTGGGCGTGAACGTGGACGCAGCGGAGACGCCGGCACAGGTCGTCGACGAGAACGGCACGGTCGACATCGGCGCCGTCGTGGCACTGGAGCCCGACCTCGTGGTCGTCACCCCGGAGACGGACCGTGTCGATGCGGCCCAGGTCGAGCGCCGCACGCGGGCGCCCGTCTACGTCCAGCCGGCGCTGACGGTGGGCGACGTCCGGCGGGCCGCCCTCGACCTCGGTTTCCTCCTCGGCCGACCGGTCGAAGCGAGAAGGCTCGCAGGCAAGCTCGAGAAGGACGTGGCCGATGTCGAGAGCAAGCTGGCCGACGTGAAGCCCACGACGGCCTTCGTCGACACCGGGCTCTTCGTGACGATTCGGGATCCTTCCCTCTTCGCGGATCTCATTCGGCGCGCCAAGGGTGAGAACGTCGCGACCGAGACGGACGCGGGACCGCTGTCTGCCGAGGAACTCGCCGGCCGCGACCCGGACGTCTACCTCGTTACCTCCGACAGCGGCCTGACGCTCGAGGACCTGCGGCGCAGCCCGCAGACGCGCGACCTCACCGCGGTCAAGGACGGCCGCGTGGTCGTCCTTCCTCTCGACCTCGTGACCCGCGCAGGCCCCCGCGTGGCCGAGGCGCTGCAGACGATCGCGGTCGCCCTCCACCCTGACGCGTTCAAGTAGGCCGCCCGCGTGAGCGTCGTTCCGGCCGCAGAGCTCGACGCCGTGACCGTCGACGCGTTCGGCACGCTCGTCCTCCTCGAGGATCCGACCGATCGGCTCCTGGCCTCCCTGCACGTGCGGGGACTCGACCCGCCGCACGCGGCGGTCGCCGCAGCGTTTCGGGCGGAGGCATCGTTCTACCGGCCTCGCTCGCTGCTCGGGCGGGACCCCGAGAGCCTTACGGCGCTGCGCCGCGAGTGCGTCGCCGTGTTCCTCGACTCGCTCGGCGCCGACCTCGACCCGGCGTCGTTCGTGCCCGACTTCATGGCCGCGATCGTCTTCCGTCTAGCCGACGGAGCGGCGGCCGCCCTCGAGGAGCTCCGCTCGGCCGGACTGACGCTCGCCTGTGTCGCGAACTGGGACGTGAGCCTCCGTGAGCACCTGAAAACGGCCGGTGTCGAGCAGCTGTTCCAGACCGTGGTCTCCTCCGCCGAGGCGGGCGCGGAGAAGCCCGACCCGGCGATCTTCGAGCGGGCGCTCGCCGAACTCGGAGTCTCGGCGTCCCGGGCGCTCCACATCGGAGACGAGGACGTGGACCGGGTCGGCGCCGGCGCCGCAGGCCTGGCGTTCGCCCCGCCGCCGCTCGCTACGCTGCCGGAACGCCTCGGCCTATGAGCTCCTCGACCACAGCCGAGCACGACGCCTATCCCCGCCGGCCGCTCGCCCTCTTGTTGTGGGCGACCCTGGCCGGGCTTCAGATCCTCGCCACCTTCTCGCTGGCCGACACCGACCGGGTCGAGGAGGAGCCGCCGATCTTCGAGTGGTCGACTGCGGTGAGCGGCTTCCTCGTCTACGGCGTGCTGATCGGCCTCACGTTCGCGATCGCATCCATCTATCCGAACGCACGCCAGGCGCTCGGGCTACGACACTTCGACCGGCGCTTCCTCTGGCAGGCCGGCGGGGTCGTGGTCGTCTCGGTGATCGTGGCCGCGGCGCTCGAGCCGGTTCTTCACGCCGGCGAAAAGCAGGGGCTCGCGCCGCAGGAGTGGCGCCCCGACGCGCTGGCGCCGTTCCTCGTCAACACGGTGCTGATCGTCACCTGGGGTCCATTTGCCGAGGAGCTCTTCTACCGCGGGCTCGGGGTGACGGTCCTCCGGATTTTCGGGCCCATGGTCGCCGTGGTCGGCACCGCGCTCGCCTTCGGACTGGCGCACGGCATCCTCGTGGCGCTCCCGCCGCTCGTCGTGTTCGGGCTTGGCCTCGCTTGGGTCCGGCTGCGCTCCGACAGCGTCTGGCCAGGCTTCCTCGCGCATGCCGCCTACAACGCGGTCGGGATCGCGCTGTCGGTTGCGACATCCGTGTGAGCTGGCGCACGTTCGAGCACCAGGCCGACGTGGGCCTCGAGATCGACGCGCCGGACGGGCCGTCGCTCTTCGCCGAGGCAGGCCTCGCCTTCTTCGCCACGATCTGCGAGCTCGAGCAGGTCGTGGAGCGGACAGCGTACGAGCTCGCCGGCGAGGCCTCGAGCATCGAGGAGCTGCTCGTCGGCTGGCTCAACGACCTCGTCTTCCTGTTCGAGACTCAAGGCGCGGTCTGCCGCCGGATCGGCTTCCCCGATTGGAGCCGCACGGGCTACCGGGCGGAGCTGTACGGAGAGCCGGCCGACCCGGCGCGACACGGCCTCCATCCCCTCGTCAAGGCCGCGACATACCACGGCCTTGCGATCGAGGAACGCGAAGGCCGCTGGCAGGCCCGGGTTATCCTTGACGTCTGATGGAGGACTGGTCCAGCGATCCGCAGGTTGTCGAGCTTCGGGCGCAGATCACCGGCGCCGACCGCGAGATCCTCGCGAAGGTGAACGAGCGCATCGAGCTCGTCGATGCCCTGCGCCGCTACAAGCTGGAGCACGGCTACCCGTTCCTCGACCAGGCGCGCGAGGAGTGGCTGATCATCCACCTGACCGAGATCAACACCGGCCCCCTCTCGCCGGACGGCGTCCGGCAGCTCTTCACCGCGCTGCTCGACGTCGTGAAGCGCGAGGTCAACGACGGCCGGCAGCCCTAACCCGCGCGCCGGCGCCTAGGAGTCTTTCTCGAAGTCCTCCGGCGAGACGTCCTCGAGGAACTTCTTGAACTCCTCGACGATCTCTTCCTCGTTGACGTCCTCGTGCTCGAACTCGATCGCGCTCTCCTCGATCACGGAATCGGCGGCGAAGATCGGTGCGCCGGCGCGGACCGCCAGCGCGATCGCGTCGCTCGGACGCGAGTCGATCTCGAGCTCCGAGCCGTTGATCGTCAGCGTGATCAGCGCATAGAACGTGTTCTCACGCAGCTCCGTGACGGCGATCTGCACGACCCTCGCGTTCAGCTGCCCGAGAATCTCGGTCAGCAGGTCGTGCGTCATGGGTCGCGGCGTGTTGGCGCCCTGCAGCTTCATGAGGATCGCCGCCGCCTCGGGATGCCCGATCCAGATCGGCAGGAACTTGTTCCCCTCGGCCGTCTTGAGCAGGACAATCGGCTGCTTGCCGACCATGTCGAAGCTGACTCCGTAGACGACCATCTCGTGCATGGGCAGCTTTGGCCGATCGTATCAGCTTCACGAACGGCTTCCAGAGGGTCTATCGCAGGCCGTTTCAGGTCTCCTGAGCTGCGCGTCGAGGGCCTGCGCGAAGTGGGCGATCCTGGACTCGAACCAGGGACCTCCGCCTTATCAGAGCGGCGCTCTAACCAACTGAGCTAATCGCCCGGGACGGGCAATTGTAGCCGCTCGCCTTCCGCGTCAGGAGGCGAGCAGAAGATCCCCGGCGGCCCTCTCGAGGGCCTCCACGAGCTCGGCCAACTCGGTCTCGTCGGCGAAGCGCACCTCGAGCCGGCCGCGGGCGGTCCGGACGTCGGCGCCGGTCACGCGCGCCAGCGCGACACGAGCGCGCTCGGCGAGCGCGGGATCGACCGAGCTCGACGTCGCACGCGTCCGGGTACGAGCACCGGCCCAGCGGGCGGCCCGCTCGGCCGCCCGGACGGAGAGACCCTGCCGCACGATCCGGCGGGCGAGCCGGCGGCGCTCCTCGTGATCGGGAACGCCGAGCACAGCGCGGGCGTGGCCTTCGCTCAGCTGGCCGCGCTCGACGAGCGCCAGCACGTCGTCGGGAAGCTCGAGCAGCCGGACGCGGTTGGAGACGGTTGGCTTCGATCGGCCCACCCGTTCGCAGACCTCGCCGAGCGAGAGGCCGAACTCGTCCATCAACGACGAGTACGCGCGAGCCTCGTCGATGGGGGACAGGTCCTCGCGGGCGACGTTCTCGACGAGGGCCAGCATGAGCGACTCGCGGTCGTCGGTCTCCCGGACGATCGCCGGAATCGTGGCGAGGCCCGCGAGCCGAGCTGCGCGCCACCTGCGCTCGCCGGCAATGAGCTCGTAGCCCCCTTCGGGATCGGTGCGGACGATGACCGGCTGGACCACGCCCTGCACGCGGATCGAGTCGGCGAGCTCGGAGATCGACTCGGCGTCGAGCCGCTTGCGCGGCTGGCGCACACTCGGGCGGAGCGAGCCGATCGGGAGATGAGCCAGCTCCGGCGCCTCCGCGCCGGCTCCGAGCAGGAGCTCGAAGCCTCGTCCGAGACCGCGACGGTTGCCGGCGGCAGGATCGATCATGGGCGGTCGACCAGCTCTCCGGCGACGCGGTAGTAGGCGTTGGCCCCCACGGAGCCCGGGTCGTACGCGGTGATCGGGAGCCCGTGACTCGGCGCCTCGGCGAGGCGGACGCTGCGTGGAATGACCGCCTCGAAGACGAGCTCGCCGAATGCCTTGCGAATCTCCTCCGCAACGTCGGCGGCAAGGCGCGTCCGCCCGTCGACCATCGTGAGCAACATGCCGCCGATGGTGAGGCGCGGGTTGAGCCGGGCGCGGACGAGCTCCACGGAATGGAGCAGCTGGGCGAGCCCCTCCATCGCGTAGTACTCGCACTGAACGGGGACGATGACGCGGTCGGCCGCAGCCAGGGCGTTCACGGTCAGCGGACCGAGCGACGGGGGACAGTCGATGAACGTGAAGGTGAAGCGGCGACCGGCGTTGGCCAGCGCCTCGTGGAGATAGCTCTCGCCGCGATCGTGCTCGCCGAGCGAGACCGCAGCGCCGGCGAGCTCGGGACGTGACGGCACGAGGTAGAGGTTGTGGAAGCGGGTCTCGTGCACGACGTCGTCCAGCGCAACGCCGTCGAGCAGGTCGTAGGAGGACGTGCCATTCGCCCGCTCGCCGAGCCCCGACGTCGCGTTGGCCTGCGGGTCGAGATCGACCACGAGCGTGCTCTCGCCGGCCTCGGCGAGACACGCTGCGAGGTTGACCGCGGTCGTCGTCTTCCCGACGCCGCCCTTCTGGTTTGCGACGGCGTAGACGCCTCCGGCCACCCGCTCGAGTCTAGAGCCCGCCTCGGCCGTCGCCGCTCGAGGCGGAATGGGCGGTAGCGCATTTTCCGCCGGGAAGCGGGCCGAAGGCCCGCGTCTTCCGTGCTACGTCAGGGGCCGCTTGCGCGCGACCCCGGTCCGCCTCGGAAAGCAGTCGGGTGTCGGGTCGAGCTTCGGAAAGACGACCAGCGTCCGTCCCGGCCGCTCGGTGTCCTCGACGATCTGCGGAGGGCCGGCGCCGAGCTGCGCGGCGACGCGGTCGAGCCCCGGGTCCGGACGCGCCGCGTAGAGGATCAGCACGCCGCCCGGGCGCACGAACGGCAGGCACCACTCGGCGGCGACCGCCTGTGGGGCGAGCGCGCGGGCGAGCGCGACGGCGTACGAGTCCCGGCCGGTGCCGCGCGCGTGCTCCTCGGCGCGGGCGCAGACGACCTCGACGTTCGGAAAGGGAGCGGCCGCCTGTCTTAGAAAGGCGCACTTGCGCCCGGACGACTCGAGCAGGTCGAACCGCAGGTCCGGCAGAGAAGCCGCCAACGGCAGTCCCGGCGACCCGTTGCCCGAGCCGACATCGACGACCGGCCCCTCCTGGACATACGGGAGCGCGAGCAGCGCCTCTTCGACGAGAACCTTCCAGGCCTCCCCGGCGTCCTGCAGGGCCGTCATGCCCGGGGTGGCGAGCGCGGACTCCACCCAGTGGAGCATCCGCGGCTCGCGGGCCACCGGTCAGGCGGGCTTGACGATGACGTAGCGATTCGGCTCCGCGCCCTCGCTGACCGTCGCCACGTCCTCGCGGTCCTTCAGGCGCAGATGCACGATCTTGCGCTCCGCCGCGCTCATCGGCTCGAGCTCGCTCGGCGAGCCGGTCGAGGCAACCCGCGACGCCGTGCGGTCGGCGAGCGACTCGAGCGTCGAACGGCGGCGCTCGCGATAGCCGGCTGCGTCCACCACGATGTCGAGCCGCTCTTCCTCGGTGCCGCGATAGACGGTTGCCGACGCCAGGTACTGAATGGCGTCGATCGTCTGCCCGTGCTTGCCGATCAGGAGACCGAGCTCCCGGCCGTGGAACGTGCCCGTCAGCTCCGCCTTCGTCTCCCTCACGACGATGCTCGCGTCGACTGCGAGCGCGTTGCGAATTTCCTCGAGCAGCTGCTTGAGACGAGCGCCGGCCGGCGAGAGCGGTGCGGCCGGCTCCGCATCGACGGGCGCCGTGTCGCTCGCCGGAAGCACGGGGCCCACGACGCGCGCGATCACCTTCGCCGGCACGAAGCCGACGCCCAGCAGCCCGCGCTCGCCTTCCGAGAGCACGACGAACTCGACCTGGGTCTTGTCGAGCCCCGGGAAGCGGCGCTCGAGCTCGCGGAGAGCGGTCCATTTCGCCTCGCCGACGGTCTCGCCGGCGGCTTCGGCCTCCCGGTCGACGGCGGCCTCGTCTTGCTCCGGTGTCCCCGTCTCGCTCATCTGCGACTACGCGGGCCCTTCTTCTTGCGGCGCCGCACCGGCCGCTGCGGTGCGGTCCCGTCGGCGGGAGCCGGCGCCGCCTTCTCCGGGACCGCGGCCCGGGCGGGCTTCGGCGACTTCGCAGCCGGCTTTGCCTCGGCCGGTTGCTTCGCCGGCGTCCGGCTCGACTTCTTCGACGGCTCGAGCGTCGGCCGCGGGTAGAGCCGCCGCGTGACGATCCCCTGACCCACCGTCCAGAGGTTCGTCGTCACCCAGTAGATCATCAGACCGACGGGGAAGTTGATGATGAACGGGATGAAGACGAACGGCAGCGCGAGCAGCACGTAGCGCTGGCCCTTCGACTGGATCGCGGTCGTCGAGAGCATGAGAGAAAACAACTGACTCAGGACGTAGACGACGAGCAGGAGCCAGCCCGACCAGTGCTCGTTGATGTGCTGCGTGATGTCGGGGACGAGGTTGTTGAGGAACCCGAGCTCCGATTGCGGGAACTGCGGGAACACCTCCTTCTCGAAGTCGCGCAGGACGTAGAACAGCGAGATGAAGATCGGGATCTGCGGCAGGATCGGGAGACACGAAGCAGCCGGGTTCACCTTGTGCTCCCGGTAGAACTTCATGACCTCCTCGTTCATGCGCTGCTTGTCGTTCTTGTACTTCTGCTGCAGCGCCTTGAGCTCGGGCGCGTACTGCTGGAGCCGCTGCATCGAGCGGATCTGCTTGATCGTCAGCGGCAGGATCACGATCCGGACCGCCACGGTCAGGGCCACGATGGCCCAGGCCCATGTGAGCCCGACCGAGGTGTGCAGCCACTCGAGAATGTCCGTGAGGACGTTCTCGATGGGCTCGAGGATGCCGAGAACGATCATGTGGAACGCCGCGTCCGTCCGGCCGGACGCGCCTCGTGGCTTCTGAAGAGGCGCTGGTCATGGACGTGGTCGACGCCGCCGTGGCTCCAGGGGTTGCACCGAAGGAGTCGCCACAGCGAAAGCACCGAGCCTCGCACGACCCCGTACTCCTCGAGCGCGTCGATCGCGTACTGCGAGCAGGACGGGTGGTACTTGCAGCGGCCCGCGAAGAGCAGGCCCAGCGTCACCCGATACAGGCGAACAAGACCGACGGCCAGGTGCCTCACGAGGCCCGGGCTCCTTCGTCGGATGCGTCCGCATCGCTCGCGTCAGGCGACTGGTCCATCACTTCGCGGACGCGGGCGAGCAGCCAGTCGAACCCGTTCGACTCGACGGCGGCGACGAGGCCGGGCCGGACGACGAGAACGTAGTCGTGGTCCGGTGCGAGCCGGCCGGCGACCTTGGCGAAGGCCTCGCGCAGCTGGCGCTTCAACCGGTTGCGCTCGACGGCGCCGCCGACCTTCCGCGACACCGCGAGGCCGAGGCGAGGCTCGCGTTCGTCACCGGTCTCGGGCCGGGCGAACGAGTAGAGGACGAGGTACCGGCTGGAGACCGAGCGGCCCTGACGGTACACCGCGTCGAAATCCCGAGATCGGGAGAGCCGACGGCGACGCTTCATTACCGGGAGGTTACGCGGAGAGCCGCTTGCGGCCCTTGGCTCGCCGGCGCTTGATGATCGCCCGGCCCGCCCGTGTGTTCATGCGCGCGCGAAAGCCGTGCTTGCGCTTCCGCCTGCGGACATTGGGTTGATAGGTTCGCTTCACGTCGGGTAAAGGCGAGAGGCACGAAGGACGGCCAGCAGGCCAGTATAGAGGAGCCGCCTTCGCCCCAGGCGTGACCATCTCGTTACCGTCTGGCAATCCACAACCTGAATCCGGCTGCACGTGCCGCATCGCGCCGCCTTTCCACAGCTGTGGAGAGCCCTGTGGAACGTTCAAAACGCCTGCAAGACTCCGCTTTCCGGGACGCGAAAACGTGCCTTGCGAGCGCGTTGAGCGCAAGGCAGGCCGCTGCTATGATCGCCCTTCTCTCAGACCCTGGTGGGGGAGGAAGAGGAGGGGTTGGAGCAAGGCTTGCAGCTCAGTGCTGAGCACGTCTGGACCGAGATCTCGGGCCGTGTCCGCGAGACCGTCAGCGACCAGACGTACCACACGTGGTTCGGCGACATCCGGCCGCGTGAGCTCGACCAGGACGAGCTCACCCTCGAGGTTCCGAACGACTTCACCCGCAGTTGGATCGACGGGCACTTTGCCGACCTGATCGGCTCGGCCGCACGAGACCTGCTCGGTCCCTCGGGGCGCGTGCGCGTGCTCGTCAGCGAGCGCGCCGACACCGGGCCCGACCAGGCCGCAGAACGCCGCGAGCGCCGCGTCGAGGGCCTGAACCTCAAATACACGTTCGACACGTTCGTGATCGGGTCGTCCAACCGTTTCGCCCACGCGGCGGCGCTCGCCGTCGCCGAAGCGCCGGGTCGCGCGTACAACCCGCTCTTCATCTACGGCGGCACCGGCCTCGGAAAGACGCATCTGCTGCAGGCGATAGCGGCCTATGTCTCCGAGCACTCCGCCCGTCTGTCGGTTCGCTACGTCACGAGCGAGACGCTCACGAACGACTTCATCAACTCGATCCGCGAAAAGCGCGTCGAGGCCTTCAAGCAGCGCTATCGCGGGTACGGCGTGCTGCTCGTCGACGACATCCAGTTCCTGGAGCACAAGGAGCGCATCCAGGAAGAGTTCTTCCACACCTTCAACACGCTGTACGAAGCCGGCCGCCAGATCATCCTGTCGTCCGACCGGCCACCCCGCGACATCGCGACGCTCGAGGAGCGGCTACGCTCACGCTTCGAGTGGGGGCTGATCGTCGACATCCAGCCGCCCGATCTCGAGACGCGCATCGCGATTCTCCGCAAGAAGGTCGCGACGGATCGCATCCCGGTCCCGGACCCCCAGGTGCTCACCTTCATCGCCGGCCGCGTGTCGAGCAACATTCGCGAGCTCGAAGGTGCGCTCACGCGTGTCGTCGCGTTCTCGTCGCTCACCGGGAGAGCGATGACCGTGGAGCTCGCACAGGAGGTGCTGAAGGACGTCTTCCCACAGGGCGAGGCGCCCGAGATCTCCATCGAGCGGATTCAGGAGGTCGTCTCCGAGCGCTTTGCCATCTCACTGCAGGAGCTCGTCGGCCAGCGGCGCTCCCGGTCGATCGTCTATCCACGCCATGTCGCGATGTATCTCTGCAGGGAGCTCACGGACAGCTCGCTGCCAAAGATCGGCCAACACTTCGGCGGCCGCGACCACACGACCGTCATCAACGCGACCTCGAACATCACCCGTCTGATTCGCGAGGACAGAGGTGTCTACAACCTCGTCCAGGAACTCACAGCGCGGATCAAGCAAGCCGGGTGAAAGCTGGGGAGAAGCTCGTCGCTCTCCGAGCACCTGTTGAGTTCTCGTCCTTGTCCCCGGAGAAGCTCCACACCCCGATCCCGCTCCACAGAAGGCGAACCGGCTGTCCTCCCCGCAATCCACACTACCTATGACTACGACGATCTTTTTCTCATAGCCTAGAGATGACCGTTGAAGCCCCTCCCGCCTCTTCCATGAAGATCGTCGCGTCCCGTGACGAGCTTGCCCGGGCGCTCGGCGTCGTCGGTCGCGCCGTGTCGGCACGCATCTCGGTGCAGATCCTCGCCGGGATCCTGCTTCGAGCCGGCGAGGGCCGTCTCACCGTCGCAGCGACGGACATGGAGATGTCGCTTCGCGCCGGGCTCGACGCCGACGTGGAGGGCGAGGGGAGCGTGGTCGTGCCGGGCCGCCTGCTCGTCGACATCGTTCGGCTTCTGCCTCCAGGCGAGGTCGTGCTCAACCATGAGGCTGACGCGGCAACGCTCGAGGTGACGGCCGGCACCGGGTCGTATCGCCTGAACACGTATCGCGCAGACGACTTCCCGCGACTTCCCGAACTCGACGCTTCCGGGCTGGTCGAAGTGCCTCGCGAAGCGCTGCTCGACACGATCGCGAAGGTCGCGCGGGCCGCTTCACGCGACGAGTCGCGGCCGGTACTCACCGGGATCCTCGTTCGGCTCGAGGGCGCCGGCATCGTCATGGCCGCCACCGACTCATACCGGCTCGCCGTGAAGGAGACTCCTCTCGAGCAAGCGGTCGGGCGCGACTTCGAGGCGATCGTCCCCGCCCGCGCTCTCGGTGAGCTCGTTCGCATCGGGCAGGGAGCGAACACCGCGGAGATCGGCGTTGGCGTCCAGGAAAACCAGGTGCTCTTCGACGTCGACGGTGTGCTGCTGACCGCGCGCCGAATCGACGGGCAGTTCCCGAATTTCCGCCAGCTGCGTCCCGAGAGCTTCGAGGCCGAGATCAACGTGCCGCGCGAGGAGCTGCTCGATGCGGTGCGGCGCGTCAGCGTCATGGCCCAGCGAAACGCGCCTCTGCGGCTGCGTTTCGAGGAGGGCGGGCTGACGATTCAGGCCCAGTCTCAGGATGTCGGGGAGGCGACGGAGTCGCTGCCGATCCCGTACAACGGCGATCTGCTCGAGATCGGCTTCAACCCGGACTTCCTGCGCGAGGGGCTCGAGTCCGTGGAAGAGGAGCAGGTGCGGCTGCGTCTCATCACGCCGCTGCGTCCCGGGCTCATCAGCGGCGCGGGTGAGGACTCGTGGTACCTCATCATGCCGATCCGCCTCGCCGGCTAGGAGTCTTGTTCGTGTCGCACGTGCGGCTGCACGACTTTCGGTCGTACAGCCGCCAGGAGCTCGAGCTTGCCGAGGGCCTCGTGCTCATCGTCGGCCCGAACGGCGCAGGCAAGACGAATCTGCTCGAAGGGGTGCATCTCGGTGCCCAGGGGTTCTCCTTCCGGACGCGACGGGACGTAGGTGTTGTTCGCTTCGGAGCCGAAGCCTCGCGCGTGGAGCTGCGAGGACGGGCCCGCGGGGAAACGCCATTTGCCACGCGGATCACCGTGGAGCGTGGCGGCGCGAAGAAGATCGTTCTCGACGGCGCGAGCGTTCGCAGTCACGAGGAGCTTCGCCGCCGCCTCGCGGTGCTCGTCTTCACGCCCGACCGCCTCGCCGTCGTCAAGGGCAGCCCGGCGATCCGCCGCCGGTACCTCGACCGCATGATCGGCCGGCTGGTGCCGTCGAGCGCGTCGCTCTCGACGGAGTACGGTGCGGCGCTCGGGCAGCGCAACGCCGCCCTGAGGCGCATGCGTGCGGGTCTCGTCGACCGGGAAGCAGTTGCGCCGTGGACCGCTGCGGTAGCTCGGCTCGGAGTGGAGCTCGAACGGGCTCGGAACGAGGTGGTTGCCGCAATTGCGCCGGGCTTCACGCAAGAGGCCGCGAAGCTCGGGCTGCCGTCGGCCGACCTCGGGTACGTCTCGAGTGAGGTGTCCGTCGAAGCCCTGGAC
>Ga0114129_10010182_pt1 | contig 13405 bp, 13 predicted proteins | sample RhiMetdeltSRZDD1_FD_80071 | JGI IMG/M metagenome (GOLD analysis project Ga0114129, IMG submission 80071) | Populus rhizosphere microbial communities from Tennessee, USA - Rhizosphere MetaG P. deltoides SRZDD1 (version 2) (version 2) | ecosystem: Host-associated > Plants > Roots > Rhizosphere >...
AGCCTTCATGGCGTCGGCGCGGGCGCTCGCCCCGATCGCCGGAGCCTGTCCTTCCCCGGGGGCTGCCAACGCGGGCGCCGTCGGGCCGGACACCGAGGTCCTTTGTAGGAAAATCGCGCCAAACACAGCCGCGCACAAGATGATCGCGAGCGCGGACGCTATTGCTGCCAGACGCATGTCCGACCTCCAAGCCTGGGATTTTGCAAGCGTCTCGGACGACGAGAGCCTGAGTTTCCACCTATATCCTTAATCCCACCTTAAGTGGCCAATTCGAGGCGGAGTCAACCGAACGGCCGATTATTCCTGCAAAAGTCACTTGCTGTGGCAATCCTGCCAGCTGGGTGGGCCGGCGGGCAGGGCCTTGGCCTCGAATACACCACGGGCGACCGCGCGCGCCAGCGTATTGGCCGCGACCGCGCCGAGCTCCGCCAGCTCGTTGACCGCGTCGGCCAGGGGTCGCCGCCCGGTTGCCACGGCGAACACCGTGTCGCCATCGAGGGTCGTGTGGGCCGGGTAAAGCGCACGCGCGAGCCCGTCCTGGGACATGACCGCAAGCTCCTTGGTCTGGGCCTTGGTGAGCGCCGCGTCCGTGGCAACCACGGCAATGGTCGTGTTCTCGCCTGGGCGCCCCTTCGCAGCCGGGAGGAGCGCGGCCGCGGGCAGGGCCGCGGGAAAACCCAACCCGCCGAACTCTCCGTCGACCTCGAATGGGGCGGCCCAAAAATGCGGCCCGCGGCCGATATTTGCGCTGCCGCAGGCATTTACGGCAGCGAGCGCGCCGATTGTGTGGCCGTCGCGGGTCAGCGCGGACGCCGAGCCCAGTCCGCCCTTGAGGTTGACGGTGGTGGCGCCGAAGCCCGCTCCGGCGGTACCCAGGGCAAAGACCTCGCTGGCGCCCGAGGCGGCGGCGTAGCCGAGATCCCGGTAGGGCGCGAAGCGCCCCCAGTTCTTGTCGCCGCCGTTGAGCAGGTCGAACAGCGCGGCCCCGCAAACCAGGGGCACTCGGATATCTCCGATTGCAAATCCGCGGCCGCGCTCGCGCAGGAGGGCTTGCACACCCGCACCGGCGTCAAGGCCGAAGGCCGAGCCGCCGGACAGCACCACGGCGTCAATGCGCTCGACGGTGCGATGCGGCTCAAGCAGGTCCGTCTCGCGCGTGGCGGGCGCGCCGCCGCGCACGTCGACAGCGGTCACGGCCGGCTCCGCGAACACAATGGCCGTAACCCCCGAGGCGAGCCGCGCATCATCGGCCTGTCCGACCAGAATGCCGGCGACGTCGGTGATCAGATTTCGTCGTGACAAGGATCACCTCGTCGCGTGTGCATGGCCTGCCCGCCGCGAGCCGGGTCGCGCGCAAATGTCGTGCGATTGGCCATCGACGCGCTTTCCCCGGGGATGAAGACGGACGAGCGAAGCGTAGCAGGAACTTCACATCATAGGGAGTGATGCACAGGCGGCTTGCGTCTGGACACAGATGCATCGCATCTAGCCGCCATGGCTGCCGACGTCACGATCTTCGCCGCGCTCTTGGCCGGCCTGGTGAGCTTCCTGTCGCCCTGCGTGCTGCCGCTGGTGCCGCCCTATCTGGTCTATCTGGCCGGCACCTCGCTCGAGCGTCTCGCGGACAAGGAGCCTCCGCCGCAGGTGCAACGGGACACGGTGCTCGCTGCCGGCCTGTTCGTGGCCGGGTTCTCGACCATCTTCGTCGCGCTCGGCGCGAGCGCGAGCGTGATCGGCGCGCTGCTGCGCTTTTATTCGAACGAGCTCGCGGTCGTCGCCGGCATCGCCATCATCATCATGGGGCTGCACTTCCTCGGGCTTACCCCGATCGGCTTCCTGTACCGGCAGGCGCGGCTCCAGGTGCAAAAACCGGTGGGACTGTGGGGCGCCTATGTGATGGGCTTGGCCTTTGCGATCGGCTGGACGCCGTGCATCGGGCCGATCCTGGCCGCGATCCTGGCAGTTGCGGCGTCGAAGTCCACGGTGGCCAAGGGCGCAGGCCTGCTCGCCGTCTATTCGTTCGGGCTTGGTGTGCCGTTCATCGTCGCGGCGTTCGCCGTGGAGCCGTTTGCGGCCTTCCTGGTCCGCTTCCGCTCCCATCTCGCCCACGTCGAGCGGGTGATGGGGGGCCTGCTCGTGCTCACCGGAATTGGCTTCCTCGCCGGATTCTTCACGCAGTTGAACAGCTGGTTGATCGAAACATTTCCGGTGCTGCAGAACATCGGCTGATCCCGCTTGCCGTCATCGACGATGAGCAAGCGGGATCAGGCCGCGCTGCAGGGTCATTCGATCTCGGCGTAGGTGATCTTGCCGGTAGGGTCCTTCTTCCAGACATAGATCACATAATCGAGGCGCGTCACGTCCCCCTTCTTGTCGTAGGACAAGTCGCCGATCACGGTCTTGAACTTCATGCCGGACTTGATCTGCTCGGCCACCTTCTTGGGGTCGAGCGACTTCGCCGCCTCGGCCGCCTGCTTGATGATCTGGACGGCGGCATAGCTGTAGAGGGTGTAGGCCTGCGGCTCGAAATTCTTGGCGCGGAATTTCGCCACTGCATCCTTGGCCTCCGGCCGCTTGCGCGGATCGGGACCGTAGGTCATCAGCGTGCCTTCGGCGCCGGGGCCCGCGATCGAGGCGAACTCGTCGTCGGTGATGCCGTCGCCGCCCATCAGCGGCGCCTTGACGCCCTGGGCGCGCATCTGGCGCAGGATCAGCCCGCCGGTGTCGTGCAGTCCGCCCCAATAGATGAGGTCGGCGCCGGACGCCTTGACCTTGGAGACCAGGGCGGAGAAATCCTTGTCGTCCTTGTTGACGCCCTCGTAGAGCACTTCCTTCATCCCGCCCTTGTTGATCGTCGCCTTGGTCACGTCGGCGAGTCCCTGGCCGTAGGTGGTCTTGTCGTGGATGACGGCGATCTTCTTGCCCTTGAACTTCTTGAGGATGTAGTCGCCGGCTACCGCGCCTTGCTGGTCGTCGCGGCCGCAGGTGCGGAAGATGTTCCACATGTTGCGTTCGGTGATCCGCGGATTGGTCGCGGCCGGCGTGATCTCAAGGATCCCGTTTTCCTGGTAGACTTCCGATGCCGGCATGGTGACGCCGGAATTGAAATGCCCGATGACGAATTTCACGCCGTCGCCGACGAATTTGTTGGCGACCGAGACGCCTTCTTTCGGATCGGCGCGATCGTCGCCGACGAACAGCTGGATCTTCTGTCCGAGAATCCCTCCGGCGGCATTGATGTCTTCGACCGCCTGCTCGGTGCCGTTCTTGAGCTGGGCGCCGAAAGCGGCGCTGCCGCCGGTGAGCGGGCCGGCGACGCCCAGTTTGACCTGCGCCGAAGCCGTATCCGCGAACGCAAGGCCGATAACCAAGGCCACGCCGAGCGAGAGCCATTGTCTCATAGTATCCACCTCTGGATGAAAGCGGGGAGGCACGTCTCTACGTCGCGCAGGAGCGGCCTCATGAATGGATTCAAGCCTTAAATGGACAGAAATGTCATCCAGATTCTGGGCTCTTCACGGTTGCCGTATCGTCGCGGCGACGCCATTGAAACGGACCGGCACGCTCGTTGATCCATCCGTAACGGGTGACCATCTGGGTCACTCGCATTGAGTGGAAGCCGAGCAGCCCGAACGCCAGACAGACCGTGTAGTCGACGAGATAGTAGTGCAGCGACAGGAACTTGGTGTCGAACAGGGCATAATGCAGGAAGCGCACCGCGAGGCTCAGGACCACCATGTAGAGCACGAGATGCCACCAGTGCCGCCAGGTCGCAGCAATCGCCCGCCCGGCGAGCCAGGCCGCACCCCCGCCCATCAGGACCGTGAGCAGGAGAAAGACGCCGAGCGAGTGCTCGTCGGACACGAATTCGGGAATCGAGAAATCCATCGCTGTCCTCAGTGCCTCCCGCCTTCCAGGTAGGCTGCTTTCACCTCCGGCCGCGCCAGAAGCTCCCGCCCGGTTCCACTCAGCGTAATCGTGCCGTTGACCATGACATAGCCGCGGTGGGCGAGCTTCAGGGCATGGAACGCGTTTTGCTCGACCAGGAATACGGTGAGCTTTTCTTCCGTATTCAGTTTCCTGATGGCGCCGAAGATCTGGTGGACGATCAGCGGCGCCAAGCCCAGCGACGGCTCGTCGAGCAGGAGCAGGCGAGGGCGGCCCATCAGCGCGCGCGCGATCGCCAGCATCTGTTGCTCGCCGCCGGAGAGCGTGCCGCCGCGCTGGTCGATGCGCTCCTTGAGGCGCGGAAAGAGAGCGAATACGCGTTCGAGATCGGATCGAAAATGCGCGGAGCCGGCAACCGCGGCGCCCATCTGCAGGTTCTCCAGCACGGTCATTCGCACGAAGATGCGGCGGCCTTCGGGCGCCTGCGCGATTTTCAGCCGCGCGATCTCGTGCGTGGGAAGCCGCGTGATGTCCCGGCCGGCGAAGGTGATTTGCCCTTCGAAGGCGCGCGGATTGCCGAAGATCGTCATCATCAGCGTCGACTTGCCGGCGCCGTTGGCGCCGATCAGCGCCACGATCTCACCCTCGCCGACGTCCACGTCGACGCCCTTGAGGGCGGCGATATGGCCGTAATACGCCTTCACCGCGCGTACGGAGAGGAGAGGCGAGGTCATCGCACCCTCCAATGATCCGGGACCGGCGTGTTCATGTCCCACCGCATTCGGGACAACTCTGTGCCATGCCTGTCATTGCGAGCCGGCGATGCCGGCCTGTTCCACGACCCTGCTCCATTGCGCGATCTCTGTCTGCACAAAGATCTTCAGGTTGGCGACCGAGGGCGTGTCGATCGGAAGCAGCCCCATCCTGAAAATATGCTCCTTGATCTCGGGCAGCACCATGAACTCTTTGATCTCCGCGTGCAGGCGCTCGACGATGTCCCTGGGCGTGGCGGCGGGCGCGACCACCATCTGCCACGACGCGGCGTCGAAGTCCGCGACGCCCTGTTCCGCGATGGGCGCGAGATGAGGGAGCGCGGCGACTCGCTCCTTGGTCGAGACCCCGATCGCGCGCACCTTGCCTTCGTTGATCAGGCTCAGGGCCGGCGGCACATCGCTGAACATGAGCTGAACATGTCCGGCCGCGACATCGGTGAGCGCCGGTACGGAGCCGCGGTAGGGGACGTGCGTCATCTCGATGCCGGTCTTGCTCTGGAACAGGTGCGGAAAGAGATGATGGGGCGTACCAGCACCGGCCGACGCGAAAGCCAGTTGTCCCGGCTTGTCCTTTGCGAGCCTGACGAGGTCCGGCACCGAATGCACCGGCAGCGAAGGGGTGACGACGAGTACATAGGGGCTGGCGACGACCAGGGCGAGTGGCACGAAATCGGCGGCGGGATCATATGGCAGCTTCTTGTGCAGGCTGACGTTGATTGCCATGACCGGAGCCGGCGCCATCAGGAGGGTGTGCCCGTCGGGCGCTGAGCGCGCGACCGAAAGCGCTCCCGTCACTCCGCCGCCGCCTGGGCGGTTCTCGATCACGAACGGCTTCCCGAGCCGCTGCTCCAGCCGTTGTCCGAGCAGGCGCGCCAGGAATTCAGTGCCTCCGCCTGGAGCGAACGGTACGACGAACGTGACCGGGCGTGTGGGATAGCCCTGCGCCCGGGCGCATGCGCCCGCTGCGCACACGGCGACGAGCGCGAGCAGCAACCATCGCGGCAGCGCCTTCGCCATCATCTCATGGGCCAGGACGATACTCATGAGCGCGTCTCAATCCCGCCGTCCGCGACCTCGTCCTCCTCGACTCCGAGATAGGCTGCAATCACCTTTGGATCGTTGCGGATCTCCTCCGGCGTGCCGTCGGCGATCTTCTGGCCGTGGTCGAGCACGACCACGTGGTCGGAAATCTCCATTACGACCGTCATGTCGTGCTCGATCAGGAGGATCGAGGTCGCGTGCTCGTCGCGAATGGCGTGCAAGTAGCGCCCGAGCTCCGCGCTCTCGTTCGGATTGAGACCGGCGGCCGGTTCGTCGAGGCACAATAGCACCGGATCCGTGCACATTGCGCGCGCGATCTCGAGCCGCCGCTGCCCGCCATAGGGCAATTCCCCGGCCGGATCGTCGGCACGCTCGGCGAGGTTGATCTTGTCGAGCCAGTAGCGCGCCTTGTCGATCGCGGCCCGTTCCGCGCGCGCGTAGGAGCGCAGCCCCAACGCACCGAGCGCGGTAAAGCCCGACGCCCACATCAAGGGGTTGTGCTGAGCGACCAGGAGATTCTCCAGCACCGTCATGCCCTGGAACAAACGGATGTTCTGGAACGTGCGCGCGACGCGAGCTTTCTGCGTCACCAGATAGTCGGGCATGCGCTCGAGCAGAAACAGCATACCGTTCGCGCGCGCGACGCTGCGGGTGCCGCGCTCGGTCAACGCTTCCAGCTCGTCCCATACGACCGGGTCGCCGAATTGCAGCGCGATGCGCCCCTCGGTCGGCTTGTAAAACCCGGTGATGCAGTTGAACACCGTGGTCTTGCCGGCGCCGTTCGGTCCGATCAGCGCGGTGATATCGCCATGTCCGGCGGTGAATGAGAAATCGTTGATAGCGACGAGCCCGCCAAAGCGCATGGTGAGGTGCTCGACCCGCAGGATGGGGATCTGGCTCGGGGACAGCGCGGCCGGGTGTGGTGCTCCGGCAACCGGCGCCGCGCTGGAGGAAGGTGCACTCATGGCCCATGCCCGCGCACGAGTGGAGGCTCTGCCACGTCCGACCGCGGCCCAAGTGGGGCCGTCGCGGCAACGGGATAGTCGCTGAGCAGGGCCGAGGGCTCGCGCGTGGCAATCAGCCCGCGCGGCTTCCACACCATGATCAGCACCATGGCGAAGCCGAACAAGAGCATACGGTATTGCGTCGGGTCGAATTCGTTGCCGAACACGACCTTAAGAAAATCGAGCTCGCGCATGATCTCGGTGCCGCCGATCATGATCACGGCGGCGATCGCCACGCCCAGCAGGCTCCCCATGCCGCCCAGCACGACGATGGCGACGATGACCGCGGATTCCATGAAGGTGAAGCTTTCGGGCGAAATGAACCCTTGTCGTGCGGCGAAGAACGAGCCGGCGAAGCCTGCGAACATCGCGCCCATGGCGAAGGCGGTAAGCTTGGTGTTGGTGGTGTTGATGCCGAGCGAGCGGCACGCGATCTCGTCTTCCCGCAAGGCTTCCCAAGCCCGTCCGATCGGCAGGCGGCGCAGACGGAGGGTGACGGCGGCGGTGACCAGGGCCAGCGCGAGGATCAGGTAGTAGAGGAAGATGGTGCGGTAGATCGGGCTGAATTCCAGTCCCAGGCGGGCCGCAAAGCCTTCATCGGACGCGTTGAACGGAATGCCGAAGAACGTGGGCCGCGGGATGCTGCTGATGCCGGCATAGCCGTTGGTCACCGGGACCCAGTTGATCAGGACAAGCCGGATGATCTCGCCGAAGGCGAGCGTCACGATGGCGAGATAGTCGCCGCGCAGCCGCAGCACTGGAAATCCGAGCAGGATGCCCCAGAACGCCGCCAGGCAGCCCGCGAGCGGCAGCAGGAGCCAGAACGACAAGCCGAAGGTCTTTGCGAGCAGCGCGTAGGAATAGGCTCCGACGGCGTAGAACGCGACATAGCCGAGATCGAGCAGACCCGCGAGGCCGACCACGATGTTGAGGCCCCAGCCCAGCATGACGTAGATCAGAATCTGAACACCGAAATTGTCGATCCACTTCACCGCGCCTTGAAAGCCGACGACCGAGAGCGCGAGCGGGGGATAGACGACCGCGAAGCCCAGCGTGAACGGAATCAGCCAACGTCCGAGCCGGGCGCGCCAGACCGCACCCTCACCGTGCTGCTTCCGCGGCCGCATGGCGCGGCGCGCGAGCCAGGGCGCCATCAGGAGCGCATAGAGAAAGCGCCCGACGGCAATGATGCCGACCAGCGCGGCGAGCAGCGGCCAGCGCGTCTCCAGAACGAGTTCGTTGTGGATATTCTGAACGGTGTTGAAACCGATCAGCGGCAGGAACATGCCGAATGCGATGAGGGCGGTGATCGCAGCTTCGCGCAAGGCGCGAACGAGGTCGACGCGCGAGGCGGGCCGGGACGCCTCTTGCACCATCTTACACTTTCTCCACGTCCGGCCGGCCCAGGATGCCCTGGGGCAGGAAGATCATGGTGATGGCGAGAATGGAGAAGGCGGCGACGTCCTTGTAGTCGGTGGAGAAATAGGCCGACCACATTGTCTCGATGAGTCCGATCAACAGTCCGCCAAGCACCGCGCCCGGAAGGGAGCCGATGCCCCCGAGCACAGCGGCGGTGAACGCCTTGACGCCGGGAACGAAGCCGTCGGCGAAGCTGATCACGCCGTAATAGACAAGATACATCGTGCCCGCGACCGCCGCCAAAGCGGCCGCGATCACGAAGGTGATCGAGACCGTGCGGTCGACGTCGATGCCGAGCAGCGCCGCCATCTTCTGATCCTGCTCGCAGGCGCGTTGTGCCCGCCCGAGCGCGGTCTTGGTCACCACGAACCAGAACGCCACGAGGAGCGCAGCCGTCACCGCCCAGACCATGAGCTGCTTGTAGGATACGGACACGTCATAGCCGTCGCTGCTGGACATCAGCACGATCACGTCGTTGAACAGAGGCGGGATCGACTTGACCCGCGGACCCTGGGCGACCTGCACGAAATTCGAAAGGAAGATCGACATGCCGATGGCGGATATCAGAGGCGCAAGCCGGAACGAGCCGCGCAACGGCCGGTAGGCGACCCGCTCGATCGTCCAGTTGACGAGCGAGGTCAACAACATGGCGACAATGAGCACGATCAGGAGCGCCAGTACCACGGAGCCCATGCCGAACCAGGTCGTGAGCACGAGCAAGGTGACGAGCGCGATGAAGGCGGACACCATGAACACGTCGCCATGGGCGAAGTTCACCATGCCGATGATGCCGAACACCATGGTGTAGCCAATGGCGATGAGGCCGTAGATCGAACCGAGCGTAATCCCGTTAATGAGCTGCTGGGTGAAGACTTCCATACCCGCGCGCCCCCTCTCGAATCGTCCCCCGCTGTCCGCAAGTGATGAAGCTCTAGCAGGGGGCCGCAAGACCAGCAACGGGCGCTAACCCACCGTCTGGCGCGGTCGGAGAGAACGCCAGCGCCCCCCGCACCGCCCGAAACCCGGGTTCCTTTCGGCTTCGGGCCGCCGAGCGGGAAGTAGAGATAAGAATGGGCCGTTCTGTGCTGCCGCGCCAGCAGGGGGCCGAGCTTCCTGCACCCGATCCGGGCATTCAGCACTACGTCTCGACGGGGCGTCTGTGGCGATTTGTCGAGTCCGGCAGGCCGCGAGGTATTCACATTCGCTCAGGCGACAATCGTGGCCGCCGGCCCGGCCGCACCGCTATTTGACGTCGCCCATGAACGCTGGGCTCTTGATCCGCATCTCCAACTCCGCCCTCGTGTTCGCGGCCACGGCGGGATGGTACTTCCTGGCTCCGCGTCGCGCGTGGGCGGTCGGCCGGCGGCCGCGCTTGCCGAACAATCCCGGCATCCTAATCGTCGACGTGCTCGCGCCAGGAACCATCACGCCGATAATATGCGCCTGGGCTTGGCTGGGTAGCGGGGGTGCATGCTGACGAACTCTCCGCGCATTGACACCCGCCTCCGCGAGTGCCTTGCTGCCGCGATGCTGCAAGGAGCCCGTTCCCCATGAGCCCCACGAAGTCCGAGGACGCGATCGGCGCGAAGGGACGACCGTTCACGGGCGCCGAATATCTGGCCAGTCTGCGCGACGGCAGAGAGGTCTATGTCTACGGCGAGCGCGTCGACGACGTCACCACGCATCCCGCGTTTCGCAACGCCGCACGCTCGATCGCCCGGCTCTACGATGCCCTGCACGACGCCAAGACCAAGGATCTGCTCACCTCGCCGACCGACACGGGCTCGGGCGGCTACACGCATAAATTTTTCCGCGCGGCGCGCTCGCGCGACGAGCTCATTGCTCAACGCGATGCCATCGCCCAGTGGGCGCGCATGTCCTACGGCTGGATGGGTCGTTCGCCTGACTATAAGGCCTCGCTGATGAACACGCTGGGGGCTAATCATCAGTTTTATGGAAAGTTCTCCGGCAATGCCAAGGCCTGGTATCGGCGCGCGCAGGAATACGTGCTGTTCATGAACCATGCCATCGTCAATCCGCCGCTGGACCGCGCCAAGGCTCCCGACCAGGTCAAAGACGTCTTCATCACCATCCAGAAGGAGACCGATGCCGGCATCTACGTGTCCGGCGCCAAGGTGGTGGCGACGTCATCGGCGCTCACCCATTACAACTTTCTCGGCCAGAACGCGGCGGTGCCGACCCATGACACCGATCTCGCGGTGATGTTCATCGCGCCGATGAATGCGCCGGGCGTCAAGCTCCTGTGCCGCACGTCCTACGAAATGATGGCGAGCGTCATGGGCACGCCGTTCGACTACCCGTTGTCGTCGCGCTTCGACGAGAACGACGCCATCTTCGTCTTCGACAACGCGTTCATCCCGTGGGAGGACGTGCTCCTGCACCGCGATCTCGAGAAGCTCAAGATTTTCTTCCCGCAGTCCGGGTTCCTCGCCGGCTACCAGTTTCAGGGCTGCACGCGGCTTGCGGTCAAGCTCGACTTTCTGGTCGGCATCATCGCCAAGGCGCTGCGCACGACCGGCGCCGACGAGTTCCGCGGCAATCAGGCGATGCTGGGCGAGGTGATCGCTTGGCGCAACCTGTTCTGGGCGCTGACCGAGGCCATGGCGGCGAACCCGACGCCGTGGGTCGATGGTGCCGTGCTGCCCAATGTGCAATCGGGCTCGAGCTACCGCGTGTTCGCGGGCGAAGCCTATGGAAGGGTCAAGGAAATCGTGGAGAAGATCGTCGCCTCGGCGCTCATCTACCTCCCCTCGTCGGCCAAGGACTTCAAGAACCCCGTGATCGACAAATACCTCGCGAAATACGTGCGCGGCTCGCATGGCATCGGCTACAAGGAGCGCATCAAGGTGATGAAGCTTCTGTGGGACGCGATCGGCACCGAGTTCGGCGGCCGGCACGAACTCTACGAAATGAATTACGCCGGCAACCACGAGGACATCCGCATCCAGGCGATGTGGAATGCGCGTACCACCGGCACGCCCGACAGCATGATCGCGCTCGCGGACCAGTGTCTTTCCGATTACGACGAGAACGGCTGGCGCGATGGTCCCTGGCTCGACCCGGATGATGTCGCCTATCCGGGCGTGCCCGGCGTCAGGCGCGCGGCGGAGTAGGGCTGCATGAGCTGGATCGACCAACGTCCCGACGACGCCATGGACGGCGCCTTCACCGCGGTCGGGCCCGAGATCGTACGCACCGTCGAGCCCGGGATCTTCCGCGAAGCGATGAGCCGACTGGGCGCCGCCGTGCACGTCATCACCACCGCCGGGCCGGGCGGCAAAGCCGGCGCCACCGCAACCGCGGTTTGCTCCGTCTCGGACGCGCCGCCTACGCTGCTCATGTGCCTCAATCGCCGCAGCCAGACCAATCCGGCGGTGGTGGAGAACGGCGTGTTCTGCGTCAATACCCTCGGTGACAGCGGAGCGGAGATCGCCGACATATTCGCCGGCCGCACCGGCGTCACCGGAAGCGATCGGTTTGCCAGCGGCGAATGGCTGACGCTCTCGACCGGCAGCCCGGTGCTTGCGTCGAGCGTGATCGCGTTCGACTGCCGCATCATCGAAGTGCGGTCGGTCGCGAGCCACAACGTGTTCTTCGGAGCGGTCGAAACGGTGCGCGTCGGTCCGGGCGGCCCGGCATTGGTGTACCACGACCGCGCCTATAAATGCGTGTAAACGCGGGCGTGACGAATTTCGACAAGAATCGGCTTCGATGTCGACGCGGATTCGGCGCGCAATCACCCCGCCATGGAACTTATCGCGTCGCAACCCAAACGAGTTCCCTGCGTTGACGTTCGAGGGGCGATCAATCCGCGAGGAGCGAGTATGAACAATCCGAACCAGCAGAAGCCGAACCAACAGCAGCAGAACAACCCGCGCCCAGGCGAGCAGCAAGGTGGCGGCGGGCAGAAGCCGGGTCAGCAGCAGCAGGGCGGCGGGCAGCACAAGCCGGGTCAGCAGCCCGGGCAGGGCGGTCACCAGGGTGGCCAGCACGGCGGTACGGATCGCTAGACTTATCGTTTTGTCAGCTAAATTCGCACCGGCGGCCCCGTTTCGGCGGGGCCGCCGCCTTTTTGACGGATGTGCACGGCGCCGCTCAATGCGCTTTGGCGCGTTTTCTCGACCCTCAAGGTGGCTTATGATTTCGCATGGCCACCGCCGCGCTCCCATTGTTTCATCTCTACGGCGATCCGCCTGACGACCAGGCCTTCGACTTCATTCACATCGAGACGATTGCATCGCGCTCGTCGATTCACGACTGGACGATCCGGGCTCATCGTCACCGCAACCTGTTCCAGATTCTGTTGATCGGGCGCGGCGGCGGGGAGATGACCTTCGAGGCCGCCAGCATTGCCTTCGAAGCGCCGTGCGCCATCCTCGTGCCGGCCACGATCGCGCATGGTTTTCGCTTCCGGCCCCAGCTCACCGATGGCTGGGTCATGACCTTCACCGAAGACGTCGCCGAGGCCATGGGCGATCGCCGCGGGGAAGCGCTCGCGCGCCTCAAGGCGCTTGCCGGCGAACCGGTGGTGCCGCTGGGCGAGGCCGACAGCGAGCGGCTGTCGCGGCGGGCCGTGGAGTTGCACGAGGAACGTTTCCTCGCGCGCGCCGGCTTCCGCATCGCGATGCGCGGGCTGCTCGCACTGATCGCAGTCGAGGTGGCACGGCTAGCCGCCGGCCGTGTGCGCGCCGGGGCGGATGCGATCGCGCTCGAACCGACCGGCGCAACCGTCGACGCGTTGCGCAAGTTGGTGGAGGAACACTTCCAGAAGGAGCGCCAGCTCGCCTTCTACGCCGACAGGCTGGCGATGACGGTCGATCGTCTCAACGATCATGTCAGGCGCGCGACCGGCGTCACCGCGGGCCACCTCATCCGCCAGCGCGTCCTCACCGAGGCCAAGCGCCAGCTGGTGTTCACCAGTCAGCCGATCCACGAGATCGCCTATGATCTCGCCTTCTCCGATCCCTCCCACTTCGCCCGCTTCTTTCGCAAGCAGACCGGCACCACGCCGCACGAGTTTCGCGCGGCGCGTGGTGGCTAAAGGCTTGTGGGGCGGAAGTTGGCGGCATCGGCGCAAGCCGCTTCGTCAGGCCTGAAGGCCGCGATGCGATCGAGCCCTTCGTCCCGCGCCGCCGTGCTAGTGGTCCGATTCTAACATTCGCATCCGTTTCGGCGGGCTCATTTTGCGAATGTTAGAATCAAAGGACCACTAGCAAATATAAGGTGCTAGTGGAGTTTTGGATTTGACATTCGCTTCGC
>Ga0114129_10010183_pt1 | contig 13405 bp, 11 predicted proteins | sample RhiMetdeltSRZDD1_FD_80071 | JGI IMG/M metagenome (GOLD analysis project Ga0114129, IMG submission 80071) | Populus rhizosphere microbial communities from Tennessee, USA - Rhizosphere MetaG P. deltoides SRZDD1 (version 2) (version 2) | ecosystem: Host-associated > Plants > Roots > Rhizosphere >...
CCATAACCCCCGGGCGATTTCTGTCCACTCTTCAGTATTGCTAAGCCAACCCTCGAAATGATCTATCGCATCCTCGCTCGCTGCAATATCCTCGTTAAGACGGACAACTATGTCAAGCAGTTCCTGAGTCGTGCGTGGGGTCGAAAGCGACCGATGTGTCTCTAGCAGTTTGATGCGGAGCCTTCCTAACCTGGCCACAAGCTCGGGAGGGCACGAAGTTTTGGCGCGCGCGACGAGGAAGTAGCTAGAACCCGCAAGTCGAATGTATGGATCTGCCTCGCAGAACACGTGGAAGGTCCCAAGCTCTGTCGCGTCGAGCTTCTCGAGCTCTGTGTCAAGGCCATATCCATCCCATAGGCCTTGCCATAATCGATCCGCCAGTTGCCGATTGGCAAGTCGGTGATGCGCCAGATGGAAGTGTCCGCAGCTGGCAATCTCCCAGAACCTCGGATCTTCCCTCAGGCGAATGTCTTCACCACAGGCCCACACCGCCGCAAGGGCCTCCTCCTCCGTAAAAGTCCGTCGGCTATACTGAAAACGTTCCACTACCTCATCCAGAAGGTCAATGGGAGCCCTCGGATTGAGCGGATATTCACGGGGGCGAACATATCTCATGAGGTCAGAACCTCCCCATCCACCACACTTGCCGCTTCGTTTCCAGGAATGGGCTCAGCCCCGGCGAGAATGTCGCGGCCTCGGTCAGTGAGTCGGAGAGCCTGGTACACGCCCTCATTCCCTAGATGAGACTTCTCTAACATGGCGAGTTGCCCACCGGCGATGAGACGTTCGATATGTTCCTGCAGACGTGCACGGATCAAAGCCCCTTTCAGGGATCCGAAGTGTTCGGAGTTACGAGCATAGGCCGAGAGTTGGTACTGTTGCCCGTCGCGTTTCCCGTAGGCTTCGCCGAGTAGCATTTTCTGTAAAGTACTTGCCCCATAGAGGCCATCGTGATCGCGGACAGCCTCGAGAATAGCCATTGTCGGCTCGATCTCAAGTGGCTCCGGATCGGCGACTGCGGTGGTTGACCAGGGGACAGAATGATGCGGGGCACACAGATCACACACGCCGCAGCGGGGCGATCCGGCGGCTCCTGTCAGATGGTCAATCAGAAATGCAGCACGGCAGCGTCTCGCGTCCGATCGCATCTGGGCGTAGCGGATCATCTCGTCGAGTCTAGCGCTGAACTGACGGAACCGCTCCAGGAATGCCGTGGCCGCGTCGTCTAATGCCCTGGGATTGCCTGTGCGAGGACCTGGAGCAAAGGTGGTGCCGCGCTGGAAACTACGGAAGATGAGGTCTCCGGACTGCGCTAGCCTGTGGAGTATCGCGTCGATCTGCGCCGGATGCCGGCCCATAGTCGAAGCAAAAGGAAGGGCTCGGTACAGGGTGCGTTGGTCCTGAGCCAGCCCTGCTATAGCCCGCAGGCCATTGAAGAGCATCTGCTCGTCCCCATTGAGGCGCCTGGCGATTTCTTCGGGAGGCTGGTTGAGTAGTACGATACCTTCCAGCGTGAAATCCTCCCCCGGCTGACCATCCCCGCCTGCTCAAGAGCATGGAGTATGACGCGCACCGCAGCTTCTTCGAGTTCCAACTTGCCAGCCAGTGCCTCGACCGAGCATAAGATAGAGCCATCAGTCCGCCTCAACGCTCCCTGGAAATCCCCGCCAAGCAGCGTTCTCATGACCTTTGCGAGCTGCCCTGCATCGGGAACGCCTCTGCGGGCAAGGAATCGGTGTGTTCGATGTGTCTTTGGTGAATAGAGCAAGAGCGCATATGCCTCGCGACCATCCCGACCTGCACGTCCGGACTCCTGGACATAGGACTCGACAGAACTCGGGTGATCATAGTGCAAGACAAAGCGGATCTCTTGCTTGTCTACACCCATCCCGAAAGCATTCGTGGCTACCACAACCTGAAGTTCTCCTTGCATGAAAAGCTCTTGAATGTGATGCCGCGTCGCGGTGGCAAGACCGGCGTGGTAAGGCTGGGCGGCAATATTCCGGCTGCGTAGCAACCGGGCGAGCCGTTCGGCTTCTCGCCGTGTGGCGACGTACATAATACCGGAGCCCCCTTTCTCTGGGTGGACCACGATCTGTTGCACGATGCCTACCGCGAGCGCGTCTCGTTCCTTCGCTGACTGGGGCCGCAGTACACGGAAGACAAGATTGGGCCGGCGAAAGTCCCCGGTGATCGATACAAACGAAAATCCCCGGCTGCCGAGATGCAGTGTATCGCGAATTTCCTCTTGTCCCCGAGGCGTTGCAGTCGCAGTAAGTGCCTGGATCGGTACGCGGCTCGTCGCTGGAAGCAGGGAAGTGATCTCCAGAAAATCGGGGCGAAAGTCGTGTCCCCAGGTGGAGATGCAATGCGCCTCGTCCACCACGAGCTGGATAATGGGAAAATCGGCGAGAAACGCCCGAAAACGTGGGTCACGCAGGCGTTCTGGTGAGACGTACAGGAGCCGAAGGCGACCGTTTCTCGCATCGGTGAGCGCCTCCTCCTGATCCATTGCGGTCATGCCTGAGATCAGACAGTTGACGAAGCGCACCTCTGCTTCGTGGCGGAGTTTCTGTACCTGATCCCGGATGAGAGCAACCAGCGGAGAGACCACAACCGTGAGCCCGGGTCGCAGGAGGGCAGGAAGCTGGAAGGTGAGGCTTTTACCTGCCCCTGTAGGTAAGAGCGCCAGCACATCGTTCCCCGTCATGACTGCCTGGATGATCTTGAGCTGGTTGCCACGGAAGCCATCAAACCCCCACACGGCCTTGAGTACGGCGAGCAGGTGGGGCAGAGCCTCTGTTTCGAACTCTGTGGTAGTGAAGATAGATTTCGCCAGTGTGTGCTCGATCAGGATCCGATCTACTTCTCCAGTGGGGATGGGGGGTAGAAGCGACTCGTCGAAGGGTTCGCCCATCCAGTCACAGATGCGTCGGTACATATCGAGGTCCGACTCGTAGCCGATGGTCGGACCCGGCAACGATTGTAAGACGTCCGGCCGATAGGTTGCGCCACGCTACCGCTTATCGAGCAGGATGACTGCACCACGGTCTTCCTTGAGTCGCAAAAGCCGGCCGAAACCCTGTTTGAAGGTGAAGATCGTTTTGGGCAGAAAATAATCGTAGAACCCGTTCCCACCCGCACGCTCGACGGCAGCGACTCGTGCACTCTCTACCGGATCACCCAGAGAAGGAAACGGCATTTTGCTCATGAACACGAACAACAAGGATTTTCCGGGCACATCGATGCCTTCCCAGAGTGACCGAACGCCAAACAGGCTAACCTCGTCTCGCTGCTCAAACTCCTCACGCAGCTTGCTGAGTGCCCCATCACCCTGACATAGGACTGGGTACCCCTTCTCGTGCAGTGGGCCGGCGATCTGCTCATGCACCATCCGCATTCTTGATCTAGCTGTGAAGAGCCCCAGAGTGCGTCCATGGAAATAGGGCAGGAAGCGCTGAGACTCGGCCGCCACTGCTTCCGGAAACTCTTTCTTCAGGGCCTCATCGCGGGTGTTGGTAAGTGTGCTGGCAGCATGAGGAGAGCACGATTCTTGTAGTCGAAGATATGTGGGAGAGTCTCGACCATGACCCGAGAGCCCTCAAGCCTCCCGAGTCCTGAGCGGCGCAGGAAGAAGCCAAAGCTATCGCCATGCGTCGTAAGAGTTGCCGAACAAAAAACTCCCGCTTCGAGACGTGCCCAGAGGCGCACGTGGAGGAGGGCGCTGACGTCGATCGGTACCCCCTCGATCTTCCCAGGGGGCACGCCTGTCCACCTCCGCCTCGATCTCGATGACGCGTACGTAGGAGGTCGCTTCCGTAAAGGTCCAGAACCACCGGAATGTCTTTTCTAACTCGAAAAAGTCAAAGACAAGCGAGCGGGCAAGGCGTGTGGCACGGGCCGCCCGACGAGACCCCTTATCCGTCAAGGCATGCTCGGAGCAGCTCCTGGCAGTTGCTTCGAGGGCTGAACGCAGGTGACCCAACACCTCAAGCAGTGCCATGGCGGATTCTCGCAGTGATGGACCACCAGGTCCCCGTAGGACTGTGGGTCGGATCTCCACGGCCGCCCCATACCGGGCTCGCTCCTCACGTGACCCCACTGTATGAGCCTCGACAAAGGAAAGGAGGCGCTGTGACAGGTTATCCACATGGGTTTCGGCTTCCATCACCGCAGTGGCGGCCGCCTTGAGTGCCTCATCAGAAGCAGGCAAGCCAGCCTTACGGGCCGCGGCAAGAAGACCTGCGCGTCGCGGTCGGTCGTGCACCGCACGGAGTAGCCGGCGTACCGTTTCTTCTGACACTTCGTATTGCAGAACACTGGTGGCTGCATCTTCGAGATTGTGGGCTTCATCGCAGACAACGAACGGCGAAAAGAGGTCTGGGAGTTGATCCCCTACCAGCACTGCCTGCGTCAGAAGCAGGCTGTGGTTCAGCACGACGACATCAGCCCGCATAGCATTCTCACGGGCGGTCGCGTAAAAGTCGAGCCGTCCTCCAGGGAGCTTCTCGGTACGCCCGCCCTCGGCACTAGCGCGCATCGCATTGACTAGCGTCCAGCCCTCGCCTCTGGCGTTGAGTGCATCCTCGATGCCTGAGATAGCCGGCCAGAGCGGCTCCAGGTCACCGTCTGGACTCGCGAGAGCGAAGGACGCGAGTGTCCCCAGTATCCAGGCGCGCACTGGGGCAAGTCGGTCTTCCTCCAGCGCCTCCACCAGTTCTTCTCTGAGGCGAGCGAGGCTCAAGTAATTCCCACGTCCTTTGAGTATAGTGCTTGTGAGGCCAGGCACGAGTTCAGCCAGCAATGCGAGATCCTTCTCGAGCAGTTGTGTCTGGAGAACCTTGGTGTAGGTGGAGACAACAACGGGTTTCCTGGCCGCTCTGGCGTGCAATGCGGCTGGAATGAGATATCCGAGGCTCTTCCCGGTCCCGGTGCCTGCCTCCACAACCGCAAACCGCCCTGACCGCAGGGCTTCGCCCGCGAGCCGTGCGAATCGAACCTGGGGCTCTCGTCGGTCACGGCCACGGCAGATCATCTCATCGAACAGCGCCTCGATCGGGGCCTCGTCGCTCCCTGGCCCTGCTGGGGCAATGCGTTCGGGAAGAGGCGGTGCCTGCGCCTCGCCGAGGCGGTCTATGCAGGCTGCGACATCGGGCGACACAGTGGGCGGGTCGAGGAGGTCGGCCCAGGGGTCCCCGGCCTTACGCAGGAGCTCGAAGACCAGCCCTCCCAGGGGATGCCGGTTTGTCTCTTTGAGCAATCCTTCGACAACACCGCCGAGCATTTCTACATCTACGTCGGCCCGATGGGCGCCAGGGCGGTGGCAGCAGTAGGTGTTGGGCCAGCTCCTCATTCGTGTGGCGCTGTCCAGGGCTCTGGTGGAAGAGGCGTGCCAGTGGCAGTGTATCAAGGAGCAAGAAATCAGGCGGAACTGGAACGCCAACGCGCTCCGCCACGGTACGTAGCACTGCGCCGTCAAAGGTCAGACCATTGTGGGCAATCACGGGGAGACCATGCACCCGAGCGAAGAACTCCTCGAGCGCTTCCTTCTGACTAGGGGCGTCAGCCACATCCTCATTGCAGATCGTGGTGAGTTCGGTGATGAAGGAAGGGATAGCAGCTCCAGGCCGAACGAAGGTCTGCCAGGTCTCCACCCGTTGGCCGTCCTCGTAACGAGCCAGGGCAATCTCGATGATCTCAATTCCTCGCCTGCGGCCTCTCTGCCGAGAGTTTCGAGATCGAAGATCACGAACCGGCCGCGTTCGAGCGGTTGTCGTCCTGGGGGTGGTCCTGGGTCTTCCGCCTCTACCTCTTCTACACGCGCTCTGAGGCGCCATCGGCCTCCAGCATCCACCTCAAACCGTTCGGGATTGCGGACGAGGAGCCCCTCAAGACTCTTGCGTGAGACGGGACGCCCAAGGGCACGTGCCACATCACGTTCGAGCACCTCGAGCAAAATGCCTTCCCCGGCCGCTCTAAGGGCCTCTTGCAGCATCTCGAGGATGCGATCTTGAGGGCTCATGCTCGCCTACTCCTTTGACAGCCCAAGGACACTGCGCAGGGCACGATAGAGCTCTGCCGCTGCGCTTTCGGCTTCATGACCTTCGGGGTAGCTCCCCAATCGCCGCTGTGCATCCGCTATCGTCTCTTCGAAGAGGGTCTCTGCGAGGTCGAGGAGTTCTGTAACCTTGCCACTCACGTCCTCAGGGAGGCTGACGGGCCGCGTCGTTGTCTGCGCCTGTTCTGCCCTTTCCTCCTGTGCGGGCTCTTCAAGGGCCCATGCCTCCACCAGATCGTCCGGAGTGCGCCGTGTCACGCGAGCGAGCGCTTCGAGCAGCAGGGGGCATCGTCGTCCACAGGAATCGTCTCGGCGAACAGGCTTGCCTGCTGAACCCGTGACGTCGCGGTAGTTTCGAAGGAGTGCACCAGCCAGTCGCGTAACGTCCGCCTTGCACGATTGATACCTCCATCACGAAGTCGGAGGACTTCGCGGGCCTGGGGTGTCAATTGAGCGTGGATGACTCGTGCCATGCTATTATCTCCGCCTCGGCGGGCGCAGGATAGGCTCGATATGGGACAAGTCGGCAAGGAGGCGTTCTATGGCCCGCACATAGGGCTCTACGGCACGCTTTCTCCCGGAAATACGCCGCTGGAGTTATGACTGCACCACCACCTCCGATTGGCGACCAGGGATATTCCGAGTTAATGTCAGTATGCAGAGTATGGTTCCCTTGCACTGCCAGGGGACGTTTCGGAAGCCAGGATTCGAGTTGTCGGATGCGTGCCACGCAGGCGAAGTCGAGTCGACCGAAGACCAGTGGCAGCGCATTGCTGAGGGCATCGATCATACGGTGGTCGTACTTGAATGTGCCATCGCCCAGTTGCAAGGTCATTATTGCCTTCATTGCCTTCTCAGCAGCATGCTGGCATGCCACGAGGGCAGAGGAGTATCGCCGCACCATGAGCAGAATGCGAGCCACCTGCACATCCTCGTGCGCTTGAGCCCAAAAGCCACGTGCAACACCGATGTCCCTTGGTGTTGGGGGCATGCATCATATCTCAAGAACCTGCGGTAGGAGCGGATCGTCTTCCGGGTCTATCCACTCCTGTGAATCCACAATCTTCCAGCCTCGCAACTCTTCTCGGACTCGTTGGCACGCAAGAGAATCATGGCCCAGGTCAGCCAAGCCAAGGACGAAAAACCGGAGTCTGGGCAATAACGTGGACGACAAGGGGCTCGGCCAACTCGCTACAGGCGGTGCTGCCATACCTGGTTCCGGCTGGAAACCACGAACAATTTCAACCAGAGCCAGATCTCCGACATCCTCATCTACCTGCTGACGAACTGCTGCAGCCAGTAGTACCTCTCCAGGCTGGAGGCGGGGATACTCGTCTCGGTGGGCTTCGATGAGCCGTCGTGCCTCTGATGCAAGAGCCTTGTTCTGAGAGGCGGCACTTGACTCCTTGGAGAAAAGCTCTCGGACTCGTCGTTTGGTGCCTTCTGGAACCTTGTCATAGATCGAGAGCACACGGTCAAGTTCAGACCCGCTGAGGTCGAATAGCCGAGCGACTTCAGCGTCTATCTGACATTTGATCTCGTGACGATCGTACGCTTCATGCGCTGGTTTTTGACCCTGCAATAGGGGTCTCAAATCCTGGAAACGCTCATCATCCGTTACCAGAGCCGCGACCAGTGCAGCAATTCTTTCTACCTCAGCTCTAGGCGGTCTGGGGACAGGAATCTGCATCAGCACAAATTTCACAATATGGTTACTCCTAGCCAACTGCCTAATACGCCACTCTATGACAAAGCTATTCAGTATTGCGACTAGAAAAAGACGCTCTGCGTCATCACCGTCGACCAGGAAGCAGTTCAGAGTGTGTCCCGTTGCGTAATCATGCGGAAGAACGGTGCAGAGCATGCGGCGAGTGAGCAAAGTACCCGCCACATCCGCACATGCAATCCGATATTGTCCTTCCGGCTCCACCTGCCGACGAGCGGGAACATAAATGCGGAGCTGATCTAGAGGGATCACCTCGTATTGATTGATGCTCTTTCCCTCAAGCAATGGGATACCATTCCCATCTTCTCGAAAATATTTTTTTCGGTCGTTGCCCATGTGATAGTCGTAGGACACAGTCTCCGCGTGCCAGACCTGTTGCGTGTCTCCTATCAGTGGGTGCTGATAGAGTTTTTCCAGCAGCGAACGGTCGATATCATCGCGCACACTCGGAATGGCAAGGGCATCGGGACTCATTTTCTCAACCAGTTCGATGGACAAAGATGACGGTTCGTATGGCCAGGCACAAAGCTGTTCTGCACGGGTCAGACCCTCTAGATGACTTATCGAACGTGTCGGTCGTCCCTTGCGGAAGTCCATTACTGTGAACCCCTGGGTCCCGACAAAGACGTCATTCTTCTCATCGAAGGAGACAAATGTTCCTGCTTCACCCTCAGGGAAGATCCATCGTTTGAGTGCGATACCGCCCTCATCAGCGATGATACCTCCAGGCACGACAAGACTCATAGCACCTACAGGGCTCGTCAGTTTCCATGCCACTTCGGTTGCAAGCCGCCATTTGTTTCTGTCCCGGCCGCCCTGCTGATGCTCATACTGTCCGCCAGAGCTAACCCAGCGTTTCCACGCCTCAATCGCACCGAGGTAGTGTTGGTAGGCGGTTTCCACGCCCGGATTCTGCTCTGCCAGTGTGGTAACATCGTCGCTTTCAGCACCAATACTCCGGAGGAACTCTGTATCGTGGTACTTAATTGCTTCCCACGGTGGGTTCCCGATCATCACATCAAATCCAGCCTCGTGTTTGAACAATCCTTCTTCCGTAAAGAAAACCTCGGGAAATTCTAGTTCCCAGCAGAACGGGCGAAGATCCTCCGTGAAGTCCTGAAGAATTGGTGCGGCACGCTTCTGTACCAAGTCCTGGACGATAGGGTCCTTCACTGTATCGATCTCGTTGAGCAACGTAGCCAATCGCTCGTAGGCCTTCTCGGTATTCGGCAGTGTCATCGCCTCACGGCGAAGCTGGATGAGACGGGTGATCCTTGTGCTGTGGCTCTCAGCCAGTGTCACCCGATCGGAGAGTTTTACGGGCGAGATAAGGCCATTACCGAGCTTGAGATGCAGGTTGAAAAAAGATGGGAAGCGCTCCCCCTGCTGCAGGTATTTTAGAGCCGAGAGGGCGAACGTCTGGCAGGCGATGCAGACCGCTTTGAGATCAATGTCCACACCGTAGAGCATGCGCCTGAGGATATGCCACTCGAAGCGACCCACTCCCTCATCATCCATCCTACCTCCCTGCGTAGTGAGGAAGGGGGCATCGCGCGCAATGGCGTCGTAGAAAGTTGGGAGCTTTTCCTTGGCGTCGGCGACGCTGCGACACAGGGGCAGGTATTGCTCTGAGAGATAGTCGAAGGCCGACCGCAGGAAGGGGGCACTTCCCATGGTCGGATCGCAGACCGACATCCCCAGGATGGCATTGAGAGCCATCTGTGCGGCGGATTGGTCCTTCCCTGCGATAGCCTGGCACAAGCGTCCAAGCCGCTCCTCGAAGAGAGGTTTTACCGTACGCTCTACCATAAAGCGACAGAGACGGGGATCAGTATAATAGGCCCCGAGTTCCTTGCGCTGGCGTTTACTCTGACCAACAGCGATTTCGAAATCCTTGGTTCTTGCATTAAAGCTGAGCTGGACTGCCGTCTCCAAAGAAGATTCATAGTAGTCCTGAAGAGTCTGGGGTCTGAGGTCTTCGTAACGGAAATCCCACTGCGCTCTTTCCGGTGCCCCGGTACGGCCGAGGAAGTCCTGTAGGAGTTTCGCTCCCTTTGACTTTGGATCCGCCAGGAGTGCCTCCTCTATAGCGCGCGCTGCGCGGCCGAGGTCGGCAAGGTAGAAGTCTCCACCCAGGCGTGAGGCGCGCTTCTTCTCTTCTGAAAGCACTGTCCTGGCAAGGGCCTCTTCGTCCTCGAAAGCAAAGAGATCCGGTTGCCGCTCGTCCCTGCCCTTTGCCTTCTTCCTGGCTTTTGATACGTCAATGCCGAGGGGTTCTGTAAGCTGCCGTGCCAGTTCAAGTTCGGTGTCACTGAAGGACACCACAGCGACAGGGGCGCCCCCGAAGGGTAAAAGTTCACCCTGTCCTCCCTTGCTATTTACCGATGGTACTACTTTACGACCACCCTTACCGCTCTGCAGGACCTCCTCAGATTTGAGTAGCCCTTGCATCGCCTCGGGATGATACGCTTCCAGAAAGCGCACCATCACATAGCGTAGGAGCAATGTGTCCACTGCCCCTGCGACTGCGTCGCCCAGGCGCATACCAAGCTCCAGGTGAAGGTCCTCGCGCGACTTCTTCAGGTGCCGATCTTGCATAGCAAAGCGGGTCTCACCGGTCTCACGCGACTCAGGCGTCTCGATCAGGAAGTAAAGAACCGAGGCCAGTGCCTGTTCGTCATCCAGGACAGCCTCCATGAGACCAGTGCGGACCCACTGCACGTAGCGCTTGAACCGCTCGTCAGAGGAGAGGGGTGAGCCCTCAAACAGAAACTCGACCAGTGGCCGCTTCTGCCCGAGACGGGTCTGGAATTCAAGTCTATCCCTGTGGAGTCGTTCGAACTTTTCCTGCACAGCCCGAAATCGCCAAGTTTCCTCAGCAAGGTCAAATCGGTCGTCCCGGTTGCGAGCTGGGTCGGCGCTAAAGAAAACGAATCGTGCACCATCGGTGAATCCGTATAAGACTGGATATACACTGGGCGCGTCGTCGCGGTGCGGAATGACGCGATCGATATAGAGGCGGCTCACCTCCCGTCGTCTCATGTTTGACAGGCCCCTCCTATAAGCAAGAGCAAATGGGCGGGAACCTTCAAGAGGTACGACCATACGCCAGGCTTCTGGCCGGTCCGGGTCTGTATCGTCCGGGTCCTTCTCTATGTGATGATAGCCGAGCGTATCGAGAAAGAGGGCTTTCAGAGAGTCGCTGAGCGGGTTTTTCGTTGAGATAGGTTGGAAGTTGGGGGAGTTCATGTGATGTCCTCTCTCTCCGCCGGGTCCCCAGTATGGCTGAACGCTTCTTCCCATGGAGCGCTGTACTTGAACTGAGCGGTTCCTCTAAAATCTTCGAGACTCGCGGAAAGCTGCTTTTCCGTATGCCCACGATCAACCAGATCAAAAAAGCGGCGTGAAACCTCGCACCAGACGGTGAGCACCAGGGATTGAAATTGTTCGAACACGCTGGTTTCTAAGACGAGTGAAGGGATTTCCCCAGCATGCACAAAGCGGCTGCGTATATCGTAAGCTTCCTTAAGGTTACGGAATATCTTGTGCCTTTCCGCCGCGTCACGGGTCATTACTCGTGCCCCGATATCTGCTACGCTCTGCGCAATATCTTCATGCTTGACGCTGACCAGTGTTTCAAGAGCGACGAGGCAGAGCAAGAAACGGAGGTCGGAGTTTGACTGGCTACAGGCTCGTGAAATGACACGAATGCCCCTGGTGAGCCGAGGTCCTACGGGTCGGTGACGCCCCGGCAGTGTGGGTTTCCGGAAGCATGACGAGCAGCCGGACCGCGCGATCGTACCACACCCGCCATTGTGCAGCTCTGTATATCACGGCATCAACGTCAAGTGAGACATCTGCACTCCAAACCGGTTCAATGCTCGGTGTTCCTCCAGCCATAGGGCAGAGAAGCACCTCGCGTCGACGGATCGCATTGGCATCGTAGCGGTGGTCTACCCCAGGCCCGAAACCAGGAGCGCCCGCTGTCACCAGGTGAGCATAGCACACGGCATCTCGGACTACAGCAAGGCGAGCTACAGCCTCTTGCGCAGCGTGGCCAGGTGGTCCACTACACACACTCACAAAATCTCTGGGCAATCTCCTGAAGCGCCTTGGCGCGGGATGTCCCGGAAAGAGCAGGCAAAATCGCACAGGGTACTTCCATGGTTTCCAGACTGAAAAAGACTCTGGTCCGGCCATAGGGAGTATCGGCGAGGGGGTATAAAGGCCAGCCACTTTTTGCCCTTGCTAGAGACGATAGCATTGAATTCGGCTTGGAGATGTGCTGCTGCCACAGCCACCGCTTGATCGGACTGAGCGCATAATCCAGCCGACAGGGCAGCAAAGAGCGCTTGCCATTGCTCCGCATCGGAGCTTCCCCTCACTCCGCTGGCTGTTACTTGCCGGCCAAGGAGCTCTTTTATCCTGCTGTCCAGCATTATGCTGGCGAGCGCCTCTTCCAGTAGGTTCTGGGTTGGCACCCTCGACCCGAGCAGCGGACGGATTTCCTCTAAGAGTTCTGCAAGGATGCTTTCGATAGGGGTCACGCGCCACAGTTCCTTACTTGAGATTTTGCTTGCCCGAGTATCCAGCCTTGCGTCTTGAGAGACGGCTGGTGTCTGGAACTGGTTGATGCGTGGGCAGATTGATACGAAGACTCTTTAGCCGTGCCTCAATACGGTGTACAACTGGCTCAAGAGCAAGCTCAAGCTGCACTGAAGGTGTGCCCGTGTCCTCGTCTGATGGGACCGCGTCCCTCACAACGCCAAACGTATCGAGGATCGCTGCGGGAGCGGTCTCGAGCCGTCGCACCCGCTCAACCAAGTCTGCATCATCGAGATCGATACCGGTTGTCAAGACATCCAACCAACGGCTAAGTCCCTCGTCCGTGATCTCCCAACGCGTGAGAAACGTGCTGTATTGTTCCTCAGGAAGCCGTTCCAAAAAACCACGCAGTTTCCGTACCAGTGGACCAAGCCAGGGTGGACGGGTGCGATCGATCACCTCGCGGCGCTTCTCTCGCAGGCGGTTCCGTTCCTCCTTGAGGGCAGTAGCAAAGCGCAGTACCTCGCGGTCCAGCATCTCTAGCGCTTTCTGGGCGTCCTCTGTGGGCAGGCGCTCCTGCCGTTCCGGACTCAGGACGACCTCGACAATCACGGGTAGATCTTCCATGCCAGAAGTGACGGTGGTTCCTTCCTGTCTTAGCCAGACAAGTCGCGATTCCGGCAGTCCGACTGGGTGTTCGTTGTTGTCCAGGGCCTGGAACTCCACCTGTGCAGCACACTCGATGCGGCCACTGCCCGAAGTGCCAAGCGTGACGCTGAGAGGAGGAAGAGGGTCGGGGACTGTCACCCCAGCACAGGTTTCCCTCAGCCGTTCCAGGGCTACTCGGCGAGCTTCTGCTCCGTTGCTGCTCACTTCGGCAGGGCGGGTGGTTGCCAGTTCCTCCACGAGAGCATCTACGTCGCGGGCAATCTCGGCAGCATCTGCGCGTTCAGCTCGAAGCTGGCGCATTTTTTCAATCAGCTCGAAATAGCCTGGAAGAATCTCGTCGTCGAAGGCTATATCTCTATAGGTTGCCTCCAGTCGCGCATCGATCTTCTTCTTCAACTGGAGTTCAG
>Ga0114129_10010184_pt1 | contig 13405 bp, 7 predicted proteins | sample RhiMetdeltSRZDD1_FD_80071 | JGI IMG/M metagenome (GOLD analysis project Ga0114129, IMG submission 80071) | Populus rhizosphere microbial communities from Tennessee, USA - Rhizosphere MetaG P. deltoides SRZDD1 (version 2) (version 2) | ecosystem: Host-associated > Plants > Roots > Rhizosphere >...
ATACTACATCAATGACATCGGCCTAGGCTTTGAATATCTGGCCTGTGATACGCCAAACCGTAAGTGTTACATCGTAGACCCGTACAAAGCGCGTTTTCTCCAGATCGACATGGATACTCACGAAGTCCGTATCAAGGCCGATCCCCCCTGGCCCCAGGCGTTTAAAGACGGGGTGAGAGCGAGTTATGGTCAGGGTTCGGGCTTTCATGACACAGCCAATATTGTCTTTGATTCAGTGAATGGTGTTGTGCTCTATCATTTCCTGCCCGATGGCCTGGATGCTCACAATCCCCAGATGTTTATCTATCATCCGGATACCAATACCTGGGAAACCGACCCGATGTATCAGCCGGAAGGCATCCCGATTCGGGGCAACTCGCCTGCGTTTGATGCGATTAACAACGTCTTTATTGTCATCGGCGGACTAACCGGTGGCGATCTCGATCCGACGGTCACGCACTTCTTTTTATACCGTTACGGCCGTGCCACTCAGCCTCCGACAGTTCAGCCTCCGACAGTCAAGTTGCCAAATCCGCCGTCAAATTTAATCTTGAGGTAGCAATCATCGAAGCAAGCAATAATGTCTCAAGTATTTGTTCATGGGGTCCCGCGGTCTAGATCCGGTAACTAGCGCTTACGGCTCTCGGGGTCGTGTCACGACGATTATTATTACCTCAAAAACATTGGCTTTGGCTTAGAATATCTTGTTGCGGCTCTTGCAGTGAAGCGCTCTCCTCTTGTTTCTCCCTGACAGTTGGCCGTTTTTCGTTAATCCTCAGCAAGTTGACCTGAACCACCCTCGGCTCCTCTGAATTGATCGACTGGAAGTCGACTCTTGTTCCCGTCGAACGCAATATAATAATATGACTAATCGGAAACACTCAGTACATTGTTTGTGCTACAGTAGAAGCGTCGTACCTTTTGCTGAAATAAATTTTTCTCGAAGCCCGATTAGTGAGGAAGGAGTCGGCAAAAAAAGAAAACGGCAGCCGAACTCTTCGCGAGCCATGGATATTTAAGAAAATCGGAGTTTCAAATGCCCGAAACGAGAATCACTAAAACCAATGCTCGACCTGTTCTCAAATCTCTCATAACGCTTTTACAAATCATCATAGCCTATGGGTTGCTTGCGATTCCCCAGGTCGGGATCGCGCAAACAATTTCCAACTTAGCAGGCGATCCCCAAGGCGGCATCGGCTTTAACCGCGCTCACTGGGCAACGTCAATCAACAAGATGATTGTCGCTTTCGGCACATCGGGGCCCGGCGCTCGTGGCGATAACTCGGTGCGGGCCTTTGATCCACTGACAAATAAGTGGGAATACCTCTGGCCTAACAGCAACGGCGTGAGCGGCCTTCCTAATCGTGATAATCACGGTTCGCTCTATGTCCCTCGCCTCGATGAGTTTTGGGTTTGGGGTGGCAGTCATCTCGAGACATTACCGGGCGCATTGTGCAGTGGCCGCTTCAGCATTTCCAAAAGGCAATGGATTGCAAGCAGCACCGATTGCTTCGCAGCTTTCTCAGCAGTAGTTCAAAAGTTCAGCGGCGGCTTGATTGACTCGGCAATGGATTGGTCTTCCCAAGCTGACGTCGGACTTATTTTTGGTGGTTCGGAGCAGGGAAACCCGTCAAACAGATATTGGATTATCGAGCCGAATCCCGCAGGACCGCAGCCCTACAAAATGTCGGAGGTAACGGGTGGAGCGCGCCCACCTGTAAGGGATCATGTTGAACAGAATCTAGTCGCTCTTGGGCCGGATTTCTATCTTTTTGGCGGGGTTTATCAAGACCCGACTGACATGCAGCACAAGGCGCGCCGCGATCTTTGGAAGTTCAGCTCGCAAACTCGTACATGGACACAATTGGTAGACGCGCCGGGCACGTTGGTTGGAAGCGCCCGCGTTAGCGCAGATATCGACCGTAATGCTATCGTCGCATGGGCCGGGGCGCGGCTGCTCGTTTACTCGATCAAGCTTGGCACATGGTCAGATCAGACCCCAACAGGGTTGCCGTTTTTAAATAATCATCTCGGCGTTTACAGCCCGACCGCTAAGATGCACATTTATGATGGTGGCAACAAACAGGATGGGACCTCTAGTTTTGCGGTCTATGGGATTAAGCTCGGCGGTTCGGTGGCTCAATCTTTGGGGAAGCAAAGATGAAAACAGCAAGAGCTGTTGTTGCCGTCTTTATTTTGGCTTTGGGGTTATCTACTCCCGGCCAACTGTTCGCGCAATCGGCGCCAGCGCTACCACGACGGTCAGGTACAATCGACATTCCTCCTCGTACCTGGGTTGCCCGTACTTGGAATAAAGCCGGTGCTCCGGGAAGTGGTGGTGGCGCTAAACATCTCCGATTGATGCAGAACCCGGACAACGGTCGGATTTATTTTAACGGCGGAGATATAGCCGGACCCTATCAAGGAAATACGCAAGGGCTTTGGTCTTACGACATAGCGAAGGATGAGTGGAGAGAAGATTACCCGTCCTGCGGCCATGAAGGCGAAATCTTGGCGGGCGGTCCCGATGAAGTTGGTTGGGTCTGGGATAGTACGCGACATAAGTTTTGGTCTTTGCCCGGTTTTTATTTCCTGAACCAATCGGGACCTGTATCATGCGGCCGTCAGAGCACATGGAATACCGCCACTCCGCTGGTCATCGATCGCGTCGATAACTACCCTAATGGTGGATTTTATTTTCTCTTCGATTCCAACGGAGATCGGCATTTGGGTAAGTATTCAGTAACACCGCACGATCCGAGCAACGGGTTTACCACGATAAGAAATCTGGGTGGCTTACCCAGTTCCGTAACTGCTTACTATGCGGCGAAAGGAAAGGGTTATTTAGTCGGCGGAATACTCAACTTCGATCCTGCAACAAATAAATGGTCCATGCCCAATGCGCCTTCGTCCCCGCTGCAAAGTCAACAGCCAAAGAACGCGGTCTATGACCCACAAACCGATTCAATCTGGCAAGCGGGCGATGACGCGGGTGGAATCTCATTTGTTCAATTTCATATAGGATCAAACAAATGGGACAAGTATGGGGTTGCCTGCGCAATCCCCGATCCTGGCGCTTACGGCTCTCCGGGGTCGTGTCCCCCTGGACGGTATTATATTAATAACGTTGGTCTTGGCTTTGAATATCTTGCTGCCGATCTTGCACACCGGAAAATCTACGTGATTGACGCCTATTTTGGACGCTTGCTGCAATTTGACATGGATACCCATGTCATTCGCATCAAGGCGGATCCTCCTTTTGATACCGCAACTAAGGCGCTGCTGCGAGCGGGAAAGGTTAATCTACATGACACGACTAATCCTGTGTTTGATTCGGTAAACGGTGTTCTCCTTTATCCATTTCTCCCCAATGGCCTCGACGGGCATCCGAAGCTCTTTATCTATCATCCTGACACCAACAGCTGGGAAATCGATTCGATGTATCAGCCGCAAGGCCGGATGGTCCGGGGTAACTCATTCGCCTTCGACGCTGTCAATAACGTACTGCTTTCTATTGGCGGATTGATCCATGGCGATCTCGATCCCACCGTCACGCACTTCTTTCTCTATCGTTATGGTACCGGCAGCGGCGCGCCAATACGACCGGATCGTCGGTAGGTCTCTTTCGGGTCTGAGGACGAAGTGTGGGGCTCGATCGCCGACAGGCGGACGTGACCGCGGTTCACTGAGGCTTCGCCAATTAGCTTTGCGGGGCGGCAGCAACTTTCGAGACAACGTAGCGATATTTTCCGGATGCTGACGCAGCAATTTCTTGTGCGGTAACAATATTGATTTCCATCGCGCTTCCCAGGACTCTTTGGAGATCGTGACCGATTTTTTTTCTTACCGCGCTTTCCAAATTTGCGCGGGGCACTATGGTAGCCGTGAGTTTGTCAATGGATTCTTGCACGACCTGAAATTTCTCGATCTCCGGACATTCTCTCAACACATAAATCACCGCTAGCGCATGGATGACGCGTCCGTCCGAGGTCGTAATGAAATCGGTTTGCCGGCCTTCAACCTTTTTCACCAACGGTAGACCGCGGCCACAGCTACACGGCTCAGATCCGAGCGTTCCCACGTCTCCAGTCCGATATCTTATGATCGGCATAGCGCGCGAATATAAATTCGTCACGACAATTTCACCCGTTGTATCTGAATCGTAACGCTCGATCTCAACAACCATGCCTTCAGCGGGAATATGCAACCCACCATTAGGGCATTCGCTAGCCATCAAGCCCGCGTCACGCGCGCCATATTCGACCGCGACTTTCACGCCAAAAACCTCTTCGATGGTTTGGCGTTGAAAATCAAACAATGGCTCGGCGGTAGCAAAAATAACCTTCAAGCTCCGAGGCGGCCTTCGCCTCGTGTCTCGGAAATATCGCGCCAGCAAATAAAGAGCGCTCGCATAGCCGTAGATCTTCACAGGTTGGTAGCTGGTGATAAAATCGCTGTAACTCGCGAGGCTGGTCTCGCCCATATTGAATGCCGAGAGTAATCTTGAATTTAACAGCCGATCCCTTACACATCGGATGCGGTCCTGCCTCGTAATTTCAATGGGCGAGCCCCATAGCACGACTTCTCTAACTCCGATATCCGCATCAAACCACCGATGTGACCGTAAACGCGCCGCATCGATAAACGAATTGCGAATGGGATCGACCAGAACTGTCACTGGTACACCGGTAGAACCCCCCGTGCTCAGCTTCTGCACTCCTCGGATCGGCGCGGTCGCCCGAAGATTCTCAAAATGATGACGTAACGACTCCCTGGTGAGGAATGGGATCCGCTGAAAATCAGTAAAATCTCTGATTCGATCCGGCTGAATACCATGTTCGTCGAAAACATCGCGGTAATAGGACACGTGTCGATAGGCAAACTCAAGGTGGCTCTTCAAGCGATCGAATTGCAACTCTTGAATGCGGTTTGCAGGCAGCCATTGTGACTGTTCTAACTCCCTCAGAATGGCGTGAGTGTTTTTCCCCTTTAATCGTTCCTGCAAAGGAAAAACGACGTTCCTGGCAAAATTACGATGCAGGATGGATTTAAATGAGCGGAAAATGCCAGCGTTCGCTAACCGTACCAGGATCCCGTGCGGAGTCTTCCCCGGGGAGCTCGACCCGGTAGCCGCCCTTTGTTGACGAAGAGCAGATTCTTTGCGCAGGAGAAATAACTGCCACACAAGTACCAAACTCAAAAATATTTCCATAGCAGCGGCAGTGATCAGCATGTATTTGAGCCGCATCAGCCGCGCAAAGGCGCTCTGATTTTGCTCAGTCAGGAGCACCTTGAATTTTGGCAAGACGCCGGTCAGCATAGCCGCCACTTGCTCCGGTAACCGACCGAACTGGCTCGCCCAGGATACCAAGGGTTTTTGATCGTACCCAAGGTAATTATTACCCCACCACAAATACCACTCCCGTGCTCCCCGCCGGTAATAGTCCAAGGCCTCTGCGTCGCTCTTAAAAGCGAAAACAAGCGGCGTGAGGCGTTCCCAGCGGATGCTGGCCGGTGCGGACAACACACGCCGACGAAATTCGAGGGCAGAAAGCGGGGTGCCGCTTTCACTGTCACGCGGGTAAAAACCGTGAAATACATCGATCATAAACCAGCGTTGATTGTCGGCATCCCACAATTCATTGAAGACGTGACCACGGCCGCCAAAACCGTCGAAGGAAAAAGCCCACTCCCGTACTGGAATGCCCATGGTGTACGCGAGCGCGCCAAAGACGCTGGTATAATCGACACAGTATCCGATCCCCGTCGTTTCGATAATAGCGAGTGTGACGACCACTGGCCGCTGAATCGGGCCGCCGAACCGCGGGTTGACCGACAAGGCTCGCGCCGTCGCCAGCGCTCGACCGAGAGTATCACCCGTGCGTGGCAAACCATCCCAATGCGATAACGCATCGGGGATTGGCGCTCGCTCTTGGAGGTAGTCGGCCGGCACGTCTGCTGGCCTCCAGTTGAAATCAGCCTCGGTACCGGCTTCCGCCAGTAAGGCATTACGATAACGCGCGATTTCCTTGCCCCCCGGATCCTTCGCGCCCCACAATACCACGGCCGCCAGTGCCACCATAACCAATAGAATAACAGTGATGCGCGATAGACGTTTTTTTCGGGTCATAGCGTTCGTTAACAACAGAGCGTTACCAACAGAGGCCTTCATATACGCAAGTCAGGCCGCTCGGGTCTTTCAGAGGCGCAAGGTCGATCAAACGGTGATTTGGCTGCAGTAGCGTTTGTAGTTCTGCATGCACGAGCGCATCGCGGCTGCCCAGCACCAGCACGTCCGCATGAGTCACTACTTTCGGCAAACTGGGGTGCAATAATCCTCCGATATGTGGAATGTGCTCATCGATATAACGCTTGTTAGCGCCTAACAGACGCGACAACGACACTTCGCCATCATAAATAGCGAGATCCATACCTTTGCCCAACAAACGTTCCGCCAAAGTTACCAGCGGGCTTTCGCGCAGGTCATCGGTGCCGGATTTAAATGCCAAACCGATCATCGCTATTTTGCGAGCGCCCATGCTCATGATCTTCTCAAATGCTCGATCGATATGGACCTGATTGGAGTGCAACAGGCTAGCCAGCAACGGGAGATTGACATCGTGTTGTTTCGCCATGTATAGCGTGGCGCGCAGATCTTTCGGTAAGCAAGATCCGCCAAAAGCGAAGCCCGGTTTGAGATAGGCGCTGGAAATGTTGAGTTGCCTGTCCTGGCAGACCAGGTCCATCACCTCGAAGGGATTCACTTTCAACGCTTCGCACAGGCGTGCGACTTCGTTTGCGTAGGTGATTTTTACGGTATGGAAGTTATTGCAGCAGTACTTGACCATTTCGGCGCTGCGGACCGTGGTGACGTGGAACGGACAGGTCAAGTGGCCGAATATCGTGCGGAGCTTGTTGCGGGCGTGGTCGGTATTGGCCCCGACAATCGTGAACGGCGGGTTATCATAATCTGTTATGGAACTGCCTTCCCGCAAAAACTCCGGCTGAAAGCAAACGTCGAAGTCGATGTCGCGACGCTTGCCCGAGCCCTGTTCGATGAGCGGCGCCAAGAGATCTTCTACCGTACCCGGCACCACAGTGGAACGGAAGACGAACATATGCCGTCCATTTTTGTTTTTCAGCGCTTCGCCAAATTCCTTGGTAACCTTCAACAGTGCGCCCTGACTTTGACTGCCGTTCGGCGCCGATGGTGTGCCCACGCAAACGAACGAAATCTCGCTTGCATCCAATGCGGCGACGAGTTCATCGGTGACCGTGACTCTGCCGCTCGCCACCACCTGTTCCATCAATTCCTGGATACCTTCTTCAATGATAGGTGATTTGCCGCGTCCTATGAGATCTATCTTGTGCCGGTCGACGTCCACACCGATCACCCGATGACCATCGCGGGCCAGACAGGCAAGCGACACTGCACCAACGTAGCCTAGACCAAAAATACTGATGTTCATGCTCTCTTTTACCATACTGATGCTTTGGCTTCGACGGCTTTCAGTGGAAAACGTTTGCCGAGCGCCTAAAACTTTCACGCTTTGGCAACTGGCGGTTATGGTAGCTCACCATCGCCTGATTGAGAATCGCCTCTAAGCGCCGCATCGAGGTCGGCCAATGATGATGCGACATCACTCGCGCTCGGCCGGCTTCAGACAGGCGCTCGCGCTCGCCGCGGTCTTGCATGAGTTTAAGGAGTGCTTGCGCGCAATTTGCCGGGTCATCGGCGACCAACAGATGCTCGCCTTTCACCACGTCCACGCCCGCGGCGGCGAGCGAAGAAGTGACTACGGGCACGCCCATCGCCATGGCTTCCAAAATTTTATTTTGGGTACCACGAGCAATCGACAGAGGCGCCACCATCACCGCCGAGCGGCGCACAAACGGCCGCACGTCCGGCACCGAACCGGTGACCGTCACGTTTGGGAGCTCGCCCAGCTTGCGAATCGCAGCGGTCGGGTCGGCGCCAACGATGAACAGTTTCGCCGTCGGCCGCTGAGCTTGGACCCGCGGCAGCACTTCCTTACAGAAACGCAGCATGCATTCGTGGTTCGGGTAGTAGTCCATACGACCGACAAAGCTGATGACGTCCGCATCGTAATCTTTTCCGTTTCGTGTAAAGAACTGATAATCGACACCGTTGGGAAAGTAGTCGCTCGCCGCACCCGGCGCCAAATGATCGAGAACGGCCAATTCAGCGCGGGTCGTAACGGTGCAAATATCGAATCGATAGGCGAGCCGGCACTCGGCTGACGCTAATTTCTTGCCTTCCCACCAGTAGCCGACGCTCAACGGGAATGGTTTGTATTTGGCATAGTCCAGCCACTTTTGTGAATCCATATCGCCGAAGTCGAGCACTAGGGCGGCGTCCCGAATGTCGGCGATATATTGCGCCACTGATGAACAGTGCACGAAAATTAGCTCGTAATGATGTTTGGCGTGGAGCGCGCGCACGCGTCTGTGCAGATCACGAGAATAAAAATATCCCATGGATGACGGTGTCGACGTCGGCAGGCGCGCGATCATTCGCAACGTCTGCCAGGGCTCCGTCACGATCGCGCATTGGGTATGCGCGCAGTATTCACTTAACCCCCGGCCTTCTTCGGCTTCAGCTGAGGAGCGCGCCAGTGAACAGACATGCACCTCGTGCTGCTGCGCCAAGTGCCTGATCATGTTAAAAGGTCGGATCTTACCACCCCGGTTGGGTGGAAACGGAAAGCGGTGGCAAATATATAGTATCTTCACGCCGCAGCCTGGAGGAGTTCGTCTTTCAATTGCTCAACGCTCTGGCCATCAAGAAAAAGCCGGCACCACAACTCCAAATTCATCAACGCTTGCAGGTGATCAGTGTGATCGGCTTGCTGGGCCATGTGCTCGTCCATCACCTGCTGAACCGCTTGTGGATTGAAGAGATCGCGGGCCTTGATTGATTCCGGCGACAGGATTTGTTGCATCAACGGCAACAACTGGCCGCGAAGCCACGCTCCCATTGGCGCGCCGAATCCACGCTTCCGCCGGTAAAGAATTTCATCTGGCAGCGTGCCGCGCAGCGCTTGTTTGAGCAGATGCTTCAATTTACCGCCACGCATCTTGATCGAAGCCGGCATCCTCGCGGCGAGCTCCACCAGCTGATGATCCAGCAGCGGCACCCGGCATTCCAGCGATACGGACATGCTCATCTTATCAGTCAACAACAAGAGATCATCGGGTAACTGGGTCAAACTGTCGACGTGCAATAGACGATTAAGAAAATCGCCGCTGTCTGCTTGAGCAAAGGCCTCAGCAATTGGATCGGCGCCGCGCTTCCCTCCGTCACAGAGCGCCGCGATCCCATCCGGTGCGAACATCTGCACATAGCTGCGATAACGTTCTTCAAACGGCAGTTCTGCCGACAGGATAAATCCGCGCGCCAGGCGCGCGACGTCCAGCCAACGGCTATGTCGATCCGCCGGCAAGTGTTTGGCTATACTGCGCAGCACCGAACGCGCCACACCGGGTAAACGTTGGTAACGACCGGCATATTGTTCGCCCAAGTAACGGCGATAGCCACCAAACAATTCGTCACCGCCGACACCGCTCAAAATGACCGTCACTTCGCGGCGCGCGAATTCCGCTACCAGGTAAGTCGTTAGAAATGCGGAGTCCGAGATCGGTTCATCGAGATGCCAAAGTAAACGCGGCAGCAATTCAGCTACTTCCGGGCGGACCAAGATCTCGTGATGCTCGGTGCCGAAACGTTCCGCCACTTGCCGCGCATAGGGAAGCTCGTTGTAGTAACGGCTAGCCGCATCACCGTCGAAACCGATGGCATAGGTCTTCACCGGGCCGGTCGCATGTTTGGCCATGGAAGCTACCACAGCACTGGAGTCGACACCGCCCGACAAAAACGCGCCCAACGGCACATCGCTAACCATTTGCATCGCCACGGATGCATCCAGCTGCGCGCGCACACGCTCCATCCATTCGCCTTCGCTGGGATAGTTGTCGATCGCAGTGGGCAGAGCCCAGTACCTGTGCAGCTTCAGTCGCCGGTCTTTGACCACAGCGACACTACTTACCGGCAGCTTGTAAATGTCAGTAAACAACGTGTGTGGTGCCGGCACGTAGCCGAGCGATAGATAGGCGGGCAGCGCGTCGCGATTCAATGCCGCTCTAACACCGGCGGGGAAAAGGCACTTCGCTTCCGAGGCAAAGCTGAACGCCTTGTCATCTAAGTGATAATAGAGTGGTTTGATACCTATGCGATCACGGGCCACGATGAGCTCACGGGAGCGGCCGTCCCAAAGCGCAAAGGCGTACATGCCGTTGAGTTTCTGCAGCAGCTTATCAACGCCCCACTCCAGATAACCCCATAGAATGGTTTCGCAATCGGAATGCGAACCAAATTGATGACCGGCGCGCTCCAGCCCGGCACCTCCCTCCCGAAAGTAATAAACCTCACCGTTGGCGACCAGCGCCATGTTGCCCCCCATCGTGGCAAACGGTTGATGACCGCCAGTCACATCGATAATCGAGAGCCGGCGCATCCCAATGCCTAGACCGCCGTTGTAAAATGCGCCCTCGTCGTCAGGCCCGCGATGTGTCATGCGATTGCCCATCGCTGTGAGCAGGGATCTGGACACGGTTTGGCCATCGAAGCGAAATTGTCCGTAGATGCCGCACATTTTAAATCATCGTCAATTGGCGGTCGAGCGGAAATGGGGAGAATTATGACGGGTCTGAAATCACGTAAGATTGACTGCTGCTGATGGAGTAGCTTGGGACGCAATCATGAATACGAGCACAGCTGATAGCCGTACCTTCATCTGATAGCTGTTACGGCAACACCCGCAGCTTTGCTCCGCGCCAAGTCTTCATAGATGCTTGAATAGCGCGAGATGACATGCGACCAGGCTCTTTCGCTTTCAACATAGCGGCGAGCTTCCGCTCCGATGTCCTGGCGAAGCTTGGAATCCTCTGCCGCGTAAATTGCCAGCCTTAAGAAATCGTCTTTGCTCTCGGCCCGAAACAACAAACCAGTCTTGTCGTGCCGAATTAACTCCAAGTGCCCGCCTACATCACTCGCCAACACGGTCTTGGCCATGCCCATCGCTTCGAGCGGTTTGAGAGGAGTTACCAACTCAGTTAGACGTATTCGCTGTCTTGGACAAACGAAAATATCAATGATCGAATAAAAATCTCTGATCCGTTCGTGAGGGACCTGACCCGCGAAGATGACCGAATCTCCATAGGGCCTAGCCTGCTCTCTGAGCAGGGATTCTTGATATCCGCCACCGACCAAAATCAGTTTTGCCCCTGGCAGTTTTTCAATAAGGGCCGGGACTGCCTCGAGCAGAAACTGAAGTCCCTCATAGCGATAGAATGAGCCGATGAATCCGAAAACCGGTTTCGCATTGAGCCCAAATTTCTCGACCAGGTTGCCGGCTCGCGCCCTGGGCTGGAACCAATCGACATCCACACCATTAGGCACTACCTGAATGCGTTCCGGTGGCACTCCCCGGCGGATGAGATCTTCACGCATTCCTTCGCAAATGGTCACCACCTTATCTGCCTTCCTAAACAGGAAGGTTTCCAGCGCCCGGCTTATCCGATATCGGAGCGACCCTTCGTGGAAAGTACCGTGATTGACAGCGGCGTCTTCCCAAAATGCCCGAGCTTCGTAAAGGAAAGGAAGTCTTAGTCGCGACGCCACCCAAAGTGAAGCCAAACCATTCAACGAGGGAGAATGGCTATGAATCAGGTCCACTTTCTCTGTGTCTACGACTTCCCGGATGCGACCGGCTAAGCGGCTCATTAACCTTGCTTCTCTTACGAACGGCAACCCGCTGATAAACCGTTCCTTCGAGATCTTCGTGCGGTAATAACGGATGCCGTCGATTTCTTCTACCTCGTCGCGCTGTGAGCCATGCTTGGGAGAGGTCAAAACAACCGGCGTGAGTCCAAGAGCCACCTGGCCGTTTAAGATGCTCTGGCTCCTGAAGCTGTAGCCACTGAATATCGGTAATGAGTGATCTAGGACGTGAAGTACTTTCATACACTACCTGGAGCCACCGTGCTGACCGATTGGGGTTTTGACAGAGAAAGCCCACGCCGCCCCGATAACAGACTGATATTTGTCGAACGTTACGGCTCCGATCCACGATAATAAACCAAACATAGTAACATCAGTTATTGATGGGACCCGGGACTTGAGAAAAAGCTGACTGGATTCGAGAAGCGATCCCAACACGACTCCGATTAGAAGCGCGACCCGCCGCCGCTTCGCGGAGGAAACCCTACTATCAAAGCCAGCGATGAGGAAACCGAGCGGACAAATCAAGAAACACTTCTTTCCGAGATCAAAGAGAGCCGATTGCAGGTCGGCTCTGTAGTAGGCTCCCATTGGAAGCCATTCTATCTTTGCGATCCTCGCATGAATATCTTGTGATGATGCCACCCAATCAAAGGGTGTCAGTTCTGAATACGCGATAAGCGCTACCAGCGCCGCCACCAAGATTACTGTCGGTCTTTCTTCAATAATCCGTGTCGTGGCTAAACGTGGCACGATAAATACACCCAACCAACCACCCGCTGAGTTTAAAACGAAATCCTCGACGTTGGGCACGCGTCCGACAAACAGTAGTTTCCCTCCTTCTAGCGACAATGCGAAAAGAATAGTCAGGAGCCAGATTTTAGACCTCGACCGAACAACATCCGATTCATGAAGGATGCTGCTGTACGCGAGGTGACCAATGATGGCAAAGACGATCAGTTTCTCAACCACCAGATCCACCCAAAATCGGTGAAACCCACCGACGAATGGTATCCATTCGGTGCGCTTCAAATTTCCCCACGCGGTCGACACATCCATCGTAAGGTGGAAAGGGTAAAAGGAAGCCGCGACTGGTACGACCATCGCCAACGCCAAAAGAACCCAAGAAGGTTGCTCAAGTATCAACTCTAACAGCCGCTGACCCACTTTCGCTCTCGCGGACTTAAACACCGCATAGCCCAGCGCGCCTCCGCCAAGTGCACCGATGGCATTACAAAGGGCATCGAGAATAGAAGCCGTCCGACCGGGAGAAAAGAGCTGTCCGATCTCGATGGTCAAACCGAACAAGAATCCATATGTCCACGCCAATAAAACTCCCAGGAGCGGAGCCAGGCTAGAGCGAACCGACAATCGCGACCCCAAGAGCAGAAATCCAAAAGGAACAAACAACAAAACGTTGCTGACCACATCGAGAGTGGAGAAATTTTTTATGCCATTTTGATAAGGAAGAATGAAAAATCTAGAAATCTCAGAGCCTATGAATTCAACGTTTGTGGTGAAATGAAACGGAATGAAAGAACCATACAGGATGAAAAGCGAATAGAGAATTAGCAGCCAACGGATGGATCGGTGCTCGGTAAAGAT
>Ga0114129_10010185_pt1 | contig 13403 bp, 12 predicted proteins | sample RhiMetdeltSRZDD1_FD_80071 | JGI IMG/M metagenome (GOLD analysis project Ga0114129, IMG submission 80071) | Populus rhizosphere microbial communities from Tennessee, USA - Rhizosphere MetaG P. deltoides SRZDD1 (version 2) (version 2) | ecosystem: Host-associated > Plants > Roots > Rhizosphere >...
CAGCTTACCGGTTACGCTATGCGAATAATAATACCCCGATTCTACTACCGATCTGATAGCAAATTTCAGTTCATCGGGATGAACATCCTTTTTTAGAAATCCCTTTACACCTGCCTGCAACAAACGGATAAGCGTTACATCGGTATCGTACATGGTCAACATTAGGACATGTATATGCGGATAATTTTTTTGCAGCCAGGCCGATGTTTCATAACCATCCAGCAAAGGCATATTCAGATCAAGGATCAGTACATCCGGAATGAGATTTGTTTTTATTTTTTCCAGTGTTTCCTGTCCGTTAGACGCTGTAAAAAGCACCTGACAGTTGTCAAATGTATTGATCAGTGAAGCCAGTGCGTCGCGCAGCAGAATATGATCATCGGCCAGTGCTACTTTTATATAGGATTCGGGATTGCTCATGTGTTGTTATAAATGAAAAACTTATATTAACCCAAATTGTTTTAGTACGGAATTTTCATGCTAACAGTTGTACCCTTTCCCGGCATGCTGCTCACCTCGCAACTGCCGTTAATGAATGTTGCACGTTTAACTATATTCAATAAACCGGTGCCTTTGCTCTTTAGATTTATTTGCGAATCGTGTACAAAACCTTTGCCATTGTCGCTAATGTCTATTTCAACATAGTTGTTTTGATAATTCAGTAGTACCCTAATCTCTGTTGCCTGGGCATGTTTCATACAATTATTCAGTATCTCCTGCATAATTCTGAATATCACCAGTTCTTTTTGTGTTTGCATGTAAACTGCTGAGCCGGTAACCTCGTATCGAATATCAAAAATACCTAACTTTTGAATTTTATTTATTTCCAGTTCGAGCGCTTTCAGCAAGCCATTTTCTTCAATAAAGCCGGTATGCAATGCTTTTGATATATAGCTCAGATCTTCAATGGCACGTGTAATAAAATTTATTGAACCGCTCACTTTTTCCTGCTTGATCGCTTCGTTTTTCCAATCGATGGTATTCAGGTTCAGCTTCGCCAGCGTAAGCGACAGGCCGATGTTGTCGTGAATTTCGCGGGATATATTTTGAAAGGTTTGCTCCTGTATTTCGAGTTGGGTTGTTAAAAGGGTTTTTTCAAAATCAGATTTCAATATTTCCAGCCCTTTTTGATACGAAATATGCCGGCGTTGGTACAAAAATAAAATAAGCACGATAAAGGCAATCAGTACCAGAATGAAAAGAGTGGTAACGATAATAAAGATTATTATGGTGTGTCTCTCTTCGGGCATAAGTAGGCTTTGGCGATGAATAAAAACATAATACCGTAAGCGATAAAGTTAATTAAATATAGATTTACCTCTTTCAACTCACCCTTTTTATTGAATATAAAGTCTTTCATAAGGAATAAGGGAAGTGTGCAGGCAAAATAAATTACCATCCCCGTTGATATCCAAAAAGAAGGTAGTGTTAATAGGTTGTTGACTGTAGGCCATTTAAACAACTCATAGAAGTAAAATAAAACTGGAATTAAGATACAAAAGCCCTGGAAAAAATATAAATCACCGGATACCTTAACAATGTTGCTCAAAATGAACCAATAAAAGGCAACAGCTAAACCATAAACAACCTGAATGGTATATAAAAGTCTTTTGATTGATTTTGACTTTAAAGTATTCAGAAAAAAACTATAGATTAAAAAGAATTCAGCGATTAGAAATATATTGGCGGTAGAACTTATCACCCTGTTTTGGGTTTGCACACTAACCTGGCAATTAATAATGACATAGAAAAATGTCATTTGTATAAGTGATGAAAGGGGATAGAAATAAAATTTTCTTAGGGGATGAAATCTGTTTCTGTTAAAATAGCCGGTTATGGCAGCAACAAAACTGCATGCCATCATAAAAACCTGTGCAATATGTGTTGCTATTGGGTAGCCCATGAACTATAACATAATGATTTTCTGTAAATGTATTTGTAATAGTTTGTTATGGCGTGTCTTTTTTCGGGCATAAGTAAGCTTTGGCGATTAATAAGAAAAAGATACCATAACAAATGGTGTTAATGGAATACAGATTTGCCTCGGTAAGTAACCCTTTTTTATTATAGGCAAAATCTTTAAAAAGAAATATGGGTAAGGTACAGGAAAAATAAAATACTACTCCAAGTGATATCCAAAATGAATATGTTTTTAGCAATTCAGGAATAGCCGGGTTTATTAAAAGATCAAAAAAATAATATAATGCCGGAACCAACATAAATATGGCTTGTACCACAAGAATTTGGGTTGACCAATTGAAAAAATCTTTATAAAAAAACCAGTCTGTTATTAGTATAATTACATAAACTGCGGTTATTAAGCGCATTACCTGTTTTATTGATTTGGATAATAGTGCCTTTTGGAAAAAATTGTATATCAATAGAAACTCAGCAAGAAGAAAAATATTTGTTGCAGCGTTGGTAATGCTTATATAGCTTTTTATGTTAAAACGGTTATGAGTACTGTGAATAATTAAGGAAATTGCAGATTGTAAAACGGATGCGAGCGGGTATAAATAAAATATATTAAGAGCTGCAAATTTATTTTTAAGTTTCAAACCTATAAATAGTGCTATAAAGCCGCAAATCACACTAAAAAGTACTGTAATGCCGTAATAGGATAGGAAAAATTTCATCGGTATCGTAAACTATTTTTGTAAAAGGGTATAAACATTCTGTTAATGTGTGTAATAGTTGAGCCGGGTGCTAACACTTTTTTGTTTTTTATTACACAACAGCGAAATAATAAAAAGTATGAATAAAATGCAATAGGCCGCATAGTTTATTGAATACAAAGTATACTCTTTGATGAAGAAATTGTAAAGAAGAAAAACCGGAATATTAAGGCTGTTAATGAATGCAATTCCGGTAATAATCCAAAAAAATGGCTCATACAGCAGGTTCTTATCGGGAGGAGTGGTAAAAAGGGTATAGAAATAATAAAAGGAAGGTATCAATAATAAAATGCTTGCAGTTACAGACAAATACCCCTCAAATAATGTAAGTGTAGTGGGCGAAGCAAAGAAAAATATACATAAACTTATCAGGCCGGATGTTACACCAAATATTTTTCCGGTGATCAAAATCATGTTTTTGACCCTTTTTTGCGAAAACAGGAAATAAAAAAGGGTGTAAAAAATTATTAGTTCAATAAGAATAAATATTATGATTGAATATTCATTTGCCAGGGTGAGAGTTGGAGTGTCTTTAAATAATATTTTTTTAGCGAATGAAAGAAATCCGGTCAAAAAGCCTTGCAATAAAGCGGCTATGCCATAAACGATAAATAACCTGGTCCATTTTTCTTTTGACCTGTTCCGGAAAGCGACAACCAGGAAAACAATATTTAATAAAATCATTAATGGCCACGTATACAGTGATTTTTCAAAAGTATTTAAAATGTTATTAATATCGAGGATAATCAGGCCCATTATACAATAATTCAATTGTCGGCCAAACTATACTGTTTTTATCGACTGGCAAGGTGAAAAACCACAAACGTTAAGGTGTTTTTTCCCCGATTATTGTAATTCGCCTGAAATTTAATCGTTTAGGGTTATTGTGGCATAACAATGAAATAGAAAAGGTCAATTCCTCCTCCACCTCTCCCTTTCCTCATCAACTTTCCTCAGCGTTTCAAAAAAATTAATGAGGTCCTTATCCAGCGCAGCGATTTGCTCGAACAAAGGATTGTGTGCCTCAATAAAAGCATTGCGCGCTTCACACAGCTGATCGTCTAATTTGTATAGCTCGCTAAATGCGCCGCGGAAATTGTCGAAATCTGTATCGAGGGATACTGTATCAATTTCCATGTGGGCGTAATTTCTTATTATAGGAGAGAAATAAGTTGCTTCAAATTCATCAAACTGTTGTTCCAGTTTTTCAAGCCGCTGTACCATGTTGGTATGGTCGTCTTCGGCTGCCTTTAAACCCTGAATATAGTCGGTGTAGGAATGTTGAAAAATATTCAGTTGGGCATACAACGGTTGTGCATCGTAACCTACCCGCTCTTCTTCGGGAACAGCTTCAATTTCAGTTTCTGAAAGATAATTGCCTTCTTCAAAATATCGCAACATGGGTGCTATCAACAGATATTCGCTTTGTAAATTATTAAAATCGGTGCGGCATTTTTGTTGAAGTGCTACGCCCGATGTATAATAATCCAATAAACGACTGCTTAATTGTTTAAAGTCATACGATTCATTATGCAATAAAGTATATTTATCAATGGCTTCCTGTTCAAAGGTGCTAAGGGGGGCCTCACTGTTATACTCTAATAGTATAGTGCGAAACGGGTGATTGATAATAGTGGGTTTCATATAAGCCTGGGTTAAGGTAATGGTAAAAAATGACATGTAAAATTACTAATTTAATCAGTGTATTGCAGCCCGAACCAGCTAAAATTCTGTAATGCTCAACTGATAATAAATAGCGAATATGATCACTATCATTTTACAGTTCTATTGTTTCTTTTTATTTTCATTGCTTAAACAGCGTTATCATGAAAAAAAGAGTTGTGCTGATCATCTTCGTTCTGCTGGTAGTTATTCAGTTTATACGGCCTGCACGCAATTTGTCGGCCACTACATCGCCTAATGACATTACGCAGATCTATCTGGTGCCTGAACCGGTAAAAGTACTGCTGAACAAAGCCTGCAACGACTGCCACAGCAATAATACTCACTATCCCTGGTATACCAATGTTCAACCGGTGGGTTTGTGGCTGCAGCATCATGTAAACGAAGGAAAACACGAACTGAATTTTTCTGAATTTGGCGCTTACCCGGCCAAACGTCAGTATCATAAGCTCGAAGAGGTGGCCAAACAGGTTAAAAATGATGAAATGCCATTGAGCAGTTACCTGTGGGTGCATGCCGATGCCAAACTTTCCGACGCCGACAAACAATTGCTCATCAACTGGGCGAACGAATTAAGGAAAATGATTGCGGCGAAGAATGGGCTATGATAATAGTTGCCGGTTACCGGTTACCAGGTAACAGGGAGCCTGTAACCTGTGCTCTGAAATTGCTATCTTTGCCCGCTGATGGTAGCGCCGGTTTCATATAAATTATTCGATCAACAACTTTGGTTATCAGCTCACCGATGTGTTTTTTGGGAAGAAGCAAAAACGCTGATCGTTTCAGACCTGCATTTTGGAAAAACAGGTCATTTTAGAAAGGCAGGTATTGCAGTGCCGCAGGCCGTTTATAAAGAAGATCTGCAACGTTTGGTGCAATTGCTTCAATATTTTCAACCCGCAAAACTGGTGGTAGTGGGCGATCTTTTTCACAGCCACGAAAACCGCGAACTGGAATTGTTTCGCAAATGGCGACACGATTTTCCTGCTTTGCAAATTCATCTCGTTAAAGGCAATCACGATATTTTACACGATAACTGGTACAAACAGTGCGACATTCATGTTACCGAAGAGGAGTTACACATGGATTGTTTTCGCTTTCGTCACGATTTAAATGAGCCAGTCGCCAGCCGGGAACATTATTTTTTTTCAGGCCATATTCATCCCGGTGTGCGTATTAAAGGACCTGCCAAACAATCGCTCAGTTTTCCCTGTTTTTATTTTGCCACTAATTTTTGTGTGCTGCCTGCTTTCAGCCGGTTTACCGGTATAGCACTGGTTGATCCTGCCGAAAACGAAAATGTATTTGCTATTGTTAACAACCATATTGTGCAATTGCAATGAGTGCAAGCCCTCTGTTAAAAATTGCTTTTGATCCCATTTATGCGCATCCTTTGCCGGCCGGCCACCGGTTCCCCATGTTGAAATATGAATTGATCCCCGAACAATTGTTATACGAAGGCACCATTTCGGCCGGTAATTTATTTGCTCCCCTGCCTTGCCCCGATGAAGTGGTATTATGGACCCACGAACAGGAGTACGTGAACAGGCTGCATCAACAAACGTTATCGGCCCGCGAGCAACGGCATATCGGTTTTCCGCAATCGCCGCAACTTACCCGCAGGGAGTTTGTAATTGCCCAGGGCACTATCGATTGCTGTTTGTATGCATTTGAATATGGCGTGGCCATGAATGTGGCGGGCGGCACACATCATGCTTTTGCCAACAGGGGCGAAGGGTTTTGTTTGCTGAACGACTTTGCGGTGGCGGCAAATTATCTGCTTAAAAAAAGTTTGGCGAAAAAGATCCTTATTGTTGATCTGGATGTTCACCAGGGTAACGGTACGGCCAGTTTATTTGAGCATGAACCGCGTGTATTTACCTTCAGTATGCACGGCGCACATAATTATCCTTTTCACAAAGAAAAAAGCGATCTGGATATCGGGTTGGCCGATGGTACGGAAGACAGTTTGTATTTGAGTTTACTGCAAAGCAATCTGCAAACATTACTTACCCAGCTTCAGCCCGATTTTGTTTTTTATTTATCCGGGGTAGATATTCTGGCTACCGATAAATTTGGTAAACTAAAGATCAGCATGAACGGCTGTAAGCAGCGCGATGAAATGGTTTTTGCGCAATTAAAACAACAGGGTATTCCCTGTGCCGTAGCTATGGGCGGCGGCTATTCGCCCGATATTAAAACTATTGTTGAAGCGCATTGTAATACATTCAGATTAGCGAAGGATATTTATGGTTTGTTTTGACCGTCCTGAGCGACGAGTCCGACGAAGGCGGACGTCGAAGGGTTAATTTCTTAACTGCTGATAATTCAAAAAATAAATAAATCGAACGGTAAATTCATTGCCATGCGGCGTATTGAATAATTGCTGTGCGTTATACGTGTAATTTTTATAGGCCACCCCATCAATATAATACTCATAATCTTTACCCAGCCAGTTCTTCCAGCCAATAATTAACCGGCTCCCTAACCGAAAATCCCAGGTATAAAATACATCCAGGTTAAACGCATTATAGTTTATGTTGTAGTCAGATGGTTTCAGGTCGGTTCGTTCTGTCCAATACCCATCGGCATGAATATTATACAAATTGGTATTCAGTAAACAATTCCAGAAATGACGGGCCCTGAAAGTGAGGTTCATACGCGATGCAAAATTATATACGCCGCTGACAACTGAGCTTACATCGGCATATTGGCGCCGCGCCAGAATAGGCGCCCGGGTAACGGCGTCGCGCACAAAAGCATATCCCCATTGACCGTTATCGTATTGCCGCTTGTAGCTAACATCGAGCATAAACCGGTCGCTGAACCGGTAGCGTATACCTGCCTGAATGGTGTAATATGGATCATTGGGCAATGGCCCTTCGGCTCCGCCAACAAGCACGCTGCCGCTTAATCGTTTGCGGTTATCAGTACTGGCATCTATAAACAACGAATAATAGGGAGAACGCTTAAGCGGTTGCCGGGGTGTTTGCAACAGGCTCGAAGGCGTTTGCATTTCAAAAAAATCGTTATACCAGCGGGGAGCAATATCCGCACTGATGGTCAGGTCCCAGAAGTTCCTTAATAACCACGACGAAGATGCTTCGAAAGCTGTTTTTTGATATAAGAACGGCTTAAACAGATAGTCCTGTTTTACCGAAACTTTATAACTCTGGTTTAAAAATGCCGGCGTGGCCTGGTATATGTTATAGCTTACAGAAGCGGTATTGGAAAAAGCATTGGGTGATAACAGATAGCCGAGATCGTTTGGATCGTATTGGGCCGACTTAAGATCATTGATCAGCGAAAACTGAAGGTTGCCGCTAACTTTGCCTGCCTCAAAATAGTTCGCAAAGCCATTGTACCGTCCGGTATTTTGAAACACGGTACTATACCGGGGGCGAAGAATAATTCCGTATTTATTTTGTTTATCGTACAAGGCAATATCAAGGGCACTTACATTGGCATCACGTTTATTGCCGTTGCGCCACACATTGATATTGGTGAAGGTAATGTATGACCGGTTCTTCAACGCCTGGTCTAGTACTATAATGTTATAATTGGCTAAGGGTTCGGTGATAACTGTTGAGTCGGCGCCTGTGGTGCGATTGCGCAAAGTGGCTTTTACGTTTTCTGTCACCGCATTAAAAATGCCAATACCCAATTTGCCACCGGTACGCCCCGAAAATTTAACGGCATTATATAGTCGCGTTACCGATGGATTTTTTATCAGGTGGTATCCATCGAGGTCGCCGGAGCTTACCTTATCCTGCAGCGAATCATATTTCTCCGGCACTTTACCAATGCGGCGCGAATAAAAGATGCCGGCCTTGTTAAACAGTTCGGTACCTTCTGTAAAAAACGGGCGATTTTCACGAAACCTGACCTCAAACGGGCTGATATTATTTACTACATTGTCAGAGATCACCTGTCCGAAATCGGGTATCAGCGTGGCATCGAGTGTAAAGCTTTCATTAACGCCATATTTAACATCCATGCCTCCGCTCTTTAATGTTTCGTATTTGCCTGGCTGGTTTAATTGCGGGGTTTGCCGGTAGCCTGCGCTAACATAGGGCGAAAAGCTCAACCGCAAAGGTGGTACCAGGTTGTTTAATCCCGAAATATCGCCAAACTGGTTGGCAAAGCCGCTCACAGCTGGGTTTACCGGGTTCCAGAAAGAAGTTTCATTAAACCGCCGGCTGAACCGCATGAACTGAATACCCCAGATTTGTTCGGGTTTGCGGGTAAAGCGAATCGAAAAAAACGGAATGCGCATTTCAACTACCCATCCATCGGGACGAACACTAACCCGGCTATCCCAAACGGCATCCCAGCTTACATCGCCATACGTGCCTTCTTCGGCCTTGTAATTAGTGCTTACCCGCGCGTCGGTTTGCACATTGCGGGCACTGACAAGGAATTGATACGCATTCTGCCGGTCGTGGTAGGTATCGAGAAATACCGAAAAATAGTCAACATTCGCCCGAAGCAGATTATCGCGTGTGGTAAACTGGCGGCGTATTTCGCCCGGGTCATCGTACAAATAAGCGCCTATATAAACAGAGGAATTATCATATACGATACGTACTTCGGTTTTAAGAGAGGCGGGTTTGCCGTATTCAGGTGTATTGGTTATAAAATCAACGGCAACCGGCGCGTTTTGCCAGGCGGCATCATCCAGCGAGCCATCGATGCGGGGGGCAAAAGTTACTTTTACGGCCTGCGTAATTTTTTGTTGCGCCTGAAGCCCGATAGCAGTTAGCAATGGTAATATAACGATGAGGCTTCTAAGCATAAAGCATCATAAGGGCGGCAAAAATACCTGAATTTATATATTGAAAAAGAATCATATTGAAATACATTGTCAAAATCGCTGATTTGCGTTACCTGAACGCGGTTACAAACTTATTTTTTCTGCGATCCCAATACGGTAATACTATAACTATTTACCGGCAGGGGTTGCACTGGGGTTGCACCAGAGTTGCACTGCAGCCCCATTATCCAGTGCAACTCTGGTGCAGGAGTCAGTGCACCAGGTAACCTGTTTTGTGTGAATATGGATGCTGTTCAAACCTGTGCAGGGGGCCGAAAAGGAACTTTTTAATAAAACTCCCATCCGCCAATGCCGGCATAACGTGCATCCCTTCCTGAACTACTGTAAAAGTTTATCTGCGCAGGTGGCTTAGCAAAACAGGCCACTGAATCCCGTGAATGGCATAAGCTGTTTGTTGTAATGCCTGTCTTTAATGAAAGCAAACCACAGCTTTTCTGTAATTTGTAAACACTTGTTCACAGTTACCCGATCAAGGGTTACAAGACAATTATGATATACAAAAAGCTGCTTTCCAGCGAATGGCAACGATTTTATCAGGCGAATGGCAACAACCATTCAAGGGCATTTACAATGCCGCCATTAATTCGGGTACTGATGTCAGCTTTCACCTGGTAAATAAGCTGGCAATTGTGCTGTTAGTGAGGGGAATTCTGTTTGATTATTGGCCCGTGTTGTTTGGCGTTCTTTCGCTTAGTTCATTTTCTTTTTTAAATTACTTACCTGCTCCTGCAGCGTACTAACTACATTGGCCAGCTGATTTACATCCCAATGTGGCTGTGTATTAGCTTTACCGAGGATCATCATGGCCTTCCATATTTCCAGAATATCTTCGGCACTCATCTGGTAAGGCTGGTAGGTGGGGTTATCGCTGATGAGCGTGTATTTATTTTTGGTGCGGTTGTTTTTCATCATTCGCTTATATACAATGCCTTCATTGCGTGATATCACTATATAGGTGAAATTATTTTTAACGTCGTTGATGTCCTCAACCTTTTCTCCCACAATGATGGAGCCGCTTTGGGTGGGCAACATGGAATCGCCCACAATTTCAAACGCGCGATAATGGCCCGGCGCCAGCATGGGCAGAGTGAAGGTGTTCAGTTCATCAATAAACTCCGGATCGGCATAACCGGCCAGGTAACCGGCGGCTGCTTTAACCGGCACAAACTGTATGTCATTTGTTCCGGCAGCCAGTTTTTGTGCGCGGCGTTTGGCGAGATAGTTGCCTTTGTTATCGGAGAGGTCTTTTAAAAATAAGTCATCAAGCGTTAGCTTAAACATATCGCATACAACTTCCAGCACATCAACCCTTGGGTCTGCCCGCTCTTCTTCATAGGCGCCCAGCAGCGATCGTTTAATACCGAGTTTGGTGGCAAATTCTTCCTGTGTCCATCCACGCAGCTTGCGCAGATATTTCAGATTTTGACCGGCCATTGACATAGACTAATAAGTTTAGCGCTAAAATACTAATTATTTTGTCATATTCCGCAAAAAAAATTTTGTAAGTGGCTATTTGGTTGTAGCAAGTACATATTAATAGCAGCTAAAGAATGATTGTTAAAAAAGATTTCATTGCAAAAAAAAGTAATCAATTGTATTTAATTGTAAATTGATAAACGAGTGGCAAATACTACTATAATGTATTAATCCAATTCACTTCTGATCACAATATTCATTCCACTCGGTTTCAACATTAGTAAGGTCATCAGGCGAATGCCGCTTTGTATGGATCATCAGCAATGGTAATCTGTTATAATCTGCCCCCATGCATAACAAATGCAGTACTGCATAAACCTTTTCTGAAAATTATTCTGCAAGCAATATTTAAACGTGTTAACCTGGGTATTACAACCCGGGGTTGATACATACGCCCAATAACACAATTTTATAACTGCAAAAACTGCCATTATGCAACAAACAATTCTGCAGGGCGAAAAAATTGCCCTCACCAAAGAGCCCACCCCCGATAAGATCATGCAAATAGGAATGGGTTTCTGGCCATCCAAAGCACTGCTTACAGCCGTAAAATTGAAACTGTTCACATTGCTTGCCGAGGCGCCGAAAACAGGGGCTCAGGTTAAGGAACAACTGAAACTCGAAACTACTCAACGGCATGTTTACGACCTGCTCGATGTGCTGGTATCGCTCGATCTTTTAAAACGCGAAGGACTAACCGATAGCGCCGTTTACAGCAATACGGTTGAAACAGATATTTTTCTCGATAAAAAGAAACCTACCTATATGGGCGGTATACTTGAAATGGCTAACAACCGCGCCTATAATTTCTGGGGCAATCTGGAAGAAGCGCTGTACACCGGGCTTCCGCAAAATGAAAGCAAACTGGGTAATATGCAATTCTTCCCTGAACTTTTCAAAGACCCCGCAAAATTGCAGGAGTTTATGGATGCAATGAGCGGAATACAAATGGGCAACTTTATGATGCTCATAAGTAAATTCGACTTTGGCCGGTACGATACGCTGGCCGATATTGGCGGGGCCGATGCCACTTTATCAATTCAAATATGCAACCGCTTCCCGAATATTCATTGCATCAATTTCGATTTGCCCGCAGTGGCTCCGGTGGCAGCCAAAAAGATCAATCAGTTTAATTTAAGCGATCGCATTGAGGTGGTGAGCGGTGATTTTATTACCGACATGTTGCCAAAAGCCAGTGTAATTACGATGGGAAATATACTTCATGGTACCGATGACGAAGGAAAACAAATGCTGTTTGATAAAGTGTATGAAGCTCTGCCCGAAGGCGGCGCATTCATTGCCATTGAAAATATTATCGATAACGACCGCCGTCAAAATACATTCGGGTTGCTGATGAGTTTGAATATGTTGATTGAAAACGGAAATGCTTTTGATTATACGATGAGCGATTTTGAACAATGGGCCCAACAGGCCGGATTTAAGAAAACGGAACTTGTTTCACTTGCCGGGCCGGCCAGCGCAGCGATCGCATATAAATAATTAATGAGTGTTGTTTTGAAAATATGCCACATCATAAACTACGGTTACTGGTGTGGCATTTCTATGTTTATGAATGCATCTTCAACAGGCTCTAACCTCATTTAAAACCAGGAACTTACAACTGAACTCAGCACTTAAATAAAAAATCATTTGGAGCATATTGGCTGGCCATCCTATCTTTGCACATGGCAACAAAGAATAGTGATTCTCAAAAAAAATCTCCTAAGTCAAATAAGTTTTTTGGTGAAGGTTTAACATTCGACGACGTTTTACTGGTTCCCGCCTACTCACAGGTTTTGCCCCGGGACGTAAACATCCGCACCTTTCTTACCAAAAATATCCAGTTAAATATTCCCATGTTATCGGCCGCTATGGACACGGTAACAGAAGCCAATCTGGCCATTGCCCTGGCCCGTGAAGGCGGTTTGGGTATCCTGCACAAAAACATGAGCATTGAAAAGCAGGTAGCTATGGTACGAAAAGTAAAACGTACCGAAAGCGGGTTGATCCTTGACCCCATTACCTTAAGCGAGGATGCAACTATTGGCGATGCCCAGCGGTTAATGAAAGAAAATCGGATCGGCGGTATTCCTATTCTTGACAAAAATAAAAAGCTGACAGGTATTTTAACCAATCGCGATCTGCGTTTTCAAACCGATTACAAACGCATAGTAAGCGAGGTGATGACCAGGGAAAACCTGATCACCGCTCCTGAAGGAACCGATCTGAAAAAAGCTGAAAAGATATTACAACAATATAAAATTGAAAAGTTACCGGTTGTTAAAAAAGACGGTACCTTATTTGGCCTGATCACTTACAGGGATATTCTGCAGGTTCAAAGCTTTCCCAATGCCGTAAAAGATTCATATGGCCGTGCACTTGTAGGTGCGGCGATTGGCATCACCCGCGATTTACTCGATCGTGCGGCAGCCCTGCAACAGATAGGGGTTGATGTGGTTTGTTTGGATAGCGCCCATGGCCACAGCAAAGGTGTGCTGGATGCATTGAAAACACTGAAAAAGAACTTTAAAAAATTACAGGTAATAGCCGGTAATATAGGAACTGCCGCAGGGGCAAAAGCACTTGCCGATGCAGGCGCCGATGCCGTAAAAGTAGGTATCGGGCCCGGTTCTATTTGTACTACACGTATAGTAGCCGGCGCAGGTATTCCGCAGGTCACTGCTATTATGGAAGCCGCCTCTGTTTTGCATAAACTCGGTATTCCGTTAATTGCC
>Ga0114129_10010189_pt1 | contig 13399 bp, 10 predicted proteins | sample RhiMetdeltSRZDD1_FD_80071 | JGI IMG/M metagenome (GOLD analysis project Ga0114129, IMG submission 80071) | Populus rhizosphere microbial communities from Tennessee, USA - Rhizosphere MetaG P. deltoides SRZDD1 (version 2) (version 2) | ecosystem: Host-associated > Plants > Roots > Rhizosphere >...
AACGGAGGCGTCGGGCATGAATTTGCCGTGGAAGAGAGAGGCAGACACGACGCCGCAGGGGCAGACGCCTTCCAGCTCGGCGGCGGACCGTCCGCCATCCGACTCGTCTCGCCAGGCGCCGCCACGACCGTGGCGCACCGAGGGCCTGCCGAAAAAACAGCCGTCCAAAGAGAGGCGTTGGATCCGAGCCGCGCCATGGCTCGTCGCATACCTCCTGTGGTTTGGCGTGCTGACGGTCCAGGATTACATGTCGGGACCGCAGACGGTGCCGTACTCGGAGTTCAAGAGTCAGGTCGCTAACAAGAACGTCGCCGAGCTCTTTGCGCGCGGGGATTCCATCGAAGGCCAACTGAAGAAGGCCGCTCCGCTTCCCGGCCAGCAGAATCGCACCTATCAGCAGTTCAGGACCGAGCGACCGACGTTCGCCAATGACGATCTGCTGTCGGAGTTGACGGCACAACAGGCGACGGTGCGTGCGACACCGTTGGTCCAGCAGCGTGGTTTCCTCACCAACCTGCTCATCTCACTGGCCCCGATTCTCCTGCTCGTCGGTTTCTATGCCTGGATGTTCAGGCGTCAGCAGGGAGCGCTGGGTGGCTTGTTGGGTGGCAGGCAGAAGCGCGTCGATCCAGAGACGGTTCGCGTGACGTTCGAGGATGTCGCCGGCATCGACGAGGTGGAGGCGGAGATCAGTGAAGTCGTCGACTTTCTGAAGAATCCTGAAAAGTATCGCCGTCTGGGAGCCCGTGCGCCCAAGGGTGTCCTGCTGGCGGGGGCCCCCGGAACAGGCAAGACCTTGCTCGCGCGCGCCACCGCGGGCGAAGCGAAGGTTCCCTTTTTCAGCGCGAGCGCTTCGGAGTTCATCGAGATGATCGTGGGCGTCGGAGCCAGTCGCGTGCGTGAGCTCTTCGCCGAGGCGCGAAAGGTCGCGCCGGCGATCATCTTCATCGACGAAATCGAGACGATCGGACGCGCGCGCAGTGGGGCCCGGGCGTTCGGAGGACACGACGAGCGCGAACAGACCCTGAATCAGATCCTCACCGAGATGGATGGCTTTTCCGGGCACGAGGGCGTGGTGGTCCTGGCCGCGACCAACCGGCCAGACGTTCTCGACCCGGCTCTGTTGCGACCGGGACGGTTCGACCGTCAGATCATGGTCCACCCGCCCGATCACAAAGGCCGCGTGGAGATCCTGAAGGTCCATACGCGTACGGTTCCACTCGCGACGGACGTCGATCTCGAGCAGCTGGCCGCATCGACGCCCGGCATGACTGGCGCCGATCTGGCGAACCTCGTGAACGAGGCGGCGCTTCTCGCCGCACGCCGCGGACAGGATCTCGTGGATCAGCACGATCTGACCGACGCGCTCGAAAAAGTCCAGCTCGGCACCGCCCGGAACGTGGTGATTCCTGAAGCGCAGCGGCGCCGCACGGCGTACCACGAAGCAGGACACGCGCTGCTTGGCATGCTGCAGCCCGGCGCCGATCCGGTGCGCAAGGTCTCGATCATCCCACGCGGCCGTGCGCTGGGCGTGACGTTGTCGACACCGGACTCCGATCGCTACGGCTACGACGCCGAATACCTTCGCGGCCGCATCATTGGTGCGCTGGGCGGTATGGCTGCAGAGCAGGAGGTCTTCGGCATCGTCACGACCGGCGCGGAAAGTGACCTCGAGATGGTCACACGCATCGCCCGATCGATGGTCGGCCGATGGGGGATGTCCGAGCGCATCGGCACGCTCTCGGTGCTGCCAGCGGAGGGCGATCCTCGCACGGCGGGAATCTCGGACGGCCTCCTGGACACCGTGGACGACGAGGTTCGCCGCATCGTCGAGGAGTGTTACGCCGAAGCGCGGCGACTCCTCCGGGAGAACCGCTCCAAGCTCGATGCGATCGTTACCCAACTTCTCGTCCGCGAGAGCCTCGACGAACCCGAAATCTATGCCGCGGCCGGCATTGCGCACCCGCCCGCAGATTCATCACCCGCGTCGGCCCAACGCTCGCGGGACGGCGTGCGGGCGGCGGGCTGAGCCTCAGACCTTGGTGCCAGCCGGCCAGCACTTGCCAAGTCGCTGGCACCTGCCACCTGCAAATCGGTCCTGTCACGCTTCTGACGCTCGCTTGGCCCCAGCGATCGGGTTGCAGGAGAGCAGGCGGATTCGGTGCGTGACCGGAGCAGGGCTTGCACAGCACCGATCGGTTGTGAGCAATCGTGATCGTATGAATACCCACGACCGCCGCGACACGCAGTCCCAATGAATGGTGAGGCCGAAGGCGAGACACATCCGACAACGTGATGGCCCAAGAGGAGCAGACGAAATGCAATTCCCGAAGATTCCGTTGTACGCCGTTCTGGCGCTGGCCACAGCCGGCGCATCTGTTCGCGGGCAAAGCCAGCCTCCGCTACCCGAACTCCTCGATTCTTACATCAAGAATTACGTCAAGCTGACGCCCGAAGAACAGACGCAGCTCCTCGCCGGACAGCCTGTGACGCGGCTCCTCGACACCGATCCCTCGAAAGAGGTGGCGATCTTCGGCGTGGTCTGGGTCAAGGCGCCGATTGCCCGTTACGTCGCCGCCGTGAAAGACATCGAGAACTTCGAGAAGGGCGACAATTTTCTCGTCACCAAGCGGATCAGCAGCACGCCTCGACTCGAAGACTTCGACAAGCTCACTCTTCCGCCCGACGACATCTCGGACTTGAAGACGTGCAAGGTCGGCGACTGCAAGGTGAAGTTGGGCGCGGACGCGCTGGCGCGCATCCAAAAGGAAACCGACTGGTCGAAGCCAACTGCGACTGAAGATGTCCAGCGTTCGATCAGAAAGCTGGCGTTCGAGTACGTGACGGGATATCTGGAGGGAGGCAACAGCCGGCTCGCGCAATATCGCGACGCCGAGCGTCCGACGTTTGTCGCGCAGGAGTTCGCCGCGATGGTCAATCGCATGCCGCCGTTGACGAACTATCTGACCGATCTCAAAGCCTACCTGCTGGATTATCCCAAGGTGACCCTGCCGAACGCCGATTCGTTTCTCTACTGGCAGGATGCGAAGTTCGGCCTCAAGCCGACCATTCGTATCAATCACCTGACGATCGCCGACGAACAGACACACACCGCGGTGGTCTCGAAGATGTTGTACGCGAGCCACTACTTCTGGACGGCCATCGAACTGCGCGTGCTGATCCCGGATCCTGCGCGGGGCGAAGGGTTCTGGTTCGCCAACGTGAATCAGAGCCGTTCGGACGGGCTGAACGGTTTCAAGGGCTCGGTGATCAGGGGCAAGGTGCGAGGCGAAGCCGAAAAGGGCATGCAGTCCGCGCTGAAGATCACCAAAACCCGGATGGAGCATTGATCGTTGCAACAGCAGCAACGCAGGAGACGGCAGATGGGAGCAAACATCGGCGTTGGCCGCAGCGTTTGTGCGAGTGCCTTTGTTGCCATGTGTTTGGCTGCTGCCAGTCAGACGTTCGCGCAGACCGCGACGGGCGAGGGAGTACAAGCCGACACGGCGCGACAGTCCCTGGTCTACGTTCCACCAACCGGAAAGGACCGGTTGAAATGGACTGTTGACGGAACCTTCGGCGCCACCAGCATCGCCACAGGAGTGTTCATCGCTTCCTGGAATACCGCTTGGAATACTCCATCCGAGTGGGGCGCGATCTGGTCAGGGTTCGGCAAGCGGTTCGGCTCGCGCGAAGCGCAGATGACCATTTCGAACGGTATCGAAGCTGGACTCGGAGCGGCGTGGGGCGAAGACCCCCGTTACTTTCCCTCGGGTCGCACCGGTTTCTAGTCGCGAACCGGATACGCCGCCAAAACGGTATTCGTTGCGCACCGGCGCAGCAGTCGATTGGCGCCCGCCTGGGCGCGCTACGTTGGGGCGATCGGGAGCAACGTCGTGGCGAACACCTGGCTGCCTCCGAGCTCGACGACTGCGTCGCAGAATGTGCGCCGGATTGGGAACGGCTTCCTCGGCCGATTCGTCGGCAACCTGTGGATGGAGTTCTGGCCTGATGTTCGCGGACGATTAACCAAACGCCCGTGAACCGCAGCGGCGAACGCTATTTGGGCCAGCGTCGTTCTTGGTTTCATCACGGGGCGGCGCGCAGGTTACGCGCGGGCGCCAGCGACGAAGGCTTCTTGCGCGCGACACCACGGTGATGAACTGGCCGTTCAGGATCAAAAACTCAACCTGAAGGTGATCACGATCGGAGACTAAGCTCAGCACCATCGCGCCCGAGGATGTAACAAGTACGAAGGATTCGGTCTGCCAACCCTGCGTTCTGCTACTCTGCTCGAATGAACCCGGCGCTCCCCGACCTTCTGAAACGGCAGCAGCGTGACGGCTTTCCGGATTTGGCGGGCACCGAGTTCGCAGCGACGATTCCCGTCTCCGAACGCCTCATCAACGAGCTGATTGCAGCCGTGCCTCCGAATGGAGGAAAGGTCCGAGCAGTCCGCGTTCGGCTGTTGGAGAGCAACCGTGTGACGGCGGAGATCCGGTTGTCTGGACCCGCCTTCTTGCCGGCCATTCCTGTGAGGCTTGCGATCGAGGATCAGTCCGAGCTGCCCGAGCGGCCAACGCTCGGACTCAAGCTGGTGGAGTCGTCCGGTCTGGTCGCCAAGGCCGCCTCCCTGCTCCCATGTGCCCGCCGGCGTCGCGATCGAGGGTGACCGCATCCGAATAGACGTCCGGCGTTTGCTCGCCGAACGGAACTTGGAGGGCTGGCTCGAATATGTGACGAATCTTCGTGTCAACACGCGCGCGGGGCCATCGTCCTCGACGTCCGCGCCAGGATCCGTCCAGGCGGCTGAACGTCGCTGTTGTCGACAGCCTCACCCCGACGATGCGTGTGACTCCGTGACGGTGGCCATCTTCCCCAGCTCCAGCACCTCCTGAGCTGTGCTTGTCGCAAACAAATGCATGGCTCTCGCAATGGTGCCCGTCCATCCCGTCTGGTGGCTGGCGCCGAGCCCGGCCCCATTGTCGCCGTGGAAATACTCGTAGAACAGGATCAGATCGCGCCAGAAGGGATCTTCCTGGAAGATCTTCGTGGCGCCGTAGACCGGCCGCCGGCCTTCGTCGGTGCGCAGGAAGATGCTGGTGGCCCGCCGTGAGAGCTCTTCGGCGACCTGATACAGGTTCATCAGCCGCCCAGACCCTGTGGGGCACTCGATCGTGAAATCGTTCCCGAAGTACGCGTAGTACTGGATCAGGGCTCGGATGATCAATCCGTTGATCGGCATCCAGATGGGCCCGCGCCAGTTGGAATTGCCGCCGAACATGCCGGTGTCGGACTCCGCCGGCAGATACTCCACTCCATAGTCTCGACCTCCGGCGCGAAACACGTACGGATGCCCGGCGTGATAGCGCGAGAGCGATCGGATTCCGTAGGGGCTGAGGAACTCATCCTCATCGAGCATGGTCGCGAGCACCCGCCGAAGCTTGCTTTCGCTCAGGATGGAGGCAAGTCGTCGGCCAGCATAACCATCCTTCAGCGGGTCATGAATATAGGCCCGCAGCTCGGGTCGCTGCTCGAGAAATCGATGCAGGTCGCGGGTGACGTCCGCATTCTTCCAAATGCCTTGGCCTTCAAAGACGGTCACGGCGCAGAGAGGTACCAGCCCGACCAGGGACCGGACCTTCAAGCGAGTCGACGATCCGTCGGGCAGGCGCAGCACATCGTAGAAGAATCCGTCCTCATCGTCCCACATGCCGACGTCCCCGCCGGCGTGGACCATGGACGAGGCAATCCACAGGAAATGCTCGACGAACTTGCGAGCCATGCGCATGTGCGCCGGTCGCTCGGTCGCGAGCTCCGCGGCGATCTCCAGCATGTTCTGGCAGAAGAGCGCCATCCAGGCGGTGCCGTCGGCCTGCTCGAGGTATCCGCCGGTCGGGAGTGGCGCGCTGCGGTCGAAGACACCGATATTGTCGAGACCAAGAAAGCCGCCTTCGAACAGGTTTTGACCCGAGCGGTCCTCGCGATTGACCCACCACGTGAAATTCAAGAGCAGCTTCTGGAAGGCGTGCTCGAGCCATTCCACGTCGCCGTGCCCTCGATGGGTTTGCTCCAGACGGTAGGTGAAGATCGTCGACCAGGCGTGCACGGGTGGATTCACGTCGCTGAAATTCCACTCATAGGCAGGGAGCTGCCCGTTGGCGTGCTGGTAGTACGCTTCCAGGATCAGGTCCAGCTGCTGTTTGCCGAAGTCTTCGTCTACCAACGTCACCGCGAGCACGTGGAACGCCAGATCCCAGGCGGCATACCAGGGGTACTCCCACTTGTCCGGCATCGAGATGACGTCGGCGTTGTACATGTGGTGCCAGTGTTCGTTGCGCGGAGCGGCACGGCGATCCGGCTTGAACGGGTCACTCCCCCGTTCCTTCAGCCAGGCGTCGACATCGTAGAAATAGAATTGTTTGTTCCAGAGCATACCCGCCAGCGCCAGCCGCATGACACCCGATGCATCAGCATCCAACGACGCCGGGATGACCGAGGCATAAAACTCGTCCGCCTCGCGCCGGCGCGTGTCCATGGCGGAGTCGAAAGCGGTACCGAACGGACCCGTGTCTTCCCCGTTTGTCCCGGTCCTGGCCGCGACGTCAGTCAGTCGCAGTCGAAGAACCCGGGCCTCTCCGGCTCCAACGGTCAACGCGTAATGCACTGACGCTTTCGTTCCCAGCTTCTGAGGGTTCACCGCATCGTGCCGGCCCTGGACGATGTAGTTGTTGATCCCATCCTTGACATACGGTGTCCGGTTGGGGCCACCGAAGAGGCGTTGGTAGTTGGTTTCGTTCTCGGTGAACAGAAGCTCCGAGGCGTCTTCAGCGTACAAGAACCGTTCCCCGAGATCCGGGTGTGAAGCCCGGATCGCTCCGGCATCGTTCTGATTCAGCAGACCAAGGTCGGGGCGCAGGACGTCGCCTCCCCACGACCACACATTGCGGAACCAGAGCGTCGGCAGCACGTGGAGAGCCGCCGCCTCAGGACCACGATTGCAGGCCGTAATCCGGATCAGAACGTCTTCGGCTGACGCCTTCGCGTACTCGACGAACACGTCGAAGTAGCAACCCCGGTCAAACACACCGGTGTCGATCAGCTCGTATTCGAGGTCGCGACGGCCCCGTGTCAGGTTGGTTTCGACGAGGTTCGTGTACGGATAGGCACCCTGGGGATACTTGTAGAGGTACTTCATGTACGAGTGGGTCGGCGTCGAGTCGAGGTAGAAGTAATACTCCTTCACGTCCTCGCCGTGGTTCCCCTCGTGATTGGTCAGGCCGAACAACCGTTCCTTGAGGATGGGATCCTTTCCGTTCCAGAGAGCCAGCGCAAAACAGAGCAACTGCCGGTCGTCGGAGATACCTGCGAGTCCGTCTTCTCCCCAGCGGTAGGCGCGGGACCGGGCCTGGTCGTGGCTGAAATACGCCCAGGCATTCCCATCGTCGCTGTAGTCCTCGCGGACGGTGCCCCATTGGCGCTCGCTCAGGTAGGGTCCCCACTTCTTCCACGGCGTCCGTGTGTTCCGAGCCTCGTCTAGCCGGCGCTGTTCAGCGTTCATGGTTCACACTTGCCATTCACGTCCTCGTCTGCCGAATCAGATCTCCGGCCTATGCGAATACCGACAGGACTCCAGCCCAGATGGCCGGCCAGAACATCACGGCGACCACCGCCTTCACACCCGGAGGCAGCCGCAGGAAGTCGCTCAGACTCATGACGTCGTTTCACCGATCCTCGCTGGCATTGCCCGTATAACGGCTGAGCGCCTACGGAAACGCCTTCAGTCCGCCCTGCTCGCTCGCGCTTCCGCCAACCTGATCGCTCAGCAGCTCGCGCGCGGTCTTGTTGTCGACGGCTCTGTTCAAATCATCTTCAGGCCGCAGGGACGATGCCCTTGACGTTGGCGCCAGCAAACAGGCCGCGGCTGCGAGAGTAGGATAGGAGTTCGGCGTGCATCAGCGCGTCGGTTCCGGCGCCGGCGTTCCGGCCCACCGGCCCGGCCGCCACTCCAATTTCGCCTCCGAGCTCGACTTTGTTCTTCATCAGCGCTTCCACGCACTCGTCGTTCATGAGCAGCAGGAAGGGATCCCCCGGGATCGCCTTGTCGGGTACCTGCATGATCGCGTCGCGGCTGTCGCTACAGGCTTGTTCGGTGTGTTCGCGGTGGTCATGTCGGTGATCCTTTCGTGGCTTGCTGCCGGTGACGCATCACCGGGCGTGCAGCGTTTGTTCGACTTTGGCGCGCTGCGCTTCGCTCAGCGTCGTACGAAGGATGGTGCCGCCGTAGCCGCGGAACTGCGCAGCGACCAGCTCGGGGTCGATGGCACGCAGCAGAGCGAAGATCGCCGAGTCCCCCGGCTGGACCATCGCGCCAACGCGCTGGACGAAATCGTCAGAGATGCCGAAGTCCTGCTTCCACGAGTCCGCGTCGATCGCCCCGGCGGTCGCGCCGATCGCACCTCCGCTGAGGCCCCCGGCCGCAATCGCCGCCGCCGCGGCTGCGGCGCTCGCGCCAGCGGTGAAGGGGGCTGCCAGCGCTGCTCCGATGAGACCGCCAACCAGTCCGCCCCACCCTGCGCCCTCGCCAGTGGTCATCTGGTAGCTCTGGTCGACGCGGAGCTTGCCGTTGTAGTCGCGATACACGGCGACTGCGTCGTGCAGGTCCACCACCCAGCTGTTGTTCATGTCCTGCAGGGTGTTGAGCACCTCGGATGCCCGATACATGTCCTGCTTGAATCCCACGACGATGAGTTCGGCCATAGCGTTCTCCTTTGTTGAACAGTTCAGGGCGTCCGCCGTCGCCCGCGTGGTCTCGCAAGCACCCGACTCCGGCAGGTGCCGTCGATGTCGCGGCCAGGCCTTGGAGGAGAGGCAATGGCGGGACCACGCGGGCCATCCAACCACTCGTCGCTGCAATGCCTTCTGTGGCAACAGCTTTAGGATCACGCGTGTGTATGGCGTACTGTCGGTAGGACTGCTCGACTGCGTGTGATCGGACAGCGAGTGCGTCTCATGACGCAAACCGCTGATGGCGAAGCTGATGCGAGGAGGACGGGCCGTCAGCGATCCGGCTTGAGAAACGTGCCTTGGTCGAGCTCGTTGAAGGCCTGACGCAGTTCGGCCTGTGTGTTCATGACGATTGGCCCGTACCACGCGACCGGCTCGCGCAGCGGCTGCCCGGAGACCAGCAGGAATCGCATCCCGTTCTCGCCGGACTGCACGACGATTTCGTCGCCCCGATCGAACAGGACGAGCGAGCGATTGTCGACCTCCGCGGGAGGCGTGGTGTGAGGCCACCATCCGACACCTTCGGTCGGCACCGCGAGCGGCTCGGATGCGTTGCAGAATTTTCCCGATCCGTCGAACACGTACGCGAAGGCATGACGCGCCGTTTCGACCGGCAGCGTTCTTCGCTTGCCGGGTGGCACTGAGACATCGAGATACGTCGGGTCCGCCGCGATGCCCTCGACCGGACCGGTCTTTCCCCAGAAGTGACCGCAGACCAACCGAACGTGCGTGCCGTCATCGTCGGTGACGGTCGGAATGTCAACGGCCTTGACTTCCTGGTAGCGCGGTTTGGTCATCTTGAGCGACGCGGGCAGATTGGCCCACAACTGGAACCCGTGCATGCGGCCAACCTGATCGCCCTTCGGCATTTCCTGGTGAATGATGCCGCTGCCGGCGGTCATCCACTGGATGTCACCCGCTCCAATCGCACCGCGGTTGCCCAGACTGTCGCCGTGTTCGACCGTTCCCGCGAGCACATATGTGATCGTCTCGATGCCGCGATGCGGATGCCACGGAAAGCCAGCCAGATAATCCTCCGGGACATCGTTTCGAAAGTCATCGAGGAGAAGGAACGGGTCATAGTCGGAGGTCTGCCCAAAGCCGAACGCGCGGCGAAGATGGACCCCGGCGCCCTCCAGGGTGGGCTTGGCAGTTATCAACTTCTTCACAGGTCGAATCGACATGACGGTCTCGACGTCCTTTCGCCGGCGGGTCGCCGGCCACGGCCTTCAGAGTCCAGGGGCCTACGCGTTCGTGCCCTCGAGGCCGTGCTTGCGCAAGCGCATGTAGAGCTGCGTCCGCGAAATCCCCAGCTGCCGCGATGCCTTCGTCTTGTTGCCGTTGACGTCGCGCATGACGCGCTCGATCGCCTGGCGCTCGATCACGTCCAGATCGGTGCTGTCCACGCTCTGCGGAACCGCGGGCCACAGCGATAGATCGTCAGCGCGGATCATGCCCTGTTCACAGACGATCGTCGCGCGTTCGAGCACGTTGCGCAGTTCCCGGACGTTGCCGGGCCAGTCGTACGTCCGGAGGGCATCCAGCGCATCCGGCCTCAGCGCCGCCGGCCGGGTTTCCGGGGGATGGGCAAACTCGCGAAGAAAACTGTCCGCGAGCAACGGGATGTCGTCGCGCCGCTCGCGCAGCGGCGGAACGCGGATCGGGAAGACATCAATGCGGTAGTAGAGATCGGTACGGAACTGCCCCCGTGCGACCGCGTCGCGAAGGTCACGATTCGTCGTCGCGATGACGCGCACATCCGCCCTGATCGGCCGCGTCCCGCCCAGACGCATGAACTCGCGCTCCTGCAGCACGCGCAGGACCTTTGCCTGGGCGGCCGCGGTCATCTCCGTGACCTCATCCAGAAACAGGACGCCGCCACCTGCCAATTCCACCTGACCTGGTTTGGCCTGTTGCGCCCCGGTAAACGCGCCGCGCTCGAAGCCGAACAGCTCGGACTCGAGAAGCTGATCAGGCAGCGCCGCGCAGTTGATGGCAACGAACGGACCGTGGCGGCGAGGCGACAAGGCATGGATGTAGCGGGCCACCACTTCCTTCCCCGTTCCCGACTCGCCCTGCAGGCAGACCGTGGTTTCGGTGGCAGCGACCCGCATCGCGCGCTTGAGCACCTCGCGCCACGACCCCGATGCCCCGATAACCCGCTCGCCGAGTCGGCTCTCGTTGATCCGCGAGATCCGGCCGGCATCCGCCGCTTCCCGGGGCAGACTCGCGTGAGTCCGCCCGAACCCTGGAGGATTGTCGACGAAGTCACTTGCCGCATGTACCACTTTCATCGCTTCGCCTCGGTTCTTGATTCGATCCAAAGACGGGCTCGTGTTCATCGCCTTTCAGGCATCTCCTGGTCACCTCGACGGCTGAGGACGCGGATCTTCGCAGGGTCACTCACGGCGCCGTCTCCGTTCGGTCCGTACGACTCGGGTATTGTGCGCTTGACATCTCGTCGCTGTAACGTCCGTAGACTCGCGCTGATTGTGGACAAAGGTCTGCTTGCGGGAAAGCCCAGATGGAGTCCTGAATGGACTCAATGGTGTTGGCTCGGGACTCGTTCGAGCCAGCACAAGCCTCGACTTTTTCGGGTCAAGACAAGTCCCGCGGATCTGGAGCATCGATGCGCTTCCGAGCCATCAGTGCGATCCCAGCAGCCAGCCGCATGAACAGCAGACCGACACCTGGCCAGCCGTAGGCAAACGTCGAGAATAAACGCCGCACAAGCGCCCGTTCTCGATGGTAGTTGATTGAAGAATCAGAACGGAGCCCCGAAAGAGTGATCGGTTCACTCTTTCGAGTCACGACGATTCGATAATCCCGCGCCTCACTCCGATCATCGCGGCATGGGCGCGTCTCGCTCCCCCGATTGCGTGCTGGCGGACGGCCCCTGTCTCCCCACACGCACCCGACAGAGGCGCCCGCCACAACTTCACCAACCAAAACCGCGGAGAACACGTGGATTGGGGGCACCTCCGGGTTACCTCTACGCTGGCGCGCCCTTTGCGCTACGGATGCCCTCGAAGAGCGCGGAAGCGTGACTTTCACCCCAGAGGAGGGCGTCGAACGCGACCTGTCTCGGGCTGACACCCGAAATCTCACGTGCTGAGAGGAGCAACAGATGACGACGACCAGTTTCCCCATTCTCGACGCGGTGGCAAGCAATTGGTGGAGCCTGCTGATCAGAGGCCTGCTCGGCGTGTTCTTCGGCGTCATGACCTTCGTCAATCCTGGTCTATCGCTCACCGCGCTGGTCCTGGCCTACGGCATTTACGCCCTGATCGACGGCGTCATGGCCATCTGGGTCGGTGGGCAGTCACGGACGTGGTGGCTCGTGGTGCTCGGCATCGTCGGCGTCCTGGTTGGCATCTACACGTTCATCAATCCCGGGATCACCGCTGTGGCGTTGCTCTACGTCATCGCGGCGTGGGCATTCGTCAGGGGCGTCGCGGAGATCGTCACCGCGATCCAGCTGCGGAAAGAGCTGACCGACGAATGGATGCTGATTCTCAGCGGTGTCCTTTCGATCCTGGTGGCGGTGGTCCTCTTCGCCCGGCCCTCGGCGGGCGCGCTGGCGATGGTCTGGGTCATCGGCGCCTATGCGTTGGCCGCCGGCGGCATGTTGATTGTGCTGGCGTTCCGGCTTCGTTCGCTGCCGAACCGTGCAGCCGAGCGACTGTCTCGAGCCTGACCCGGCGCGCGCTTCAGTGTTGGTCAGTGGTCGTTCACCAAGCGCAGGACCGTGCGCGCGGCACGGCTCTGCGGGCGCAAACAAGAGCGCGTGATGACGTGCGGACGCGCCGATTCAAGGAGAGACTATATGGACAAGATGCTCGTAGTCGTGTTCAGAGACGAGACCAGAGCCTACGAGGGCAACAAGGCACTCCGGGAACTTCACAACGAAGGCAGCATCACGCTCTACGCCGCCGCTGTGATTGCCAAAGACGCGGCCGGCAAGGTCACCGTCAAGCAGGCGGCTGATCAAGGTCCGCTTGGAACTGCGCTCGGGATGGCCACCGGCGGGCTCGTCGGGCTACTCGGCGGGCCGGCGGGTGCGGCTCTCGGCGCCGCGTACGGCAGCATGACGGGTTCGTTGTTCGACGTCGTGCAGGCCGGTATCAGCGACGATTTTCTGAGCGAAGTGTCGCAGCGCCTCTTGCCGGGCAAGACGGCTGTCGTCGCCGAGATCGACGAGGAGTGGGTCACTCCCGTGGATGCCCGCATGGACGCGCTCGGCGGGATCGTGTTCCGGCGCGCGCGCGGAGAGTTCGTCGATGCACAAATCGAGCGGCAGAGCGCAGCCGATAAAGCGGCGTTCGCCAAACTGAAGGCTGAGCACGACCAGGCAGTCGGCGACGCCAAAACGAAGCTGCGAGAGAAACTCGATGCCGCCCAGAGCCGCCTTCAGGCGCAACGCGACGCGGCCAACCAGAAAGTTGCCGCCATCAAGCGCCAGACCGACGCCAAGATCCAATTGCTCAAGGATCAAGCGGCGAAGGCAAAGGGTGATGCGAAGACACGGCTGGAGAGACGCGCCGAGGAGACCCGGGCGGATTCCGAAGCGCGGCTCGACAAGCTGGGCAAGGCGTGGCAACTCGTGAAGGAT